>ENA-UERM01000145-UERM01000145.1-human-gut-metagenome-genome-assembly--contig:-NODE-145-length-64749-cov-6.455978_pt1 | contig 64749 bp, 64 predicted proteins | sample MGYA00242983_ERZ507983 | MGnify/ENA primary metagenome ERZ507983 (study PRJEB26167, sample SAMN06115432) | human gut metagenome | host: Homo sapiens | place: China:Shanxi | collected 2015-04-29...
TCATCAGTTCCTTAAGCTGCTTATTTCCCTTGATTTCAAAACAGTTCTCTAAATATCTTCTTTTTTCGCTACTCGAAAGATCTTTGTTAGCAAGAATTTGCTGTACTTCCTTACTCTGCCCAGGAGTTAAAACAAAACCTAAGCCATCCTGCACTGCTTCCTCAAAACGGTAATAATATTGCTCAAATTCCCCTTTAAGATGTCCATTTATACGCAATGAATCCCGTAGAAAATGGCCACGATGTTTTATAATATGGTGAATCGCCAGATAAACTAAACGTACATCAAAAGGTTTATTTTCCGTCATGAGTGCATAGCGTAAATGATATATAGTCGGATACTTTTTATGGTAGGTTTTATCCGTAAAATCTTCATCATTAAATAATGAGTTTGTCTGTTTAACTTTTTTATCCTCTTCCCAGAGATTGCTTTCGTTCAGGCGCGCAAAAAATCCAGGATCCACTTTACTTATTTCCGGTGCAAACAGTTCCTGTAATAAATCAATACGATGCGCGCGTCGCTGGGTTCTGCGTCTTGCTGCTCTATGTAATCTACGATCTTTTGCGGTACTTGCCTCATCAAATAACCGTATTCCCCAAAGCGCCCTCCCCGCCTTCTTAATAATATTATATTCCGGATCTGTTACTGCCCATCCTACAGAACTGATTCCCATATCTAATCCAATAAAGTATTCTCTTCTCGTTTCTGCAGCCATTTGACTTCCACCCTTTATTTAATATAAAATATACATAACAGATGTTTAACCATCATCTGAATCACATCACAAGTTCAAATAAAAATTTATTCAAACCGTCATTTCGATGACCTCCATGTGTATGGAACTAAGTAACAATTCTTCGGAATTGTTACTTTTTTATTGCAGCATTTGTTTATTATTATAAACTATATATAATGATTTTTGTAATTTATTTTCTATCTCTATGATACAACCTAACATGAGTAAAAAAACTCACATTATGCTCATACTAAAAAAACAGCCACGTAGTGGATTATCTACTGATGATAATCCACTGTGTGGCTGTTTAATTCATTCGATTCTTAAAAATCTTCCCCTACTCAGGCATCGCTTCTGGCAAAGGAATTCTTCATACCATTGCTGGCGGTATAAAGAACATTACCCAGTGTCCGGGTGGTTTCTTCTCTGGCAATAGAGGCCATTTCATCATTAGCCGCTTCCAGGAATGCGTGAACATCTGCGGGCTGTTCTGCCACGAATTTTCTGTCAGTTCGAATAATGAATTCATGACCTTTACTATGCATAGTATTCTGATATCTTTCGATATGAATAGCACTGGTATTAAAATGCGCATCGGCCAGTGCGCCAATCAGACGGTTTGCCCAATAGAAATTGTCTGTGGTCACTTTGTCTGTGGTATTGTCCAGATATTCCGGGGTTTTGGTTACATTCGCATAAAATGGTACGAAGGCATTAAATACGTTAGACCCTTCAGCAATCCATTCCACTGCCATGATTTCGTCCGGCATATATGGACGCAGCTGTGTCAGTGCCACAAAATTAGTTCTGTTAATACCAATGGCACGATATTTATTTCTTTCACCGTCTGCCCCATGTTTTCCATACGGGTCATAAGGAGTTCCCTGATAATGTGCAGAAAGTACATATTTTACATCTTCTACAGTAATCAGTTTTTCTGGCACCATGCTCCACGGCAAGGTATCCGATTCCGGATTAAAAGTGGCTCCTTTGCCTTCCAGATGAGGATTCAGTGTTCGCAGCATAAACCATGCGCGGCAGGTGTTATAAGTATGATCCGAATCATCATGGCTGCCAAAAGCGGCCCGGGTATCAAAATGTTGTTCATCGGCCAGGGAATACCCTTCCTCATGCGGTGTCAGATTCAGATGATTTTCCGTAACAAATTCCACCAGATCAGCTGAACACATATGCTCGTTCTGCTCTCCCAGTGCATCGGTGAAATCGAAGGAATCAATGCCCAGCTGATTAGGAACTACTACATAGCTGTTATCCGGTACCTTTTTGGCCATCCAGTGATGTCCTCCAATGGACTCAAACCACCAGATTTCATCTTTATCCTGGAATCCGATGCCGTTCATTTCATAGGTGCCGAACTGTTCATGCAGCTTACCAAGGCGGATTACCCCTTCCCGTGCGGAATGAATGTACGGCAGCACGATGGTCAGATAATCTTCTTCACCAATTCCTCCTTTTACCAGCGGGTCAGCCCCCAGCACTCTTGGATTAGAGGTTATCGTTTCTGTTTCTGACATAGCCACATTGACTTCATTGATACCAGCTTCGCCCCACACCCCCTGGGTGGACGGAGCATCCGGCATGGACGTATACCGCATAGGGTTGTCCGGAAGTTCTATTTCCACTTTGGAAATTTTGGACACATAATGTCTCGGCTGATCTTTCGGATTAATTACCGTAAATTTTTTAGAAGTAAATATCCCCGACGGAGAGTCCTCATTGCGGGCCATCATAGTGGATCCGTCATAGGAAGCATTTTTACCTACAAGAATGGTTGTACATGGCATAACTGTTCCTCCTTCATACGTTTATATTCTATTTCTTATTTTAACACACCGGAGTCTAAGAAAATCATGGTCCACATTGGAACAAATGTTCTTTATGTGGTAGAATATTTTCCATATAGAACTTTTGTTCGTGGAGAAAGGTGGGATCAGAATTGCCCTTATGTACCTATGTCTGTATTGATTTAAAGAGTTTTTATGCCTCCGTGGAATGTGTGGACAGAGGACTGGATCCCTTTTCCATCAATCTGGTAGTAGCTGATCCGTCACGAGGAAAAGGCGCGCTCTCTCTTGCCATTTCCCCTGCCATGAAAGCGCTGGGGGTACGCAACCGCTGCCGCCTGTTTGAAATTCCCGCCCATATGCGCTACATCACCGCCATGCCCAGAATGCAGCATTATATCGATGTATCCGCTGAGATTTATGGCATATATCTGCAGATGATTGCCCCGGAAGATATCTACGTGTATTCCATCGATGAATGTTTTATCAACGTAGCTCCCTATCTCCATCTGTACAAGAGAAATGGCCGTCTTCCTCATGGATACTGTCCGCAGAAAAACGGGAATCTGTGCTACTGCAGGAATAGGCACTAATCTATTTCTGGCTAAAGTGGCCATGGATATTATTGCGAAGCATGTGGACAGCCATATTGGTCTGCTTACAGAGAAAAGTTTCCGGAAAACCCTGTGGCATCACCGCCCTATCACCGATATATGGAATATTGGTAAAGGAATTGCCCGCCGCCTGGAAAAATATGGTGTTTTTGATCTGTATGGTGTCACCCTTCTCCCCAAATCCCTGCTCTATAAGGAATTTGGATGTAATGCCCAGTTCCTCATTGACCATGCCTGGGGCCGAGAATCCTGCACGCTGGCCGATATTCATTCCTATCATCCAGAATCCCACTCCCTGTCCAACAGTCAGATCTTATTTTCAGACTATACTGCAGAAGATGCCGGCCTGCTTGTCCATGAAATGAGCCGTGTACTTATCGATGAGCTGCTGGAGAAAGAACTGGCCACCCAGGCTATATCCCTTCACATAGGTTACAGCCACGACAAAGCTCTCTCTTCCGGAGGCACCAGAAGGCTTTCCTCCTATACCGATGTTCCCAGCATCATCACCAGCGCCTTTACTCAGCTTTACCATGATAAGGTCCGGCGTCTATTCCCCATACGCCGGCTAAGCCTTTCTCTGGATCAGGTCATACCCGCCGCCAGTGTGCCTGTCCAGTTAAGTTTATTTGAAAACACCGAGCAGGAGGATAAGGAACGGATAAGGGAAAAGGCTATAATTTCCATAAAAAGACGCTTTGGAAAAAATGCCATCCTGCGCGGTACTGACTTACTCCCCCAGTCCACCGCAAGAAAACGAAATACTCTGATAGGCGGTCATAATGCGGGGCTGTGCAAACCATAGCATATGAAAGTGAGGTGAATCCTTTGAAAAATAATCGAGCCAGACAATTTCTTCCTTTCAACGGACTGCGAGGTTTTACAGAACAGTTGAAAAAGCAGGAAGAACTTTTCGAAGGAGAGCTGCCCCTTACCGATGATGAAGCAGAATCCCTGAACCATATGGTTCCCCGGCTTACCCGAGACTGCCTTATCCGCATCCGTTACTATCATCTGAATCAATACAAAACCCTGCAGGGGTACCTGCAGGGCATAGATACTGTTCACCAGATTCTCCATCTGTGCGGTCAGTCTATTTCTTTTTCACACATAAAAAGTATCCAGCTTTGTTCAAACAAAGAAAACTGTCAATAGTAAATACAGTAAATCTGTATTCGAGACTCACTTCCCCGGTGCTGCGGAAACAGAAAATTTATATTCCGTTTTCCCTGGAAATCATCAGATGATGATTACTTCCCATATGTTCTTATATCCTGGCCTCTGATGATATGGATTCCTTCCGGTTTTTCTTCCCCGGCGCGCTCCATCGCCGCTGCCACTACCTCTGTCTTCATGGGATTCCAGTTTCTGAACCACCCAAACCGGTTGCACAGCTGAAGCAATGCCACAAGCAGCGGTTCCGTTATTCTCTTTGTCTTTTTTCTTATAAGAGCCGGTGGCTGCATAATGACCAGAGAAGGAAATTCCAGCTGCTGCATAGCCTTCTCCAGTTTCCCTTTCATGGACATATAAAAGTAACTGCTTTTTGCATCTGCCCCCAATGACGATACCAGAACCAGCTCCCGCACTCCGTTTCGTCTGGCTGCTCTGGCAAATTCATACTGATAATCATAATCCACACGCCATTGCGCATCCTTGCTGCCTGCTTGCTTTCTGGATGTTCCCAGCGCGGAAAACAGGACATCTCCTTTTACCAGACCTTCCCATGCCTTCGGGTTTTCGAAATCTATGATATGTTCCTTAATCCGGCTATCCCTTAGCCCACAGGACCGCCTCACAAAGATATGTATTTCTTCCCAGCAGTCATGCTGCAGTAACTCGCTGACCAGATCACGTCCCACCGCACCTGTGGCCCCTATCACTAATGCTTTCATATATACCTCATAATTTTCACAAACTTTTCCTGTATTATTGCTGTATTATTGTATGGGCACCGAGGCATCCATGTCAAACTGGTATCCAAGTACTTCAGATAACCGCCCCTGGATGATGGCATATCCCAAAATTTCCGGATATATTACTCCGGCTTTTCTCAGATATTTCCATCAGCGAATTGCTGTCTTTTCTTTTTCCAGTTTCTTTAAAAACTGACTTACACAGGCAAGTCCATTTTTCAAATGTTCACTTTCAAATGCATATCCCAGACGTAAAGAATATTCAATGTCGAAGCAACTCCCTGGAACAAGAAGTGTTTTGTACTCATTCATCAATCTGTCACAAAATTCATGACTGCCAATATCAAAATCATAATACAAAAGAGTTGTTGTGCCTGCGGTTTATACCATGAAATATGTGGCTCTGCCTCTACCCATTGCTCCAGTATTTTTAAATTTTTGCGGATAATTGCCTTGTTCCTTTCGAGAATAATATCCTTATGCTGCAATGCATATGTCCCTATCATTTCATCAATAACACCACAGCTTATTGTAGAATAATCCCTATGTGATAAAAACTGCTTCATCAGCTTCTGGTCATGTGTTGCTACCCAGCCCAGGCGAACACCTGCCAGTGAAAATACTTTCGAGAAACTGCTTGTGGAAATTCCTTTCTCATATAAATCAACAATAGAATAATTATATCCATCTTGCTGTGTCAGATTGCGGTACACTTCGTCACAAAGAATGTATGCTCCTGCCACCTTTGCAATATTTACTATATTTATCAGTCCATTTTTGTCCATAAGTGAGCCGGATGGATTATTAGGGTTATTCACCACGATTAATTTTGTTTTTTCGTTGACGAGTGATTTTAACTCTTCTGCGTCAGGAAGATATTTGTTTTCCGGTTTTAAAGGGAGAAATTTTGTAACCGCGCCTAATGCTTCCGGAATCGACTGCATCTGCTGATAAGTGGGCGTCACCACAATAACTTCATCTCCTGGTTCTACTATAGTATTTATTACCAGACTATTTGAACCAATCGCACCATGATTTGTAACAATTTCTGCTGGGGAAATGTCTTTATACAATGATGAAATTTCTTTTTTCAAAGTGGCTTCCCCTTCAATAGCCCCGTAAGTAAGCCGCGTATTTAACAGTTTATTACAAAAAGATTCTACATCCCCTCCCGGTCTGTCTATTAATGTTTTTATGCTAAATGGAGATACACAGGTTTCCCCAAGATTATATACTGCCTTTGTTTCATATGCATTCATCCACTGTTCCACACCAAAATCTTTAATCTTCATTTTTCTATCCTTTCTAAAATCTACTATTAAAGTTTTACCAAAATTCCAGATTCTGTATTATTCGAACGTTCAATAACAAGGGCTGCCGTTTCCAAATCCTGGAGTGCAAGTCCTGTGCTATCAAAAATCGTAATATCCTGATTGCCTGTCCGTCCTTCAGCTTTCCCGATCAGGATATCCCCGATTTCTGCAATATATTCTTTCCTGAGAATATTCTTCTGCACGGCGACTTGTGTTTCTCCTGATACAGCCGATTGTTCTCTGTCATCCGCAACAGCTACGGCTGTTTTATAGAGGTTTTCATCCAATTCCTGCTTACCTGGCATATCTGCTCCCATTGCATTAATATGTGTTCCCGGTTTAACCCAGTCTGCCTGTATTAATGCTGCTGCTGAAGGCGTTACCGTAACAATAATGTCTGCCTGAGATACCGCATCCTGAATATCTGATTTGGCAATAAACTTCACACCATCTATTAATTGCTGCATATGACCAGCCATTTCGGGGTATGTTTTTCTTATCGTGCTGACAAAGAGCATTTTCAATTTTTCTTTTATATCATTTACAAATATCACAGCATGTTCAGGATGCCTTGGATTTACAACAATAATTTTTTTAAGCATGGCATAACACAGATCTGGCCCATTATCTGATAAGGAGCTTCATTCCCTGTTCCTATGATTAAGAGCGTCTGTGAATCCTGGTTAGCTAAAAACTTACTTCCCACCGCGCCAGCTGCTCCTGTACGATATCCAGTCAATGCCGATGCATTCAAGATTCCTTTTACTTCCCCGGTTTCGCTATCCATTATTGTCAAAACCGCATGCACTGCAGGTAACTTCCTTGTAACATTATTTCCTGACCACTGAAGAATTTTGCAGCCAAAAAACTTTTTATTTTTCATCCACCCTGAACGAATGTCCATATCTGCAGCCTGTCCCAGTTTTCTGTAAATCATTGGCCAGACTTCTGCCTGATTCTCCGCCTTGGCTTTATAGGCAGATTCTACGCTCCGTATTACTGCAGGCAGATCCAGCAATGACTGAATGCTCTTTTCATCAAAGACTTTAAAAGATGACATAACATACCTCCTTAACAAAAAAGGCATTTACAATAAGCCTTAAGCGAGTAATCGCTATACCTACGGCTTATTGTAAATGCCTCTGTCTTTTCTGACCGGTGTTCAGAAAAGATTGATTTAATTCAATTGTAGAAATAATAATACACTGATTTTATTAAACTGTCAAACGCCAGTTTGACTGCATAGACTGTCATTAAGAATGGCTTCCATTTGATATATCGCATCAAAATAGTCAGCCTATTCAGGTTCTGTATTCAGAGAGCTATGTTTTACACCATATGTTTCATATACCACAAGTCCCAACAGTATCCATGCGGCAAACAGGATATGTGTCAAAGTAGAAAGTTCATAAATCAGATAAAAACATACTGCGATTCCCAAAGGAGCCACAATATACAAAGCCGGGCAGCGGAATTTACGAGGTACTTCCGGATGTTTACGGCGCATAACCATCAGATTAATAAAGTTAACAAGAAATACAGCAAGTGTTCCTGTGTTAGATAGTTCAACAATATGCATAAGAGGAACAAATCCTGCAATACCCGCTATCATAAGAGCCCCGGCCGCAGTAACCAGGTATGGAGTATGATATTTCGGATGAATCTTTCCCATTTTCTTTGGAAGCATTCCATCACGTGATATAGCAAAAAACACGCGGGACTGCCCAAAAAGATAAACAATGAGTGTCGTAATAATACCTGCAATAGCTCCTACCGCAATCAGATTAGCAACCTTTCCCCATCCCAACAGGCGAAGCACATAGGCAACTGGTTCCGGCGTATCCAGCTGTGTATAATTGACCGCTGCTGTCAGTGATAAGGCCATCGCAATGTAAAGACACATGCAAATCATAACAGAAAGAATTATTCCTATCGGGAGACTGTGTTCCGGATCCTTACATTCTTCTGCAGATGATGCCACTGCATCAAATCCCATATAAGAGAAGAATACTATAGCTGCCCCACTCAAAATCCCTTTAACGCCAAAAGGGGCAAATAGTTCCAGATTAGCAGTCTGTGCATGCGGAGCTGCAATACATACAAATGTAATAATGGCTGAAAGTGTAACTAATACCAACGCAAAATTTAATTTGGCACTCTGCTCAGTTCCTCGAATCAGGACTGCCGCAACAACCAGTACAATTAAAACAGCGGGAAGATTAATCAGTCCACCCTCAGCAGGAGTCTTAAGCAGAATATCCGGAATGATCCATCCATATGATTTTAATACGCCTGCCAGATATCCAGAAAATCCAACGGCCACAGCACTACCTGTGACAGTATATGCCAGAAGAAGTGACCAGCCGCAGAGAAATGCAAATCCTTCCCCAAGTGAAGCCAATGTATAAGAATATACACTACCTGAAGCCGGAATCATGGACGCAAATTCACTGTAGGAAAGTCCAACAAGTATGCAGAGAAAACCGGCAATCGCAAATGAAACCGCAATAGCCGGTCCTGCATAATGAGCAGCGGCTATTCCGGTTAATACAAATATTCCGGCACCAATAATTCCCCCTACACCTAAAAAGGTGAGATCTTTAACACCTAAGTTTTTGTTTAAAGTTGATTTTTCCCGTTCCTTTAAAAATTGTTCTACTGGTTTTTTTCTGAAAAATGACACGATGGCCCCGCTTTCTACTAATCGATGAAATCTTTTCCACGACAACTAATGAAGCATGATCAGCCCTCAGTGGTCACTAAACTTTTTTCATACGAAATATAACTTATATAAGTATGAAGTTGCGCAGTCTCCACGTCAGAAAGCAAATAAATGCTATAACCTAAATCACATAAGTAGTATAAATAACAATTTGTAATTAATCAATAACTTAAATAGATTGATAACCTGCTATAAATTATTCAGATATTGTTGTGCTAAAAATATCTTCCCTGTAACCATATTTAGCTTTTATATGGCGAATTACAATAAATAAGTATAGCTAATGGATGATTTTCCCCTCCAAAAAACAACTATATTTTCATAGTGATAAATATCCTATACCCCAGAATGTATCCATTTTATTTTTTATATCATCTTATATCCATCCGCTCAAAGTGATGTGGTCAAAAAGTTAGATAAAATAGTATCAAAATAGTATCACGCGCAAATTAAAAAGCCTGAAAAGCCAGATTCTATCGAGCTTTTCAGACTTTTATTAATTATTCCCATTCAATAGTGGACGGCGGCTTAGAAGTTACATCGTAAACTACACGGTTTACCCCCTTAACTTCGTTGCAGATTCTACGGCTCATTTCATCCAGAACTTCCCATGGGAAATGGAAATAATCTGCAGTCATACCATCGGAACTGGTAACTGCACGAATTCCTACGGTATAATCATAGGTTCGTTCATCCCCCTGTACGCCGACGCTGCGAATTGCTGCCGGAAGTACAGCGAAAGACTGCCAGATATCATTATAGAGGCCGCGCTGTTTGATTACATCGCGGACAATGAAATCGGCACGACGGAGAATGTCCAGTCTTTCCGGAGTGATTTCCCCGATAATGCGGATAGCAAGACCCGGACCCGGGAATGGCTGACGGTTGATAACTTCTTCCGGAAGTCCCAGTTCACGCCCCAGCTGACGGACTTCATCCTTAAACAGTTCACGCAGCGGTTCAATAAGGCTGAACTTCATATCCTTCGGAAGACCGCCTACATTGTGGTGAGACTTAATGGTAGAAGCAGTGGCTGTACCAGATTCCACTACATCCGGATACAGTGTGCCCTGTACCAGGAATTTTACATCTGGAATCTTGTTAGCTTCTTCCTGGAATGTATGAATAAATTCCGCACCAATGGTCTTACGCTTCTTTTCCGGTTCAGTTACACCCTTGAGGAGATCCATAAAGTGTTTGGACGCATCAATATGAACCAGTTTCATGTTGAACTTGTTTGTGAATGTATCCATTACCTGTTCAGCTTCACCCAGACGCAGGAATCCGTGATCTACGAATACGCAGGTCAGCTGATCTCCGATAGCCTTGTGAACCAGTACAGCGGCAACAGAGGAATCCACACCGCCGGATAACGCACAGATTACATTATGATTGCCAACCTGTTCACGAATACTCTTTACTGCAATATCGATATAGTTGCCCATGGACCAACCGCCCTGGCAGCCGGCACTTTCAAAAAGGAAATTCTTGAGCATAGTGGTGCCTTCCGGAGTATGTACGACTTCCGGATGGAACTGCACACCATAAATGCGTCTTGCTTCATCAGCAACCGCTGCGGTCGGTGTCAGATCGGTATGTCCTGCCAGACCAAAGCCCGCCGGCATATCGGTAACCGAATCCCCATGGCTCATCCATACGGCGGTTTCTTTGCTTACACCTTCAAACAGAGGGCTGCTTCCATCGCGATAGAACATGGCATGACCATATTCCCTCTTTTCCGGACGTGCTACCTTGCCGCCCAGTTCGCTGCAGATAAGCTGCATACCATAGCAAATTCCCAGTACAGGAATACCTGCATCAAAAATCCGGGTATCAACCTTCGGTGCGTCCGGCGCATTTACGCTGGCCGGTCCACCGGAAAGGATGATTGCCTTAGGATTCTTTGCCAGAATTTCTTCTGCGGATTTTACGTACGGGAGAATTTCACAGTATACACCGCATTCGCGAACTCTTCTCGCGATAAGCTGAGCATACTGGCCGCCAAAATCGACAATAACAACTAATTCCTGGTGCTCCATTTCTTCCTCCTGCTTTCTTATCAAAATGCTATAAGAGTCATTATAACATAGAAAACGTATATGTATAGGCAATATGTACAGAAAACCGGTTATTCTATGATTTTATCCGGTAAATTCTGCAATCTGGACAGAATGTTCTGTATTATTCCGCTTTCAGGAGAGGAAGTTCTTCCAGATAGGTAATATCATGGCGCTTAGCCGCATCGCCTTCTGCCAGAATGGCAAACCGTCCGATGACCTGACCGCCAGCCTGCAGCGCCAGATTCTCCAGTGCGGAAATGGATCCGCCGCTGCTGATTACATCATCCACCAGCAGTACCTTATGACCGCGGATTCTTTCGATGTCGTCATCCATGAGGCACAGAATCTGCTTCCCCGCGGTAGTGATAGAATGGTCTTCCACTACCAGAGGATTTTCCATATAGGCCTTAATTGATTTTCTGGCCACTACATAGTAGGGAAGCCCCATATGACGGGCCATGGATTCTGCCAGCGGAATACCTTTTGTTTCCGCTGTCATAATGACTTCCGTATCCGCTGGTGCCTTCGCCGCCAGGGCCGCTGCCGTTTTTTCTGTGAGTTCAATATCCCCCAGAATAATGAATCCGGCAATGGCAATTTCGTCATTCAGATTGATAACATGCAGTTTTCGTTTGCATCCTGCTACATTGATTTCATAAAATCGCTTTCCCACGTTTTTCCTTCTTTCCAACAGGAATCCCACCTGTCGATTTAAGTCTTCCTGATTACTGATTCGATGAAGAAGAGGTGATTTCCACAATCGGTTTAGACTCGATTTCCACTTTAATGGTATCGTCGTCCTTCTTATGCTGTGTTCCTCCAGCTGCAGAATCCCCGCTATCCGTCCCCTTCTCCGCCGCTGGTTGTCCTGCCTGATTGTCCGCGTCTTTATTTTCTGCCGCCTTCTGTGCAGCTTCTGCTTCTTCTACGCGTTTATCCACCATGTTGTCATCTTCGGTCTTCTGAACTTCCTGCTGCTGTTCATAGAGAATCTGGTCTACTTCCTTTTCATATTTAGCACGATGTTCTTCGCCACCAATATCTTTTCGAAGCAGTTGGGTCGCCAGATTATATGGCTGCCCCTCTTTATGCGGAATAGCCTGCCATTTTCCTGAGCTGCCTAACACAAAATTGTTTCCATCTTCTGCCAACCTGAAGCTTACCACTTTCTGCTCCTGTACCTGGCCTTCAACAACATTCAAAATAATGACCGCCACGCTGATGCCATCATCGGAAATCTCCTTAACGGTAGCCGAATTGATATCCATGTATACACCCGTATCCTGTAGATCTGACGTATCACTGATCATCGGATAGTTCGTATTGTTCCATAAATAAGTCACCGTCTGTTTATGCGTACTGTGCCCGATCTTCTGACGAAGCAGCACTGCTGCCTGAGAAAATGGATTGTCCTCACTGTCTGGCAGTATCATCCAGTGATCTCTGCTGTCGAGTACATAGTTCTTCTGGTTATCAGCCAGTCTGAAACGCACCACTTTCTTTTCAGAAACCTGTCCCTGAACTACATTCAGGATAATAGCCGCCACATCGACTCTGTCATCAGTATCTTCTTTAACCGCCGCTGAATTTATATCCAGATACAGGCCGGTATCCGGCATGTCAGCGGTTGTACCAATCATGGGGTAATTCGTGTTTCCCCAGAGATAGGAAGCAGCTGATGCATGAAGCATCCCCCCGATTGTCAATGCTGCAGCCAGGCAGGAGCTATAAAAAACATGATTTATTTTCATATCTGATGCCTCTCTTTCACGTTACCCATAGTATTATACCCTATCTATGCAGAGATAGGCATACCCCTGCCGATTATAATTCGCCTTTAGCTCTGGCATCGCGGATATCCAGGTCAAGAACGAGTGCCTGTCCGGCCGCCAGCGGATGGCAACGCATGCCGGCTCCTTCCACCTTTTCTCTGAATGCCTTTACATCCTGGGCAATCACCGGCCAGGTATTGTAATGTACCGGAATAACCGCGCCGGCATGGAGCATCTTAGCCGCTTCTACCGCAGCATCCGGTCCCATGGTGAAATTATCGCCGATAGGAAGGACCGCGTAATCAATATGGAAGTATCTGCCAATCAGTTCCATATCTCCAAACAGAGCGGTATCCCCCGCGTAATATACGGTAGGACCATCGGTAAAGGAAAGGACATAACCGCAGGCACAGCCACCGGCCACACCGCTGCTGTGCAGGGCCGGTACCATGGTAATGCTTCCGAACTGTGTCTGAACGGTGCCTCCCAGGTTCATGCCATGGGAATGTACTCCTTCCGGAAGAAGTCCCAGTACTTCCGGAACCCCGATGACAATCGCATTGGTCCTCTGAGCTATAGCGGCCGCATCCCCAAAATGATCACTGTGCGCATGAGACAGAAGGATCATATCGCAGAATACATCGCCAGAGGAAACATCCGATTTCTCATTGTCATCCAGAAACGGATCAAAAAGCAACGTCAGTGACGGTGTCTTTAATTCAAAACATGCATGTCCATGATAGATAAACTTAAGATTATACTTGGCCTTCATATGAACAATCCTTTCTTATCTGAACTTATTTTCCCTTATTCTGTTTAGCCATTATTTCTTTTATAATGCGCTGACAGACTTCGGTAATCGACATATGCCGTTTCATACTGATAACCTGAATACGCCGATGCGCTTCATTCTCTGACAGACCGTAAATTTCCATAAGCAGTCCTTTGGCGCGGGCCAGCATTTTCCGCTCCGCCATTTCTGACTCCATCTCCTGTACATGATGGACAATTTCTGCCCTTTTTCTGAACTGGCTGACCGCAATGGTAAGCGCGGGAAACAGGTTCCTTTCTTCCACCGGTTTCATCACATATCCAAAGACCATGGATTCTCCGGCTTTCTTTATGATTTCCTCATCCCCAAAGGCGGTAAGGAGCACTACCGGCGCCCAGTGGTTGTGAGCAATGATTTTAGCGGCCTGCAGCCCATCCAGCTCCGGCATTTTAACATCCAGAATAGCCACATCCGGTTTCAGTTTCTTCACCAGATTCAGGGCTTCCACACCATTAGTCCCCACGCCGACCACTTCATGTCCGGCTTCTTCCAGCATCTCTTTCAGGTCCATGGTGCTGAGGACTTCATCATCGGCAATGACTATCTTATACGATGCCATTATCTGTCCTCCTTAAGGGGGCAGGTGATTTCTGCTGAAACCCGATCCCCCTCATTAACAAAACAAAAGGTTCCACGAAGTTCTAATTCCACCAGGGTAGTAACAATCTGCAACCCCAGCCCATAGGATTTTTTCCCGAATCCTTCCGGCAGGAGTTCCCCGTTGTTCTGGATGATAATGTGGAGAGAATCCCCTTCCACCCTGTCCTCTACCCGAAGTATGCCCTGCTCCTGTCCTTCCAGTCCATGGCCTATGGCATTATGAATCAGTTCATTGACCGCAATGGACAGGTGAACCGCCTTATCAGAGCTTAAAATCACCGGTCCCTGCGCGCGGATTCGTTCCAGCCGGATGCCTCCGCCGCCCAGACTTCTAACCGACAGATCACACAGTTTATCCAGAAGGATTTCCCAGTCAATATCTTCACCGCTCTGATGCGCCAGAATGTCATGAACCTGGGAAATACTTACAATTCTGTCTACTGCCTTTTTCAGCGCGCTCCGGGTTTCCGGATTATCAGAACGCCTGGACTGCATACGGAGAAGTCCGGCCACTGTGTTCAGGCTGTTCTTTACCCGGTGATGGATTTCCTTAATAACTGACTCTTTTACCAGAAGCTGCTGCTCTTTTTCCCGCACTGCGGTAATATCGGATACCAGCAGTATGATTCTCATAACCCGTCCGCTCTGCATCAGTGGAAGTGCCCATATAGATAAGGTCATTGGCCCGGCTTTTTCTTCACCCTGCACTACCCGACCCTTTTCCATAACTTCCTGCACCATAGGCAAATGGGCCAGCAATTTTCCTTCCACTGCCTTGTCTATGTTTTCATTGCCAAAGACCAGGGTAATCCCGGAAGCGGAATCATTGGCGTACATAATACGTCCTACCGCGTCGAGAATGATTACCCCATCCTGCGGGCGCACTGCGCGGTATTCTCGCTCCGGCAGCGGTACCTGAAGTATCTGGTTGGCCGTATCCGTGAGTACCTGTTGCTGCCTTATTCCGGAGGCCATAATGCCTATGACTGCGAACGGAATACCTGCATTATCCAGAACCGGATAGGCCGTTATCCCTACAATTCTGCCTATAGCAAGTTCCTTGCGGTCTACCACTTTTTTACCCATTTTCAGGACCGTGCTGGTGATGGCAAATTCATCAGTAAAAAATGTTTCTCCCGGTGAAAAATACGTCTTCCCCGTATCAAACGAAGGCTTTCCTGCTGCCAGGATGACAATCATATCTTTGTTCTTTCCCGGAGCGCAGATATAAATCTGATTCCTCGATATATCGGCAGCAAACCCAATGGCTGCCCGGATATGGGTAAGGATACGCGCCTGTACTTCGGTCAGGTCCGTGTATTCTCTGGCTAACGAATAAAGTTGATCTATCATTTTTTCAATTCAAACTGTTCTGCTAAAAACGGAAGGCGGGGATCTGCGTTCAGCGTGAGCGGAGCATATACTCCGGCCTGCGCCATATAGTACGCCCGGCATCCAATCATGGCCCCATTGTCCGTACACAGTACAGGGTCCGGACGGCACAGACGGACGCCTCTCTTATGACATTCTTCTTCCAATGTATGACGAAGTCCGTGATTTGCGGCCACGCCGCCGGCCAGTGCCAGTGTCTTAAATCCGGTACGTTCCAGCGCCTGCATGGCTTTTCCAACCACGTCATCCACCACCGTCTTCTGGAAAGAAGCTGCTACATCCGCCTTATTGACTTCTTGTTTCTTCATTTCTGCCGTATGAAGATAGTTGATAACCGCTGACTTCAGGCCACTGAACGAAAAATCCAGGGTATCATGTTCCCGTCGAAGCGGAATCGGAAAATGAATGGCCTCCGCATTTCCTTCTGCTGCCAGCCTGTCGATATGCGGACCGCCTGGATAAGGAAAACCCATAACGCGCGCAATCTTATCAAAGGTTTCTCCTGCCGCATCATCCCTTGTCTGTCCCAGAAGCTTGAATGTGTTGTAATCTTCTACAACTACCAGCATCGTATGACCTCCGGATACGACCAGAGACAGGAACGGAGGCTCAAGGTCCGGGTATTGCAGCAGGTTGGCAAAAATATGGCCTTCCATATGGTTCACCGCAATCAGCGGCTTATTCAGAGCCCAGGCACAGGCCTTGGCCGCTGCCACACCTACCAACAGCGCACCTACCAGCCCTGGCCCTTCCGTAACGGCAATGGCATCGATATCATCCCATGTACAATCCGCTTCTCTGAGGGCTTCCAGCGCCACAGGCAGCACATCCTCTATATGATGACGCGATGCGATTTCAGGGACTACTCCCCCAAATTTCTTATGAATGGCAATCTGTGTTGAAATTACATTGGAGCAGATTCTGCGTCCATCCTCTACTACCGCACAGGATGTTTCATCACAGCTTGTTTCAAAAGCAAGAATCTTCATACCTTCCTCCTTATAAAGTTCTTGTCATAATATATCCATCTTCAGCAGGATGCTCATAAGCGCCCTTTCGAAGAGAAGCAATTTCTAATCCGTATTTCTTATATAAATGCTGAGCCGGCAGATTTCCTATCCGCACTTCCAGTGACATATGGGTGAGCCCGCACTTTTTCGCCTCTTCCATTCCGCTCTGGAGAAGTCTCTCCGCTATGCCCATCCGGCGCAGGGCGGGTTCCACCCCTATATTGACGAGCTGCAGCTCATCCACTACAAACCAGAAACAAGCAAAGGCCGCCACCTGATGATTGACTTCCGCTACCCAGTAACGGCTGAGCGGCTGCGCCAGATCATTGGCTACCGTTTCTTCCCTCCAGGCCTCAGTAAAGCACAGGGTCCCAATGCGGTAAATCGCCTGAGCATCCCGGGCCTCTCCCCGGCGGATGATTATTTTTCCCTGTGTCTCAGTTCCCACTGTACTTCTGCCTCACTTCTGCGAATATAATTAGGCGTAACGGTAAGCGGACTTTCCGTTTTTCCCTTTTCCAGCTTGTTCCAAGCGGCCATAGCCACACTTCCGGCGCGGCAGCAGCGGATAGCCGGCGGCGCCAGCGTGATACCGGCTTCTGTCAGTTTGTCAGCATACTTATCCGCCGCTTCGCCGAGCGCGGTAACCGGAACACTAAGTCCGCTGACTTTCTCTGTCAGTTCATCTATGGAAATAACGGTTTCCTGCTCTTCTTTGATAACTTCGGAACCATGGACGCTGTACAGCGCTGCGTATACGTTTCCGCGCTGCGCATCCATAATCGGTAGTGCATACGCTTCTCCGCCAGCCATATTCCAGGCCAGTGCTTCCAGTGTATCCACCCCGATAAGAGGTACATCCCATATGCAGGCCATCATCTTTATGCTGGCTAGTCCTATACGGAGTCCGGTAAAAGATCCTGGCCCTAAGGAACAGGCCACTGCCGTGATTTCTTCTCTGGATACACCGGCATCTTTCATCATATTGTCAAGATGCGGAATCAGCTGTTCCGAATGGGTCAGTTTTCTCTGTACGGTCCATTCACTTATCAGTCTGTCTTTTTCTGCCAGTGCGCAGCTTAATACCAATGATGATGTATCAATGGCCAGCAACATATTGTTCTATCTCCTTTACCAACTTCTGCGGAGCCTGTTCTTCCCATTGGATGGTCAGTTTTCTTACGGTTTCTGATTCAGCCTCTATGGTGATTCGTATGGCTTCCTTCGGAATCAATCCGGGAAACATATCCGCCCATTCTACCACAGTCACTCCGCCAACACTATATTCATCCCAGCCTATGTTATATAAATCCTCTTCCCGGTCCAGCCGGTAAAAGTCAAAATGCTTTAACGGGAGACGCCCCTCAAAGATATTCATAATATTGAAGGTCGGGCTGGTTACCACTTCATCGATATCCAGTCCCCGGGCAATCCCCTGTACCAGATGTGTTTTCCCTGCCCCCAGGGTTCCTGATAACGCGATAAACAGATCATCCTCTGCATGTTTTCCGATAAAGATACCAAAATCTCTGGTTTCTTCTACACTATGAGTTGTCAGAATCAGTTCATGCATGGAATATCCACCTCATCATCTCATCAAAACGTTCTCTCCCGATGCGCAGACCTTCATCATATAATGCCTGCAGCTTGTTTACATCCTTTTCTGTCCGGGAAACTTCCACCGGCTTATCCGGACGTATGATAAATACTTCGCCCCTCTGTTCCCTGCGAATTAGTTCTTCCGCCTTTTCATTATACCGTTCGGGAATAGAAGCCATCATGTCCGCTATCCGACGCAGGGAATCTCCAAGCAGCGTACGAAGTATCATATGCTGCAGTTTTCCTACCCTTTTTTTCCGATACGATATATCCCGGGTAAGGATATATACCGGACGTTCCGTCTTAAAAGGCAGCTCTTCCGGCAGCGGCGCCAGCGGCATACCGACTCCGCCATCCACATACCGGGATCTGCCTATAGCCACAGGACTGGAAAACAGAGGAATGGAACAGCTGGCTTCGCATACCTTTATGTAATCTTCCCAGCTATGCCCCTTATTGCATACATATCGAACCTTCCCGGATTCGCAATCGGTAACCAGCGCCATCATACGCTCCGGTGCCGACATAAAGGTTTCCGTATCGAAGGGAACCAGCGTGTGAGCCAGCTCGCCGAACATAAAATCAAAATTAAAATAAGAACCACCATGCAGCATATGCCGCACGCCCATATAGCGTTTATCCGCCGCATAAGTAAGGTTCACCTTACAGTTTCTTCCCCGCTGCCTGGATAAGTAGCAGAGTGCCTGCATGGTTCCTGCGGAAATAGATGCGATTTCAGGAAAATAATATCCTTGTTCCATAAAGGCATCCAATACTGCCGCGGTAAATATGCCGCGCATGGCACCCCCTTCCAGTATAAGGGTTCCCTGCGGTTTCTTAATAGATTCACCCTTAAGCAATGTCACTCCATCGTCCCCTTACTTTCCACTGGATTTTGCCGACTGATTCTTTACGGCTTCAATAGCTGCCTTAATGGCTTCCTGATCTCCCAGGAAAGAGCGGTCAATAACCCTGAAGTCATCGCTGAGATGATAAATCATCGGTGTGGCTGTAGGAATATTGATGCCCACAATTTCTTCTGCCGGCATATCTTCGATATATTTCATCAATGCGCGGATAGAATTTCCGTGAGCCGCAATCAGAATCTTTTTCCCCTTCTGAATTTCCGGCTTGATGACCTGTTCAAAGTAAGGCGCCACACGAGCTACAGTATCCTTGAGGCATTCGGTATGAGGCAGCTTAACTGTCTTCATGATTTCCTTATATACCGGCTGATTTTCCGGAAGTCTTTCATCTCCATCCGGGAGAACCGGAGGACGGACATCATAAGAACGACGCCACTGCAGCACCTGTTCTTCTCCATATTTATCAGCCATTTCCGTCTTGTTCTTTCCCTGCAGTGCCCCATAATGACGTTCATTCAGGTGATAATCCTTGATAACCGGAATCCAGTTCAAGTCCATTTCATCAAGTACCGCGTAGGCGGTATGAATCGCTCTCTTAAGGACGGAAGTGTAGCAGATATCGAACGTATATCCTTCTTTTTTCAGAAGTCTGCCTGCTGCCCGGGCATCTTCAAACCCCTTTTCGGTAAGATCCACATCAGTCCATCCGCAAAACAGGTTCTTTTTATTCCACTGACTCTGTCCATGTCTGATAATTACTAATGTATACATAGTTCGGCCTCCGTTATTTTTCAAAATGATGATATCCTTCCGGTTTCAGGATATGCATGATATCCCTCTGTTTTAATTGTACAACACCGTTTCCTTCTTCGACATAACCAATGATATGCACCTCAGGAAAAATCTGCAGTCTATGCGCAGCTGAACGGGGGATGGTAAAAACCAGTTCGTAATCTTCTCCTCCGGTAAGCGGAAAATGAAGAATATCCTGATGAATCAGCTGACTGAATCGTATAGTTTCTTCAGAAACAGGAATCTTCTCTCCATCCACAACGATATTGACATGACTGGCATGAGAAATCTCATTCAGCTCACTGGATAACCCATCGGAAATATCATCCATCGCACTGGCTCCCAGTTCCCTGAGTTTCCAGGCCAGCTCCGGATTCGGCTTCGGTCGTCTGTGTTTCTCCGCCAGCCGTGGAAACTTTTGCTCTTCCTTACGGAAAATAACTTCCAGCCCGGCACCGGAATCCCCGGGATGCCCGGTTACACAGACCAGATCTCCCGCTCTGGCCCCGCTTCTTTTCACTGCCGTGTCTGCGGGAACCATGCCGGTCACCGTACCTGTGAGAATGATTCCCCCAGGTGATCCGGTAATATCTCCGCCCAGTAAATTTACCCCATAGCGCCTGCAGGCCTCCCGGATACCATCGTAACAGGCTTCCAGCCAGGCCAGAGGCAGATTTTCAGGAAGTCCCGCCGAAATAACAAATCCGCAGGGACGGCCGCCCATAGCTGCCACATCGCTGAAATTCGATGTGCACAGCTTGAATCCCACATCACACGGTCCCATTGTTTCTGCCGTAAAATGAATGCCTTCTACCATGGTATCCGTTGAAATCAGTTCATCCATTCCATCCGGAACGGTATATACTGCGCAGTCATCCCCGCTGCCCAGCTTTACCCACTCCGGACGATTGATAAAACCGTGGGTAATCTTCCGGATACATCCAAATTCCCCTGTATCTTTTACCGTTTTTTCCGCCATCAGATACTTTTCACTCCGCGCGCTTTCAGATCTGACAGATTTTTCTCATGCGCCTGCTGATCAACATATCCCAGACCATCTTCCAGCAGAGTAACTGTATGTCCTGCCTTCAGAAGAGATAATACGGTTTCCCTTACGCAGAATTCAGAGGCAATGCCTGCCACATACACATGGGGCGACACCGCATCTTTCAGCACCTTTCCGGCCGCAGTCTTTCCAAGGAACGCGGAATATTCCTCATAATCATCCGCTATCCCTTTCAGGTAACGATTAGCTGCCACTGGCCGGTTTTCTTCCTTTTCCACCCTGGAAAATTCCGAATCAAGCTCTGCTCCCTTCGTCCCCTGTACGCAATGATCCGGCCAGATTCCGCCATTCCGTTTAAAAGACTGATTAGACGGCCTGTGCCAGTCCGATGTATATAAAGCTTTCACCTCATGCGTATTCAGAAAATGAATAATTGCCTCTACCGCCTCATGGCTGTGTTTGCAGGCTAAGGTTCCATCTATAAAGTCATATTGACAATCCACAATAACCAAACTGTCCATACTATCCCCCGAAAGATAAACTCATACTATTATTTCTCAGTGAATCTCTTTTATTTTAACAGTTTCAGGTATGACTATACAACCAGGACAGCGGAATGCAGGCTTTCCGTCTGACTGTTTTTTTATGACGTTCTCACGGTTATGTCAATAAAAAATGCCTTCCTTACCCAGGGCAAGGAAGGCATTCTCTGTATTAATGAAACAGAGAGGCTATGGAGCTCCAGCTGAAAGAAGCTGTAGAAGAAGCCATATTATCAAAATAGTTATTAAATCCGGTAAGCTGTGGATTAACAAGCAGTACACAGATGACTGCCAGTACGGTGAACCCCAGCGCAACCAGGCTCATACGGCCGCGGCCGGAGCCAACATAGAATCCGAACAGACGGATGCAGAGTGCGCCGAAAATAACCATCACAATACCGGAAATCGGGAAGATGTTAAATAACAGGTTGGATACCAGCATGGCAATAAAGAAAGATGGAATCACCACCAACGGAAGATTTTCGGTAAGATGGCTGCGGGTGGTTTCTTCACGATGCATATCCATTAACCATTCAGAGAAGTCAAACCCGAACAAACCGGTAAGCAGGAACATGCTCAGAATAATTGAATCCCATGCCCCGTTAAGTCTGGTTCTGTCATTACCAATCCACCAGAAGAACAGGCACATAAGAAGAGCCACTGCCGTACCTGCATACATATAGGCTACCGGCGGGATAACCCTTGTCAGCGCAATGCCTCCGGTCATAAGTGCAGATCCAATAAGAATATAAATAATTCGTGTATTCATCGGAATGCGAAGCGGTTCCGGCACACGGGCGCCCAGTCTGACGGTCAATTCCAGAAGGAAAATCATCAGGAACAGTGTCAGCGCGCCAAACGGATATACAAAAAGCGCAGCCACAGAAACGGCTATAGCCGCCCAGAGAATCCAGCCGCGGAAGATTTGGAAGTTCTTAAAGGGCAGCCGGTTTCCCTGAGTGAAGACCACCAGTTTAATAAATACCAGATACGTTGCCATTATACCAGCCACCTGAACCGGTGTCGCTCCCATGAACAGCAGTCCGCAAAACAACAGGATAGACACATTGGCCCCAGTCAGTCTTGCCACCAGATTTCCGAAAAATCCGATATTGAACAACGCTAAAAGTGAAGTTAAAAGATTCAAAGGTTCCATCTCCTTCATATGAATAAAATTTTACTTATTAAGTATAAGCGGAAACCTGTCTGTACGCAAATGAAAGTCATATTCCGGACAGACGGACCGGACTCTCCGGAATACTCTCAAAAAAATGACAGGCGGAAATAAACTTCCTGTCCTGTCATCTTTATACTTCTTATTATTCTACAGTTACAGATTTAGCGAGATTTCTCGGCTTATCTACGTCGTTTCCTCTCTTAATGCCTGTGAAATAGGCAAGCAGCTGCATCGGAATAACGGAAAGAATTGGCGCGATGAATTCATCAACTCTTGGAACTCTGACGGTATCTGTCGCATATTTTTCCAGTTCCGGATCATCATCATATCCAATGCCGATGACTTCGGCCCCTCTTGCCCGGACTTCCTGAATATTGCTGTACATCTTGGAAGCCACATGGCTCTGCGTAGCTACCGCAATAACCGGTGTTTCTTTTGTAATCAGTGCCAGTGTACCATGCTTCAGTTCCCCTGCCGCATAAGCTTCCGCATGGATATAGGAAATTTCCTTAAGCTTGAGCGCGCCTTCCATGGCAATGGCATAATCGATGGAACGTCCCAGATAGAAAATATCCTTAGCATCCTTCAAGCTTTCAGCCAGTTTTTCCATATGGTCCTTTTCCTTCAGCACTTCGGTAATCTTATCCGGAAGAGTGAGAAGAGCGGAAGTGATTTCCTTTATCAGTTCAGGACGAATGGTTCCCTTAATCTGTCCCATATACAGGGAAAGAAGAAGCAATGCCACCAGCTGCGTGGTATAAGCCTTGGTAGAAGCTACCGCGATTTCCGGACCTGCCAGTGTGTAGATGGTATAATCCGCTTCTCTGGCAATGGAAGAACCGATGGAATTGGTTACCGCAATGCTGCGTGCCCCCAGTCGCTTGGCTTCCTTAAGCGCTTCCAGGGTATCCAGGGTTTCCCCGGACTGGCTGACTACAATGCACAGAGTACGTTCGCTGGTCAGCGGCTGACGATATCGGTATTCAGATGCAATATCCACTTCTACTGGAATCTTTACAAAGCGTTCAATATAATGCTTAGCCACAAGGCCGGCATGATAAGCGGTACCGCATGCGGTAATCAGGATATTATCAATGTTTTCCAGATCCGCTTTAGTCCAGTTCAGATTGTCAAAGCATACCATGCCATTCTTATCCACATGAATGGTTGTGGTGTCGTGGACAGCCTTAGGCTGTTCATAAATTTCCTTGAGCATGAAATGCGGATATCCGTTCTTTTCTGCCGCTTCCGCAGTCCATGTCACTTCCTGAACTTTTTTGGATACCGGAAGTCCTTCGGCATCAAATACGGATACCTTATCCTTCTTGACTATGGCGATTTCATTATCATTGATAATAAAAATACGTCTGGTCTTGTTAATAACTGCCGGAATATCAGAAGCGATGAAGTCTTCTCCTTTGCCCAGGCCGATGATCAGCGGGTTGGATTTCTTTGTACAGATAATGGTATCCGGGAAATCGCTGTTCATGAACAGAAGGGTGTATGTACCGGTAATACGGGCTGTTACCTTGCGGATAGTGGAGAAGAAATCTCCGTCATCCAGTTCTTCTGCCAGATGAGCTACTACTTCGGAATCTGTTTCAGACTTGAAAATATGGCCCCTGGCAATGAGCTGCTTCTTAAGTTCCATGTAATTTTCAATAATTCCGTTATGTACCACTACAAAGTGATTGTGGCAGTCCCCATGCGGATGTGAGTTAACATCCGATGGCTGGCCATGTGTAGCCCAACGGGTATGACCGACACCGATATGACCGTGCAACGGATGTTCCTTCAGTACGGCTTCCAGATTAGCCAGTCTCCCCTTCTTTTTGGTGATGTTAATTTTTTCTCCGTCAAATACAGCGATTCCGGCGGAATCATATCCTCTGTATTCGAGACGGCGCAGTCCGTCAATAAGGAATTCTGACGCTTCTTTGTCCCCTACATAACCGACAATACCGCACATATTAAATCCTCCTTCAGATAAAGAAAGTAATAAAACTTTCACTTATTTATATCATGCTTATGTTTACACTATTCAGTCATTTATTCAATCATAATCATGCACACTAATTGATTATACCATAATATGCAAGTCAAACCTATCCGGGAGAATGTCCCGCCTCTTCCAGATTTTTTTTTACAACCCCATACTCATAATGGCTGTGACTCCCATGACCGTCACGATACCGATCAGTCCCATGACCACGGCACCAGCCAGAACTGCCGGCGCTACCAGTATAAGTACCGAGCGCCCCCAGCTCATTCCATAATTTTCGCTGACCGTCAGCACATTGAGCACAAAGCACCAGGCCAGAGCCACCATCATTATGGCCCCGGCCAGGGCCTCTCCGCCCAGCTTGGAAATCAGGGAAGCAAAAACGCCAAATGCCAGAGGAAAGGAATCTGCCATAAGCCCGGCCGTAATGCCCCGGGCAGTTCCCCTTCCGCCGGCCAGTCCAGCAACATAATGAATAATGGCGCTCTGCAGCAGGAGCAGGGTAATGCCCGCGATGAGGCTCAGCAGAAATCCCAGAATAATTCCTGTCCCTTCAATCAAAGAGGATAAGGAAAGGACAAACAGAGTAAACAGCCAGATGATTCCCGCACGGATCCACTGTTCACCCCGGGTAATCGTACGCAGCGCCATCCGGGGACTCATTACCAGATTATAGACAAGATCCAGAAAATAGTTCATGACTCCTCCTTATCTTACTGAGACACTGGATGTGCCAGCAGATGAACGCACCGCGTCAGCAAAACCCTTTCCCATCCATGTACCCAGATGCTGGATATCCGCATTCAGAAATCCTCTCAGGGATCCGCCGCCATCATACGTATGAACCGGAACATCTCCATCCATATTGACTAATCCGCCTGCATAGTCCAGAGCATCATAGTAATTACCCATAGCATCCACCAGTCCCAGATTCTGAGCTTCTCTGCCGGTCATGATGCGACCATCAGCAAATGTCTTTACCTTTGCGACATCCATATGCCGGCCTTCGGCTACCGACTGAACAAACTGGTTGTAGATATCATTGACCATGCCCTGCAGCATCGCCCGTTCTTCCGGCACCATAGGGCGGTACATGGACAACATGTCCTTGTAAGCTCCGCTCTTAATCTTTTCATCCGTTACTCCCAGTTTGCCTGCCAGACCTTCTACATTGGTATAGTCAATATAAACGCCTATACTTCCGGTCAGTGTTGCCGGGCTGGCAAAAATGTAGTCCCCCTTACTGGCAATCCAGTATCCGGCAGACGCGCAGGTATCCCCCATGGAAATGACAATGGGCTTGCCTGCATTCTTAATCTTGTCCATTTCTTCCACAATTTCCTGGGTCGCTCCGGTAGAGCCGCCCGGTGTATTTATCCTAATAAGGACCGCTTTGGCATTATCATCTTTCCGCGCGGCTTCCAGCTCAGCCATTATTTCTTCACTGGAAGCTCCTCCCTGTGACAGAAAATCTCCTGCAGGACCTCCATAGATTTCTCCGTCAATGCGGATAACCGCAATATAGCCCTTCCCGGAAAGTGCTGTCAGATTTCTCCCCCATAACTCTGCAGTCCCTGCCAGAATGGCTGTCAGAAGAAGTATTCCCGCCACAATAAGAATCCATGTTCTTTTTGAATGTATCATCATACCCTCCTTACTGCCATATAGAAACAGAATCCGGTCTCCCTGGAATCACCCGGTAAATACCACCTGAACCAGAAGCATATAAATGGCTGTTCCCGCCACCATGGAAAGCATCATATTGCGCTTCCACAGGTGGATTGCCGTCGTAACCATCAGTCCTATCATCTCCGGAATCCCGTAGGATCCACTGACAAAGCTGACATTTTTAAGGCAGTAAACCACCAGCATGGCAAAAATAGCGGCGGGAAGTGCCCTTCCCAGATATCGTATATACGCCGGCATATTTTTCCCCGGCTTGAACAGCAGAAATGCCAGACAGCGAGGCACCACAGTTCCAATCACACACATCACTATGGTTATAAGCTGCTCTGTCAGACCCATTCTAATCTCCTTTCAATCTTCTTCCTGCCCAGTGTGAGCAGCAGAAGAATCAGAAACATAGTCGGCAGCAGAAAGTTATCCGCACCAAAGAGAATCCGGCATAAAACCGCCGATATAGCACCTATCACCGCTGTGATGTGCTGTTTTTCCTTCATCAGCTGCTCCAAGAATATGACCACAAACATGGTGGTCATAACAAAACCTATTCCCTTGATATTCCAAGGAATCACATTGCCAAGAAGTCCCCCCAGCAAAGCCCCGGAAACCCAGTACAGATAGTTAAGCACGGAAATCCAGAGCATATACCAGCCTCTGTCAACAGAGCGTGGAATGCTTCCCGCATAATTGAGCGCAAACGTTTCATCGCACATCATAAAAATGAGAAATGGTTTTTTCCAGCCCATATGCCCATATTTTTCCAACATGGCAATACCATAGAAGAAATGTCTGGCCTGAATCATCAGAGCCACCATCAGTGCCTGAAAGGGAGCAAACGGGCTCAGAAGCATGGCTACCGTGACAAATTCCAGAGAGCCGCCGAATATGCAGGCAGCCATCAGAAAGGGATACCAGAACGAAAACCCTTCCGCATGCATATAGATCCCATAGGCAAAGGCTACAAACCAGAAGCCGGCCAGTATGGGCAATGTCACCGGGAACGCTTCCTTAAACGCTTTCCATGCCACCCCGGTTCCTGTAGATTCTGTCGCATCCATATGCATAAATACTCCACACCTCCTCATCATCCGGCAAATACGGAAAAAACATTTAGCAGATACTAAAAAAGCCGCAAGGACTCAACATTCCATGCGACCTTTTATCTGGTGACCGGTATGGGATTCGAACCCATGCTCTCTGCGCTGAGAACGCAGCGTCTTAACCGCTTGACTAACCGGCCATGATGAGATTTATTATACTCGTCTGCCAGATAAATAGCAAGCCGGAAATCTCATTCCCTGTAATGCATTCCCGGAATTTCCTTCCGCCTGGTTCTCCGCATTACAGACCGCCTGCCGCTTCAGGAGACCGGGAATCACTTTCTGTTCTTTTTAAAGAGAATATACAGTCCCTTTAAAGTAAGAAGAGGGTCAATCACATCAATAGTTTCAGACTGCGAAGCAATCAAATCGGCCAGACCACCGGTAGCTATCACTTTGATTTCCTTATAGCCCATTTCCTTCTTCATACGCCGTACAATACCATCCACCTGTCCAATAGCGCCATAATAGATTCCTGACTGCATGGCGGAAACCGTATTTTTGCATATCACGGAAGATGCCGGTGTCAGTTCAATGCGCGGCAGCTTGGAGGCCCGCTGAAATAGCGCTTCCATGGAAATGCCGATCCCCGGTGTGACCGCTCCACCAAGATAACGCTTCCTTTCGTCAATGGCACAGAATGTAGTGGCCGTTCCCAGATCTATGATAATCAGAGGGCCGCCATAGAGAGTAATGCCTGCCACGGCATTGACAATACGATCTGCCCCCAACTCCCGCGGGTTGTCGTAAAGGATATTAAGCCCTGTTTTCATACCAGGTCCTACCATCATAGGCTCTACATGGAAATACCTTCTGCAAAGATATTCCAGCGTCGGGTTTACCGGAGGAACGACACTGGAAATGATAATGTCTGTAACCATATCAAAGGTGACTCCATCCAGCTGGAACATCATCCCCAGAGAAGCCGCATACTCATCTGCCGTTTTCAGCTCATTAGTAGCCGCCCTCCAGTGATAAATCATCTTATCCCCATCATAAAGTCCCAGTACTATATTCGTATTGCCCACATCAAAAACAAGAAGCATATCGTTTATCCTTTCGCATAATCATATGCCCTATTATAACACAGGTTATTCCACCCTCCGGAACCATTCTTCCCTCCGGACAGTCAATGCCCCTTATGCATATTATGCATACTTCACCGCTATTTTCACTCCCCATAAAAAAACAGAAGAACACAGACCCCGTCTGATTCCTCTGCTCCTTTATATCTGTCTGTACAACAGCCTCCGCATTATTCTGCCGGGCGTATTGACACATCTCCGGCAATTACCCGGTTTACCTCGTTCCCGGTATCCACCAGCAGACAGCCGTCCTTATCAATATCCACAGCCTTGCCAGTATAGCTGTTTGTGCCTAAAACCACCCGTACATTCTGCCCCAGTGTACAGGAAAGATTTCTCCAGTTATCAAGCACTCTGGCAAATCCTTCGGTTTCCGCCACTGCATATTCTTTTTCCAGTTCAGAAAGCACAGCTGCCAGTAAAGTCTTTCTGGATACGTGCACACCTTCCGCACGGAACGATGTAGCCCCTTCACGGAATGCTTCCGGGAAATCCGCCCTTTCCATTCCTGTGTTTATGCCAATGCCCATGATAATATAATCTATTTTTTCCATGGACGCGGACAATTCTGTCAGTATACCTACCAGCTTGCGGCCATTAACCATAATATCATTCGGCCATTTAATTGCCGCGTTCGGAAGTCCCAGACTGCGAACGGCGCGGCATACCCCTACGGCAGCCAGAAGGGTAGACTTGGATGCTTCCATCGGAAAGAAATCAGGACGGAGAATCAGTGAAAACCAGATTCCCTTGGCAAAAGGTGAATAGAATCCACGCTGCAGCCTTCCGCGTCCGCTTCGCTGTTCTTCTGCCACCACGATGGTACCTTCTTCGGCACCCTTCCGAGCCAATTCCTTAGCTACTTCATTAGTGGAGGCTGTGCTTTCCATATATACAATATGGCGTCCAAAGTTTTTCGTATGAAGGACTCTTTCAATTTCCAGCGGTGTCAGAAGATCCGGCTCATAGATAAGGCGGTAGCCTTTCCTTGTGCTGGACTCAAAAATATAACCTCTGGACTTTAAAATCTTAATATGTTTCCAGATTGCGGTTCTTGATACATTCAGATCCTTTGAAATTTGTTCTCCGGAAACAAACTGTCCATTCGCCTTCCGAAAATACTCCAGTATTTCATTCCTCATAAGCACCCTCCCTTTTATGCTCTTACACTGCCGTGTTTTCAACCGGTTTCCCGTCTATCCGGCACTATGATACGGTCCGGATTGAAGCGTGCTCTATCGGTAATTGCAATGTTGTTATACACAACATAAGTAAAACACTTTATGGATTTGTTCTTATTATACACAATATAAAGGAATTGGCAATTTCTTCCTTAAAAAACCTTGTTTTTCTCATTCCTCCTTCGGTTTTATTTATTTTCGTAAACCGTAAATCCGCATATCACAGATATTCTCTATTCCATGACAAAATCCATTCCCAATCGCAGATATACAGATATCAAAACCATTATTCCCTCCAGATGCTGCCTGTAGCATAACGCACAAAAGCTGCCATGCAGACTTTCATTCCGCATGGCAGCTCTTCTTTCTGGTGGGACTATCTGGATTCGAACCAGAGACCTTTACGATGTCAACGTAACGCTCTGACCAGCTGAGCTATAGTCCCATAATGAATATGTTGATTATATCATAAACAATCTCCACATTCATCATACGCTACGCTCTGCCTTTCAGTACATTACCTTTTCCAGCGTCAATCCTTCCGGAGGTGCGGTGAATCCGGCATCAGCGCGGATTCCGGTAATAAACACGTTCTCCACTGACTGGATGCTCCGTTTCCCTTCTCCCACTTCCACCAGTGTACCTGTCATAATGCGTACCATATTGGTGAGAAATCCATCTCCGGTAAAGGACAGGGTCAGCAGATCATCAGATTCTTCCAGTGTAATGGAATATACTGTCCGCTCGGTTCCTGTCTTCATCTTCTTATTGGACGTGAATCCTCTGAAATCATGCGTGCCTTCCATGAGCATAGCTGCTTTCTTCATGGCCTTAATATCCAGCTTTTCTCCATATTGCCAGATAAACCGGCGGTGAAAGACATCCTTATGGCTTCCTGTTCGAATCCGGTATACATAGAGTTTGGAGCGGGCACCAAACCGGCTGTGAAAATTGTCCGGTACCTTCCTGGAATCCAGAATGGCTATATCCGATGGCAGCGCACGGTTGACCCTATCTTCAAACTGAAGTATATCCACGTTTTTCTTCAGCCGCACATTGGCTGTCTGCCCCCGGGAATGAACACCGGCGTCTGTCCTGCCAGCGCCCTGAATCTGCACCGTTTCACCGGTTACCTGGGCAATAGCCTGTTCCAGTTTTCCCTGAATGGTTTCTTTCGTCCGAACCTGGCGCTGCCATCCTTCATAGCGTGTGCCATCATACTGAACAATAAAACGGATATTCATGCTTCCCCCTTATGTATAAACGAATGCAAATCCGGCATAGCTCCTTCAAAGGTACATACCCAGGCTGACACACGGCAGGCCGCCTTATGGGCCTCCATGCTGTTTTTCCCCTGCATCAGCGCCGCAGTAAAGGCCGCGGCAAAAGAATCCCCAGCTCCCACAGTATCTTTTATACGTACTGGTTCTGAAGGAATAACTGTTTTATTCCCTTCCCAGAAAACCATGCTGTCTTTATCTCCCCGGGTACAGATAAACCCACGGATGCCACGAGAGGCCAGCCAGGAAGCATATGTCTCCGCTTCTGCCGGCACTCCGGCACAGGCGGCCAGCCAAGGCAGTTCTTCATTGTTGCACTTCACAATATCCGCATAGGGCAGCAGGCGGTTAATCTGCTCTTCTGAATAAAATTCACCCCGCAGATTTACATCAAACAGCCGGATCGCCCCTTCCCGTACATGCTGAAGGAACATTTCCAGTGTTTCGCCTGACTTTGAATCCGCTCCCGCCATGGTTCCGAAGCAGACGACATCCACGGTTTCCGCAATCTGTTTTAATTCTTCACTCCATGGGATATACCGGTAAGCCGAGTCTTCGGCAAAATGATAGGATGGAATTCCCTTTTCCAGCTGCACTTCCACATAGCCGGTCGTATGAGGAACCTCTGACAGGTAAAAAAGAAGACCCCTTTCCTTTAACTCCCGCTGTATCCTTTTCCCTCGTTCATCATTTCCCACCGCGCTGATAACCATCGCGTCCATTCCCAGCTCATGGGCAATCCACGCGAAATTGGCCGGTGCACCACCCAGCCGCTCTCCTTCAGGGAGACAATCATATAATACTTCACCAAATCCGGCAAAAACCGGCTTCTTCTTAAAGTTTCTCATTCCGTATCCTTTCTGTACCGGATACAGTATACCATAGAAAACCCAGCTGTCCTTACATCAAAAAGTCCCATACATGCTTCTTATCCTGCATGTACGGGACTGATATCCTGCTTTGGATACACCAGATGACAGATATTAACCGGCTACATCCACATCCTGTTCAAAGAACTGATGAAATGCCGGACCGGAGATACCGACAAAAAGGAGGCAGCTGCACAGGTCCCACCAGAATGCATTCATTTTCTTTTCTACTAACTGACCCATAATTTTGTTCTCCTTTCATCGGTTTAACCAAATAAAAAAACTTCTGTCCCTCTGTAAGGGACGGAAGTTCCGTGATTCTCACCCAAATTCATATGTATGTCACCATACATACCTCTGTAAGTTCTCTGGCTGACGTCTTGTAAACTCTGCTGCTGTAACGGGCAGTCCCGAATAAATCTACTGCTGTTTCGACTTATTCCGCTCAGAAATGCACTTCAGTTTCCTATCCATATCCCGCTCGCACTCCCCGGGACTCGCTGTGCTGTATTCAGCCACCTACTCTTTTCTTCATCGCTTGGATACATTCAATATTATCACTATGTTTTTGCCTTGTCAATATTGTCTGAAAAAGCATCAACTGGTATGATCCAGCTCATTTGTTTCTCTGGTACGCATCTCCTCTGGAATCTGACGAAAGACTTTATTGGCCAGATAAATATAATACATATCCACAAGATATGGCATACGGAATAAATCCAGCAGGAACCAGAAGCCACAGCCTCCAATAGTCCCTATGTACAAAAATGTCATCCAGGGTCTTCCCAGATAGGCATAATGCAACCCCAGCAATAACAGCAGATACGCTTTAGTCAGGCTTTTTTCCCGGCCGCTGAGATTCTTTGCCATAAACCGCTCTTCTGCTTTGTTTAGATATTTTATCCACAGCGGATACGGCTCCCCATAATCAAAAAGATATCCAGCTGCTTCAAGATATATAGCGCTTATCTTTTCTGCCTGCTCTCTGGAATCTTTAATCTGCAGGTAATTTTTTTCATCCCGGAGTATGTCTTCCTTATTTCCGTTTCCGCATTCACTTTCCCGAACTTCCTCAAGCAATTCTTTCAAATCAAGAAATGTATTAGCGAAAAGAGGTAACCCCTGTCGGAAGCAGAAATCATTAATTTCCTTCAACTGAGAACGGCTGTCATAAATGAGGAGCATGTCTATATCCAGAAAATTCCGCATATCCATGAGACCCGCTTCCGCATCCTTGGTAAATACAAAAGATGCACTATCAACAATCTGTTCACCACGGACGCGGACAACTGTCGCCCCTGATGCAATTTTTCCGCCAGGAAGCGGTGGCGTCCATACTATGGAACAATAATTATGCACTTTAAACCTTGCCGGTATCATAGCTCCTCCTTTCCCTTCGACAAATCCTTTACGCTACAACATACATCTTATATAGTTTATCATTTTATTTAAAATCTGTATATATCTGATTTATAATTGTGTATAAATTTATATTTTTGCAACTACTCGTTTATTAAATAAGTAAAATTAATACCTGAAATCTTCCAGTATGTGTAAATTTTATCCCATTGCCCCCATATTTCCCGCCAAGCCTGTTACATAAAAACCTGCATAATATTTCATTTTTATGAAATATTATGCAGGTTTCAGGGTTATTTGCTGTTTTTTGCTTTCAAAATTTTTTCCGCAGCGCCGAGTACAGCGAGCATGCCATGTTCAAAAGTCAGCGCGCCCTGCAGGTACATCGTATAAGGAGGTCTTACCGGGCCATCAGCCGATAATTCAATGGTTGAACCCTGCACGAACGTCCCTGCCGCCATAAGGATGGGATCCGTATATCCGGGCATAGGTCCTGGAACCGGCTGAACATAGGAATCCACAGGAGACCAGCTCTGAATGGCTTCGCCAAACAGCCTCATATTTTCCTCTGAGCCAAGTTCAATAGCCGTAATCAAATCTGTACGCAGATGTCCCGGTGCCGGGGATACCTTAAAGTGCAGCAGATCAAATACGGTACCTGCATATTCAGCGGTCATTACTGCCTGACGGGTAACGTGCGGTGCCATGAACAGCCCTTCAAAGAATGAGCGGTATCCAGCGGCATAAGAGCCCATTTCACCGCCCAGTCCCGGAGCTGTCATTTCCTGCGCGCACAGATCAACCAGATCTTTCCGGCCTGTGATATATCCACCGGTAGGAGCAAATCCGCCACCCGCATTTTTAATGAGAGAACCGGCGGTAATATCGGCGCCCAGTTCAATCGGTTCTTCCAGTCCCGTAAATTCCCCATAGCAGTTATCTACAAAGCATATGATTTCCGGATTGATTTCCTTAACCGCTGCTACAATCCTGCGAATATCTTCCGGGAAAAGGGAATCCCGGTCCATATACCCGCGGGAACGCTGAATCTGTACCAGCCTTGTATCCGGAGTCACTGCCTTTCGAATGTTATCCAGACTGTAATGACCATCTACCAACGCAGCTTCCCGATAATGAACCCCTCTGCTGATAAGATTATTCGGTGCATCTCCGGAAATACCAATAACACTCTGCAGGGTATCATAAGGAGTGCCTGCGGCGGCTACCAAGGTATCTCCCGGGCGGAGCAAAGCCAGAAGTACGGTTGCCAGAGCATGAGTTCCAGACACAAACTGCGGTCTTACCAGGGCTGCTTCCGCCTGAAATACATCGGCCCAGATTTCTTCCAGCTTTTCCCGTCCTGCATCATCATAGCCATATCCATTGGATGCAGCAAAATGAAAAAAAGACAACTGATGTCTTCTGAAGGCTTCCAGTACCTTCTGTGTGTTTTTTAAGGAAATGTCTTCCATTTCTCTGAAAACAGGCTTGAGCTTTTCCATCGCCTGTTCGTGAATATTCATTAATTCCTGATTCATAGTTTTCTTCCTTATTCTGAATAGTGGTATTTTTACAAACTTTTTTTATTTTAACACCAGAAGGGCCAGTACGTAAAATCGCGTTCTGGCCCTTCCTTTATTGCTTACTGTGCAGAAAATGCGCTGTGAATGATGGATTCAACCTCTTCATACCAATCTGCCTTGTCTCTTCCCGTCCGATCCACCCACTGAATGTATGGCATATGCCGGAACCAGGTCAGCTGACGCTTGGCAAAGTGCCTGGTATTTTTCTTAATGAGTTCCCGCGCTTCTTCCATGGTAATTTCTCCATGCAGGGCAAGCAGGACTTCTTTATATCCAATCCCTTTGAATGCCTGGCAATCCTCCGGAATCCCATGGTGCAGCAAAGCTCTCACTTCCTGCTCCAGTCCCTGAGCAAACATAAGGTCTACCCGCTGATTAATACGTTCATATAGCTTCTGCCTGTCCATGGTAATACCAATCACAGGTCCCTCATAAACCGGGGCAGCTGCCTTTCCTGCTGTCTGTTTCTTCCTGTCTTCTGCCAGCTCCAGCGCACGTATCAACCTTTGCTTATCTACGGGAATAGTCTTTATATCCGGATTTTTCTCTGCTGCCGCAATGAGTCCGGCCATCCCTTCTTTTTCATACAGCTCAAGCCATTTCCTGCGGGTGCTCCCCCGGTCCCTGAACTCAAATCCTTCCAACAATCCTTCGATATACATTCCCGTACCACCTACCAGAAAAGGAATTCTCCCTTTCTGATTTTCAGTCCGTATATATCCTCTGGCTTTTTCTGAAAATATAGCTGCTGAATAAGGTTCTGTCGGTTCCAGACAATCCACCAGATAGTGTGTAACCCCGTGCATTTCTTCCGGCATAACCTTGGCCGTTCCAATATCCATCCCCTTATACACCTGGAACGCATCCCCGGAAATGATGGAGCTTCCCATCTTGCCTGCCAGATAGATTCCCAAATCGGATTTCCCGGATGCAGTAGGCCCCAGGATGGTTATCAGTCTTTGTTTTGACATACAATCACTCCATATGCTGTTGACTGTCCCTTTTTGCTATCTACATAAGTAAATGCAGGGTTTTTGAAAATCGGAGAAAAAGGACGCTCTTTTACAATGACTCTGCACCTGGCTGCCCGGACAGCTTGGGTTAATACGTCTTCCGTCAGTACATCATAACATGCCGCATTCCTGAACGCATTCCGGTTATTGATATCTTTTTTTACCGGATCTCTGAACATAGTATCGAAATAAACGACATCCACGCTGTTGCTTTTCGCCTGCTGCAACCAGTGGGCAAAATCATCGTGAATGAGGTGTATCCTCCGAATAGCCTGAAGTACATCTTCATCCGCGTCCGAAAATCCGGATATGCCGGCCTGACCAATGGCCCAGAGAACCGGGCTTTTCTCCAGAGATATGATCTGCCCCTTTCCCTGAAGAGCCCAGGAAAGCACTATAGAGTCTCCGCCGGCGCCAAACGTGGCATCCACCACGGTAAGATATTCCTTGTCCGGCAGAAGCTTTACCAGCCGGTCAGCATGCCCATGCTTCATCTGCGCAATGCGCAGTTTGGCCGTGCCCAAATGAAACTTATACAGATTATCACGTGTCCGGTAAACTGGGCATTTTCGTGTAAATTCCAGAAGTCCTTCACAGTCTTCGCCTCCAGTCTCCTCCAGCGTGTCCCGCCGTTCCATCCACGGCAGATTAAGCTCCCGCGCCGCTTCCTTTGCCTTATGTATCAAATCCTCTGACGCGTCTTTTGATACGGTAACTCCAATCTTCATGGTCTGTGAAATAACCTTCCCAGTTCTCCTGGCGTAAAACGCACAATCGTCGGACGCCCATGTGGACAGACAAAGGGACGTGATGTCTTAAATAAGTCATTAATCAGTTCTTTCATCTGCCGTATATTCAACGGATCGCCCCGCTTAATGGCGCCGCGGCAGGCAGCAAAAGCCATTACCCGGTGTCTCAGTGTCTCCGGTGAAGGGATATCCTTCTCGTGATAAGCCACCAGTGCATCGCGAATAACCCGTTCCATATCTTCTCCCGGAAGATCTCCAGGAGCACCGATTATACGAATTACATCCGGCCCTGCCTGCTCAAAAGCAATCCCTAAACGCAGAAGCTCATCCTTTCTTTCCTGCAGGATATCCATATCCGTTTCCTCTGCATGTACAAGAATCGGAACCAGCATTTCCTGCATGGGTATCCCTTCTGCCCTTTCCGCCAGTTTATCGTAGCGGACACGCTCATGGGCTGCATGCTGATCGATAATATACAAATCTTTCCCATGACAGCATACAATAAAGCATTCCGCTATCTGCCCCAGAGGAATTACCTGCTCCTGCCGTTCTTCCTCATCAGGAATTTCAAACAGAGCCTGGCTTTCAACCGCCGGTTCTTCTCTGCGGGCAAAATGGGTATTCATAACTTCGGATGGATCGATGACCGGTGTATACTCCGTCCGGTCATTGCCGGAAGAAGAACCATGCCAGAAATGATCCGGATATACCGCATGGCCTTCTGAAGCCTGTGAATACGACGGTTGCAATGAAGATGAATATCCACTGTCACCAGCGACAGAATCATCCGTATCTTCACTGACGGTCCCGGACCCCTTAATCTGCACCGGATTGGTATCCATAATATCATGTCCCGGATTTTTTATCATTTCCGTAGAAATATCTTCCGCGCGGGTGGCTGAAGTAAGCCCGGTGAGTACCGCATGGTAGGTAAGGCGGAACAGCGTCTGTTCATCCGCAAATTTGATTTCCCTCTTCTGGGGATGCACGTTTACGTCAATGCTTTCCGGAGGCACGGTAAATGACAGAACATATACCGGATGCCCGTTTTTCGGAAGCAGGGAATGATAGGCATTATCCACCGCTTTGGAAACAGCCGCATTATCCACCACACGCCGGTTAACTATAATTGTCTGCCCGGAGCGATTGCTTTTAAGCAGTGACGGTTTTCCAATCATCCCCTCCAGAATCATCTCATCGGCCTGTTCGCCTGCCGGCAGCATTTCCCCTGCCGTCTTCAGCCCATACAAGGCGGAGATGGCGTCTATCAGCCGGCCATTTCCTGGTGTCTCAATCACGGTGCGGCCATTGTTGATAAGCCGGAAAGCCACATTGGGATTGGCCAGTGCCATTTTCCCTACCATGGAATTAATCCGGCTGCTTTCTGTACGTTCTGACTTCAGAAACTTTTTCCGGGCCGGCACATTGTAAAACAGGTCCCTCACCTCTACGGTAGTCCCTGCCGGAGCGCCGCATGGCTCTACAGATTGTACCTCTCCACCTTCAATTTCCAGAACGGTCCCCATATCCTCGTCATGCCTCCGAGTGGTAATACGTCCTTTGGAAACAGACATGATACTGGGGAGTGCTTCGCCTCGAAATCCCAGGGAGGCAATGTGATAGATGTTCTCTACAGAACGTATTTTACTGGTAGCATGCCGGACAATGGACAGTCTGGCATCTTCCGGCGTCATACCACATCCATTATCCGTCACCCGGATATAGGAAATTCCGCCGTCAGCAATTTCTACCTCTATTTCAGAAGCTGAGGCATCTACGGCATTTTCCACCAGTTCCTTCACCGCGTTTACAGGGCGTTCCACTACTTCCCCTGCCGCAATCTGATTGGCCGTTACTTCATCCAGTACATGAATCACTGACATCAGCATCCCTCCTTCGCTTCTTTACTTAACCTGAACAGCATGTTCATCGCTTCTATGGGAGTCATCCCCATAACATCCGCATGCGCCAGTTCATCGATAATGGAAGAGCTGAACAGATTGGACTGCACTTCCTCTGCCGCCGCACTGACCGCAGGAGCAGCCGGTTTCTTTCCGTCCTCCGCTTCCAGTCCCTTAAGAATAGTTTCTGCCCTGTCCAGCAGTTCCTGAGGCAGCCCTGCCAGACGTGCCACATGAATACCATAGCTTCTGTCCGCACTTCCGGGAATAATACGGCGCAGGAATGTAATATCCTTGCCTTTTTCCCGCACGCTGACTGTGTAATTCTTAATATGACTGCTTTCTGATGCCATCACCGACAATTCGTGATAATGGGTGGCAAACAGAGTATAGGCATGAATGTGTTTATCAATGTATTCTACCACCGCACGGGCAATACTCATCCCATCATACGTACTGGTTCCCCGTCCGATTTCATCCAGCAGAATCAGACTGTTTCTGGTAGCTCCGCGAAGAATCTGTGAAACTTCTTTCATTTCTACCATGAACGTACTCTGGCCGGTGGCAATGTCGTCTGTCGCCCCAACCCGGGTGAATATACGGTCTACCGGGGTGAACGATGCCTGACGGGCCGGCACAAACGAACCCGCCTGCGCCATAATGACCAGAACGGCTACCTGACGCATATACGTGGATTTGCCTGCCATATTAGGACCGGTGATGATAAGAATTTCCTGCGGACCATGGTTAAGTTCCGTATCATTAGGTACAAACATACCATGTTTCAACGCCTTTTCCACCATAGGATGGCGCCCATCCTGTACGGAAATCCGACCGACGTCAGGGCCGGTGATTATCGGTTTGATATACCGGTCAGTGATAGCTGCACGGGCAAGACTGGCCAGACAGTCCAGTGCCGCGATGGCTCTGGCTGTTTTCTGCATAGCCGGAATTTCCGGGCGAATCTGTGCCTTAATATCCTGATAAATCTTAAGTTCCAGTTCCTCCGTCTTTTCCCGTGCGCTGAGGGCTTTGATTTCAAACTCCTTCAGCTGCGGTGTAATATATCTTTCCGCGTTGACCAGTGTCTGCTTTCTTATGTAATAATCCGGAACCGGCAGTTTATTGGAATGCGGAATTTCAAAATAATAGCCAAAAATATTATTAAATCCTACCTTCAGTTTGGCAATGCCTGTTGACTGACGTTCCGATTCTTCCATCTGACTGATCCACTGCTGACTGTTCCGTGTAAGGGAACGCAGTTCATCCAGTTCCCTGCTGTATCCTTCTTTGATGTACCGGCCATCCTTAATCGTACCCGTTCCATTCTCGTTCATCGAACGGTCAAGAAGGTCATAAACCGGACCATGGATACCTATGCTGCGGTTGAGCTTTTTCATCGCTACGGAAGAGGCGCCTCCCAGCAGCTGTTTTATCTGCGGAACAATCCCCAGAGAAGCCTTTAATGCCAGCAGATCCTTAGGCGATGTGGTATTGGTCTCAATACGAGTCAGAATCCGTTCAAAATCGAATATCTGCGACAGAAGTTCTTCCAGCCTGGTCATTTCTGTGGCATGGGATACCAGTTCCTGCACACCATCCTGACGTATGATGATCCGGTTAACATCTTTCAACGGACGTTCCAGCCAGCGCCGCAGGAGACGTGCCCCCATAGCGGTATGGGTATTATCCAGAACATCCAGCAGTGTGCCTTTTCTTCCACCATCGCGCATGTTTCTGGTAATTTCCAGATTACGCAGGGTTTCTTCGCTCAGAGTCAGGGTATCATCCTGGCGAAGCGGCATAACCGCGTGAAAGGAAGCGGCCGATGTCTTCATGACTTCTTTCAGATAGCCAAGGAGTCCCCGGTAAGCTGTGGCTACGGCCTCGCTGCCGGTCTGCTCAATCTCGTCCGGGATAACGGCCCCGACATCACCTTCCCTGCGGCAGGACAGCAGACAACCGCCCAGACAGGCGGATACATAATGTTCCATGGTCCCATAGAATGCATCCGATACATCCAGCACCGCTTCTGCCGGAGAATACACAGACAGCATATCAAAGAAATCCCCCTTCTCTTTCCTGCTGTCCCAAAGCCCCCACCAGCACTCGCCAGTAGACACATCGGCCATGGCCGCTGCCAGATTACGGCCTTCTTCATGGATATAAATCAGGTAATTATTGGACTTATCCGCAATGGCATTCTCATAGAGAATCGTTCCAGGTGTGATGACCTTAATAACCCCGCGCTTAACCAGCCCTCTGGCCGTCTTAGGATCTTCCAGCTGTTCGCATATTGCCACACGGTACCCCTTCTGTATGAGCCGGTAGATGTAATTTTCGGCCGCGTGATAAGGAACACCGCACATGGGGGCCCTCTTTTCTTCCCCTGTGTTCTTACCGGTCAGAGTCAGTTCCAGTTCATGAGATGCCGTAATGGCATCATCATAAAACATTTCATAGAAATCTCCCAGCCGGAAAAACAGGATGGCATCCTGATATCTGGCCTTTATCTCCTTATACTGATTCATTAACGGTGTCTTTTTTGCCATATTTTTCAAGTCCTCTTCTCTGTTGTTATCTGACTATTTCCCCTTTAAACAGCCATGTCTGTGCCGTATCAATCTTTGCTCTGACCAGATCTCCAACAGCTACATCTTCGGATTTCGGGAAAACAACCATCTTATTCCCGGATGTACGTCCAAACCAGTGATTTTCATCCTGACGGGTTGGTCCTTCTACCAGGATTTTCACAATTTTGCCTTCCTGTTCTCTGTTGATTTCCAGGCTGATCTGGTTCTGCACTTCCATAATTTCATTCAGCCGGCGATGCTTTACATCATCTGGTATCTGGTCTTCCATGCTGGCAGCCGGTGTTCCCTTACGGGGAGAATAAATGAACGTATACGCCGAATCAAAACGTACTTTTTTCAGTAAATCCAGTGTCTTTCTGTGCATTTCCTCGGTTTCTCCCGGGAATCCGGTAATCAGGTCTGTAGTCAGCACAATATCCGGCATTTTTTCCCGCACATAATCAACCATCTCTTCAAAGTGTTCAATCGTATATCCACGGTTCATGCGGCGGAGCATTTCATTATCCCCGTGCTGTACCGGCAGATGCATATGACGGGCCACCTTGGGTGACGCGGCCATCACATCCACCATTTCCCGTGTCATATCTCTCGGATAAGAGGTCATGTACCGAATGCGTTCTATACCGTCCACTTCATCTAGCGCCCGGATAAGGTCAGAAAAATCGGTACCGTCCTTAAAATCAAGGCCATAGGAATTGACGTTCTGCCCCAGAAGGGTAATTTCCTTATATCCTTCCGCTGCCAGAGCTTCCACTTCTGCACGGATATCCTCTATGGTGCGGCTGGTTTCTCTGCCGCGGACATAAGGAACTATACAGTACGTGCAGAATTTGTTGCAGCCCTGCATAATCGGCACCCAGGCAAAGATATCGCTCTTGCGGGAAGCCTTCAGAGTAGAATAGTCTCTTACTCTGGACGGTTTCATCTGCGTAAGGACGACGTGGGACTCATGCTGCAGTTTTTCTGTGATAATATCCTTCAGATCATGAATATTGTAAGGTCCGATAACGAAGTCAATAATCGGCATGCGCTGAATCAGCTTGCGGCGGTTTTCCTGCGCCATACATCCGGCAATCCCTATAAGAAGATTAGGGTTCTTATCCTTCAGCGGTTTAATTTCCCCTATTTTCCCGTATACCTTTTCTTCCGCATTCTGCCGTACACTGCATGTGTTCAGAATGACAATGTCCGCCTCATCCATCTCCCGTCCTGGAAGATAGCCCAGTTCTTCCAGCTGTCCGTTAATCTTTTCAGAATCCGCTTCATTCATCTGGCAGCCATACGTAATGGTCCAGTATCTTTTATTTCCCTGTTTATCCATCATAGAAACCTCATATATTAACAACTAAGCTCCCCGGTAAAAAAGGGAGACACTCCTTTTAATGATACCATGAGCCGGCGCCCCGGAAAAGAAAAAAATACCAGCCAGATATATATTGTTCTTTTTCCATGTAAAAATTCTCCTCGTTCCCGGAATTACCGGTAGGGAGGAGAATCTTTACACCTGCTTTCACAGGCCGCATACCACAGAAATCCCGCAGAGTGGACTATCTGTTACCTCGCTATGCTGGTCACTAATTTAATCTTAATGGTTTCCACAGACATTCCGGTGGTATATTCAATTTCCTTCTGAATATAGTTCCGGATAGGAGAAACGAGCGCCTTAATCTGATCCGGTGTTCTGGAGCCTTTAATCTGCAATGTCAGCTTCAGGATAAGTCCATTTGCCTGCTTATCACTTTTTACGCCGGATACATCGCGAACTGCCACATCAGAAGACAGCGGTTTTAATGCCCAGGTTACCAGCTGGCGGAACACTTCATCAGCAAAGACGAGTTTTCCATAATAACTGAATACCGGGCGTACCACCGATTTCTCTGCCGCCGCCAGTTTTTTCCCGATTTTTCCTTTTTTGCGGTAACGGAAAAACTTCAGGGAATCCAGAAGATATCCCTTGAAGTGGGGTTTCAGTTCCATGGTAGGCACAGGAATGACATGTTTTCCTTCTTTATGCCGCGCTTCGCTGGCCTTCCGTATTTCTTCCGGACGCGCTACTTCCTCGATATGGATATAACGTTTAGGCGCAGGAAGGTCCAGCGCACGAGTAATCCGGTTGACCATGCGGTCTGATGTTCCCAGAATCAGTATTCTTTCCGGGCGAATCTGATGAATGGCGCGCTTTACATCCGCTGCCTGTTCAGCATCCTGAAAAATGGCACGCCGCACGGCCGCAATCTTACTTTCTTCTTTTTTGGCTGAAGAACCGGCCACCCAGCGGTTATGATAAATCAGGATTCCATCATCAATAATGCAGGCACATCGATTTTCATAAGCCACCACCAGAGCTCTGTCACTTTTACCCGTTCCCGGCGGTCCTATAAATGCAAATACTTCCATAATGCTGTCCTCCCATTGCCTGTATACATTTCTTTAATTATATCACGGATTGCCGTTTAACGACCTGTTCACCCCATATAAGCAGCCTGATAAACAAATATGGCATGATACGACTCATCTTTCGTATCATGCCATCAAAGAGCGTTGGTATATCCGGAAGATATCTTATTCTTCTCCGATAATCCTTACTTCCGGTTCAATATCCACATCAAATTCTGCCTTTACACGGGTCTGTATTTCGGAAATGAGATTAAGCATGTCGTTACAGCTGGCATTTCCCTTATTGACCAGGAATCCCGCATGTTTTGTACTTACCTGGGCATCACCTACCGCGAATCCCTTAAGTCCGAGATTTTCGAGCATCTGCCCTACAAAATGGCCGGTTGGTCTCTTGAAGGTAGATCCGGCGCTGCGGTCCTGAAGCGGCTGTTTCGCTTTCCGGCGGGAATTGTACTCATCCATCTTTTCCTTAATCACATCTTTAGGAGCCGGCGTCATGTCCAGTGTAATATCCACAATAATCTCATGATTACTCATGAACAGACTGTGTCGATAGGAATATTCCAGCTCATGCCCATAGTAATGATGGAGACGCCCTTTCATATCACAGGAAGTGATTTCCGAGACAATCTGACTCATTTCTCCCCCATAAGCGCCCGCATTCATATAGGCCGCTCCTCCAAGTGTCCCCGGGATGCCTCCGGCAAATTCCATACCGGAAAGTCCGGCCTTACATGCCTCTCTGGCAGTTCTTACCGTACTTACCCCGGCTTCTGCGCAGATTCTGTTGCCGCTGACCGCAATATTCTGCATCCGTGATGTACATACTACCACACCGCGGATTCCCTTATCCCTCACCAGCAGATTGGCGCCTCCGCCCATGACCGTAAGAGGCACACCTCTGGCTTCTGTTTCCCGGACCACGGCACAAAGTTCCTCCTTAGATGCAGGAAGCAGAAAATAGTCTGCCGGTCCGCCAATCCCAAAGGTGGTATGCCGACTCATCGGTTCGGATTCCTTAATCTGTCTGGCATCTAAAATATCATATAAAAAGTTGAAGTCCATTTATTCTTCTCTTTCTTTCCATACGGGATATCCCGCATCCCCTCTGTAATAATTCTACAGAAATACAATCTACTTTATTATATGAATTGCGCCATGTATCGTCAATATCATTACAACCGGTGAATTCATCCTGCAGAACAGAACCCCTGAATGTCAATGACATCCAGGGGCTCTGTTCTGCTTTCGCAGATTTATATCAAGTTGTCTTTGGGTTATGGGAACAAGCCGGAAATTCAGTCTGTCCTAATGATTACTGCTTAGTTACGAGCTTCAGATCAATCGGAATGCTCTTTTCAACCTTTTCGCCCTTAACGAGCTTCAGAGCGGTGTCAACACCAATGACACCCATCTGATCTGGCTGCTGAGCAATTGTCGCAATCATATCACCGGAATTAACAGCCTTAACGCCATCTTCAGTTCCGTCGAATCCGATTACGAGGATGTTCTTGCCTGCGCTCTTAGCTGCGCTGATTGCACCCAAAGCCATTTCATCATTCTGTGCGAAAATGGCCTTGATGTTTGGATTTGCCTGCAGCATGTTTTCTGCTACAGTCAGGCCCTTACTTCTGTCGAAGTCCGCATTCTGCTTAGCAACAACCTTCAGCTTCTTATCCGCAATGTTGTGGAAACCCTGTCCACGTTCACGGGTAGCAGAAGCACCTGGGATACCTTCCAGTTCAGCAACTTCAGCACCTTCACCCAGCTTCTGTACCAGGAAGTCAGCTGCCATTTCGCCGCCCTTGATATTGTTGGAAGCGATATGGGTTACCACTTCACCGGAGTCGGAAGAACGGTCGATGGTGATTACCGGAATCTTGGCATCGTTAGCTGCGATAACAGAGTTGCCAATAGCTGCGGAGTCAACCGGGTTAACGATCAGAACGTTAACACCCTGTTCAATCAGGTCGGAAACGTCATTAGCCTGCTTAGCCGGGTCATTCTGTGCGTCAACAATCTTAACGTCTACGCCCTGCTTAGCTGCTTCAGCCTTAACGCTGTCTGCCATCTTAACAAAGAATGGATTGTTCTGTGTAGAAACGGAAAAACCAATGGTAATCTTCTTATCAGAAGATGCTGCATCCTGATCAGAACCACAGCCTGCAACAGACAGGAGAGCTGCACCGATCATACAAGATAATGCTAATTTTTTTAACAACTAAATGTACCCCCTTAAGATTTCTTGCGATCCATAAGAACTGCAAGAAGAATAACAATCCCTTTGACAACTTGCTGATAGAAACTGGATACGTTAAGAATATTAAGACCATTATTCAGCGTAGCAATGATCAGCGCACCAACCAGAGTGCCGGAAACGCTGCCCTTACCACCAGACATACTGGTTCCACCGAGCGCTACAGCCGCGATGGCATCGAGTTCATAACCCGTACCGGCGGTCGGCTGTGCAGAATTCAGACGGGAGGTAAGAATAGCGCCAGCCACTGCGCAGAGCAGGCCGGACAGTGCATATGCAAAGATCTTAACTTTGTTGATCTTAATACCGGAAATAAAGGAAACCTTTTCATTACCACCTACGGCATAGGTATGACGACCAAGAGGTGTCTTACCGAGCACGAGATACAGGATGGCAAAAGTAATCAGCATGACAATGGCCGGAACCGGAATTCCCAGAAGGTATCCCTGGCCGAGGGCATGGAAGAATGAATCTGTTTCGAATCCGCTGATTGGGTTACCATCGGTGAAAACAAGGGTTGTACCACGGTAAATGGTCATAGTTGCCAGTGTAGCAATAAATGGAACCAGACGGCCATAAGCAATAATAACACCGTTGACCAAGCCCAGGCCGATGCCAAGGACAGCCGCCAGAACCATGGATACTTCCGGGCTCATTCCGCTGGCAATGGCATTAGCCATTACCGCACTGGTCAGAGCCAGAATACTGCCGACTGACAGGTCAATGCCGCCGGTAAGAATGACAAAGGTCATCCCAAATGCAATCAATGCATTAATGGAAACCTGACGAAGCAGATTTCTCAGGTTAGATGGATCAATGAAATCATTATTCAGAACAGCCAGTACGATAAAGAGAAGGACCAGACCAATTAAAGGTCCCATTTCTCTGGCTAAACTTTTTATTCTTTCTGGACTCATATGTTTACTTTCCTCCCGTAGCCAGTGTGATGACGCTTTCCTGAGTTGCGCCCTGACTCTCCAAAATGCCTGCCACTGTACCTTCGTGGATAACCATAATCCGGTCACTCATTCCGAGTACTTCCGGTAATTCCGAAGATACCATGATAATGCTTACACCCTGTTCAGTCAGTTTATTCATCAAATCATAAATATCTTTCTTTGCCCCAACGTCAATCCCACGTGTCGGTTCATCCAGAATAATAAGCTGTGGATCCATTCCGAGCCACTTGGCAATGACTACCTTCTGCTGATTGCCGCCGGAAAGTGTGCCTACAGGAAGATGTATATCCTGGGCCTTAACCCCTAAGGCAATGGCAAGCTTCTGGGCGAAAGTAAATTCTTCTTTCCCGTTAATCCAGAAATGGTGTGCCAGACGGCTATCGCTGGGAAGCGCAATATTATTGGCAATGGAAAAATCCAGTACCAGGCCTTCCGTCTTTCTGTTTTCTGTCACAAAGCCAAAACCATAGTCAATGGCGTTTTTCGGCTTATTGATGTGAATTTCCCGGCCATGCCAGAACAATTTGCCGGATTCATGGGGATCCACGCCGAAAATGGCGCGCATAATTTCTGTTCGACCAGCCCCCATGAGACCGGATACCCCCAGAATTTCACCTTTTCGCAGATTAAAGGAAATATCCTTAAATACTCCCGGCTGGGTGAAATGTTCTACGCGGAACACCTCTTCCCCTGGAATAGTGGTTCTGGCCGGATAATATTCATCAATGGTACGGCCAACCATATCCGTTACAATCTGTTCCATCGTCGTTTCTTCCGTAGGACGGGTGCTGATGGTCTGCCCATCTCGCATAACGGTGATGGTATCACAGTTAGCGAAAACTTCCTCCATACGGTGGGAAATATAGATAATGGATACGCCCTGTTTCTTAAGGCGTGCCATTACTTCAAAAAGTCTGTCGGTTTCCCTTTCAGTCAGTGCCGCTGTCGGCTCATCCATGATGACCACCTGGGCATTAGACATAAGAGCGCGGATGATTTCCACCATCTGCTGCTGACCAACAGAGCAGGTGCCTGCAATAGCATCCAGTGGTAAATCTATACCTACTTCTTTGCACTTAGCCAGCGCAATTTCCTTCATCTTTTTGAAATCAATCAGTCCAAATCTGTTTTTGGGCTGCTTTAACATGAACAGATTTTCAAGAACAGTCAGATTCTGCCAGATATTTAATTCCTGGTGAATGAAGGTAATCCCATGCTGTTCAGCTTCCAGATTGTTTTTATAAACAACTTCCTGTCCATCCACTATGATCGTCCCCGAATCAGCCTTAAGAAGCCCTGTCAGTATATTCATCATAGTTGACTTGCCGGCGCCGTTTTCCCCCATGAGAGCATGTATTTCACCCGGACGGATATGGAGATTAACTCCGCGCAGAACCCGATTCTGTCCGAAAGATTTAGTTATCTCTTTCAGAATAATATCCATTGTTTCCTAACCTTTCTGTTTAAAAGATACATGCAGACTGAAGAACGACATTGGAAAATGGAGTCGTTTCTCCGGTGCGGATTACAGCCTTGGAGTTAACCGTCAGCTTCTTAAATTCTTCATGGCTGGAAAGAACTACCCATTCCACTTCAGTTTCCGGGAAAACTTCATGCATGGCTTTCCACTGCTTCGGATTTTCTTTTTCCATTTCCGGAGCTACATAGATTTTTTCAATCTTCATGTACTTAGCCACTTCAGACACCACATCGATAAAGGACGGCTGTCCAAAACGAAGTGCCAGATCGATTTTCTTCACTCCGGATGGCACCGGAAGACCGCAATCTCCGATGGTCATCTGATCGGTGTGTCCCATATCAGCCAGTACTTTGGCAATTTCACTATTTAAAATTCCTGTTTTTTGCATGACAGCATTTCCTCCACTTCACTGCGCCAGGGCATACCTCCCTGTGCACCAATTTTCTGTACGGAAAGTGCAGCGGCAGCATTGGCAAAACGAACCGCGTCTTTCATTGGCTGTTTTTCCGCTCTGGCTACAGCAAAGGCTCCATTAAATGTATCCCCTGCACCTGTCGTGTCCTTTACCGGTACCTTGAATCCGGGAACAACGACTTCGCCTTCTCCCTCATGAGCAAAAGCCACACCATCTCCACCGATGGTCATGATAAGTTTATCCGGATGCGCAGACAGTATTTCACTTCTGGACATTCCAGGGAACATCAGCTTGGCTTCATGTTCATTCGGGGTAATATAAGAAGCTTTTTCCATCCATTCTTCCGGTGTATCCGCAAAAGGTGCAGGATTCAGAAGTACCTTGACTCCTGCCTCTGCACACTTCTTCACCACATAATCAATGGTTTCCATAGGAATTTCATACTGCAGTAATACGATTTCAGCTGTAGAAATCATATCCCAGGCTCTGTCCACTTCTTCCGGTCCAACTTCCGCATTTGCCCCTTTAATGACAATAATGCTATTGTCTCCTTCTGCAAGTGTAATATGTGCTGTTCCTGTCGTAGTTCCTTTACGGGTGAATACATAGTCGGTACGTACATGACTTTCCTTCAGGCTATCTGTAATGATTCTACCGTAATCATCATCGCCAATACAACCAACCATATATACTTCCGCGCCAAGACGGGCAGCTGCTACTGCCTGATTGGCACCCTTTCCACCAGGAGAAACAATCAGACGGTCTCCCATAACGGTTTCTCCTGCATGAGGTCTCCGCTGTGCTTCTACAGTAATATCCACATTACAACTGCCTATAACTGCAATATGCATAAGTCCCTCCATATACGTATACACTTTTCAACGTCTTATCATAAATCATTTTCGCCTCATTTGTCTATACTTTTCCGATAATTATATGTGAGAATCCTATTATAGCTGTTTATAAAGCGGATAAATATCTGTACAAAAATCCTCTTTCCAGAACATTCCAACCATCTGATCTCCTTCCTGTGTCTGCCGCCTTTCATTCCACAGAAAAAGCATCCCTGAATTTCATATGAAAACCGGGATGCTTTTTCTATCTGTCAATTTACCTGATACGGTAATGACACGGATTAATCATCATCTTCCACCATGGTCATAGCCTTTGGATCGACATGCTGATCATATTCTTCCGCAGTCATGAAGCCAAGTTCAACAGCCGCTTCCTTAAGGGTTATATTATCTTCAAATGCCTTATTGGCAATCTTAGCCGCATTGTCATGACCGATTACCGGAGATAATGCGGTAACCAACATAAGGGAACGTTTTACCAGTTCATTCATCTTTTCTTCAATAGGCTTGATACCGCGTGCACAGTGCTTATTGAAGGAAGCAATAACCTGTCCCAGCAGTTTTACGGATTCAATGAATGTAGCCGCAATAACCGGTGCGAACACATTCAGTTCAAAATTGCCCTGAGAAGCCGCCATGGAAATGACTGACTGATTACCATGCACACGACATGCCACCATGGTTACCGCTTCACACTGTGTCGGATTAACCTTGCCTGGCATAATAGAGGAACCTGGTTCATTGGCCGGAATGGAGATTTCTCCCAATCCTGCCTTAGGTCCGCTGGCGAGCATCCGGACATCGTTTGCAATCTTCATCATGTCCATAGCCAGGGCTTCCAGTGCACCGTGAGCAAATACCAGGCTGTCACGTCCGGTAAGCGCATAAAATTTATTTTCTTCGGAGTAGAATGGCAGACCTACCTGATCACATACCGCACTGGATGCTGCGTCACCAAATCCCTTAGGTGCGTTCAATCCGGTACCAACGGCGGTTCCTCCAATAGCCAGTCCCAGCAGATGCTGTTCTGCATCCTTAATCATGCTCTTGCTGCGACGCAGAAGGGTCATCCATCCGGACATTTCCTGACCAAAAGTCAGCGGTACGGCATCCTGCAGATGGGTGCGGCCAATCTTAACGATATGCATATATTTTTCACTGCGGAACTGGAATGTTGTGATCAGTTCATCCAGTGGATTATAAAGGTAATCATGAAGTGCCTTAACAGCGGCAATATGCATAGCTGTCGGGAAGGTGTCATTGGAAGACTGCGAGCAGTTTACATCATCATTCGGATGAATAATTTTATCGCTGCCTGCATCATGCAGCTTCTGTGTAGCAATGTGGGCAATTACTTCATTGACATTCATATTGGTCTGTGTGCCGGACCCGGTCTGATATACAACCAGCGGGAATTCGTCATCCCATTTGCCCTTTATGATTTCATCGCAGGTTTCCTGAATAGCATCTTTCTTGAAACGATCAATCTTCCCCATGTCAAAATTAACTTTTGCACAGGCCTTCTTAAGAACAGCTAATGCATAGATAAATTCCATCGGCATTCTTTCTCCGATTTTAAAGTTCTTGTGGGATCTTTCAGTCTGGGCTCCCCATTTGTGATCTGCCGGGACCAGTACTTCACCTAACGCATCATGTTCTTTTCTAAATTCCATGAAAATCGCTCCTTTATGATAATGATTACAGAATAAATCTAACATCGTGCAATTATGCACTTTTATTGTAACACGTTACGCCTTTCCCGTGAATACCCGCTTTATGCATACACTTAAAGCGTGATACAATATAAATAAGTGTTGAAATTCATCTTTTATCTTAATCCCTGACCAATATGCGGCTCTCCCCTACCTATTTTCCCCGACATATGCTATAATACTCTTACATTGCAATTCTGATTTATGGCAGTCTTTGGGACCTATGCAATGGAGCCCCATGAATCCTGTCAGGCCTGAGAAGGAGCAGCAGTAAGTGGTATGTTTCATGTGCCATAGTGAATCCTGAAGGCTGTCGTAAATGAGAGTTGCAATTTTTTATTGGAGGAATGTATGGCTTACCTGGCATTATATAGAAAATGGCGCCCAACCGTATTTACTGAAGTCATTGGGCAGAAACATATTGCCATTCCACTGGAACGGGCGCTTTCCGAGGGACGGCTGGCTCATGCCTATCTGTTTTCCGGCCCCCGTGGCACCGGGAAGACCAGTATGGCCCGTATTCTGGCTAAAGCAGTCAACTGCCTGTCACCGGATGGGGTAAATCCATGCAATCATTGTCAGAACTGCCAGGATATCAACAACGGGGCAAGCCTCGATGTATATGAAATCGATGCGGCATCCAATCGCGGTATCGATGATATCCGCGCTCTCCGCGATTCGGTACGCACATTGCCGGCCAGCTCAAAAAAGAAAGTGTATATCATCGATGAAGTACATATGCTTTCCAAGGAAGCGTTCAATGCTCTGCTGAAAACTCTGGAAGAACCACCGGCCCATGTTCTCTTTATACTGGCCACCACCGACCCGCAGAAAATTCCGGTAACCATCCTGTCCCGATGCCAGAGTTATGAATTCCATCGTATTTCCACGGCGGATATCAGTGAACATCTGATGCATGTAGCCAGCGAGACCGGATTTTCCCTGGATAAGGAAGCAGCGGATCTGATTGCCGTAAAGGCGGAAGGCGGACTGCGTGATGCCTTATCCATGCTGGATAAATGTTTCAGCTCCATCAGCAGCAGGGAAGTCACAGCTTCCCTGGTCTATGATATTCTCGGACTTACAGAAAAAAAGGATTTAATTCAGCTGGCCGACTACATATTTTCTCATGAAAAGGGGAAAACCCTAACTGTTTTTTATGACCTGCTGAGTCAGGGAAAGGATGCCCTCTCCATTCTCGCCGAACTGCAATCCTATTTCCGGGATATTATGATTTACAAAATCAACCCACAGGCCGATGAACTGATTTCCTACGGTAATGAACTTCCCCTGCTGAAAAAGGCAGCGGAATCTGTAGACAGCGATTATCTGGATATACTTTTCAGTGAACTGGCACATATCTATCAGGAAGCAAAAACTTCCTCCTCTGTCCGTATGTCTGCAGAAATGGGGCTCCTGCGATTAAGCCGGTATGATTCATCCATGACAATTCCCATGCTGGCCCGGCGCATAAAAGAACTGGAATCCAGACTGGAAGGGACTCCGATAGTCAGGACCGCACCGGCCTCCAAACCGACACTGGCCGCTCCTGCGGCTCCGGTCGCCCCGGTTTCACCCAGGGAACCCGAACCGGTAACCGCACCAGCTTCTCCTGTTCCTCCGCCTGTACACAGCCCAAAGACACTCGAGGTATCCCCGGTAAGCAGTTCTCCTCAGCAGGTCACCGCTTCCGCCCATACCGTGGCAGCGGCTGAATCCCCATCGGCTTCCGATGAGGCGGCAGATTCTGATTTACTGGCACCATCCTCTTACCCCGGCATCTGGCAGAGCATTCTGGACTATGTGATGAAAAAGCCCCGTATCGATGTATACAGCTGTTTCCAGAAGGGCAAACTGATTTATGCCGGCAAAAACCGGGCCATAATTTCTGTACCTCAGCAGTTCCTTGTACTTGCCGGGAATAATAAATCATATCAGAAAGTCATTTCTGAGGCATTTAAAGCCCTCACAGGAACAGCATATATTCCTAAAACCGTACTGGCGGGAACCGGAGAAGAAGCAGAAGCCCTGGCTATGGCGGCATCGAATCCTTCTGAACCCGCTAAAGCAGCTCCCCAGGAAGTTTCCACTAAAAAAGAGGAATACCGGAAAATTTCAAAATCAGAAATTCCAGAAAAAGACAAAGAAGAACATGCACTGTCAGAAGCCTTGAAATTCATACCTGACTGTGATATATATGAAAAGATTGATGATTAATTACAACCAGTATATGGTTTTCCCTATAAGGAGGATATTATGTTTGGTAACAGAGCACAAATGCAGAGCATGATGAAGAAAGCACGCAAGATGCAGGAAGAAATGAAAAAACTGCAGGATGAAATCAAAAAGAAAACTGTAGATGTTACTGTAGGCGGCGGCGCTGTTTCTGTGGTAATGAACGGAGATAAGCAGATTACTTCCCTGAAGATTGCAAAAGATGCTATTGATCCCAACGATTCTGATATGCTGGAAGATCTCCTCATCACCGCCATTAATGAAGCATCCCGCAAGGTCGATGATATGGTATCCAACGACATGGGTAAAATTACCGGAGGCCTCGGTCTCCCAGGCGGCCTGTTCTGATGAAAGACGCTGTTGAAATTATTGCAGAACAATTCCGTCGGCTCCCCGGAATCGGCATTAAAAGCGCACGCCGTCTCGCTTATTTTATGCTGGAAAGACCACAGGAAGATGTGGATACCTTTCTCAATACGATAAAAGAGGCGCGGGCTCACAGTTGCTATTGTTCCATCTGCGGTAATCTTTCTACCAGTGATCCCTGCCCCATCTGCAGTGATGACAGCAGAGATCAGCATACTCTCTGTGTAGTGGAGCAGCCTCCGGATGTACAAGCTATGGAAAAGAGCCAGGAATATCATGGTCTTTATCATGTACTCCACGGTGCCCTTTCTCCCCTGGATGGTATCGGTCCGGAACAGCTTCGAATCAAGGAACTGCTTCATCGCCTGGAATCATCTCAGGTAAAGGAAGTAATCATCGCCACTGATCCGGATACAGAAGGCGAAGCCACTGCATATTACTTATCCCGGTTAATCAAACCTTCCGGCATCAAGGTTACCCGCATAGCCCGCGGGCTTCCTGCAGGAGGCGACATTGGTTACGCTGACAGCATCACACTGGCTGGTGCCGTACAGAACCGTAAAGAAATTTAAGGAGGCATTATGCTTCATACCATTACATCCAGCCTGCTCAGTTTTGGAGCCACCGGAATTCTGGTAGCTCTCTTCGCTGCCCTGATGGTTAAACGTTTTGTAAAAGGAATCATTACCAACATCATCATGGGTGGTGCATTGTATATTTTCCTGGATATGTTCCACATTGCCCACATGAGCTGGAGCGTCACGGATGGCATTGTAGTAGCACTCCTTGGTGTACCAGGCACCATTCTGCTGGCATTGTTCTGAAAAAGACAGTTCATACAGATATCAGTAAAACCCCTGAAACGAAAGCTATGGATAATCTTTCGTTTCAGGGGTTTTATATTTTCGCAGCATAAAAGCCAGGGCTGATTCCCTGTCTTTTACGCTGTCACAGATTTATTGCTGTTTACACTGAAGACCTGCATCCTCCACGCGTAATCAACGAGCTGCATCCTGCCTTATCATTATCGGATAACCGATACAGTACCATCTTCGTAAATCCCCCGGCAGCAGTCCTGATAAACTTCTACACAGGTATATCCGCCAAAGAGGGCGAGATTCCTTGCCTTTTCTAGACCATCCGGCATGGCTTCACCGGCGCGGTAATGATAAATGATATTCTGATTCAAATCCAGAGTATGTACCTCATAATCGCCGCCCAGATGACACACCGCAACAATTCCCAGCAGGATATCAAACAGATGACGGTCTCCCATTTCTTCCTGCAAGATGTCTTTGATCTCTTCATAAAGATGGGAGTTCATGGTCGTTCCGCCGGCATCAAGCCGGGAAATAGCCTGCATATAGGCCTCACTTCTTGGTTGTCTCAGCCTTAGGCTGATTTCCTCTGATGAAAGCTGTCTCTGGTTTTCCGCCTGCATGGTCTGGCTTTCCAGTACTGACTCCTGCTTCAGGGCAGCCCCTTTCTTTATAATCATTCTTGGTTTAAACATAAACTATACCTCCTTATGCCTGATAAGGACACGGCGTACAGACGGTGCCGCCCTGGATGGAAGAGCCTCTTCCCCGATAGGTCTTCCTGACGCCGGAACTGCCCTTTCCTTCCCCCAGTTCCTTATATTATTGATTTTCTCTGGACTGGTTTTCGACAAAGGTACCACATTGGAGAATGTAGAGGATATTTCCTCTTCATCCAGTACCAAATCCGGCTGCGCCACCGTATGATATGCCAGTTCGCGCACTGCGGATTCCAGATCGGCGCCTGTAAAGCCTTCTGTGATTTTAACTATATGTTCAGCAAACGCTTCATTGGATGCAAAGTCCAGATGGAGATATTTCTTAAAATACAGTGACAGGATGTCCTTTCGCTCATCCGCTGTCGGAAGATCTACAAAGAACAGTTCATCAAAACGTCCCCGGCGGAGAAGTTCTGATGGAAGCATGGATACATCATTCGCTGTAGCTACCACAAATACGGATTTTTTGCATTCCTGGAGCCAGAAGAGGAACTGTCCCACCATACGGGTAGATACCCCTCCATCGTTGGATGAACCGGCACCGGAAAGCCCCTTTTCAATTTCATCAATCCAGAGAATGCACGGAGCCACATTTTCTGCCGTGGTCAGCGCGTCTTTCAGCTGCTGCTCTGACTGGCCTACATAACTTCCCTGCACAGTGGCAAAATCCAGCCGGTACAGCGGAAGTTTCCAGCTGGCCGAAATCGCTTTGGCCGACATGGATTTACCGCATCCAGGCACCCCAACGAGGAGAATCCCTCTCGGCGGTTGCAGATGCAGTTTTTTCATTACTTCCTTTTTCTCCGGTTTTAACAGTTCCTTCTTCTCGTCCAGCCAGTCGCGCAGGCCCTTAAGCCCTCCTACATCCTTCATCGCCGGATCCACATCAATACGTTCCAGACCGGAAATATTGGAAAACAGACGGTTTTTGGCGGAACGCACTTCAGCCATATCCTCTTTTTTCACAATGCCTTTGGCCAGAAGCGCCGACATAACATTTGTCGCCTCTATCTGGGTAACCCCGGCCAGTGTGGCTGCCGCTTCCTTCACATCAGAATCATCCCACTCAATAGTACCCTGACTCCGGTTTCCATCCAGCTGTCCCTTGATAAGGGCATACATCTCTTCTTCATCCGGCATATCCAGCGTAACGATAAGACCATGCCGCTGCAGGGTATTCCATACGGAGTTGTTGTAAAAGACAATGACGGTACCATACATTTCCGACGCCAGGGATATAAGGTCCAGTATACGCTGTGAATCCCCGTTTTCTCCGCTGATATCCGGCACTTCCGTAAGGACCATGGTCTGATTCAGCTTTTGATCCTGGCGAAGCAGTTTAACCGTAAAATCCATAGCCGAAAGGACAGATGAACCGGTATTCCCTACTGCCTGATTGGTAAAGAGATTATATACGCCCTTGGACATAGTATGGGCATAAAAGCTCTTTTCATCCAACCAGCCTTCCTGTACCAGTTCGAGAGATACATCGCGTATCATATCCAGTGCTCTTGCCGTTTCAATAGTTTTCAGGACAATAAGCGGAATTCTTGCTATCAGATATCGTTTCAGCAGACTTGCCGCGTCTTTCTTATTACTCATTTAGCCTCCTGTAAATCATTAATCCGATGATTCTGCAGCAGATGGGCCATTATGCCCGAATGATCTCTTCTCGCACTTTCCTCCAGCGCATGCTGCGCCGCATCGGCCGCCTGATCCACTGCCTCCGGAAATTTCAACCGGATACTTTCCGGCAATGCCGGAATATATACTGCATCCTTAAGTTTCTCTAAATCGTCTTTCAATCTGGTCAGCGCTGTTTCTATCCCCGCTTCATTATGTGCCTCAGCCTGATTCCTTTCAAAATCTTCCATAATATCCTTATACCGCATTTTTATTGCTTCTTCCAGGCGATAGCTCAATCGGGTGAGAGGCGTCTGTGAACAGGGGATACAGCCGTTTTTCATCGCTGTGATAACTTCGTCATCATCTTTCCTCACTGCGAAATCCCGAAGAATGGGAATCCATTCTGCATAAAATTCAGGCGCTTTCATCTTGATGTCCTCCTGACTACCTGGCGGGGAGGCACCAGATCCCACGACGGAAGCGCTGTTATCCCATTGGCCTTTTTTGTTTGGATACTCTCCTCTTTATTTATTTTTCCTGGATTTTCTGTTTCCACCGGTTTCAATGTGCTAAATGCACTGTGTTTCATTTCCATAGCATTCACCTAATTTCTGCGAATTCTTTTCCCCAGATTAAGATAGTTATCAGGATTCATTTCAGCGATAAACTGACGGGTTTTCCGACCCACTGCTGTATATCTGGCATAATAATCACGAAAATCTGCAGTTTCCGCCATAGCTTCCCGGATAATGTCTTCTACACTGTCACTCGTATGCTGCGCTTCTCTGTCGATAATCCTTCGGTTTCCCATAGCTTTCATATAGTAAACAACCGGAAGTATAATGAGCCCTGCCCCCAGGGAGGCTGCAAACATCTCCATATTTTCATGCAGGAACCGAGTCAGATAATATGCCGTTGCCAGCAGAATCGCACCTCCAAGTATTCCGCCAATCAATCCTAATATGGCAATGGCAATAATCAGAATGAGCACGCTGACCCCCAGAAAGTGATTTGCAAAAATCCAGGCCCCTCCAAAATACACCAGACCGGCCACTCCGGCCAGAAGACCGTCAGCCACTACCGATTGCCTTATCCAGGTATAGGCCTCTCTTGCCTCCTTATGAACCGGAGCAAAAGTTTCCCGGAACTGCGCAATAACTGCCGGTTCATCCAGCCCATTTCGAATCGTGTATTCAAACCTATAGTTCTGTCGCAGAAACTGGTATCGGACTTGAAAGGGAATAACGGCTGGAACCTTCCTGATTCCTTCTCCTGCCACATCTTCATAAGCATTACGGATCCATCGTGCTGATGAAGCCACAATAAAACGTCCTGCATTAGCATTTAATGCAAAGGTATCCGTATCTCCCCAGTCCTGTGCTGCACAGGTCAGCAGAGAACTGTAATCGGAATGTATATCGGCCCATTCAGCACCGGACACTTGGGAAGTTACAAAAATTTCCAGCCACTGTTCCAGCTTATCTTCCTGCTTTACCCCCGCATCCGGAGCTTCCATAAGATGTTGCAGCCGCTCAAGCAGTAACTCATGAATTCTTGCCGCTTTCAACAGTTCTGCTGCGTTCGTCTGATTTGGAAGCACATTAAGCTGCTTAAAATGCAGAATCTCAGGTAACGCTGCCTGCTTGCTAAGGCCTTTCATGAAATCTTTCCATACATCTTCCTGGGCTTCTTCCACTGCCGGATTTTCGGCCAGTTCGCTCCCCCAGCGTGTCAAAGTATCTGAAATCTTATTAGCCATCTCAGTAGATAAGAAGCCAGCTGCCATCATATTGAGAATCAATATAAATCCTGCATAGACCTGCTGTGCATTCTGTTCCTGCATAAACTGTGCAATCCAGAGTTCTGCCGCTTCCATGCGCCCGTTTTTTACACAGAACAATGAGAAAAACAAAGCGGTCTTCTCCCGATTAAGTGCCAGTGCCTTCTGAAGAGTGGTCTCTGCATTTTTTCGTTCATCTGCATACCAGTACATCATGGCCGCCATAGCATAGGCCAGCCAGAAATCAGAATAATGAATCAGCAGATTCCTGGCTCGATTTTCTGTATCCTGCCGTGTAAAAATTCCTGAAGAAATATTTCTGAGAATTCCCAGAAACATTTCATTCAACTCATTCCTATCAGTTAAAACATTCGACGTATCAGATGCCATAGTAATCCTTCCGGAATAAAACATATACAATAATCTTGTATTCAGTATAAGACAACAGAGAGAAATTTTACAATAACCTGAATTGCCTGTATGTATAATACCAGGGATATACAGATGCTAAAAAGTGGTTACCGATAATTATATCGATAACCACTTTTCCAATGGGATTAGTTCCCTTTCATCTTATCAATCAGTTTATCCAGGAAAGATTCCTTCCCTTTGTACTGCTTAATATTTTCTCCGGATATGTCGGCAAACCGGACCAAAGCCTCTTTCTCTTCTTTATTGAGTTTCCTTGGTACTGCCACCCGGACCACAACATACAGGTCGCCTTTACGGCTGGACTGCAGATGCGGCATACCCGCGCCGCGGATTCTGAAACGGGTTTCGCTCTGAGTGCCTGCCGGAATCTTCAATTCCACCTGGCCATCCAGAGTATTGACTTTGATAGTGCTTCCCAATGCTGCCGTAACGAAAGAAATATCCTTTCGGCAATACAGGTCGTCACCATCGCGTTCGAAATCAGGATCGTTCTTTACAAAGATATATACATAGAGGTCACCCTTGGGACCACCATTCGTTCCTGGTTCCCCTTCCCCGGCAACACGCATCCGCACTCCGGAATCTGCACCGGCCGGTATATTGATTTCGATGGTCTTGTTTCTTCTGACCACCCCGCTGCCATGACAATCATGGCACGGTTCCTTAATAATCTTTCCTTTACCTCCACAACGGCGGCAGGAAACTATATTTACCATCTGACCAAACGGCCCGTTACGTACTATACGCTGTTGCCCTGTGCCATGACAATCCGGGCAGGTATCCACGGAGGAGCCTGGTTCCGCGCCATTCCCGTGGCAACGGGTGCAGGTGTCATTCTTGGTTATGCTGAATTTCTTTTTAACGCCTTTAGCTGCTTCCCGAAGGGTGATATCCATATTATAACGGAGATCAGCCCCCTGCTGCGGACCGTTCCGACGCTGACGTCCACCGGTGAACATGTCGAAAATATCTTCAAATCCACCGCCGCCAAAGCCGCCGAAACCACCCTGGCCGAATCCGCCAAAACCACCAAATCCACCGGCTCCCGGACCGCCACCTCCCTGGGAGGCCTGTTGATAAGCATCATGTCCAAGCTGGTCATACTGTGCGCGTTTATCTGCATCAGACAACGTCTGATAAGCTCCATTGACTTCCTTGAACTTCTCTTCAGCAGTTTTCGGATCATCCTTATTGAGATCTGGATGATATTTCCGGGCAAGTCTTCGATAAGCTTTCTTGATATCCTGTTCTGAAGCGTTTCTGTCTACGCCCAGAATTTCATAATAGTCCTTGTTGCTCATAAGGAATAAGTCCTGATTTCACTTCCTGTTTACTTCTTGTCGTCGTCTACAACCTTGTAGTCTGCATCTACGACATCATCTTTACCATTCTTAGCGTTCTGCTGGCTCTGTGCCTGTCCCTGCTGCTGTGCCTGAGCCTGCTGAGACTGCTGTGCCTGCTGGTACAGCTTTTCAGTCAGTTCATGAAGCGGCTTGGTCAGTGCATCTGCATCGGCCTTAATCTTTTCTGTATCATCGCTCTTCATGGTTTCCTTGAGCTTAGCTACTGCATCGTTAACTTCCTTAACCTTTGCCGGATTGGCCTTATCGCCAAGGTCCTTAATGGTCTTTTCAGCCTGATAAATCAGTGCTTCTGCATTATTCTTAGCCATAATGGCTTCCTTGCGCTTCTTATCTTCCTCTTCATGAGCCTTAGCATCATCCTGCATTCTCTTGATTTCTTCATCAGAAAGTCCGGAAGAAGACTTGATATCAATCTTCTGTTCCTTGCCTGTGCCCAAATCCTTAGCAGATACATGTACAATGCCGTTAGCATCAATATCGAAAGTTACCTGAATTTGCGGAACTCCTCTTGGTGCCGGCGGAATATCAGAAAGTTCGAAGCGGCCAAGTGTCTTGTTATCTGCAGCCATTGGGCGTTCACCCTGCAGTACATGGATATCAACAGATGGCTGATTATCTGCTGCAGTGGAGAAAATCTGAGACTTGGATGTCGGAATGGTTGTGTTTCTCTTAATCATGGTTGTGAATACACCGCCCAGGGTTTCAATCCCCAGAGACAGCGGAGTTACATCCAACAGAAGGACGTCCTTAACTTCACCCTTGAGTACACCTGCCTGAATAGCTGCACCTACGGCAACGGATTCATCCGGGTTGATTCCCTTATTTGGTTCCTTGCCAAATTTATTCTTAATCAGATTCTGAACTGCCGGGATACGGGAAGAACCGCCAACCAGCAGAATCTTTTCAATATCATTATTGGTTACGCCTGCATCGCGCATAGCAATGTCGATTGGATCAATGGTTGCCTGTACCAGATCTGCAGTAATGCGATCAAATTCTGCACGGGACAATGTAGCATCAAAATGAACCGGTGCACCGTTAGAATCCATAGTAATGAATGGCAGGTTGATTTCGGTATTCAAAACGCCGGAAAGTTCAATCTTAGCTTTTTCTGCAGCTTCCTTCAGACGCTGATTGGTTATTGGATCTCTCTTAAGTTCAAAACCATTCTGCTTCTTGAAAGTATCCGCAATCCAGTCCATAACGCGGGCATCGAAATCATCGCCACCCAGATGACCGTTACCATTAGATGCTTCTACTTCGAATACACCATCTGCAAGATTCAGGATAGATACATCGAATGTACCACCGCCCAGGTCATATACCAGTACACGGTGTTCACCTTCACCCAGCTTGTCCAGGCCATAAGCCAGCGCAGATGCAGTTGGTTCGTTTATGATACGCAGTACATTCAAACCAGCGATACGGCCGGCATCCTTAGTTGCCTGACGCTGACTGTCGGTAAAATAAGCCGGGCAGGTAATAACCGCTTCTGTTACCTTTTCTCCCAGATATGCTTCTGCATCTGTCTTCAGCTTCTGAAGAATCATAGCAGAAATTTCCTGCGGGGTATAGCTCTTTCCATCAATATTTACCTTATAGTCGCTACCCATATGACGCTTAATGGATACAACGGTACGGTTCGGATTGGAAACCGCCTGACGCTTTGCCAGCTGGCCAACCAGAATTTCACCGGTCTTTGAGAAACCTACTACAGAAGGAGTAAGTCTGGAACCTTCCGCATTTGGAATAACTACAGGTTCCCCGCCTTCCATAACAGCAACTACAGAGTTTGTAGTACCAAGGTCAATACCAATAACTTTAGACATATCTGAATTCCTCCTTGAATTTCATTGTATATCAGCCCGGTGGATAACCATCTGGACACTGATCATGTAATTAATTGTGTGCGACCTGAACCTTAGCTGGTCTCAGAACCGCATCACCCATCATATACCCTTTCTGCAGTACAGCAGAAACTGTATCCTTATCTACATCATCTGACTGGATTTCCATTAATGCTTCATGGAAATGCGGATCAAACGCCTTGCCCTGTGCATCCATTTCCTTTACACCGAAATCAGCAAGAACCTTTTCCAGCCCCTTCTTAAGGAGATTAAATCCTTCCAGATAAGGACCTGCATTCTTATCCTTTTCCATATGGGCAAGTGCACGGTCAATATTATCGAGAACCGGCAGGAACTTCTTCAGCACATCACCGGTAACCGTAGTGGATAATCTGGCCTGTTCCTCTCTGGTACGGCGTCTGTAATTATCAAAATCCGCCTGCAGTCGTGTATACTGCTTGGTTGCCGCATCCAGTTTAGCTGTCAGCTGTTCTACCGCTTCTGCGGTTTCTGCCAGCTTTTTGATAAATTCTGCCGCATCCCTGGCTTCTGCTTCGTCCGCCGTCTTTCCGGCATCCGATGCTTTAGCGCTGTCAGCTTTGGCTTCCGCCTTTACCTCTTCGCTGGCTGCCTGTTTTTTCTTCTCATCTTTCATGCATGTACTCTCCCATCTTTTATGATTTCTTCAACAGTTGGTTCAGTTCCTGCTGCAGATAATACAGAACACCTATAATCTTACCATATTGCATTCTGGTCGGTCCCATTACCGCAATGGATCCCAGGACCCTGCCATCGGAAGTGAACTGTGCCCGTACAATAGATAAGTCAGATAATGCCTTGGACACATTTTCTGTACCTATATGTACGGCGATTGGCTTTTCCATTGTTTCGGAAAGCATTCCCTGCAGTGTATCCTGCTGTTCCAGCAGATTCAGGATATCCTGCATACGTTCCACATTCTGGAATTCCGGCTGCTCCATAAGCTCCGCTGCACCACCTGTATATACCTTCTGATGCGGCAGAAGCATCCGGCTCAGTTCCCCGAAAATCCGACTGAATCCTGACAAATCCCTTTCCACATCCTTCTGGAAAGAAAGAATCAGGTTTTCATTCAATGTATTGACATTACGTCCATGGAGGAAATGATTCAGTTTATCGGCAATAAGCTGAAGTTCATCCATAGTGGTATCCACCGGCATGGGCACAACCACATTGGTTACATCCCCGCGGTCAGATACCGCCAACAGAATAACTCTTCGTCCATCCAGAGGCAGGAACCTTATATAGTTAAAGCGCAACTGCCCTGCGGTAGAAGAAGCCGCCAGAGACAATGTATGTGTCAATGAGGCCACAATCTTTGCCATGTCCCGGAAAATATCATCCAGTCTGGCTCTGTGTGCCCCCATCATCTTGGTTATAAGGTTTTGCTCTTCGCCGCTCACTGGAGCCGGTTCCATAAGCCGGTCTACATAGAAGCGATATCCCTTGACCGATGGAATCCGTCCTGCCGAAGTATGTGGCTGTTCCAGGTATCCTGCATCTTCCAGATCCTGCATTTCATTTCGTATGGTAGCACTGCTGACCCCCAGATTATACTTGCGGGCAATAGTGCGGGAACCAACCGGTTCTGCTGTTTCCGCATAATCCTGAACAACCGCCCACAGAACCTGCTGCTTACGCTCATTCAGTTCTGCCGGGTTTTCTTTCTTAAGATTACGTTTCCTATTTGTCATAATAATCACCTTGTTTATTAGCACTCACACCTTTTGAGTGCTAACTTACAATACAAGAATAGCATTCACCGTTCAGAATGTCAAATAAAAAGCCGGAATTTTCATTGTTTTCTCTATGATTTCAGCCCGCTTCCCGGCTCGCCCTATCCACTTCACCAAATGTCATCACCGGGAAACAATAAAAAAGCTACCAGCCTTATCCGCCCGCAGCTTTTTCTCAGAAATCATATATCATTTTTCTCAGGGCCATACATGGCTCCATGCCCTGCGTGTTACCAGCCAGATGCGGCCGGACTTTCGGGCCTCTTCCTTTGTAAACCGGGGCGCACCACCTTTATAGCCAGTACATGCCTGATGAATCGTCCTTGCGGCCATTCCCCCATTTGGCCTCGGCTTCCGCCACCGTTATAACATTTTCCAGATTGCTTTTCACTGTACTATTTCTTCTTGTGCGTACAATCACTGAACTGACTATAAAAAGAACTGCCAGTCCGACAAAGACTGGCAGTTCTTTTCATGTCGCTATGGTGACCCAAGAGAGATTCGAACTCCCGACACCTTGATTCGTAGTCAAGTGCTCTATCCAGCTGAGCTATTGGGCC
>ENA-UERM01000173-UERM01000173.1-human-gut-metagenome-genome-assembly--contig:-NODE-173-length-59166-cov-13.964748_pt1 | contig 59166 bp, 64 predicted proteins | sample MGYA00242983_ERZ507983 | MGnify/ENA primary metagenome ERZ507983 (study PRJEB26167, sample SAMN06115432) | human gut metagenome | host: Homo sapiens | place: China:Shanxi | collected 2015-04-29...
GGTTCTTAAATTCTCTGCCAAGCTGAGAAGACACTTCCCTTGCTGCATAAAAAATTCCCCTCATCTCCACATCATAAAGCGCAGGTTCTTCTTTTTGTAACTCCATATTTACAATAATCTTTGCCAGTTCATTTTGGGTTCTGACATAAAACAAAACGTCAAAATAAGTAACACCTTCATTATGCACTTTCGTTTCTGTATTCATGCCGGAAATCGCCATCGTTTCATCTTCCAGCCTTTCATTGGTAAACCCTTCCTCTACCGGCGTCCTTCCAACTGATGGTTCTCCCTCAATCAACTTTGCAACTTCTTCCGGTTGCATCCCCTTAAAGTCGTCCACGCTCCTGATAAGAATGTTTGCCAAAAACGGTTTTTGTGAATTCAGCCACTTGGCATTCTCATCGTACTGTTCCTGCATACTGAGCTGCTGCATAATTGCTTTCATATCTGCCATGATAGTCCTCCTGTTTTATGACAGGACTTTCTTGAGTTCTTAGAAAAATCCTGCTTTTGTAAATTGTCTGGAATAAAAGCATAGATTTTCTGATGAACTGCTTATCATGAATTTAAGAATAAGATACAAAATCTTATCAAGATCAGTATTTCTATATCTGAAAACTCTCTGCACCCTTAGAAATACTGGAAAATATTATGCTTTGAGTGGATTATAGCAAAGGAATTTATGGATGTAAAAAAGATTTTTCTTTCCCACAAGCCAAAACCAACCGGAACACCTGCTCCGCCGTATTCCGCATATTTTTCTGCGCAATTTCCGTGTTCATGGCTTCATCCAGTGAACACACTCCCGGCAGGATGGAGAAAAATGCATCGATTCCCTTTTCATTACATTTTATAGCTTCTTCTGTCACACTTCCGGCAAAAGCGATCACTTTACAGCCGTATTGCTTTGCTGCCTTTGCGACACCGACCGGAACTTTTCCCATTGCCGTCTGAAAATCAAGACAGCCTTCCCCTGTCACCACGATATCTGCATCCTGCAATTCACTTGCCAGCCCGACTGCCTCAAGAACAATGTCGATTCCCGGTTTCAGTTCCACGTTTGGAAGTCCCCACAGAAACGCAAACCCAAGCCCTCCGGCTGCGCCTGTGCCCGGAATTTCACTGAACTTTTTGCCGGTAAATTTTTCCAGACATGCCGCATAGGACTGCATCGCCCTGTCCATGCCCTCTTTTTCTTCTTCCTTCACACCTTTTTGCGCTCCGAAAACGTAAACACACCCCTCCACTCCGCAAAGCGGATTTGTCACATCACATGCGATCTGAAAATGGCAGTCTTTTAGCACTTCCGGCACACGATTATTTTCTATCTGCACCACTTTTTCCAGCGAGGCAAAAACCGGTGGCAATATGTCTCCGTTTTCATCCATGAAATCATAGCCCAGTGCCGATAACATTCCGATACCGCCCTCTGTCGTCGCACTGCCGCCAATTCCAATGATAAATTTGCGGCATCCTTTTTGAACTGCATCCAAAATCATTTCTCCGACTCCTGTGGATGCTGCTTTCCACGGATTTAATGGTTCTTCTACCAGTGTAATTCCGGATGCCTCCGCCATTTCCATCACCGCTGTTTGATCCGGCAAAATGCCATATCTTGCTTTCACCGGATTTCCCATCGGACCTGTCACGGTCACATACTCATACGTTCCGTTCATCCCCTCTACCAATGCTTCCACTGTGCCCTCGCCTCCATCTGCGAGCGGTTTTACGACAACATTCAAATTATCTGCTGCAATTTTCCTGCCCTTCACGGCTGCTGCCCCACCGCCACAGTGCGCACACGCCGCCGCAAGAATCCCCTCTTTACAGGCGTTTCCCGCCTGCATACTTGTCATACTTCCCTTAAAAGAATCAATTGCTACTACCACTTTCATATAAAATGCCTCCGACTATGATTCCAATATTGTACCATAGCCGGAGACATCAAAACAATAATCCCTGTTTTTAGTTTACATAACACTATTCAATTGTAAGGTCTGCAACCAGATGATCACATCTTTTAAAGAGATCAGCTGTGCTGTTACCATCTTTTTGAATTCTTCTCCCGGCTCCCGCATATCCGGAATACAGATCACATCAATTCCCGCAAAATATGCCGCCTGAATCCCGGCTTCGCTGTCCTCTAACACCAGACAATTTTTTCCTGGCTCATTTGCATCCTCGCATGCTTTCAGAAAAATATCAGGAAAAGGTTTGCCACGTTTCACATTTACACCATACACCAGATGATCAAAGTAGCCACGAATCCCATTCTGCTGCAAAATTCCCTCTGCGCGGTCTTCGGTGCTCGATGTTGCCAGCAGTATTTTGTAGTGATTTTCCTTTAAATACGCCAGCAGTTCGCGTGCGCCCGGTTTCAGTGCAACGCCGTCTTTTAGATACTCTTTTTCCCTCTCATCCACAAAAGTCATTCCCTCTTCCAACGTGATTGGGAGCTGATATCTTTCTAACAGAAGCTTCATATTTGCAAGACTGGTTTTTCCACTATAATCCGTTGCATATTCCTCCAGCGTCATGGAACGTCCGTATTTTCCGGTCAGCTCCTCATACAATCGGAAGGAAATGATCTCGCTGTCAATTAACAGACCATCCAGATCAAAAATCACTGTATTTTTCATGCTGTTCTCCTTCTATATTGTTACTGTTCCCTCGTACCTCGTTCCAGTAACGATTCGCAGACTTATTTTATCTCTATTCTGAATTTTATCACAGCAAAAACCATTGTATCTTTAGAAAATGCGACTTATAATATAACAAAAGCGACAAGGCGGTGTGTTTATGTTAAATAATTCCATTTCTTTATCTATTGATGCATCCGGCAAAGAACTAATTGAAAAAAATGCGAGACTTTTTGACCTCTCCCTGAATAATATGGATCTGCATGAATATATGGGCGGATATGTTCCTCCTCACTGGCACGGTGAGCTGGAACTGTTTGTGCTGCTCGAAGGGCTTGTCACGGTTCGTATCGGCGACCAGTCCTATGAACTGCAAGCCGGGGAGGGCTGTTTTATCAATACAGAGATCATTCATGCCGTTGTTCCAAAAACCGCCGCTCCCTGCCTGTTCCGCTCCTTTGTGTTCAGCACCGACATGATCTGCGGAACCCCGGAAAGTGTATTTCACATCAAATACGTGCGCCCGCTGTTGGAAAATGGTCCATCCTGCTTTGTGTTTCATGATACCTCTGAGGACGCTCCGTATTTTCAGGAATTTGACTGTGCCTACCATGCCTGTATCAGTGAAAACTACGGATATGAATTTCAGGTACGGAATGCGCTGTCCAATATCCTGCTTTGTGTTTTGTCCAAAATGTCCGTGGATTCCAGCCCTTCTATTTCTCCGATACAAGACGAACGCCTGAAAAAAATGCTGACCTGGCTGCACCGAAATTTAGATAAAACCATTTCTGTCTCAGAGATTGCGGACACTGCAAATATCTGTCCCAGAGAATGTCAACGCATTTTTCAGCAGTATCTGCATTACAGTCCGATCGAATATTTGCAGCGGATCCGTATTTTCCATGCCGCAAAACTGCTGACAGATTCCGACGCTCCCATCACAGAGATCGCATTAAACTGTGGTTTTTCCAACCCAAGCTACTTTTCAAAGCAGTTTAAAACAATTATGGGAAGCAGACCACGCGAGTATCGTGCTGCTTCCCATAAGGAGATTTCCACTTATTAATTATTTCTGAAAATACTCTTTTGCAAATTCCATATCCTGTACCAGTTCCATGGTTCCAAGATATTTTCCGCTTTTATCGCGGACTGCCATATAAGTGACTAACATGGTTCTGCCGTTTTTATCCATCCAGACAGGTACTTTATCAAGTGTTCCCGCTCTGAATTCTTCAATAATACGGCGTACCTGCTGTTCAATCTTCGGCGGGTGGCAGGAGAACACCTCTCTGTCGATCGCCATTCCCGGTCTTTTGAACACTTTTGGACCTTCGTTAAAAAAGCGGTTGATATTGTCTGTGTCCACAAACGAAATCTCCAATGGGATGGTATTCAGCATTGCTGTCAACTGCTCCACGGTCATGTGACCGCCTGCCATGACAATCTCATCCTGACTGATGGACGGCGTCTTTACGTCCTGTGCCTTCTCTGCGTCCTCCCAGACTCCGTTTTCTACACCAAGACACTCTGCGTAGTCTTTTGAGTCCCGGTAGATTCCAAACCATTCCTCATCCGTAAAGTTAAATGCGCAATTAGGAAAAAGAATATTGGCTTCCTTATAGATCATCTCGTCCGCTCTTGTGAGTGCCGCCTCGAAACGTTTTTTCCACTCATCATCCTGTGAATCCGCTTTTTTCGCCAGCGCAGCAAATTCATCCCGTATCTCATCATCCACCGTCCACATAACATCCGACGGACCGCTGATCTCATACTTTACCTTTAAATGCGGATAAAGAAGATCTCCCTTTTTGGCATAATGGATCGCAAGCTGACGGACTTCTTCTATAAGCTTGTGCTCTACATGCTCATTCTTTAGGGCTTCCCTGCATTTCTCAATCGTTTTGGCAAGTGCTTCGTTCTCCAACGTAAATGTGTGAAGCGGATGCCCCGGAATCTTCACAAGCTCCGCCGTCTTTGCAAATCTCTGTTCCCGGATAGAATCTACCGTTGCTTTCGGGGCATTTGCGATCTGCTCTTCTCTTGTTTTTCCATGAAACAACGCAGAATGAACATCACACAATCTCTGCACTTCACTGATCGGTGTTCCCTCTTTGATAAGTTCCTGCTCTGCATTCATGATCTCTGCCGCGTCTACCGACTGAAATTTTTTCACAAAATCAACGCGGACACTCTCCAATTCCTCGCCTGCTCCGAGGCGTTTCAGGTAATCTTTAATGGTTTGCTTCTGCTCTTCTCTATTCATACTTCCTACGCTCCTTTTGGCAATGATACTGTGCGATTTATTTTCATATATAGTTTCCTTTTTTGGTATCTTTACTATACGCAATTGGGAGCAGAATTTCCGTTGTTTTTACAACATTATAGAATTTCTCTGATTTTTTCCTCTACCACATCCATATCCGCTGTCGGCTCAAACCGTTCTACCACGTTGCCTTCCCGGTCAATTAAAAATTTTGTAAAGTTCCATTTGATATCTGCGCCGTTCACGTCAATTTTTGCATAGTGCTTGAATGTGATTCCAAACTTTGCATCACAGAATGACACGATCTCCTCGTTGGTGCCCGGTGCCTGATTTCCAAACTGATTGCAAGGGAAATCTAAAATCTCAAAACCCTGTTCCTGATATTCCTCCATTTTATGCATGTTACACATTACATCTTCCGCTTCAAAATCATAAAATTTACTCATTGTTTTTCTCTCCTTTTATATTGTTTGCAATTTAATTGTGTTCAATCTTTATGTATAATAAAATACAACCTATTGGCATCTTTGTCAATAGGTTGTACACAATTAATTTTATTTCATAAATTTCCCAAAAAATCCTTTTTTCTCCGGCTGTTTTTCATCTTCTGGATCCCCTTCTTTTCCTTCCTGCTCTTTCCACTTAAAGTACTCAGAATCCAGATTCACGCTGATCTCAGGAGCAGCTTTCTCTGTTTTTTCTTCCGGCTGTTCCTCCTCCGGTTCTTCAAAGGAGATTCCCTGCTGTTCAAAATAATCGCGGTTGATCTTGATCTCCGGCTTCACTGCTGCATACGGAGAAGGTTCTGTTCCCTCTTCTTTCCATTTCTTCTCCTTCGCAATCTTCTTATTCCGCTCCTCAATAATACCCATGTATTTGTCCGTATCCTTAAGATCCTGCAGCAGACTCTTTAATTCCAGCTTGTCACCGGAAACCAGTTTTCTTTCATTCGCAAGCTTTTCGCCCATGCTGTCATAGACCGCTTTTACAGATTCATTCGCCTCATCCATAATATCAAGGATCCGCCTGAGCGCTTCATCCGTATACATAACCGACGCAGCATAAACATCCTCTGCTTTTGCTCTGGCGTCATTGATGATTTCTTCCCCGATCTTCCGGTTTTCCCGCTGCGCCTGCTCCCTGCCCTGCTTCGTCAGTTCGTACTCATCCATAACTTCTGACATGCAGACTGCAAGCTGTTTTAAAACATCCAGCATCTCTTTCTTATTTACGACCAGATAGTTAGAATCTCTCTCATATGGATTGCTTTTTGATAAAAGGACATGTAATTCCCTGAGAACCTTTTCCATGTTGTCCTGTGCGCTCATTTTGAATCTCCCTGCCAATCCCGACTTATGTAAACTATCTTTTCAACGTATGTCTGAATGATCCGCTGATACCGGAAAAAATATTTTACTTTTTCATCTTTGTACGGGATTTTACTTTTTTCACAATTTTCTTAATTAATAATATAATGAAAATGACAAGTAAAATCAACACTGCAATCACACCAACAATGATTGCGGTAAATTTATTTGGATTTTTTACAAGATCAACGATATTCCGGCTGTCATCCACCACTTTTCTGTCATGATCTGTACTGTAATATTCCGGCACATTGGCGATACCATCGCCGTCTGTATCCTCAAATGACTCCATGTATCTTGCGATCGCATCCCACGCTTTTAACTCTTTTCCGTTCTCTGTGATGATGACATCCTCAAAGTCTTCGATTGGTGTTCCATCTGCATACTTTGGAACCAGTGACAACAGGCCGTAGGACATATCTGTAACCGCACTTAACATCTGTCCGCTGTAAAGGTCTGCGACCACGCGGTAAAGCTTGCCGTCCTCAAGTTCGATCCTTCCACCATTTCCGTCATCTAAGTATACATCTGTGACTTTGTTTAAGATCATGCGGTTTGGATTGTATGTAAAATTAAGTCCGCTGCTGTAAAGTCTTGCTGTTGTCATAAAATCAGAAACGGATGCATCGATCTCTGCTGCTGTCTTTAACTCTTTTCCCGTCAGATACACACTGATGAGCGGATATCCAGGCACTCCGTCTGCCCCGATTCCAAGGGAAAACGAATTAAATACCTGCTCTACTGTAATGTCACCTTTTGCATAAGTATCACGTACCGTTCCACTTGGAACGACTGCAACATCCACCGGAACACCGTCATAATCGGCTGCATTTTCCACCGCATACACATAGGCGTCCGACATAATATCGCCGAGGTTGTGTTCCTCATGGATATTTTCCAGATCTTTCTGTGTGGAAAAATCAACATCATTTTCCACTAACACCTGATCTTTGGTATAGCCGAACTGTGCCAGATAATCGGTATCTACCGTATCCATGAACTGGTCAATGGTTGTCTGGGTGTCCGCATCCTGCGCGATCTCTGTTGTGATCGGTATCAGTTCATATGAAGACATCTCCCAGCGTCCGTCCGCTTTCTGTGTCATGGAAAGCTCACCAAGGTTCTTGCCGTACTCTCCGCAGGACACGACATAAGTATCGCCATGAACGATCGGCTCCTCTAATGTTGTATGTGTATGACCGCTTAAGATCAGATCAAGATCCGGCACTGATTTTGCTAAAATCTCATCTTCTGATTTACTTTCATCTTCCCATGTTCCACTGTGGGAAACGCAGACGATCATATCTACGTCTTCGTTTTCTTTGATCTCTTCTACTGTCTCTTTGACTGCTTCCACCGGATCTTTGAATAAAAGTTCACAGGTCGGTGCACAGGCAAGTGCATCTTTACCGAAAACACCTACGACTGCGATATCCGTATCGCCTTTTTCGAGCACAACATAATCACTGACACCGTACTCGTCAAACGCATCCTTAATCTGCTGCTGTCCTTCGCTCAATCCTGCTGCTTCCATGGATTCCCAGTCCACGTTGCAGACAACCATTGCCGGAAGATTATCTCCTGACTCAGTTGCACTGTTTAACATATTTGCAAGTCCCTTGGAACGGTAATCAAACTCATGATTTCCAAGTGTTGTCACTTCGCATCCTAAGTAACCTAACATACGAATCTCTGCTGCCTGCGTCTCGAAAACAGTCTGGATCAGCGTTCCCATGGAAAAATCGCCGCCGTCGATCACTAATGTATCAGGATTTTTTGCCTTCTGCTCCTGAATCAGCGTATTGATCCTTGCGAATCCGCCGACTTCTTTCTCTGCATCATCTACTACAGTTGTAAATGTATTGAGATGCGAATGTGTGTCATGCGTAAATACAATATCCACCTTTTTTGCAGAATCTGTTGTCTCAGCCGAAACAGTCTGTGCCCCCGCAAAAGTTGATAGGCATAACATGCCTGTGAGTGCCAATGCTACCCAGTTTTTTCTCATATTTTTCTCTCCTTTGCTATTCCCCGAAAAATACACTGTCTCCCATCGCCTCATATTTTCCAGTAAAAATAAAGAGCAAAACTACTTCAAATATGATCGCAGTTCTGCTCTTTTTGTATTTACTATTTTACATAAATTTTACATTGATGTAAAGAAGTCATGTTTGTTTTAAGACTGTTTTTTCTGTGCTTTTTTCTCAGCTTTTGCCTGAAGCTTTGCAAGTTTTTTCTGTGTTGGTTTGAATAACCGGAAAATCTTGTATACTTCAAGAATGATCAGCAAGCCAAAGAGAATTGTAACTACACGCATGATCGTTGTTGAAATTCTTGTTCCGTCTTTGATATGGGAACCCGGCATTGCTCCATTCATGGCTTTACAGTTTGCAATGGTATAAAGTGTATGATGCATTGCCTGTCTTGCATAATAGTAAGTTGCCGGATCATTCTCATCAAAGTTATATCTTGCGGATGCAGGAAGTGTTGTAAGTTTCACATCAGCTCCTGCCTCTGTCATCTGGTAACCGTCCATGAATACACCTGTATTCGCATTGTCTGTCATAACGATTCCGTCAAATGCCCATTCGTTACGGAGAATGCCTGTGATCAGACCATAATCACCGCCTGCCCAGGTAGCACCTGCTCTGTTGAAGGAAGTCATGACACCCTGGGATGCGCGGATCTGTTTTGAAGCATTGACATAAGTTCCGTCTTCCTGTTTTTCCACATAATTTAAAGTAACATCTCCAGCCTTCATGCACATCTCGAACGGTACAAGATAAATCTCACTCATACCCTCATGCCCTCACTACATTTTCAAGGAAAATTTCACATAGCATACTGTTTATCAATCATATACTCTCTTTTTTATAAACTATTCCAGCTTGACACAAAGTAGAGCATTCCAAGTCTTTTTTGCGGAAAAAGCACCATAAAAGATTTGTACCTCCAAGGAATGACGGCTTACGATGCATCGGCAGAGATAAAAAACACCCCTGCCCTGATGTGGATTTTCATTCTGAACGTATGGAAGTTCATATACATACATATAAGAATGAATATAATATATGTATAACCCTGTACATACACCGGATTCATCACTAAAAGATTTTACCTGTATCCCCAAACCTTTCCCGCCGTATGATTAAAGGTTTTCTTCCCGTCTGTTTTATCTCCGCAAGCCTTTGGAGTTATCTCCATAAGCTTTGGAGTTATCTCCCAAGGCTATGGAGTTAACTCCAAAGGCTATGGAGATAGAATACATCCGCATAAAAAGGGTTAATCTGGAGATAGAAAAGGCTTATGCAACAGGGCTGGATGCGATATGCATTCTTTTAATCCCGCCGACGGATTATTATTTTTCCGTATCTCCTCCTCTTGAATGTCACAACAGCAGAAAAACCGGACCGACAAGCTTCTTTCACACACACTACAGATGTTTATACCGAGCCTGAAAAAAGATATGAATGGAACAATAAAAACAGCCTTCATTAAATTTCTACCACCTCAATTTACCAACTGTTCAAACAAATGGACACACTGTTCTATTTCTCCCTTTTAAACATAAATAATACCGATGGCTTGTTCATTCCTAGAATAATAAATACCTTTGCAGCCTTAATAAAAAAAGCAATGAAGTTTGATATAAAAAAACATATTTATTTAATACTTTTATTCATCTTATCTTTCACTGTAGAGACAGCTCAGTCACAAGAAGTTACCAACATCCATATAGCAGCGACAGATACGGTGCCAACCTATACCAGCGACTCTGCCGTTATCAATTTCTTAAAGGATGCCGGCATTCCTATCACCCAAAACAGCAAACTGAAATTATTAAAAAGCGGTCGGGCCAAATTCATCGATCTCTTTGAAGAAATACGGCATGCCAAACATCATATCCACTTAGAATACTTCAATTTTCGCAACGATTCCATAGCGAACGCACTATTTGATTTATTGGGAGAAAAAGTGAAAGAAGGAGTGGAAGTCAGAGCTTTGTTTGATGCCTTCGGCAATTTGTCAAACAACAAGCCATTGAAAAAGAAACACATACAAGCAATCCGTGACAAAGGAATCGAAATTGTCAAGTTCGACCCTTTCAAATTCCCTTATATCAATCATGCCCTGCACAGAGACCATCGCAAGATTGTAGTCATAGACGGAAAAATAGGATATACCGGTGGCATGAACATAGCCAATTACTATATAAAGGGTCTGCCGGAAATAGGCGACTGGCGCGACATGCATATCCGTATAGAGGGAAATGCCGTAAACGAATTGCAGGACATCTTCCTGGCCATGTGGAACAAAAGCACCAAACAACACGTAAGCGGAAGCCAATACTATCCCCTACGAAACGATTCTACTTTCAAGGGAAATAAGAATGTAGCCATTGTAGACCGCATTCCGAAAAAAGAACCCAGACTGATGAGGCAGACTTATATCAAGTCCATTGATGCCGCACAGGATAAAATACAAATAGTGAATCCCTATTTCACTCCCATTCCAAGCATTAAAAAAGCCATAAAACGTGCGTTGAAGCGAGGCGTTGAAGTAGAAATCATGATACCGGGCAAATCGGATATTCCTTTTACCCCCGATGCCGCGTTCTATACAGCAAACAAGCTGCGTAAGAAAGGAGCAAAGATTTATGTGTACAATGGCGGGTTCCACCACTCTAAGATCATGATGGTGGACAGCCTGTTCTGCACTGTGGGAAGTACGAATCTGAACAGCCGCAGCCTACGCTATGACTATGAGGTCAACGCTTTCATTTTTGACAAAGAAACCACACATGAACTGAACACCATGTTCGAGCATGACAAGCTGGACAGTACCCTGTTTACCAAGGAAGAATATAAAAAACGCTCCGGATGGAAACGCTTCGTCGGTTGGTTCGCCAATCTGTTCACTCCGTTCCTATAAACCTCTGCCACTTCCCCAAACAAAGGTTTACAGATTGTTTCATCTCCTGCAAGGACGGGGCTTATCCCATCCGCAAGTATTCTCCATGCAGTAAAGCTTGACAGGTCATCATCAAAGAGAGCAATGCCTGTAGGCAGGAGAAATGTTACTCCACCATCACGGACGGTATCCCTGACAAGTGTGGAAAACCACGGCTTAGCTGCAAGGAAACGCTTTTCTCTCCGTATGTTTCACTTTATTATAGAACAAAGATAAAATAAATCGCTTTTTCATCCCCATAAACTACGATATTTTTCTTATTTTTGCCCAAATATGTAATTCCGCCCGATAAGGCATAAGAGAACGAGACAGAACGATGAGAGTAGTTGATTTAATAAAAAGCACGGACAATACGGCTTTTTCTTTTGAAATTCTCCCTCCGCTGAAAGGAACGGGTATTGAAAAACTGTATAAAACGGTTGATACGCTACGCGAATTCGACCCTAAATATATCAATATTACAACCCACCGCAGCGAATATGTGTACAAGGAGCTGGGAAACGGGCTGTACCAACGTACACGCCAGCGCCGCCGTCCCGGAACAGTTGCTGTTGCCGCCGCTTTGCAGAACAAATACAATATAACGACAGTGCCACATATCCTGTGCAGCGGTTTTTCCCGCGAAGATACAGAATATGTATTGTTAGATCTACAATTCCTGGGCATCACCGACTTGTTGGTACTGCGTGGTGACAAGGCAAAGCACGAATCAGCTTTCGTACCCGAAAACAACGGTTACAACCACGCCATAGAACTGGAAGAGCAGATCAATGATTTCAATAAAGGCGTATTTGTAGACGGTTCCCCCATCAAGGTAACAGGAACTCCGTTCAGTTATGGAGTAGCCTGCTATCCTGAAAAACACGAGGAATCACCCAATATGGAACAAGATATTTATTGGCTGAAGAAAAAGATTGAAGCAGGAGCTGAATATGCTGTGACACAGATGTTCTATGACAACCGCAAATATTTCGAATTTGTAGAAAGGGTAAGAAAAGAAGGAATCAATGTACCTATTATTCCGGGTATCAAGCCTTTCCGCAAATTATCCCAGCTGAACATGATACCCAAGACGTTCAAGATAGACTTGCCGCAAGAACTGGCAGGCGAAGCGATGAAATGTCAAACAGATGAAGAAGCGGAAAGTCTTGGCATAGAATGGTGCATACACCAGTGCCGTGAATTAATAGCCTGTGGGGTTCCCAGCATTCATTTCTATACCGTAAGTGCCGTGAACAGTGTAAAGGAAGTTGCAAAAGCAATTTATTAAACAGTAAATAAATGACTATAAAAAGCAATGTTATTTAAAGATGTAATAGGACAAGAGGAAGCAAAACAGCGGCTCATAGCCGAGGTAAAAGAAGGAAGAATCCCTCATGCACAACTGATTTGCGGTCCCGAAGGTACAGGAAAGTTGCCTTTGGCAATAGCTTATGCCCGTTACATCTGCTGTGAAAACCGTGGTGAACAAGATGCCTGCGGAATTTGCCCCACTTGTGTGAAATTCAATAAGCTGATACATCCCGACCTGCATTTCGTTTTTCCTGTTATCAAGAAAAAAGCCGGAAAGGATACCGTATGCGATGATTTCATAGCAGACTGGCGCAACTTTGTCCTGCAGAACCCATATTTTAATCTGAACCATTGGCTGAAAGAGATGGGAGCAGAAAACCAACAGGCGCAAATCTTTGTAAAAGAGAGCGATGAGATTGTACGAAAGCTCAGCTTGAAATCCAGTCAAGGCGGTTACAAAATCATGATTATATGGCTTCCCGAAAAGATGAACGTGGAATGCAGCAACAAACTGCTGAAGTTACTGGAAGAGCCTCCTGCCATGACTGTCTTTTTATTAGTATCCGAAGAGCCTGATGCCATTTTGCAAACGATCCAAAGCCGTACCCAACGATTTAACATTCATGGGATCAAAGAACCTGAGATCTCAAAAGTATTGCAAACCAAATACGGATTACAACCGGAAGATGCTGACGATATAGCACACCGCTCAGAAGGCAATTTTCTGAAAGCACTGGAAACCATACATCTGAGCGAGGAAAACAAACTGTTCTTTGAACTCTTTATAAATTTGATGCGCCTTTCCTATCAACGGAAGATACGCGAAATGAGACAATGGAGCGATGCGGTAGCCTCCATGGGGCGTGAACGTCAGAAGAATTTTCTGGCCTACTGCCAACGTATGATACGAGAAAACTTCATATACAACTTTCATCAACGTGATTTAGTGTATATGAATCCCGAAGAACAAAATTTTTCCACCCGTTTCGCACCGTTTGTCAACGAGCGGAATGTGATGGGCATAATGGACGAACTTAGTGAAGCACAATTACATATAGGACAGAATGTGAATCCCAAAATGGTGTTCTTTGATTTCTCTTTAAAAATGATTGTGCTATTGAAAAATTAAAAGTTGAGAATTGAGCATTAAAAAATAACAGAACCGCATGGCATTTATTTCTTAGTTCTCAATTTTCAATTCTCAATTAAAACAGAATTATGGACAATGAATTCAAATTAAAGAACGGAAGCGGCTGTTTGTGTTGCAAAGGCTGCGGACGACAGGATAAGCAGCTGAACACCTACGACTGGCTGGCTGATATTCCCGGCAACACCGAGGAACAGGAAATGGTTGAAGTTCAATTCAAGAATACCCGCAAAGGGTATTATAAGAACAGCAACAAACTGAAGCTGGAAAAAGGAGATATAGTAGCTGTAGAAGCAAGTCCCGGACACGATATCGGTACAGTAACCCTGACGGGAAGATTGGTACCTTTGCAAATGCGTAAGGCAAACATCAAACCCGATGCCGAAATCAAGCGTATCTACCGCAAGGCAAAACCTGTAGATATGGAAAAATACGAGGAGGCAAAAGCCAAAGAACATGACACAATGATCCGGTCCCGCCAGATAGCCAAGAATCTGAACCTGGACATGAAGATCGGTGATGTGGAATATCAAGGCGATGGCAACAAAGCTATCTTTTATTACATCGCGGACGAACGTGTAGACTTCCGCCAACTGATCAAAGTACTGGCCGAAGCTTTCCGTGTACGTATAGAAATGAAACAAATTGGCGCCCGTCAGGAAGCCGGACGCATTGGCGGTATCGGACCTTGCGGACGTGAATTGTGCTGCGCTACCTGGATGACAAATTTTGTATCTGTATCTACCAGTGCGGCACGTTATCAAGATATTTCTCTGAATCCCCAAAAGTTAGCCGGACAATGTGCCAAGCTGAAATGCTGCCTAAACTATGAGGTAGACGCCTATGTAGAGTCCCAAAAACGCCTTCCAAGCAAAGAAATGACTTTAGAAACGACGGATAGTACATTCTATTTTTTCAAAGCGGATATTTTGAAGGGAACTATCATGTACTCTACTGACAAAAACTTCATAGCTAATGCCGTAACCATCACCGCACGCCGTGCTTTTGAAATTATTAATATGAACCGACGAGGTGAGAAACCGGAAAGCTTAACCGAATCTGTCAAAAAGAACGAACCTCAAAAGCCCGTTGATTTAGTAGAACAAGAAAGCTTAACCCGATTCGACAAACGAAAAGGCAACAACAGCAACCGAAAGAAAAAACGTAAGCCGGAAAATAACGGTAATAACGGAGAAGGTACTCCCAATGAAAACAGACGTCCGCAACAACCTAAAGAGAACCGCTCACAACAACCCAAAGAAAACCGGCCACCTAGAGAAGGACGTCCCAAACAACCTAGAGAGCCTAAAGAAAACAAGGCTCAGCAGCCACGCGAAGAGAATGGAAACCGCCCTAAAGAAGAAAATCGCAACAGGGAAAGTCGCAACCGGGAAGAACGCAGTCGTGAAAATCGGGAAGACGGAAACCGGAACCGCAATAAACGCCGCCCCAATAATGGTAATAATGAAGGAGGCAGTGAAAACCGGAATAACGGAGGAGGAAAGGAAAATGACAACAAGAACAACGGAAACAATAGCCAAATCCCGAATGAAAAGCCACAAACTCCTGTATCAACTAAAGAATAAACTGACATGGCTGCCAATACTCATATTGGCAGCCTGTCAAAACAATATCATCTATCACTCTTACGCCCCCGTCCCCCTTGACGGATGGGATAAAAGTGATACTCTTGTTTATACCCTGCCCAATTCTATCCCTGCCGGAAATTACGAAGCAGAAATCGGCATCCGTTATCAAGAATCTTATCCTTACAGAGATATTTGGTTAGAAGTCAGCCATAACACAAAGGATACTTTGACTTACGTCACAGACACTTTACAACTTTTTCTGGTTGACGAAGCTGGAAATAAAACAGGAAATGGTCTTTGTGGATTATATCAATGTGACCTGCCTTATAAAGCATCTATTCCTATCCGTACAGAAGGAAGCGCACGTACTTTCCGCATCGTCCATATCATGACGGACAACCCGTTGACGGGAATCAGCGATATAGGTATCCGGTTGCGCAAACCGGAAAACCAATAAGCTCTAACGTTTTCCCCGCCCTGCATCAATACGCAAGAATACAAAAAGCAAGATCGTAAATCCCCACAAAGAAGATCCCCCATAACTGAAAAAAGGCAGTGGTATGCCTATAACGGGGGTCAGTCCTAAAACCATACCTATATTAATAAACAGATGGAATAAGAAAATGCTTAATACCGAATATCCATAAACACGGGCAAAACGAGTATGCTGACGCTCCGCCACCACAATAAGACGCAAAATAAGTCCGGTAAAAAGAAACAATACGGCCGCCGAACCTACAAAGCCTTCTTCTTCCCCTACCGTACAGAAGATAAAGTCTGTATCCTGTTCAGGCACATACTTCAGTTTAGTCTGTGTACCATTCAAAAAGCCTTTCCCCCATAAGCCTCCCGAACCAATAGCAATCTTACTCTGATTCACATTGTATCCTGCCCCCGCCAAGTCTTCCTCCATACCAAGCACCACTTTAATACGTATCTGCTGATGTGGCTCCAGCACATTATTGAAAACATAATCAGCAGAAAAAAGGAATCCCACAGAACCTATCGCAAATAGAGCAATATAAAAATAATTACGCATACGTTCATGCATAGAAAGGAAGATCAAATAGAACAATAAAACTACGCACAATCCATATTGGAACCAAGTAATGTCAAAAGGGATAACATAATACGAAAATAATAAAGCCAGCAAGGTACCACCAACACCAATCCCTCCGATATACCACACTACCGATGCTTTTTTGCAATAACTATTAACTAATAAAGCAGAAAGGATGACTATCAGCAGCAACACAGAAAATTCACCGATGGAAGTACAGTCATCCGCCATCAATTCATTGCCAAAACGGATTCCAACTACAAAATAGACCACGGCGCAAATCCCGGCAAACAAAATAGAACCCGGCATCCCCTCCCGGTACAGCATAAAAAAGAAAGCCAGATAAACCAAAGCCGACCCCGTTTCCCGTTGCAAAATAATAAGCAGCATGGGCAGCAACACCATCCCTACCACAGGCAATGAATACTTTAACTTACTCATTGTAAACCCGTAGACATTCATAAATTTAGCCAAAGCCAGCGCCGTAGCAAATTTAGCAAATTCCGCCGGTTGCAAACTTACAGGTCCGAATTTTATCCATGAGTAAGATCCCTTAGTATCCTCTGCCAGAAAAGGTGTTATCAACAACAGCAGCATCATGCCTCCATATAAAATGTAAGCAAACATATCATATAACTTATCCTCTAACATCATCAGGATAAATCCGAGCCCCAAAGAACAACAGATCCATACAAACTGTTTTCCTGCCCGAGTGTCAAAACTAAAAAAATCAATCTCACCATAATCATAGCTGGCTCCACATACGCTGAACCATCCAAAGATAACCAGCATCAGATAAATGCAGATAGTCATCCAGTCCACTGATTTCCATATACTATCGTTCGTGTATGCCATAATCTATTCGTCTGTTTTGTATTTCCGCCGCTTTCGCCTCACTTTCCGGTGAAAGTTCGCCTTTTAAATATTTCTCCATCATCAATGCACCGATAGGTACACCATAGGTTGCTCCCCAACCTCCATTCTCTACATAGACTACCACGGCAATCTTAGGATCATTCATTGGTGCAAACCCCATAAAAGCAGAATGGTCCTTTCCACGGTTTTGCGCCGTACCTGTCTTGCCACACACTTCAATTCCCGGAATATTCGCATTACGGCAAGTTCCTCCCAATACTGCCGAACGCATACCTTCGACTACTGTCTGATAATGTTCACGGCTTACTTTAGTATAATGTTTGGTCGTATACAGGGTATCCAACGGCTCGTCTTCCACTTCTTTCACTACATGCGGAGTAATATAATAGCCCCGGTTAGCAATAGTAGCCCCAAGGTTAGCAATCTGCAACGGAGTAGCCGTCACTTCCCCCTGGCCGATGGAAATAGAAATAATCGTCAGTCCGTTCCATGATCCCCGATAGTTCTTATCATAATAAGCAGCATTCGGGATCATCCCACGCTTCTCACCCGGAAGGTCTACTCCCAAAGGATAACCAAATCCCATAGAAACCATATAATCACGCCATGTATTCATGGCAGCCTGTACAGAACCATACTTCTTCTTTGCCCCTATCATGTGAAACAACCCCCAACAGAAATAACCGTTACAGGAAGTTGCAATGGCAGGCACCAAAGGCAGGGGCGACCCATGAGAGTGGCAACCCACCCTAAGACCGGCATACACAAAACCATGATAGCAAGAATAGGCTGTCTGAGGAGTAATAATCCCCTCTTGCAGGAAAGTCAACGCCTGAGTAGTCTTAAAAGTAGATCCCGGTGGGAATTGCCCCATAATAGAACGGTTCAGCAATGGTTTCCAACTGTCACGCGCCAGTTCCAGATGATTTTTACCCCGTTGGCGCCCCACCATCAATCTTGGGTCAAAAGTGGGAGCAGATACCATACAAAGTATTTCTCCTGTGGATGGCTCGATAGCCACTATACTGCCTATCTTCCCTTCCAACAGACGCTCTCCCAACATCTGAAGCTCTATGTCTATACCTAGTTTCAGATTCTTCCCCGGAACGGGAGTCTTGTCATATTTCCCGTCCATATACCGTCCCTGAATACGTCCACGGGCATCGCGCAGTAATATCTCCACTCCTTTCTCGCCCCTCAACTGTTTTTCGTATGAGCGTTCCACCCCCTGTTTCCCTATGAAGTCACCGCGTACATAGTAATCATCGGCTTCAATATCCCCCTTGGACACTTCTGCAATATCTCCCAGAACATGAGCAGCCGAATTGTAATTATACTGGCGGATAGTACGCCGCTGAATATAGAAACCGGGAAACTTGAACAGTTTTTCTTGGAAGACTCCGCACTCTTCTGCCGAAAGCTGGGTCATAAATACCTGATGAGTATATGGAGAGTAGCCCGGATTGGAACGTCTGTCCTTTATCTCGCGGATACGCTTTTTAAAATAGTCGGGGGTAATATTCAATGTTTTACATAAATCAAGCGTATCAAGGTTGTGCACCTCTTTCATCACCATCGTAACGTCATAGGCAGGTTGGTTATACACCAGCAGATTACCGTTCCGATCGTACATCACCCCACGGCTAGGGTATTGTGTCTTGTTCAGAAAAGCGTTGCTATCGGCGTTCTTTTTATAATCCTCACTCATAATCTGCAAGGTAAAAAGACGTATCAGGTAAATCAGCACAATAACGATCACCGATGCACCGATTACATATTTCCGCTTCTCCAGATTATAATCTCTTTCCACTATTTTTTCCTCCTGATTGCCTCAGCACACAATATACAAATGACGGTTATTGAGGCATCTGTCAATATTTTCAACAATAAGACAGGCAGGTTGAAGAATGAAAAAGTATCTATGACAAGTAAAATGGTACAAAATAAGAAAGTACACAATAAGATATACCGGAAGAAAGGTGAGAATCCCATACTCTTGATACCCGGTTCAAAATCCTCGACGCTATCGCGGAGCGTGACTAATCGTAATACAGGTTCACGCATAAAAGCCAATACAGTGGCCGCAGCTGCATTCATCCCCGGGGTGTTGCCTTCGCGGACGATTTTATCCATGACGTCGAACGACAAGTTCAGCGTATGACCGTATTCAGCAGCCCAGCAGCCGATGCAATGCAGGTTGCAGGCGCTGGTCGGGTCGAAGAGGATGGCCCAGGGAATATTGCAGTGATATTTCGCCTTGGCGGCGTCGCGCGTACGCAGGCCGTAAAATCCAGCTTCAAAGCCCAGGTCCATGACGGCCGTCTTGACGACATGCGGGTTCAAGGTATCCAGAGCCGTATTGAGGAAGCGGAACCATTTGCCCCCTTCATCGATGAGCCTGCGTGCATCGTCAAAAGATTCCTTTTCAAAGAGGTCGCCAAACAGATGCTGCATGACATAAGATAAGCGTTTCAATGTTTTTTGACGGTCTGCTGGATTCCGTTCGGCCATGATGCGGTCGACCAGGATTTCGACAGCCTTCTTTTCGATACGATGGGTTAACTTGCTCATACCAATCATCTCCTACAAAATTAAACAATTGAAACGGCGCTGTTTCTATTTCTTTGTATAGTTCTATTATACGCTTATTTTAGCAAAAGTCAAAAAGTCGATATGAATTGGAGAACAAAAGGCTTTTACTTTTTTGATGATATACTTTATAATATACTTGTATAGTATTTATTTACACCATAAAGGGGGATTTTTTATGGCTAAGAAAGAAAATAAGTTCAAGGGGTATGACATTTCGACACAGGCTGTACACACTGGTGTCGGTTATGACGCAGAAACGGGCGCTGTCCGCCGGCCATTGCACATGGCCAACAGCTACAAGCTGCCCGATGATCTGTCGAAGGTCAACTATTCATCGACGGATTTGCTGATGTATGCCCGTAACGGCAACCCGAATCAGTATTGGCTGGAAGAAAAAGTAGCGGCTCTTCATGGTGCCGATGACGCCATCGTCCTGGGAAGCGGCGTCGCCGCCCTTCACGCCCTGTTCTGGACCCTGCTCAAGACGGGCGACCGCGTCGTCTATCCGAAAGTCAGTTATATGGCAGTCTATCGCCTGTTCCACGAATTATTCAACCAGAAATTCGGCGTCGAAACGGTCATGGTCGATATGACTGACCTGGAAGCCGTCAAGAAAGCGATTACGCCGGGGACGCGCCTGGTCCATATTGAAACGCCGGACAACCCGACTGATGGTATTTCAGATATCGAAGCCATCGCCAAAATCGCTCATGAAAACGGGGCTGTCTTGTCCGTCGACAATACCTTTGCGTCGCCTCTCAATCAGCGACCACTGGACCTGGGAGCCGATTTCGTCGTTGAATCGCTGACGAAATATATCAACGGCCATGGTGATGCCCAGGGCGGGGCCATCATTTCCAATGATTTGGCAGCGATGGACCGGATCCGCTATGAAGCCCAGGTCAACGTCGGCTCTGTTATCAGCCCCTTCAATGCCTGGCAGATTTTCCGCGGTGCCGTGACCTTCCCCTTGCGGATGGAACGCATCAACGCATCGACGCAGAAAATCGCCGAATGGCTGGAACAGCGGCAAAACGTCACCTTCGTTTCCTATCCCGGCCTGGCCAGCCATCCCGGTCATGAATTGGCCAAGAAACAGATGAAGCACGGCTTTGGCGGCGTCATTTCCTTTGGCATCGCAGCCGACGACAAGGCCGTCGAACGCTTCTGCGCAGCTTTGAAAGTCGTCACCTTCGCCGTATCCCTCGGCCATGACGAAAGCCTGATTTTCCCGCAGCCCAGCTACGATGAACGCATCAATCTCTACCCGGAAAAATTCCGCAAGGGCTTCATCCGTTTCAGCATCGGCCTGGAAGACCCGGACGACATCATCGGTGACCTGGACCAGGCACTGAAAGCCATCGGCTTATAAAGTCAGCGGAACCAGCGGCTGCCGTACAAGAGAATCGATTGGGGAATCCACCCCGACAGAAAACGGAGCAAGGTCGAGACGACATCCGGCGTGATGACGACTCGGCCTTTTTTCACGGCCTGGAAGGAGCGGCGGGCGATGGCTTCCTTCGTCCCGGCCAGGGGAAAATGGCGGAACAGCCGGCCTTCATCGGTCTGGCTGGCCGTCGCGATGAATCCTGTATCTTTCACCCAATACGGACAAACGGCAGATACGAGGATACCCTGCGGTGCCAGTTCCACGGCCAGTGCCCGGCTGTAGCGTAGGAGAAAGGCTTTCGTCGCCGCGTAGACAGCCAGTTCCGGAATGGGCAGGAAGGCTGCGCAGGAACAAATCTGGACCAGATGACTGCCGGCATGACAATAAGGCAGTACAGCCTGAACCAGGCTGACAGCGGCCCGGTCGTTGAGGTCGATCATGTTTTCCAGGACGCCTGCTGGAACGGCCGCCACAGGCCCCATCTTGCCAAAGCCGGCGGCGTGGATCAAATAACGGACCGTGACCTGACAGGCCGCTAAGGCTTGCTGCAGCGTCAGAAAAGAGGCCCTGTCCGTCAGGTCCAGGGCGTAGATACGGCTTTTCGTCGTCAGTTCTCCAGCCAGGGTTTCCAACTGGGGCCGGCGCCGGGCGACGAGCCAGATTTCATCCAATCCTTCTTGGTCCAGCAATTTCGCATATTCCCGGCCCAGCCCGGACGAAGCGCCGGTGACGATGGCTATTTCCATAAGACTCCCTCCTGACAAGAACGATAGCACTGCAAGTATTCGGCTTCGACGTCGGCAAAGGGACGCGGCCGATAATCGGGGACACAATGGACCTGCGGCGGCTCGCCCTGAGGCTGGTCGTGCAAGAGATAGGTCAGGTCATACCAGAGGAAATCATCGTCAATCCCTTTGAGGAGGCGTGTTTCCCCTTCCGTCAAGGGCTGGCCTAAGAATTTCTCATAAATGATAGCCAGCAATTTGGCTTCCGTCTGTCGGTATATCGGCATGAGCTGCTTCATCGGCCGGGGCACGTCGGACATATAACACTCCGTCGCATCGTGCAGTAAGGCGGCCAGGACCAGCCGGGACGGCAGCTGGCGGGCCATCGCTTCTTTGGCGCATTGCAGACAATGCTGGCCGACGGAATAAAAAGTCATCACATGGCCGTTGCCCCGACAGATGAGGGACAAGGCGTGGGCAATATCTTCGATGCAGATGCTTGCCGGGTCGGGATGGGTGATATCGAAAAACTTTCCGCTATAGGTAGTGATTTGAGGAGACATGATATAAGGGGTTCTTCCTTCTTTATATTTTTGAATTTTGTTATATTATTCCGATAAGTGTTACTTATCGGAACGTTAAGGCTTTATGATATATTCACGGCATCTTGCCGCCGCGTTTGCCGCCATGATTTCACAAAATCGAATCGAGCTTCTTCATGGCTTCCCGATTGCGTTTATCCGTAATCGTATCGTAAATGTTCGCCGTCGTGGCAATGGTGGAATGGCCCAGCCGCTTGGAAACGTAGTCGAGCTCGATATTGTTTTCCAGCATCATCGTCGCATGGGTGTGGCGGAAGGAATGGAAGCTGCCGCCACCGAATTCCTTTTTGCACCACATATTGAAGTACCGCATGTCATTGCTGTTCATGGGACGGCCGTCTTCACGGGTACAGACGAAATCGCTTTCGACGTAGTCGTCGCCGTAAAGACGATGGTTCTTGGCCTGCTGGGCCTTATGGCGGAGCAGGGCCTTGTATAAGGTTTCATTAAAAGGAATGGTCCGGACCGACGACTTCGTCTTCGGCGTCGCCTTGCAGACGGGCACACCCTTTTTGTCATACAAGGTACTGACCACGGAAAGCGTGCGGTTTTCCATGTCAATATGGGACCATTGCAGGGCCAGGCATTCGCCGACACGCAGGCCCGTACAATAGGCAATCATGCACGGCGCATAATATTTATGCCCTACCGGGAAGGCATGGAAAATAATCTGTATCTGCTGATGGGAAAAGATGACCGGCTTTTTCCGGGGAATATCGAATTTCGGCATCTTGACGTTGGCCATGGGATTGATTTCGATATACTGGCGGTTGGAGACGGCCCAGCGCATGGCGTCGTTGAAGACCGTGAAAATAGATTTGACCGTTGACCGGGAATAACCATCCTCTTTCAGACTGTTGATCCAGTCCTGGATTTCTGCCGTCGTCAGCGCTTCCAGGGCATAATTGCCAAAACGGGCGCCAATATGCCATTTAATGATGCCGGAATAAGAATCATACGTATTAGGACCTAAATTGATGCGCACATCCTTTTCCAGCCAGTCCCGCAAAAAAGCCATGACCTTGACTTCCGGCTTTTCCGGCAGCTCCCCGTCTTCATCCAGGGCTTTCATGGCCTGGCGATAGGCTTTCGCCGCCTGGGCATACGAAGTACCGCCGACGCGTTCCACCCGCTGCCGTCCCTGACCATCTTCCGTCGGGACTTCAATCGTATAATACCATTTCTTGCCTCTTTTTCGTAAATACATATGCGGCACCTCCTTTGCTTACTATTGTACTATGAGAAAAGACAAGATGCAACAAACGTTCCTGCTGAATTTGCCGATTTAAAGGAAATAAAACAAGTTCCCCATGTAATTACTCATAAGATGATAAAAAACGCCTCATAAGGCCATTTATGAAAATCAGGCGAATTTTTCGCAAAGAAAGAAACTATGTTCGACGAAACGATTATCCCTTCAGCGAACATAGTTTCCATTTGCTTTATTTAGCCGATATGGTACAATAAAAAACAGAGATAGCCCGATGGCGCTACATCGGCTCTCCTCTGAGTTGTTTGATTGAAGAAGGCCGTGTACCGCAAGGTATGCGGCCTTTTTTCAACTTACAAATTATTTTTTGCTTATCATCATCCGCCAGCTGGCGACCTTGTTCAACGCCAATGCCAGCGGCTTCTTGAACAGCGTCTACATGCAGATTGGCGTCATCATGATCATCGGCCTGGCGGCCAAGAACGCCATCCCTTCTGCAAACTACAAACTCCGTACTACAAACTATAAAGTAAAAGGAGCCTAACATAATAGCATATACCTCGTACGACAATCCCTTACTCATGTACGATGAGTTCCAGTATATCCGGCCGGGTGTAGTGGCCGGCGGCGTCAAATTCCATGTGGCGCAGGACGACTTGGTCCATGTCCAGGTCGGCGTAGATGATGGCTTCCCGGTCCCAGACGGGTTCGGTGACGTAGTGGCCGCACGGGTCGATGATGCAGCTGCCGCCGCGGCAGGCCGTGTCGTTCAGTTTGGCGACGGCTCCGCTTTCGACCAGGTCGGCCGGGTACATGTCCTTAGTGAAATACTGGTCGACGTTGAAGACGTAGCAGCGCCCTTCGATGGCGATGTGCTTGACCGTATCCTGCCATTCCGGGTTGTCATTGGTATTCGGTGCCAAATAGAGGCTGACGCCTTTCTGGTAGAGCGCCGTCCGGGCCAGGGGCATATAATTTTCCCAGCAGATGAGCGAGCCCATGGGACCCCACGGCGTCTGAACCATGGGGAAATACGTCGACGGGTCATGAGAATCAGCCCAGATATAGCGTTCTGCCCCAGTTGGTTTGATTTTCCGATGATGAGCCGCCAGCGTGCCGTCCGGTGCCAAGATGACGTTGCTGCAATACAGGGAATACGTCGTTTCATCCCGTTCGGTAATACCCAGGCTGACATAAGCCCCGGCGGCTTTGGCCGCAGCGGCTACATCCTGCAAATCCTGACGGACGACGACGACCTGGTCATAATAGCGCTTCCAGTCGGCCCGTTCGGCTTCGGAACGGCTGCCGACGGTAAAGCCGAAGGTCAGGCCATAGGGATAGCATGGAACCAGCGATTCGGGAAAGACGATGAGCTGTGCCCCATTCCGGCCGGCCTCCTCGATTTGATGGACGACTTTCTGCAGCGTCGCCTGTTTATCGAAGAATACAGGCGCAGCCTGCACGATAGCGGCGCGTAGTTTCTTTTCTAAATTTCGCATAGCGAATCCCCCTCATTTCTTTTCTTCCTAGTATACCGTAATTTTGAAAAATGTGCTATACTGATTCAGTCCACAGTTTACGGACCGATAAGGATAACGACTGTGCAGTTTTCGGGCTGCCGTCGTTATCCTTTTTTGTATGATAAAGGAGGGCTTATGTATTTGCTCATCGATAATTACGATTCTTTTACGTATAATTTGGCTGATTTAGTGGCGGAAACGGGACGCGACGTACAGGTCTGCCGCTGCGACCAGATTGGGCGGAATGAGATTGCCGCTTTGAACCCGCAGGGACTGATTATTTCGCCTGGGCCGAAACGACCGGAAGACGCCGTCCATTCCCTGTCCATCGTCCGTGCTTTCTGCCGTACCCTGCCCATCCTGGGCGTCTGTCTGGGCATGCAGGTCCTGGCCTATGCCGCCGGGGCTGCCGTCACCCGTGGGAAGCGCCCTATGCACGGGAAAGTCACGGCGATTCACCATTATGGCCGGGGCCTCTTCCGGGGACTGCCGGAAACCTTCCAGGTCACGCGCTATCATTCGCTGGTTGTCCAGCCGGGAACACTGTCTGCTGCTTATACGGTAGATGCCGTCAGTGAGGACGGCGCAGTCATGGCCGTATCCCATCGCAGCCTGCCCCTCTATGGGTTGCAGTTCCATCCCGAAGCCGTCTTATCCGAATATGGCAAAGAGCTGATAACAACTTTTTGCCGCCTGGCCGAAACCAGCCCGGGAAAGGCCGGTGACTGTCATGACTGAATCGGTTATCCGCCGCTCTCCCTTTCCCTATACGGCCAGCCAGCTCTTCGCTCTCTTTGCCGATGAAAAGGATGCCGTTTTCCTCGATTCGTCGCTGACCAATGATTTGGGCCGTTATTCCCTCATCGGTCTCGTGCCCTATCATACGGTCAGTGTAGAACAAGGGCAGCTGCAGGTCGACGGGAAAGCTCATGAAGGAAGGGCTGAAACGTATCTCAAAGCCTATTTGAAAAAGCATTACCAGGCCAATCAAACCTCCCTGCCCTTGACAGCCGGGGCCATCGGCTATGTCAGCTATGACTACGGCCTGGCACTCCATGGGATGAAATCCCGCCACGCCCCTGCCTTTCCCCTGCCTGATATGAAGTGGGTCTTTTACGATTTCTTCATCATCGAACACCGGCAAAGCCACGCCGTATGGTTTGCTGCCAATGGCCAGACGATACCGGCCGAGGCCCTGCTAGCACAGATGGAAGAGAAAATCCGGACTCGCCTTCAGGAAAAATCGCTCCCGCATACTGACGAAAATAGCCAATATGCCTTAACCGTCCAAGCCGACAGCAAGCCGGAAACCTATGGAAAGGCTTTACAAAAACTCCGGGACTACCTCTTCGCCGGCGATGTCTATGTGACGAATTTCACCAGCACCTTAACCGTCCAGAGCCACTGCCCGCCGTACACCTTCTTTTCCCGTCTGCGCCGGGACAATCCATCCCCTTTCGGGGCTTATTTACAATATGGCTCTTATCAAATCATCAGTGCTTCCATGGAACGGCTGCTGTGCCTGCGCCATGACCAGATTGAAACGCGTCCCATCAAGGGCACACGGCGCCGCGGCAAGACGCCTGCTGAAGATGAAAAGCTGCGGCAGGAACTGGCTCAATCGCAAAAAGACCAGAGTGAATTACTGATGATCGTCGATTTGGAGCGCAATGACCTGCATAAAATCTGCCAGCCTGGCAGCGTTTCGGTTCCGACGTTGTTTGCCATCGAGCCATATGCCACGGTTTTCCATTTAGTCGCCGACGTAACAGGGACCCTGCGGCCTGGGCAGACAGCCATCGATGCCTTGATGGCCCTCTTTCCAGGCGGCTCCATTACGGGTGCGCCGAAGCGGCGGGCTATGGAAATCATCGACGAATTAGAATTCAGCCGGCGCCAGCTTTATACCGGAACGATTGGCTACCTTTCTTTAGATGGGAACTGTGACTTAAACATTGTCATACGGACGGCCGTCCACTACGATGACCGATATACCATAGGCGTCGGCGGCGGTATTACGGCCGAATCGGACGTACATTTCGAATACGAAGAAATCTGGCAAAAAGCCAAAGCCTTGCTCAGCGCTTTGAAAGGAGATGTTTTTGATTATGAATCTTATCTTAGATGATGGCTACCAATTCGGATTGGGAGCTTTTGAAACCATTCCTGTCTATCAGGGTCGGCCAGTCTGGCTGGAGGCTCATGAAAGGCGTTTACGGCATACGTTGGAATATTTAGGGATTGGCCTTCTTTCTGATTGGGAAAATCCTTTATGGGAGTATGTGTATAGTATGGATAAGGAGGATTGGATATTAAAAATACTCGCTTCCGATAAAAATATAAATTTTACGTCCCGTGCCAATCCCTATGCATCTATGGCCGACCGTCCAGGTTATGTCATCGCCCTGTCGTCCATTCGCCGCAATGAAACATCCCCACTGGTACGGCATAAGACCTTTAATTATGGCGACTCGATTTTAGCCAAACGGCTGGCCCGGGCCGAAGGTATTGACGAACCGATTTTCTGCAATATGCAGGGCCAATTGACAGAAGGCGCTGTCAGCAATCTCTTTTTCATCAAAAACGGGCGGCTCTATACGCCGCCCGTCGAAGCCGGATTATTGCCAGGCATCATCCGGTCTTATCTCTGTCAATGCTATGATGTCATCGAAAAGTCCTTGTATCCGGAAGATATCCGAACTTTCGACGAATGTTTCCTGACGAACTCCCTCATGGGACTCATGCCGGTCCGCCGCTTTGGCACCGTCGCGTTTCCCGTATCCCCAGAGACGCAGACGGCTGCCTTATTCCGCCGTTATGAAGCAGACAAACGCCTGCCCTTCCCGCTCTCTATAAGACGAGCTGGTGAAAGACCTGGCCGTCCATGTCCTTCCAGGTGAAGGTGTCCCCGTCCCAGAGGAGATAGCTGTGCGGGCTGTTTTCCTTAGGAAGCGACGTCGAGCCGGGATTCAAGTAATAGTTATCCTGGCCGAAGGGCTGCCAGACCGGGACGTGCGTATGGCCGTGGAGCAGGATGTCGCCAGGCTGCATGGGCGGCAGGGATTCCAGGTTGTAGCGGTCGCCATGGGTCGCATAGACGAGGCGGCTGCCCTGGGTCAGGATGGCATAGGTGGCCATGATGGGAAATTCCAGGACCATCTGGTCCACGTCGGCATCACAGTTTCCGCGGACACAGAGAATGCCCTCTTTGACTGCGTTGAGCATGGCAAAGACTTCCTTCGGCGCATAGTCCTTGGGCAGGTCGTTGCGCGGTCCGTGATAGAGAATATCGCCGAGCAGGACCAGGCGGTCAGCCCCTTCCCGCTTCCAGGCGTCGAGCATACGGCGGCAGTAATAAGCCGAGCCGTGGATATCTGAAGCAATGAAGAATTTCATTTATTTCGCCCCTTTCTTGGCATCGATGGCGGCAAAGACCGTACAGTAGTTGCCTTCCGGCGTCCGGCATTTCGAGCAGTGGACACAGCGGGCCGGCCGCAGATCGCCCTGGTTCCAGCGGCGGACCAGACCCGGTTCCGATAATAAGGGCCGGCTCAGGCCGATACCGGCCAGTTTCGACGTCTTCAAGGCCGTTTCCATCTGCCGCGGGTCCTTGAAGCCGCCCGTTACATAGACAGGGACGCGGACGGCGTCGGCTATGTCTTTGGCATAATCGAGGAAATAGCCGCCGTCGCAGATGACGTGGCCATCCCATTCCAGGCCGATTTCCTGCTGGGCCTTGCCGTGGATATTGCCGCTCACTTCGATGGCGTCGATGCCAGACTGCTGCAGGCGCCGGCAGATATCCAGCGAATCTTCAAAGGTCAGGCCGCCTTCAAAGAAATCGGAACAGGTAATCTTGATCCAGATGGGGAAATGCGGGCCCGCTGCCTGACGGATAGCCGCGATGATATCGCCGACGATACGGTAGCGATTGGCCGGCAAACCGCCATAGGCATCGCTGCGCCGGTTGTAATAGGGACTGAGGAACTGATTGAGCAGGTACGAATGGCCGCCGTGGATTTCGACAGCATCGAAGCCGCTGTCGCGGACGCGCTTGGCCGCCTGGGCATATTCGCCGATGAGGTGCTGGATATCGGCCGGACTCATGGCGACACCGACAGTCCCGGTCTTTCGTTCCGGCACGGCTGACGGCGAAAAGATAGTCCGCCCTTCCCGCTCAAAGGTCGTCTTGGTCCCGCCATAGGCGATCTGCATCATGATCTTCGCCCCATAGGCATGGACGCGCCGGGTTAACTCCTGATACTGCGGGATAAAGGCATCGTCGTAAATGCCCATCATGCCGGCATTGGGCCGGTCTTCCCCATCGACGCGGGCATAGCCCGTACAGATCAGACCCACTTCGTTCTTGGCCAGCTGGTCATAGATGCGATACTGTTTTTCCGACATATATCCCTTGGCATCGGCCAAGGCTTCCCACGTCGCACTGCGGAGGATGCGATTGCGCACGGGCATCCCGGCGATGACGGCATGTTCCAATAATTTCATATATATAATCCCCCTTTTTTATCAATTAGTTAGCCACTAGCCACTAGCCACTAGCCACTAGCCACTAGCCACTAGCCACTAATCCAGTATACGAATTTTTTGCTGAAACTGCAAGGCTGAAGGCTTCACGGTATCTTTCATCCTTCCAGCGAACGGACAACCACAGCCAGCTGACTGACAGCCTGGCGGAATTCTTCCGGCGTCGTATAGGCATAGGACAGGCGCAGAGACTGGGTGTGGCGGCTGGAATAGATATCGCCGGGATTGATGAGGACGCCAGCCGATACGGCTTTGCGGAAAAGCAGTTCCATGGGAAGTCTGCTTCGGAAGGTAAGCCAAATATAGAAACCGCCCTGCGGCACCTGCCAGTCTGCCATGTCCGCAAAGACTTCGGACAAGGACTGACAGGCTGCCTGGCAGCGCCGCTGCAATTCACAGCGCAGCCCATCCAGATACTGTTCATAACGGCCGCTGGTCAAGAACCGGGCCAATACCTGTTGAGACAGGGAGCTGGCGCCATAGTCGATCTGCATCTTGACGTCGCCCAGGCGCTGTACGACTGGTTCCGGCGCAATCATCCAGCCGATGCGCAGCCCTGGCGCCAAAGATTTGGAAACACTTCCCAGATAGAGGACCCGGCCGCCAGGGTCCAGGCTTTTCAGAGATGGCGGCGGCGTTCCGTCAAAGGTCAGTTCTTCATACGCCCCATCTTCAATGATGGGCAGATCATAGCGGCTGCATAATTCCAGAAGCTGGATGCGGCGCCGACGGCTTAGGGTCCGGCCTGTCGGATTGTGGTTCGTCGGGATAGTATAGAGGACGCTGTTTCCTCTATCCGAAGACTGGCGCAAGTGTTTTTCCAGGGCTTCCAGCGACAGGCCCTGGTCATCCATGGGCAGGCCGCAGAGGCGAAGATGGGCAGACTGAAAGACCTGGAGCGACTTGACATACGTCGGGTCCTCGACGTAAACCGTCGCCCCGCCGCGAAGAAGGCCAGCCGATATGAGCTGGAGTCCCTGCAGGGAGCCAGACGTAATCAAGATGGACGACGGCGCCACGATCAGCCCCCGCTTCCGGGCATAGTCTGCCAGGGCCTGACGCAGGGTGGGCATCCCCAACGGCTCGACATAGCCCAAAGACGTAATAGTGTCGGCCACGTCCCGCATCGTCTGGCGGAAGGCATCCTGCGGGAATAGCCTGGGGTCCAGTTCGCCCGTACCGAGACGGACCAGGCGGTCATCGAACTCCAGGGTATTGATGGCCTGGACGACTTCCTGATTGGCCCGGAAATAGCCAGCCGTCATGTAACGGTTCCAATCCGGCTGGACCGGCAGGCGCAGGGACCAGGCCGTACTGGCTACGACCGTCCCCTGGCTGCCCCGGCCCTGGAGTACGCCCGCTTCCAATAGCGGCTTCAGAGCCTGGTTCAGAGTACTCCGGTTCACCTGGAAATGCCGGGCCATCTCGCGCTGAGACGGCAGGCGCGTCCCGGCCGGCCATTCACCGCTTTCCATTTTTCCATACATCCATTCGAGGATTTGCCGGTATACGGGCACGGCCTGCGCCGGGTCGGGATGCCATTCGATTTGCACGGGAATATGCCGCTTCATCACATCGTCTCCTTTTTGGTTGGTATAATTCACATCGCTTTGGCGGGTTGGAATCCGGCATAGCTCTGTTATACTGTGATTATACCACACGAACCAACTTTCTTTGGTTGGAAAAGAAGGAGGCTTTTTTATGTTCTTTTTCCAAGGCCTGACCATGGGACTGGCTTACGTCGCTCCCATTGGCATGCAAAATCTCTTCGTCATCCATTCAGCGTTATCCCATTCCCTGCGCCGCGCCGTCGTGACAGCGCTCATCGTCTTGTTCTTCGACATCAGTCTGTCGCTGAGCTGTTTTTACGGCATCGGCAGCCTGCTGGATCATCTTCCCTGGCTCAAAGCGGTCATCCTGGGCGCAGGCACGCTGCTCATCCTCTACATGGCCTATGGCATGATCCGCCAGGTCCCGGATGCGCTGACCCTTAAAGGTCAGCCGGCCTCTCTGGGCCAGACCGTTTCCAAAGCCTGTATCGTCACCTGGATGAATCCTCAGGCCATTTTAGACGGCACGATGCTCCTCGGCGCCTTCCGCATCACCCTGCCTGCCGCCGAAGCCACGACCTTCCTGACCGGCGTCCTCCTGGCATCGGGCCTGTGGTTCCTCTCGCTCACGGGTTGCGTCGCCGCCTTCCGCCACGCCATGACACCCCGCATCCTGCGCGCCATCAACGTCCTCTGCGGCACGGTCCTCATGCTGTACGGCCTCCATTTAGGCTATACCTTCGTGCAGTTCTTTCAAATCTGAGACGGATTCTCCATGATATGGAGAATTTCTGCATCGGTATGAGCCATATCTTGATTACCAAACTTTACTGATTTTTCAACCCTTTTTCGATAACGGGCCCGACTTTAGCTTCCCATGCGGCAAAATCTTTTGTTCCCGTCATGACATGCCACGATTTAGCACGATATAAATGCCGGTACAACTTCTGATAATTCGGGTCCGACGCAGCCAATTCCTGCATGACGTCCTGACGAGCCGCTAAGAGATACTGCGGTACGCCTTCTTTCGAAGCCGGTTTCAGGGCGGCCATCATGAAAGGCTTAGAAGTCAATAAGGCCACTAATTTTTTAGCCGGTTCCACCTTATTTGCGGGGATCCGTGAAGAGATGCTGACGTAATCGACATAGGCCGTCGCTACATCGGGATGTTCACAGCTGGAAATGGCCTTGACGTCTGTATCATCCCCCTGTCCGAAGCGGACGATGGCGCTCATCGCTTCCGGATAGGCATACAACGCCCGGCCATGGCCCTGAGCAAACCATTCAGCCCGCGTAAATTCATTGCCATCGTCATAACGGCCCGTCGCAGTGCCCGTCATCGCGTACAATTCTTTCAAATACTGCATGGCATCTTCTTGAACGTCTCCCATGGCCTGCACCGGAACGACCTTTCCTGTATGGTCCTGAAGAATATTATAGTACTTCATTTCATTATTTAAGCTGAAATCAGCGATGACACCTTCGTCCCGCCCGGGAAGCAATGCCTGGGTCTTCCGTGGACCGATGGCTTCATAAAGCTGTTGCATCGTCTGGACACGGGATACGGCATGATCCTCTTTGTGGTAAAACAGCGTATCCATGCAGACCATCTGCGGGATGCCGTAATACGTTCCCTGAGAGTATCCCTGTTCTAACGTCCAGTCTGGATAGGCAGAGCGGGCTGGAATGGTTTCTCCTAAGGGATAAAGCAGCCCTTTTTCTATATATTGCGGCGCATAAAGGCCATCGAAGACAAAAACATCACTTTTCGGCTCTTCAAAATAGCAATCCCAATCGACGAAGCGCAATGTCACATCGGGTTCAATATTCTTCCATTGCGCAGTCAAAGCCGTTTCAAAGGCCTTAATATCAGGAACATAGCGGAACAATCCTACAGTCAGCACCTTTTTGTCTGTCTCCGTTCCCTGTCCCGGTTCACTGGCCATCCCTGTCACCACAGTCATCATGGAAAAGGCCAGGCTTAAAATGATACGAAATAATCGTTGTCTCATATGCTTATCCCCTTCAACATAAATTAGCCAGCAGGCAAAGCCCTGCCAGCCAATTTATATTGTAGCATATGTCATCATGCGTAGTCACTTTTACTTTATAGTTTGAAGCACAGAGTTTGTAGTTTACAGAGAAATCTTTTAAATTTAAAACCATTCGCTAACTATTAACCGCTGACTGCTAAAAAAGCACTGTCTTCATGGGACAGTGCCTTTTTATTACTGCACGGCGCTTTTCCGGCTCATCCACAGGCCGATGGCGATGACGCCGCCAGCTAGTACGGCCTGAAGGGTCATGGGTGCCCAGGCACCAGCCATTTGCTGCATCAGGGTCCCCAAGATTTTATCGTGGCCGATCATGGAACCGGCTGTCCAGCCCAGCAAACCGGCGCCGGCATAGAGGATGACCGGGAAGCGGTCCATGAGCTTGCCGATGACCGTACTGCCGCCGACGATGATGGGGATGCTGATGAGGAAACCGCAGGCGACGAGAAGGAAGCTGCCGTGCGAAGCCCCGGCGATGGCTAGGACGTTGTCGACGCCCATGGCTGCGTCGGCAATGATGATGGTCTTGATGGCTCCCATGAGGCTGTCCGAAGCCGTCACGTTCTCATCGTGTTCTTCCGGAATGAGCAATTTCACAGCAATGGGCAGCAGGATGAGGCCGCCTAAGGCCTGTAAAAAGGGAATCGTCAACAGCCAGACGGCGATGAGAGTCATGACCAGACGGATGACGACAGCGCCGCCGGTCCCGATGAGGATGGCTTTGCGGCGCAGATTGGCCGGCAGCTTATTGGCCGCCATGGCGATGACGACGGCATTATCGCCGCCGAGGAGGATATCCAGTAAAATGATAGAGCCTAAAGCCATGAAAAATTGCATCGATAATATTTCCATAATATACCTCTTTCTCTGAAAAACAAAAGAGACTTCCGCATGGTATCAGCAAAACTGGTATCATGCGAAAGTCTCACCCATTGCGATAGCAACGCTGCCACCAGCCGGTCAATGACGGCACGATGTTGATGACAACTGACGAGAGGTTACTCCCCTTCGCGATTCGATTGTAGATTAAGTATACCAGGCCTGGACCCACCTTGTCAATATCGTTTCTTCCTGTTCCATGTTATAATAAAAGCAAAAAACCAGGAGGTATCATCATGAGTACACAACGAATCGGATTCATCGGGACCGGTGTCATGGGCAGCGGCATGATCCGGAATTTACAGAAAGCCGGCTATCCCGTCAACATCAACACGCGGACGAAGGCCAAGGCCGAAAAGCTCATCCAGGAAGGCTGCCGCTGGTTCGATTCGCAGGCAGAATTAGCCGCCCAATCGGACGTCGTCATGACCATGGTCGGTTATCCCCAAGACGTGGAAGCCGTCTATTTCGGTGACCAGGGCATCTTTCGCAGCAAACAGGGCGGTTTCGTCATCGACATGACCACGTCCAGCCCTTCCCTGGCCAAGCGCATCTACGCCCAGGCCAAAAAACAGGGCATCGAAGCCTTGGATGCACCCGTTTCCGGCGGCGACATCGGCGCCCGTCAAGGGACACTAGCCATCATGGCCGGCGGCGAAGAAGCGGCCTTTGAAGCCATGAAGCCTATTTTCTCGGCTATGAGCCAGACCCTGACCTATTTCGGCCCGGCCGGCAGCGGCCAGTATGCCAAGATGAGCAACCAAATCGCCATCGCCTCGAACATGATGGGTGTCTGCGAAGCCATGGCCTACGCGAAAAAAAGCGGCCTCGACCCGGAAAAAGTCATCGCCACCCTTTCCGCCGGAGCCGCCGGCTCCTGGTCCCTGGCAAATCTGGCACCGCGCATGCTGCAAGGCGATACGAAACCAGGTTTTTACATCAAGCACTTCCTCAAAGACATGCGCATCGCCATCGAATCGGCAGAAGAAATGGGACTGGACCTGCCAGGACTGCGCTTAGCCAAAAAACTCTACGACCAGCTGGCCGACCAAGGCATGGAAAACTGCGGGACCCAGGCCTTGTTCCAGTGGTATGACCACCAATAAAGAGCTGCCCCATGGACAGCCATGCCATCCGCTGCTTTCAGCGGGTTTTTGAAAAAAAGAGTATCCACCAGGCGGCCAAGGACCTGTGCATGACGCCGCAGGGCGTAAGCCGGGTCATCAGTGCTTTAGAAGGAGAAATGCAGACGGCCCTTTTTATCCGCAGCCGCAAGGGCATGGAAGCGACGCCGGAAGGCCGGTATTTTTACGAGCACACGCAGGAACTGACCCGCCAGCTCCTGGACCTGCAGCTGGGGATGCAGGCGTTGAAGCGGAAAAAAGCAGGCCTGCATATCGGCTTCTCCTGCGGCGTCCTGAATATTCTCTCCATCCATGTCTTGAAAGGCGTCATGGCCCGCCATCCGGACAAGTCCCTGGAATGGGTCGAGGATTTCAATGAAAAGATTGTCCAGCTCATTGCCGAAGACAGCTTGTCCTGCGGCTTCTGTATCGGCCCGATCCGGTCAGATGCCTTTTTCCAGCAGGAAATCTATCGCACTGGCATCGAAGCCGTCGTCTATGAGGGCCATCCTTTTTATGACCGGCCGTCCATCACTATTGAAGACCTGAAAGGGCAGCCCCTCGTCGGCCTGAACGAGCATTTCTCCTTATTCCATAGCATCGTCAGGCGCTGTGCCGATTTCGGCTTTACGCCGCAGTTCGTCGTCAAGACCATGGAGAGCCGCCTCATCTATCACTTCTGTCAGGAACGCGTCGGCATCGGCATCGACGTGAACATCCATGCCGCCCCTCCGCCGCTCCGTTACGTCCCCATCACGGAAGGGACGCCGTGGCGCATCTTCTTTGTCTGTAAAAAAGAAAAGCGCGATGATTCCTTATTCCAGGAAATCATCGCGGCCCTGACCTCGCATCTGCAACTATAGCAACAAATCGTTGACACCTGCTGTCGTTCCTTTGATGGACGGCAGCTCTTTTTTTATGATACCGTAGAGGAGAAATACAGAGACACTATCACGCTGATTACAGGAGGTTCCTCATGACTCGAAAATTCCCGCACGTATCCAGTCCCATCACCATTGGCCGCACGACCTTCCGCAACCGTATCTTTTCGGCCCCCATGGGTGGCACGGACATTACCAACGACGGCTGTATCGGCCCGAAATCGACAGCCTTTTACGAACTGCGCGCCAAAGGCGGTGCCGCTGCCGTCACGGTTTCCGAATTGATGGTCCATCCCCAGACCGACGGCTCTCACGCTTACCATCTGGACGAATCGATTCTCAATTCCCTGGCCGCAGCGACCTACACGGCCGATGCCATCCGCCGCCACGGCGCCATCCCCTCGCTGGAATTATCCCATTCGGGCCAATTCGCCGGGACCTATATGACCGACAAAAGCCGTCAGCACAGGCTCTGCCAGTGGGGTCCCAGTGAAGGGATGCGCCCCGATGGTGTCCCGGTCAAAGCCCTGACCCAGGAACTGATCGACGATATCGTGAAAGCCTATGGTCACGCTGCGGGACTGGCCAAACGTGCCGGTTTTGAAATGGTCATGATCCACGGCGGCCACGGCTGGCTCATCAACCAGTTCCTCTCGCCCTTGTTCAACCACCGCAGCGACCGATACGGCGGCTCCCTGGAAAACCGCGCCCGTTTCGCCATCGAAGTCCTGCAATCGGTCCGCGCCGCTGTCGGCCCTTTTTTCCCCATCGAATTCCGCATGAGCGGCGCCGAATTCACCGAAGGCGGCTACGACCTGGAAGAAGGCATCCAGATTGCCCAGGCCATCGAAGCCTACGCCGATATCATCCATGTATCGGCCGGTACATATCAGAAAACCTTTGGCATCACTCACCCTTCGATGTTTGAAGCCCACGGGCGCAACGTTTATTTAGCCGCGGAAATCAAGAAGCACGTCAGCAAGCCCGTAGCGACTATCGGCGGCCTGACCGACCCGGCCATGATGGAAGACATCATCACTTCAGGGAAAGCCGACATCGTCTACATGGCCCGGCAGCTGCTGGCCGATCCCGAAACGCCGCAGAAAATCATGGAAGGCCGGGACGCCGACATCGTCCACTGCCTGCGCTGTTTCACCTGTATGGCTGAACGGGCGGCGACTGCCACGCGCCGCTGCACCGTCAATCCCCTCATCGGCCGGGAACTGGACGGGACGGAAATCCAGCCGGCACCGGTCAAAAAGAAAGTCCTCGTCGCCGGCGCCGGCCCTGGTGGATTGTATGCAGCCTATACGGCAGCCCGCCGCGGTCATCACGTCATCCTATGTGAAAAAGAAAGCGAAGTCGGCGGCATCCTGAAAAGCGAACAGGCCATCCCTTTCAAACGGGAAATGTATGAATTGGGAAAAACTTATGAACGCCTGGCCCGCCAGGCCGGTGTCGAAATCCGCCTGAATACGGAAGTAACGCCGGCATACGCTGCCAAAGAAAAGCCGCAGGCCCTGATCATCGCCGCCGGGTCACGTCCCCTCGTCCCGCCGATCAAAGGCTTGGACGGCGACAACGTCATCATCGTGAACCAATACTATAAAGAAAAAGCCAAAGTCGGGAATCACGTCATCGTCTTCGGCGGCGGCCTGGCAGGCTGCGAATGTGCCATCCACCTCGGCCAGGAAGGCAAAGAAGTGGAACTCATCGAAATGCGCCCGGCCCTGGCACCGGATGCCAATGTCCGCCACCGCCCCCTGCTCCTGGCTCAAATCGAAAAGTACGTCCACGTCCATACGCAGTATAAGGGCCTCGAAGTCACGCCAGAAGGCGTCCTCTGCCAGGACCCGCAGGGCCAGCGCGTCCTCGTCCCTGGCGATACGGTCATCTGTGCCTTAGGCCAGCGGTCCCGTACCGACGTCGTAGAAGCCCTGCGGGACAGTGCGCCTTTCGTCCGCGTCATCGGCGATGCGGCCAAAGTATCTACCATCACCAACGCTGTCTATTGGGGATACTGGGCTGCCCTCGATATCTGATATCTGATCCTGGTCAGTCCTCATACCAGCCAAACAGGGTTTGCCCCGTCTCTAACTGCTGAATCCGGGCCATGTCGTCCGGCGTCAGGGTGACGTCGAAAATATCGAGATTTTCCACCATCCGCTCCCGATGGGACGATTTCGGGATGACGCCGATACCCTGCTGAACCAGGTACTGCAAGGCAATCTGTGCGGCCGTCTTGCCGTATTTCTCGCCGACAGCCTGTAAAATGGGCTCCTGGAATATGGGCTTTTTCCCTTCTGTAAAAGGGCTCCATGCCTGCATTTGTGTCCCCTGTGCCACAAGTGCCTGCTGGAGCTCTTTTCGTCTGTAATAGATGTGGCACTCGACTTGGTTGACCATGGGGATAATATCACAACTTCCGATAAAATCAAGATATTCCCGGGCATTGAAATTAGAAATGCCAATGGCCCGGACCACGCCCTGGCGGTAAGCTTCGGTCAAGGCCCGATACATGTCCAAAGCCTCGGCGTAAGGCTCATGGATGAGCAGCAAGTCGATATAGTCGGTCTGCAACCGGGCCAGCGATTCTTCGATTCCCTGCCAGGCCAGCTCATAACCGGCCCGCGTCTGGCACAGTTTCGTCGTAATGAAGACATCCTCCCGGCGAAGGCCGCTTTCGGCCACGGCCTGGCCGACGATGGCTTCGTTATCGTACATGTGCGCCGTATCGATGAGACGGTAGCCGACGGACAAGGCCTCCCGGATAGCCTGCTTCCCCGTTTCGCCTTTCAGCATCCACGTACCAAAACCAACAGCCGGCATAGTCAGACCATTATTCAGAATAATATTTTCATGCATAATATTCCTCCATTCATCATACCCATTTTACAAAAAAAGGGGCTGTGCATGATACAAACTTCATGCCACAGTCCCTGTCTTACTTATCCTAGTTCAAGCCGCTGAATGATAATTAACAACAGCAATTTCCGTCATAGAATTACGAACGGAATCAGCAATTTTATATAATTGCTGCATGACTTCTGTCGAGTAATATGTTTCTCCGCACTGAGTGCACACTTGAGACGGCACATTGCGAATAATCACAATACAGGAGTCAAGATCAATAGTAAAAGTGGTCAAAGCATCTTGTAAATCACCTTTGCAAAATGTGCAGTTCGTCATCATGTATCCCTCCGTTTCGTAAATGTTTCGAAAGGGACTGTCGCACGAAGGTTTCTACCATCGTGCGAGGCTCCTTTCTCTTTAAAGTTTGTAGTTTATAACTTGCCGGCCAGCATTTCGGCTTCGAGTTCGCTCGATGCCATGCCCTGATATTCCATGCCGTATATCGTGGCAAAGCGGTTCATGGTATATTCGCCGGCTGCCAGTTGTTCCTGGGTCGGTGCGGCTCCCTGGAAGAGGAAGAAGAGTTTCTTGCCCTGGAACTGGCCGTTGCTGACGACGCCGTAGGCGCGGTCGAGGACGTTGCGGATGACGCCGCTCATGCTGTGCCAGTACATAGGCGAACCGATGACGATGACGTCGTGGCTGCTGATGGCCCGGATGACTTCCTGATACTGGTCGTCGGCGAAGCGCTGGCCATAGGCATAAATCTTGAGGTCGACCAGATCCAGCGTATCATAAGACCGGCCTTTCAGCAATGTTTTGGCTAAGCTGGCTGTATTGCCATTTTTGTTGGGGCTGCCATTAATAAAGAGAATGTGATTCATTGTAACTCCTTCTTTTTTGGTATGTACTGTTTTGACTATGCTTGGGGAAAGTCTGTCTTCCGGCTGATTTCCTGCCAGGCTTTGAGTTCTTCCTGACACCGGGTCAGTTCCTGCGAGATGTACTGCAGGGCATCAGGCCCTAAGGCCAGTCGGCCAGGGAAACAGCCTTTATGGACTAAATCGACGAGACATTGGCCGGCAGCTGCCGGATTCCCCCGCTGGTCATGGTGGTTGACGATGTTTTCGACGCGGTTCTTGCCGGCTGTTGCATCGTAATCATCAATCGGGGCCTTCGTCCCGTGCAGGGCGTCGAAAAAGGCCGTGCGAAAAGCACCGGGTTCGACGATCATGACGTGGATACCCAAATGTTGTACTTCTTCGCTGACGGCATCACTAAGGCGTTCCAGCGCCGCTTTGGACGATGAATAATAGCCACTGCCTACGCCGGGCCGGACAGCGGCGATAGATGATACATTGATGATGGTCCCCTGTTTGCGGGCCCGCATGTGCGGCAGGACGGCTTTCATCAGGCGGACCGGTCCCCAGACATTGGTGTCGTAAAGCTTGCGGATTTCCGCTTCTTCTCCCTCTTCGACAGCGGCCCGATAGCCATAACCGGCATTATTGACCAATACGTCGACATCATCCAGCCGGTCTGCGATTTGTGTCATCGCCTGGGCGATGCTCCCGGCATCGGATACATCCAGGACCAGGACCTGAGCCTGGCCGGGAAAGCGGTCGGCCAAGGCCTGTAATTTATCTTCGGACCGGGCGGCGATGATCGCCTTGTCACCCCGTTCCATGGCGGCCTGGGCGATGCCGTAGCCGATACCGCTGGAAGCTCCGGTAATGAGCCATGTTTTCATCAGAATTCCCCCTTTAAAAATCAGTCCGCGACGCGGCCTGTTCGTAACGCTTGATGTCCTGCAGCTGGTCGTGCAAATCGGCTTTGACCTGCTGGCAGCAGTCTTTGCCGATGAGGATGCGGGCCGGCAGGTTATCGCCATCGATGATCTGGCAGAGGAACTGGGCGGCCTTTTGCGGGTCCCCGCTCTGGTTATGCGTATTTTCTGCCAGGAACTGGGCGGCCTGATGGGCGGCATTGCCTTCATAGGCAGCCAGCTTTTCCTGCGGGAACTTCATAGACGATGCCGACCGGAATTCTGTCCGGAACGAGCCGGGACAGACGGCCGCTACCTGGATGTCGAAGGGCGCCAGTTCTTCCCGCAAGACCAGGGACAGACCGACGATGGCAAATTTGGCAGAACAGTAGGCACTGCTGCCGGGAAAACCCATGAGCCCGCCCTGGGAGGCGATGTTCAGGATCATGCCCCGTTCCTGCTGGCGCATATAGGGCAGGACAGCCCGCGTCGTATGGACGACGCCGAAATAATCGGTTTCCATGAGGCGGCGCAGTTCTTCGTCGCTCGTTTCTTCAAAGGCTCCACTCATGCCGTAACCGGCATTGTTGACCAAAATGTCGATGCGGCCGAAATGAGCGGCCCCGTCGGCAGCGGCCTGACGGACTTCGTCGGCCCGGGTCACATCGGCCCGGACAGCCAGGACGGCATCTTGCTCATAAAAAGGGTCATCGGCTGGCAGCTTGCGCATGCCGGCAATGACTTTATCCCCTCTGGCGACGGCGGCTTCGGCAAAGGCTCTGCCAAAACCGCGGTTCGCACCGGTAATAAACCACACTTTTTCCATGGTTCATCCCCCTTACTTTTTCATAAATAATGAATCGGTGTTGTAGCTTTTCTCACCAAAAAAAGTATAGCATCCGGTAGTTACAACCGGTCAATAGGCAAAACGAAAATAAATTTCTTGCATTTTGCCGCGAATTATTGCACAATGAAAGGGAATACTGAATAAAGGAGGTGTCCCATCATGGCTATGACAAAACCGAAGAAGCTCTATCCGATGAAAGAGGCCTGTAATCAGACGGGAATGGCCTATGAAACGCTAAAGTATTACTGCAACACCGGGCTCATCCCCAACGTCAAGCGGTCGGCCAACAACCGCCGCGTCTTCGACGAGCACGACATCGCCTGGATCAAAAGCCTGACGTGCCTGAAGAAATGCGGCATGACCATCGAAGAAATGAAGCAGTACCTGGCTTACTGCCTGCAAGGCCCGTCGTCCATCCCGATCCGCAAAGTCATGCTGAGGCGGAAATTAGCCATCTTGGAAGAAAAGAAAAAAGAAATCCAGGAATCCATCGACTACATCGGCTGGAAACAGAATTTCTATGACGAAGTCCTGGCTGGGAAACGGCCTTACGTCAGCGACCTGCTTCCGGAATACAATGACGACGCTGACGATACGTAGCTAAAAAAAGCTGCCCTTTGAATACGGAAAACCGTATCAAAAGGCAGTTTTTTATGTTCAGGAAAAAATCTTATAGTCCGGTGCCAGCAGCTGCAGGAGTTCCTTGTCGTGATGATGGCCTTCGCGGATGGTCGTGTCAAAGATCATGGTCGCGCCGCTCTGGGCCGTATAAGGGTCCCACTTCGGCAAATCCGGCGTACCCGGCGTACCGTAACGGGCAAAGTGGATCCAGGCATCGCTCATGCGGTCTGCCAGAGTCTGCGCATCCCGGCCGTCGCCGACGTGGAATTCCATCTTGTCCAGGTTATGGAAGACAAAGGGAATCTCTGCCGTGTGGAACGACATATAGATACCGTTCATGAGCGGCGAATCCCAGGAAAAGAGATAGGCATAGACCGGGGCGCCGCCCTGGGCCGCCTTGTGTTCCATGATTTTCAGGATAGGCAGGCGGATAAGGGTGTCGATATAGAGGGCATCGCCTTTGGTCTTATTGGGATAGGCCTTCAGGAAGGCCTGGACGACGGCATCGGCCTTGTCGCCATAGGCGGCTTTCAGGCGCCTGTCGATTTCGGCATCGCTCCAGGTATGGATATTGTCGTTCTGGCTCTCAGCCATGTTCACAATCTGAGGAAAGCTCGTCCATTCCGTGCGGTTCGTCCCGATGAGCAAGGAAATATCCTTGCCAGCAGCGGCAAAGGAGTCTTTCGTCACCGGGTCGGTCGGCAAAAAGTCGCCATCGACGACGGGTTCCCAGCTCATGCCATAGCCCGTCCCCATAGCCTGGGGGACCTTATATTCAGCGCCGACGACTTTCAGGGCCTTGTTGGACGCTTCTGTCAACGTATCATAGGGGATGGTCTGCAGCTGATCCACCTGGTCCGGAGTCAGGCCCAGGTTCTGCAAGGTCAATGCGGCGATACGGGCACTGGCTTTCTTATCCATGAAATAGGGTCCCATCGATTCGACGGCCCCGCTTTCGACGATGCCCTTCTGGAACAGGCCCTTGGCCTGAGGCGCCGTCATCAGGGTCAATACTTTGGCCCCGCCGCCGGATTCTCCGAAAATGGTGACGTTCTTCGGGTCGCCGCCAAAGGCAGCGATGTTGTCGTGGACCCATTTTAGGCCATCGACGATATCGAGGATGCCGACGTTGCCGGAATACTGGTATTCCTTACCGTAAGCTGACAAGTCCAGATGCCCCAGGACGTTGAGACGATGGTTCATTGACACGACGACGACATCGCCGCGGCGGCTCAAATTAGCGCCGTCATAGGCCCGGGATTCAGCCGACGATCCGGCCTGGAAGCCGCCGCCATGGAGCCAGACCATGACAGGCCGCTTCTTGCCGTCGTTAATGCCCGGCGTCCAGATATTGAGATTCTGGCAATTATTGTCCATAGTGAAGCTGCGGGCCGGTTCTTCCCAGGTCGTATTGGGGAACGCGCTCACTTCCTGCGGCGAAATGGGTCCGTAGTCCATGGCCAGCTTCGTCCCCTGCCAGGGCGTCACGGCCTGAGCCGGTTTGAAGCGTTCTTTCGCTTCAGCATAAGGGATGCCGTGGTACGTATAGATTCCCTGGCGGACATAGCCCTGGACCCTGCCGCCTGTCGTCTGGACGACGGCAATGCCCGGCCCGGCCTGGAAAGCCGCTTTCCCAGCAGACGGCGCTGCTGCCCGGGATTGGACGACAGCCGTCTTCGCCGGCTGTGGAGCCGCAGCCTGTACAGCCCCCTGTGTCAGGATCAGGGCAGGATAGGCCATCAGGGCGGCCAGTACCCAGCGAGTCAATCTGCGATTCATGATTATCACCTGTTTCTACTTCTTATTTCTTCAGCCAGTTCAGGACTTCATTCTGGCTGACGCCGCCGCTGAAGCGGACCCCAGTCTGCCAGTCACCGCTGCCAGCCGCTTTGGCCAGGTTTTCTCCACTGTTGCCCAAGGGACTGGAAACAGACGTGCAGAAGGGAATGACTTTCTTACCGGCAAAATTATGGTTTTCTACGAAGGTGTAGACGACATGCGGGGCCTGCTGCCACCAGAGCGGATAGCCGATGTAGACCGTGTCGTACGAATCCCAGTCGGCGACATCGCCGTCATAAGCCGGACGCAGCTGAGGCTGAGCATGTTCCTTGACGACGCGGCTGTTGTCATCGCGGTAATTCAAGTCGTCATCGGTATACGGCTGGGACGGCTTGATTTCAAAAATCGTCCCTTTCTGATTGTCTGCAATCGTTTCGGCGACGCGTTTCGTATTCCCCGTTGCCGAGAAATAGACGACCAGGACTTTACCCTGGCTGGCAGCTGCTTTGGCGTCGTCGGCCGGCGCCTGGGAAGCCGTTCCCGTCGAATTGCCGCAAGCCGTCAGCGTGAGAAAGGCCAGGGCCATCAATAACCCGGTCATGATTTTTTTCCACATAAGACATTCCTCCCCTATTTTTCTTGAAAGACTTCATTGGCAATGCGCAGACAGTTCAAGGTCCGCGGGAATCCCATATAAGGATTCATGGTCGTAATGACGCCGATAACTTCGTCCTGCGATGCGCCGGCAGCCAAGGTCCCGCGTACATGGGATTTGAACTGGGCATCACCGGTACCTAAGGCGCCGATGGCGGCAATGGTGATCATTTCACGAGTCTTCAGGTCCAGCGTGCCCCTCGTATAAATGTCGCCGAAGCAGAAGGCTGATAAGTCATCCTGTAAATGCTTCTGGTTCTCCGGGGCAGCCGCCCGCATCTGATTGATACGTTCGCCATATGTCCCGACCTGGAAGGCCAGACCTTTCTCGAAGCGGTCGGCATCGGTCGTCGTCGCCTGAGCCGGCAGTGGCAGTTTGATGCCGTTTTTCCGGAAAACCTGGTTGACGACTTTCATGGCTTCACTCACCTTGGCAAAGCCGATATACGGTGCCAGGTGATATTCTGTTTCCCGTATTTCCAGAGGCGTCACGCCGTCGTGCAGGGCGCCCTGGACGTTCTGGGCCAGCAGGTCTTCACTCTGATAGGTCGTCAGGACGGCCAGAGTGACCAGATGCTGGTCGCGGCGGCTGATTTTCGCCTGGCTGGCAATGTCGCCGTAGATATATTTCTTCATCATACTGTCCAGTTCCGGGTCGGTCTGTTCTAATCCCGTCGGCTGGTTGTCCATCATGCGGGCATACTGTTTCTGCGCCGCTGCGGCCCGGCTGGAAGCATCGGACAGACCGGCTGCCTGTACGTCCGGGCCGGCCGTGATGCCCAGGCAGCAGATACCCAGGCCGAGCAAGCCGGCTTTGATGATTTTGTTCCACATATTAATGACTCCTTCCCGCTTATTTGGCCAGGCCATTATCTTTCATCCATTTTTCCATGGCATTAGCCACGTCTTCATTATTCAAATCGGCCATCATGAAGTGCGTATTGCCTTTGATGCCGATATCGGGCAGGCTGACGACCTGGACATGGCCGCCGTACTTATTCATGACGGCTTCCCACTTCTTGGCCAGGTTCCAGCGGACGCGCCAGTTATCTTCGCCCCAGTTGGCAACGGGCGTATCGCCTTTCGGGATGTTATCACCAAAATATACGATGATAGGAATCTTGGTCAGTTTCATGAAATCGTCCATAGATACGGCCTTCCCTTTAGCCGGGAAGGGGCTGGTCGTCTTTTCGACAGGTGGCACTTCCCCTTCCGGGAAGGGGAACGTCCCCGGTTCCAATGCGATGACCCCTTTGACGTGGTTCGATGCCATAGCCGTACCCCAGCCAGGACCGCCGCCGGCCGAATGGGTGATCAAGACGCCGTCACCGACCTTCTCGAAGACGGCCGTCATGGCCTGGACGACGACTTTTTCATCGAAAGCGCCCGTATCCGGCGTCATAGCCCGGAAGAACTGGTCCCGCGAAGCTTCATCCCGAGGGACGGCGGCATTGGCATTATAATCAGGCCACTGACCGATGCGAAAATTGTTGTACCACAACTGGTCGTCCGGGCGGGCACTGATGGTCGCAGCGACGGTCGATCGGCCGGCACGGCCGCGGCGCGGTTCATCGACGAGATACGTCTTATAGCCTTTTTCCAGGAAGATATTCTGGAAGCCATCGCGGCCATCAGGCGTCGTTTCCCAGGTCTTGGCCGACTGTCCATAGCCATGCAGGAAGACCAGGCTGTTATGATGGGCATTCTTCGGTTTCTGATAAAAGACATAGGCATGGTCGCCGTGCAGGGTTTCGCCAGCATTATTCGCCGGTTCTGTCGTCCCCTTGTAAGTTCCCGGTGCCGTGACGACCGTACCGCCGGCGAGGAAGCTCCCCTGGTCGACGATAGTGACTGGTTTCATGGCAAAAGCAGAGCCTGTCAATAAGGAAGCCGCCAGCAAGGCAGCTGCCAGTTTCGGTAATTTCATGGAAAATTCCCCTTTCTAGCGAATGAAGTTGGTGAAAATCGGCGCTTCTTGTTCCGGCAGGGCAACGCCTGCCTGGCGGGCCGCTTCCTGACAGCGCAGGAAATATGCCATGTTGCGGCCGAGGACGCGCATAGTATACATTCCTTCTTTATCCTGCAAGACTTCTTCCGGTACGGCACCGTGGACTTCGTTCCAGTAGCGCGACGAAATGACGGGCATTTCCTGGATGGTGAAATACTTGTTCATCTGGTCGAAGGAAACTGTCGTCCCAGCACGGCGGGCCGAAATGACAGCCGCAGCCGGCTTGAGATAAAAGGCCTTATTGCCGTTGCCATTGGCTTCGGAATAGAAGACGCGGTCCATGAAGGACGTCATATTACCGGCCAGGGCTGCGTAATGGACGGGCGAACCGAAGACAAAGCCATCGGCCGTCAGGGCTTTGGCCCGGAATTCATTGACGACGTCATTGAAGACGCAGCGGCCGATGTCCCGACATTTGTGACAGGCAATACAGCCGCCGATGGGCTTCTTGCCGATCCAGAACGTTTCGGTTTCAATGCCCAGACCTTCCAGGGTCCGACCTACTTCCTGCAATGCCGTATAGGTGCAACCTTTTTCATTGGGCGATCCATTGACTAACAATACTTTCACTTTACTCATCCTTTCTTGAACTGCTCTCATCGGAATGCTGTTCCCTTACAGTTATCACTATACCTTACGGTAGTAACTACCGGTCAAGAGACAACTTCCATTTTCCTAAAAAATAAGGACGGGAAAAGCCTATGTATACGGTTTTCCGTATTTTTAGCATAGGCTTTTTCGTATCCTTTGTCAATCTTTTCGTCTATTGTATGTTGTATACGTGCTGAGTCAGCGTTCATCGCCGATGGTCGGAACGACGTGCGTGAAAAAAAGGCGCGTCACGTCTTCGGCCGTTAAAATCTTATTGGTCGCAAAGCGGGCGGTAATATCTATTTCCCGCTGCGTAAAAGGGACCTCATTGTCCAGGCGGGCCTGCAAAGCCGCCGGCGGGATGCCGAGGAACTGGGCAAATTGTTCCTGCGACTGGAAATGTTTGGCAATGAAGCAGCGCAGGGCCCGATAATCAAAGGTAAATGGCACGTTCTCTCCTCCTTCTTATTCGGTAGTAACTGCCGGATAAGAAGAAAATCGCATAATAGCCGTTTTCTTTTATACCGGTAGTAACTCCTGTTTTTCTATTTTGAGCTTGTCGGCCAGGATAATTCTCTCTATAATAGGACTAGCTTCACACTTCTATTCTATATCATGAGAGAGGTTTTTCTATGAAACGACAACTCCTGCAGCGCATCCAGCAATGCATGGCTGAAAAAAAGATGACCCAGGCCGACTTATCCCGGGCTACGGGGATTCGGCCGTCGTCCCTGTCGGACTATTTCTCGGGGAAATACAGCCCCAAACAAGATAAAATCGACCGTATCGCCGCCGCCCTCGAGGTCAGCCCGGGCTGGCTCATGGGGTATCCCGATACGGATTCCCTGACGGCGTCGGAATGGGACCTGATCTGCCGATTCCGCCAGCTCTCACGGGAAGATCAGCAGCGCCTGGCTGATTTTTTAAAAAAATTACGATAACGATTGAAACAGCTGTTCATCGACTGGGATGAACCACTCCGTCCAGGCGCCCTGAACGGGTTCCATGACGGCAATATGCTGGAACATCTGTCCCGGTGCGGCGCCGTGCCAATGGCGGACGCCTTCGGGGATGGTCACACTCTGGCCAGGCAGCAGGACCTGCGGGGCCTGACCGGCAATCTGATAGTACCCTTTACCGGAAACGGCCAGCAAGGTCTGGCTCGTCCCATGATGGACATGCCAGTACGTATGGGCGCCATGGACGAAAGTCACATTGGCCACCGGGACCTTGCCCTGCGACAAGGGGGCGACATAACTGTCGCCAGTAAAGTGGTCTTTGTTGCCGGCATTATACGTGTCGACGGGAAAGACGGCCCCTTTCGTGTGTTTCAGCATGGCCGCGACCTTAGAAGGCGCCGGCGGTGACGGCGCCGTAGCGGCGGCCAGGGCCGCTCCGGTCAGGCTCATAGCGGTCACCGCCGCCAGCAGGATGAATTTTTTCCACATAGACAAGACCTCCTTTATCAGCCCAGCCCCGTAGCCAAGGCGACGAGTGGCATCGTGACGACAGCCACAGCCGTCGTCACGGCAATCCCCTGAACGGAAACAGGATAGGCCTCTTTATTATAAATCGCTGCCAGCAGCGGGATGACATTGCCAGACGGCGCAGCCAGGGCAACGACGAGCATGAAATGACTTCCTTTCTACCAGGCTTCCTTGAAGATGTCGAGGATTTCCTCGCCGTCGAGGTGTTTGTAGCTGCCTGGCGAAGCGACACAGGTCGCAGCGATTTTCGGCAATAAGTCTTTCTGGTCTTCAGTCATGCCCAATTCCCGCAAGGTCGTAGGCAGGCCGATTTCCTTGCCGAAGGAAACCAGGGCTTCGACGCCGTCATTGGCCCGTTCGGCCAGGGTCTTGCCTTCTGGCGAGAAGCCCCAGACTTCCGTGGCGAAGCGGGCGAATTTTTTGGCGCCGGCCGCTTCGATATGGCGATAGTAGACCGGCAGCAGGACGGCCAGACCGCAGCCGTGGTTGCAGTCTGTAAAGGCGCCCAGGGCATGTTCCAGGATATGGCCCTGGAAATCGCCTTGTTTGCCTAGCTTGAGAATGCGGTTCTCGACCATCGTCGAGGCCCAGACCAGGTTGCTACGGGCTTCGTAATCTTCCGGATCGGCAATGGCCTTGCGGAGGTTGCGGACGACGCTCTTCATGAGGGCTTCATTGAGGCTGTCCGAGACGTTGTCTTCATCAGGTGTGCTGAAATACGTTTCCATCATATGCGTGAACGAGTCGAAAGCACCGGAAATCATCTGCTTTTTCGGGACCGTATACGTATAGAGCGGGTCTAAGAGGGCAAAGCGGGCATTGAGCTGCGGATAATCGCGGCCCGTCTTGATTTTCAGGGCTTCGTTGGTAATGACGGCACCGCCGTTCATTTCACTGCCCGTGCCGGATGTGGTCATAACGATGCCCAAGGGAACGGGCGTCACGTCGATGCGGCCCCGTTTCGCCCAGAAATCCTGCCAGATATCGCCATCATAGACGGCAGCCAGGGCCACGGCTTTGCAGCAGTCCATGACAGAACCACCGCCGACGGCGAGAATCAGGTCCGCCTGATACTGGCGGACCTGGGCAGCCCCTTCGAGGACTTTATCATACGTCGGATTGGCCATGATGCCGCTGAATTCGATGACGTCTTTCCCAGCCTTTTTCAAGATGTCCATGATTTCGTCGTAAATGCCCGTGCGCTTGATGGAACCGCCGCCATACGCCAAGACGACGCGGCTGCCATACTGGCTGAGCAGGTCCGGTAGATACTGGGACACGCATTTCTTGCCAAAATAAGCTTTCGTACTGTTTTCAAAGACAAAGTTTTCCATCGTCCGTCCTCCTATTTCAATTACCGTAACGTCCGGCCAAAAAATTCCGTCAATTTGGCCATAGCCTGGTCGACATATTTCGGTACATAATACGTCTGGATATGGGTAGCGCCAGGGATTTCAAAGAGTTCTTTATCCGTCGTACCCGTCGCCTTCTGGTAGGCATCTTTTGTCATGTACAGCGAATCGGCTTGGCTGCCGGCAATCATCAGGAGCGGGACATTGATGAGGTCGATCTGGTCCGTCGCATCCCAGGTCATCAATTCAGACAGGCTGTCCGTCGTATAGTCAAAGCTGGAGTTGGGATGGCGATGCGTCTGTCCGTAATAGATGAGGCCTTCGCGGTAGAGGTCAGTCGGGATACTCTTGAGCCGTTCCGGCGTAATCGTATCGAAATCAACGTGGCCGGTATTTCATGTTTCCCCGTTTCTACGGCTTTCTGACGGGCGTCATTAGCCGCTTTCAAGCGTTCCTGGACGCTGTCTTTCTGGGAATCCATGTAGCCTTCGCGGCGGACGCGGCCCGTATTGAACATGCTGATAGTCGCTACGGCCTTCATGCGTTTATCCGATTTGGCCGCGTTCAACGTGTATCCGCCGCCACCACAGATGCCCAGGGCCCCGATGCGGTTCTTGTCGACGCCGGGATACTGGCTGATATAGTCGACCATGCCGTGGATGTCTTCCGTCCGGAAGTACGGCATATCCTGATGACGCGGTTCACCGCTGCTGGCACCCTGGAAGGACGCATCAGCGGCAATGGTCACATAACCGGCTTCGGCCAGCTTCTGGGCATACAGGCCGGCGACCTGTTCCTTGACGCCGCCATTGGGATGGGCGACGACGACAGCGGCATAGGGTTTCGCCGGGTCATAATTCTTCGGCGTGTAGACGTTGGCCGCAATCGTCCGCCCGTCGAGGTCATAGTGGACCGGGTGGATATTGACCTGTCCTTTTTCATTGTGTGTAATGGCATTGGCGTAGACCAGACCGTACGGATTCCCCGTCGTCTCCGGGCCAGCGGCCAGGCTGGCCGACGTAACACCTAAAGACATGACCATCATCGCCATGATAGCTAACTTTTTCTTAGAAATCATTATCGTATCCTCCTTTTCTGATTAAGCGCGGGCTGCCTGATAATCACCGTTTTCCGAATACCCGACGCCGCGGTCCGCTACCGTGCTCTGCGGTACATCGCTAATGACGACAGCTGTATAGTCGCCATTTTCCGAATACCCGGCGTGAGTATCATTGGTTTCAGCCTGCGGGACGAAGTCGACGACAGCCGCTTCAAAGTCCCCATTTTCCGAATAATTATAAGACGGAGCCGCAGCCAAAGCCGAAGCGCCAACCACCGTCATCGCAGCCAATACCATAGCCATTACTTTTTTCTTCATGTTTTTCATCGTAAAATCTCTCCTTTTATGTGTAAATACATTAAGTTGTCTAAATCCGTACCGTATCGTCTTTCCCGGTACAAGTAGTATGCTATCATTCGGTATTTACTACCGGTCAAGACTTTTTTTGAACTTTTTTTGCACAAGTCGCCGCCACCCGTAAAACGGGTGGCTCGGCTGACGGCTATAAGCCTTTGTTGCTGAAAGCCAGCGTCTCAAGGCGCTGGCTTTCACTTTGTTCAAGCCACTGTGCATTTCACTCGTCACGTATCCCTAAAGGGATTGCCCCAACACAAATCAGGACTTGAACGGATCTTCATATTCTTTTACACTTAATTTATCTTGGATAATATCCGCTCTTTCTTGGTCTTGGATATATTAAACGTAAAAAACTCCCCTTCACATGGGCGCTCCTGCACCTGATTCCCAGAATCTATTGCGGCAAAGCCGCTTCTGAGTATTAAGTTTGCTGTTTGTAATTTTTTACCCCTCTTGTCATTTGACAGCATTTATGTTAGCGTTTAACCAGGAATATGAGGAGGGAAATCAATGAAAACTTGGGAAGACTATAAGAATCATGTAAAGGCCATCAGTGAAAACTCAGGCTTTGACATCAAGGAGATGGAAGAACTTGTCTTTGCCCGTAAACGATGGATAGAAAGCCAGATGCTCGCCTATGGATTCCAGAAAATCAGGAACACCTATATTCTTGAAAAACCATTGCTTGACGGAGATTTCAAAACAACTATCTCCGTTACCTCAAAAGGAGCGGTTACGGGTAACGTCATTGACTCGATGACCCAGGATGAATACTACCAGCTTCACCAGGAACAAGCTGCCGGCGCCTATGTCCATACGGTCCGGGCTGCTTACATGTCCCTGCTCAAGGACATTGCCGCTTCCTGTTGCAGAGATATCCTGTTCGCCTCACAACAAGCCAATCGGCTGACCCAAGCCATTTTAGACGACTTTCAAGTCAAGCCGGATTTCCCATGGGAAGGTTCTGCTCATTATCAGTCTTACGGAACCTTCCGCCATGCTTCCAATCGAAAATGGTTTGCTCTCATCATGAATGTAAAAAGAGATGTATTAGACAAGGATGGGAATACGGCCCTGACCGATATTATAAATGTAAAAATCCCGCCGGCCAAGGGCGACGAGCTCCGACAAATCCCCGGCATCTATCCAGCTTATCACATGAACCACAAGACATGGATTTCGGTAGTGCTGGATGATACCTTATCGGATGAAAGCATCATGGATTTCATCAACACTAGCTATCAATTAACAATCCACTAAGGATAAATTCAATCAGCAGACAAACATAGCGGAGCCATTACACCAAGCAAATGTTGCTTTATATGACAGCTCCGCTTTTTGCGTTTTAAGTTTGTAGTTATTACTTCATAATCAAAATCGGAACCTGACTGCGCAGGAGGACGTAGTTGCTGACGCTGCCCAGGAGGATTTTCTTTAAGCCCGACAGACCGCGGTTGCCGATGATGATCAGGTCCGTCGGGTGGTCTTCGCTGTACTGGACGATGTTCTTGGCCGGATCGCCGATTTGGACGACGTCCTGGACGTGGATTTCCTTGGGGATGCGGGGCATCAGCTTGAGCAGGATTTGATAGCCTTTTTCCTTCAATTCTCCAGGGACGTAGCCGCCGGTACTGACTTGTTCAAAGGAGTTGATTTCCTTATTCATATCGACGACGGTCAGCAGCGTCACCTGACTGCCGCATTTTTCGGCCAGGTATACGGCCTTTTCTAAGGCTCTGACAGACGGTTCCGAACCGTCGACAGGGACCAGGATGTGCTGAAATTCTTCCATCATGCATGTTCCTCCTTCTGCCGTGCCAGTTCTTTCTGCCGGGTCCCATAAAAGACGATGATGAGGCAGGCGAAATAAATGAGAAAGCCGCCGATCCCTGGGGATTGAAGAGGAGCCGGTCGCGCAGGGTGATGCCCCGTTCGGCCCGCGATGTCTCAGGCGCACTGAGTTTGTTGTTCTCTTCGGCTACGATGGTATTGAGGGCTTCCATGATGTCCACGTTCTGGGCGATGCTGGTATTGTCATAAAAGACGCCGATCTGGCCTGCCGCATCGCTGTATCGGTTCTTTTCGGTTCTTTTCCAGATCCTTGGGAAAATAGACGACGGCAGCAAAACGGTCGCGGTAAAATAAGGCCTTGGGATTGACAGCACTGTGAAAGACCGTGTTGATGTCGATATAAGGCGACACATCCATTTCCTGGATGAGTTCATGGCTGTACTTGGAATTATCCAGGTCGATGACGGCCACCGGCGCTTCTTCGATGAAGTTATTCCCAAGCAGGACCGTGAACAGGACGGCACAGACGACGGCGACCAGCATGGCTACCTTTTCATAGGGCATGCCCATGCCGGAATATACATAAGCAGGACACCGCCTGCCAGGAGGATGCCGATGAAAAATAGGCCCAGGCGCCATGCCCGCTTTGGCAGATGCACTGTTTGTCCCTTCATGGTAATCATTCCTTCCCCTCTATTATAATTAGCTAGCTAACTACATAGGTGAATCAAGAGGTTACGCTCTATTATAGCGTAATCGTATCCGAACACATTGATTAGCTTATTAATTATAATTATATACCTGAAAAAGAATAAAGTCCAGTACCTGAATCAGGACTGGACTTCTTTGGACAAAGCTCCGGCCGCCTTGGTTTCATCATCCAAGGCCAGCCGGGCCAGGCGTTCGATGAAAAAGACGCGGCGATTGAAGAAATTGACGAAGCGCCCGACGAGCATGGCCGACACCAGCGTGCCGACGCCAAGGCCAGTCAGGGTCCCCAGGCCGCCGTAAAGGGTCGACAAGATGACGGCAATGGTGACCATGGTCGAATCGAAGGCGACTTTCGTCGAGCCCATCCGCCATTTCCCCGTCTGGGCAATGGCCTTGACGGCCCCGTCGCCAGGCACCATCAGGACCTGCGACGCCACTTCGATGCAGATGCCGAAGGCCAGGGTCGCACAGCCGGCCACTAAGAGAACTGCGGAAAAAGGCCAGCTCAGTCCCTGTAATCCTGCCATGGCGTGCATGAAAAAGTCGATGGCTGCGCTGAAGACGAAGTTAATGGCAATCTGCAGCAGCTCTACGGGCCGGAACTGGCGGCGCAGCAGGGCGATCTGCAAGACGATGAAGGCCATGTTGAGGACAAAGGTCAGCTGGCCGAAGGTCCACGGCGTATAGAGGCTGACGACGAGGGGCACGCTGGAAATGGGTGACGTCCCCAGGCTGGCAACCGTGATCAAGTCGATACCGAAGGCCGTCATCAAGATACTGCAAAAAAAGACACTGACCCGTATTTTCAAATGATGCATATGCCGCATACTCAATCGCCCCACTTCTTTTCATTCTCCATAATGCGATGAAATGTCGCCATGAACTGCTGGCGTGCTTCCGGCTCGATACCCTGCCACATTTCATCGTCGATGCCATAAATGACCTGGCGGATCCGCTTGGCCTTTTCCCAGCCCGTTTCCGTCAGGAAGATGGCCACGCCCCGCTGGTCTTCGGGCCGCGTTTCCTTGCGGATGAGGTCCAGCTTTTCCATGCGCTTCAGCAGGCTGGTCACCGTCGACTTGTCGATGATGCACTCGCGGCTAATATCCTTTTGGCTGGCACCGTCATGGAACCACAGATATTCCAGGATCTTAGGCTGACCGGGCATGAGCCCTTCCCGCTTGATGCGGCGGCCGATTTCCCGGTTCGACCGGTGGAACCCTAACAACAGTAAAATATGCAACGCTTCTTCGTCCATGGCGACTCTCCTTTATTAGTTTTAATTCAAACTATATTTCTTATTATATCGCAAGAAGGAGAAAAGTCAACAGGGCGCCCCTTACGAGGGACGCCCACTCCAGGATATGTACGATTTACCAACCACTGGCTAGAAAAATCATCCATATCCTGAGACGGGCTCGCCACGTGCGAGCCCCTACAAACTGCAGGCTAACATCGGTCTGCAATCAATGAGCCGTTTCGGCAGCAGGCAGCTCGCTGGTGCAGTGCGGGCAGCGGGTTGCATCGTCCGCAATGGGCTGGCGGCAGAACGGGCAGAGCCGCGGTTCCGGAGCCGGTTCCGGTTTGGGCAGGAAGCGGTTCAGCTGTTTGAGAACCATGAAGATAGCAAAGGCGATGATCAGGAACTCAATGACCGTGTTAAGAAAGGAACCGTAAGCAATGACAGGAATCCCGGCTGCTTTCGCTTCGGCCAGGGACTCGACGTGTTCTGTGCTCAAAGGGATGAAGAAGTCCGAAAAATCAATCCCGCCGAGGAGGACCCCAAATGGGGGCATAATAATGTTGTTGACCAGTGACGTGACGATTTTCCCAAAAGCTCCGCCGACGACGACACCGACTGCCATGTCCAGCACGTTCCCCCGCATGGCAAATTCTTTGAATTCCTTGATGATGCCCATGTTTTCCACTCCTATCTGTGGTGTAAAAAATAAATTATAAAAAAACAGGGACTCGCATGATGGCAGAAACCGTCGTGCGAGTCCCTATTCATCATATCGGAAAAAGGGCAAGCTGACAATGATTTTTTGTTTTTGTTATATTTATTTAATAAAGCGACAGGAGCTGCGGCAACAGGCCCGATTCCTGCATGGCTTCGATACATTCCAGGATGCCGACGGCCAGGACGAACCAGAGGACGTCGCCGGCAGCGTGGCGGAAGACTTTCGGTTTGACTGTATATTCCTGCGGTTCATGGTAGAGCGACCATTTCGGGAAGAAACGGGGTACTTCCCGGATGTAGGCGCTGTACGGTTCCCCGAAGATACGATGCAGCCAGACTTCTTCCGTATAGATGACCGGGATGTACATGACGGCAAAGAGGAGGACCAGCAGCGCCGTCAGGGTCAGCGATTCCGTGCACAGACCGACGCCGATGCCGCCGAGGAAGCTGAAGAAATACAGCGGATTCCGGCAGACCGAATACGGTCCTTCGCGGACCAGGACGTCATTCTTATAGCCGGCGATGTACTGGGCGCACCACATGCGGCCTGCCATGGCGGCGCCGACGAAGAGACAGCCCACGAGGAATAAGATGCCCGAGACATACGGGGCCGTGACATCTAATTCTTTTTGCGAGAACATGAACAAAAATAAAAACAAGATTCCAATGACTTGGGAAATACGGGTGCGGTAATGGTCCAGGAAATACATGGTGACTCCTCCTCTTGTCCTAATTGATAAGGCCAGTATAACGGTCATTTCTAACGAAAAATTAGGCAAAATTTAAAGGAATCATAAAGATTTGTGAACAGACTGCGTATTCTTTGTAACAACTTTTATGTTACAATAAAAGAAACGTCATTCGTCCATTTTTAAGGAGGCATCTGCCATGTTCAAAAAATTACTCATACTCACCCTCAGCGCCCTGCTCTGCTGCGGCGCGGCTGTCGCGGCCGACACGACGACCATGACCGACAAGGCCTGCCAGGCTGAAACACAGTCCCTGCCGTCGACGATCAAACATCTCGACCTGGTCCTGGTCCTCGATAAGAGCGGCTCCATGTATGGCCTGGAAAGCGATACTATCGGCGGCTACAACGCCATGATTGCCAAGGAAAAAGACCTCGACGTCGACACCAAAGTCACGACGGTCCTGTTCAACAATAAAGTCGACATCCTGACGGACCGCAGCAACATCAACAGCCTGTCGGACATGACGACCAAGGATTACCGCGTCGGCGGCTCGACGGCTCTCCTCGATGCCGTAGGCAACACGATTGCCAAGCTTTCCGACACGCCGGGTATTTCTGACAAAGACCACAAGGTCATCTTCGTCATCATCACGGACGGTCAGGAAAATGCCAGCACGGAATATTCCAAGGCGACGATCCAGAAAATGATTTCCGATAAAAAAGCCCAGGGCTGGGACTTCATTTTCCTCGGCGCCAATATCGACGCCGCTTCGGAAGCCCAGAACCTGGGTATCGATGCCGACCATGCCGTCAAGTACCGCAATACCTCGACGGGCGTCCAGAAGAACTTCGCCGCCATTGCCGCTTATACGCGCAGTGCCGTCCAGCAGCAAGACGACGACTCCTGGAAAGATAACATCGAAAAGGATAAATAAGTCTTATTTCAAACCTGCCAATTTGGCCGGGTCCATGGCTTTGTCGAACTGCTCTGCCGTGACCCATCCCGTCTTCAGGGCTGACTCTTTCAGGGTCAGCCCTTCTTTGGCTGCCTGTTTGGCAATGGTGCAGGCCTTGTCATAGCCGACGAGGGGCACCAGACCCGTGACCAGGATGAGCGAGTTGTAGAGGTTGGTCGTGATCCGTTCGCGGTTCGGTTCGATGCCGACGACGCAGTGCTTGCGGAAGGAATCCATGCAGTCCGTGAGCAGGCGAATAGACTGGATCAGGTTGTAGGCGATGACAGGCATGAAGACATTGAGCTCGAAGTTCCCCTGGCTGGCGGCGATGCCCAAGGTCGCGTCGTTGCCCATGACCTGGACGGCCACCATAGTGACGGCTTCGCACTGCGTCGGGTTGACTTTACTGGGCATGATGGAGCTGCCCGGTTCATTTTCGGGGATACGAATTTCGCCGATGCCGCAGCGCGGTCCCGACGACAGCCAGCGGACGTCGTTGGCGATTTTCATGAGGTCGCAGGCCAGGGCTTTGAGCATGCCGTGGACGACGACGAGTTCATCCTTACTGGTCAGGGACTGGAACTTGTTCGGCGCCGTATGAAAGGTCGTGCCCGTCAGCTGGCTGACGATTTCGGCAAAGCGCACATCGTAGCCTTTCGGGCAGTTGATGCCCGTGCCGACGGCCGTGCCGCCCATGGCCAGGTCGCGGAGGAAATCGACGCCCTGGACCAGCATATCCCGGTCGCGCTGAATCATGCGGGCCCAGCCGCTGAATTCCTGGCCCAGCGTCAACGGTGTGGCATCCTGCAAGTGGGTCCGGCCGATCTTGACGATGTCCTTGAAAGCTTCCTGTTTGGCCCGGAGCGCCTGATAGAGGGCTTCCATGGCGGGGAACAGTTTCTGTTCGATAAGCAGGACGCCGACCATATGCAGGCCTGTCGGGAAGGTATCGTTCGAGCTCTGGGAATGATTGACGTGGTCATTGGGATGGACGTTCAGGTCCTTGCCCTGGGCCTGTAAAATCTGCTTGGCCCGGTTGGCGACGACTTCGTTGACGTTCATGTTAAACTGCGTGCCGCTGCCAGTCATCCAGACAGCCAAGGGGAAATTGCCGTCGAGCTTGCCGGCCAGGATGTCATCGCAGGCCTGGACGATGGCGTCGGCCCGGTCGCCGTCGACGACGCCCAATTCCTTGTTGGTCAAGGCAGCAGCCTTCTTCAAATAGGCAAAGACCGTGACCATTTCAGGCGGAATTTTTTCCGTGCCAATCTTAAAATTCTCGAAACTGCGCTGTGTCTGGGCACCCCAGAGTTTATCAGCCGGGACTTTGATTTCCCCCATCGAATCTCTTTCTATACGGTATTCCATGATGAACCTCCAATCAGATTATATAAAACATAGCA
>ENA-UERM01000210-UERM01000210.1-human-gut-metagenome-genome-assembly--contig:-NODE-210-length-53072-cov-11.208605_pt1 | contig 53072 bp, 40 predicted proteins | sample MGYA00242983_ERZ507983 | MGnify/ENA primary metagenome ERZ507983 (study PRJEB26167, sample SAMN06115432) | human gut metagenome | host: Homo sapiens | place: China:Shanxi | collected 2015-04-29...
GGAATTGGCAGACGCGCACGGTTCAGGTCCGTGTGATGGCAACATCATGAGGGTTCAAGTCCCTTCTTCTGCATGATCGATAGCCCGGTACAGAGATGTACCGGGTTTTGTTTTGTTAAAAAAATAGATAGAATATGATGCTGGGATTTGCCATATAAGCATAAACTGTAAAATGAGTGAATTAGTGAATGGCAAGAGCCAGAAAAAAGAAAACCTTTTAAACTTATCTTTGGATGCGACAGAAGCGGAACGGGAAAAGTCCCCGGCACTTCAGATGGGATACGACCAGAATACGAAACGCTGGGAATTAATCATTCAATATAATGGAACTGTGGAAAAGTTGCAGGAACAGCTGCCGCAGGCGGAAATTTATCCACTTTCCGGCGGCTACGCGATTGTGCGGCTCCCTGAATCGCAGGTGGATGATCTGGCAGGATTATCACAGGTTGAGTATATAGAAAAGCCGAAGCGTCTTTATTTTGAGGTGAACCGGGCGATTCGGGATACCTGTATTGCGCCGGTGCAGAGCGGAAATCAAGTCTCTCAAAACGTGTATGGCAGAGATGCTGATTTAAGTGGTCGAGGCACATTGACTGCCATCATCGACTCCGGAATCGATTATTTCCATCCGGACTTTCGAAACGCAGATGGAACGACGCGCATCGCCGCACTTTGGGATCAGGAGCAGAACCGGATTTATATGCGGGAGGAGCTCAACCGGGCATTGGAGGCGGGCAGCCGGGAACGCGCTTACGAGATCGTCCAGTCGCGGGATGTGAGTGGGCACGGGACGGCAGTTGCGGCGATTGCAGCCGGAAATGGCTGGGAGGGCGGCGGACACTACCGGGGAGTAGCCTGGGAGAGTGAACTTCTGGTCGTGAAGCTTGGAACGCCGCTTGCGGATTCATTTCCCAGGACAACAGAGCTGATGCGGGCGTTGGACTATGTGGTGGGAATCGCACAGGAATGGCGGATGCCGGTGGCGGTGAATCTGAGCTTTGGAAATACCTACGGTTCTCATGACGGAACCAGCCTACTGGAGACGTATCTAAATTCGATGGCAGAGCGGGGGCGGACTTCCATCATCGTGGGAACCGGAAATGAAGGATACAGCATGGGACACCGGGCGGGATTTCTGCAGATGGGACGTCCGGTGGAGATAGAGCTTGCAGTGGGGGAATATCAGACGGGCTTCGGTGTGCAGCTATGGAAATTGTATCAGGACCGGTTTTCAGTAGAAATTTTCAGCCCGGGCGGCAGCAGCACCGGGCTGATCCGGGAATCGTTGGGAGCACAGCGGCTTTCCTATGAGACGGAAGAGATTCTTCTATATTATGGGATGCCGAGTCCATACAGTCAGGCGCAGGAGATTTATCTGGATTTGATTCCAAAAGGAAGCTACATTCAGGACGGGCTCTGGAAAATCCGTCTGATTCCAGAAGAAATACGGGATGGTCAGTATGATCTGTGGCTGCCAGCGGGCATGGCACTGAACAGGGAAACACGTTTTTTGACGGCATCGCCGGACACGACGCTGACAATCCCATCGACCGCCAGCCGGGCGATCTCGGTGGGGGCGTACGATGACGCCACGCAGGCGTATGCAGATTTTTCCGGTCGTGGATTTGCAAGATTGGGGCATCCGATCAAACCAGAGCTGGCGGCACCTGGTGTAAATATCATCACCGCCCGCGCAGGCGGCGGATATGAGGCGGTGACAGGAACTTCCTTTGCCGCTCCATTTGTGACCGGATCGGCGGCGCTGATGATGCAATGGGGGATTGTAAATGGGAACGATCCCTACCTGTATGGAGAGAAGCTGAAAGCATATCTGATCCGCGGTGCACGGAAACTGCCGGGGGAGGCAGAGTATCCGAATGAGAGAGTGGGGTATGGGGCATTGTGTCTGGAGCGAAGTTTTCCGTTGTAAAAACAATAGGAAGTGCAAGGTGCACAAAAAACAACAAATGAAATTGTAAATTATATTTAAAGTGTTAATTGAATTTTCTGCTCAAAAGAGTATAATTTATATGGTATAAAATGCAATGAGTATGGCAATAAAAGAACGGGAATACAGAGAGTTACTGGATGGAGCAGGAAAACTGTTTGGATAGAAAATCCGCCTTTGTTATCCGACTGGATAGCAGAGGCGTTTTTTTATAAATAAACAAAGGAAAGAGGTTTAACTATGAGTGGAGTAATGATGATGATAATCGCCATCGTTGTTCTGGGAGGAGCATACCTCCTGTACGGGCGTTATCTCCAGAATAAGTGGGGCATCGATCCGAATGCCAAAACTCCGGCATATGAGATGGAGGACGGTGTCGATTATGTACCGGCTGATACAAACGTTGTGTTTGGTCATCAGTTCGCGTCGATCGCCGGTGCGGGTCCGATCAATGGTCCGATCCAGGCGGCAATTTTTGGCTGGCTTCCGGTCCTGCTTTGGATTTTAATTGGCGGCGTATTTTTCGGCGCCGTTCAGGATTTTGCATCCATGTATGCGTCTGTCAAAAATAAGGGTCGTACAATCGGATACATCATCGAAGAGTACATTGGAAAATTAGGAAAGAAATTATTTCTTTTATTCTGCTGGCTGTTCTGTATTCTGGTTGTCGCAGCGTTTGCAGACGTTGTAGCGGGAACATTTAAGGGATTTACGGTCGATGAGGCAGGTGCTGTCACAAAGATAGCGGCAAATGGAGCCGTTGCAACTACTTCTATGTTATTTATCATCGAGGCAGTTGCACTTGGATATTTCCTCAAATATACCAAATTCAACAAATGGATCAACACAGCCGTCGCTATTTTATTACTGGTGGCAGCGATCGCACTGGGACTGAATTTCCCGGTCTATGTCGATCTTGGAACCTGGCATATTATTATCTTTGTGTACATTCTGATTGCCAGTGTCGCTCCGGTATGGGCGCTGCTTCAGCCGCGTGATTATCTGAACAGCTATCTGCTGATCTTTATGATCGTCGGTGCAGTTATCGGTGTATTTGTGGCCAATCCGGCATGTAATTTGAAACCGTTTACAAGCTTTAATGTAAATGGACAGTATATGTTCCCGATTTTATTTGTAACGATTGCCTGTGGCGCAGTTTCTGGTTTCCATTCTCTGGTATCTTCCGGTACTGCATCTAAACAGATCAAAAATGAAAAGAACATGCTTCCAGTTTCGTTTGGCGCAATGCTGATGGAGAGTATGCTTGCTATCATCGCACTGATTGCAGTTGCTTCCTTTGCAGATGGCGAGGCAGCAGCACAGGGACTTACCACCCAGCCGCAGATTTTTGCAGGCGCGATCGCAAACTTTCTTTCCGTAGTTGGTCTGCCGCATTCGCTTGTGTTTACATTAATCAACCTGGCGGTATCTGCATTTGCACTGACTTCCCTGGATTCGGTTGCCCGGGTAGGACGTCTGTCGTTCCAGGAATTTTTCATGGATTCGGACACAGACGAGGAAAATATGAGCCCGTTTGTAAAAGTAGTAACCAATAAATATTTTGCAACCATCATCACACTGGTACTCGCATACCTGCTTACCAAGGTCGGCTATGCAGAGATCTGGCCGTTATTCGGTTCTGCAAACCAGCTGTTATCGGTACTTGCTCTTGTAGCTTGTGCAGTATTCTTAAAGAAAACCAAGCGTCAGGGCTGGATGCTCTGGGTGCCGATGCTGTTCATGATGGCAGTTACCTTTACTGCACTGAGCATGACCATCATAAAGCTCACAAACGCATTTATGACGACCGGTCTGGATCTGGGAAATACACTGCAGCTTGTATTTGCAGTGCTGCTGTTAATCCTGGGTGTATTAGTAGCAATTCAGGGTATCAAGAAACTGCTTGAAAAAGCGGATAAGTAAAAATAATAAGTGAAAATAAAATGTAGATGAGGTCCATCGGGGACAGCCGTTACGTTTTGTATGTGTGATAGTAAAGAGAGGATGTCTGTATTCAAAAGAACAGATGTCTTCTCTTTTTCATTCTAAGCCCCTTTGTTCAATAGATGGAAATAAGTAGTCATAATTCCCCTTCTTTCCACATAAAATAAAAAAAGAAAATAGAAAAAGATCAAAAATCCATGGAAAACCTCTGTCCCAAATTACAAAAATATGATATTATTATAAGATAATGGGCGAACTTTCGAATTTATTCCGTAAATTATTCTGAATAAAGGTGGGATCTGGATGAATATCAGAGAAACGATCGAAAAATGGGAACAGGAAACCCTGAGTCTGTATGCGTCGCTGAGTGCGAATACACGGGGACGGGAGCGGAAAGAACCGCTCTGCGACATCCGGCCAGAGTATCAGCGCGATCGCGACCGTATTCTGCACAGCAAATCGTTCCGGCGTCTGAAACAGAAAACGCAGGTTTTTCTGGCGCCGGAGGGCGACCATTACCGGACGCGCCTGACGCACACGCTGGAAGTATCGCAGATAGCGCGCACGATCGCGAAAGCGCTGCGGCTGAATGAGTCTCTGGCGGAGGCGATCGCGCTGGGGCACGATCTGGGACATACGCCGTTTGGTCATTCGGGGGAGGCGGTGCTCAACCGGCTCTGCAGCGAGGGGTTCGCGCATTATCAGCAGAGTGTCCGCATTGTGGAGGTGCTGGAGCAGAAGGGGCAGGGGCTGAACCTGACCTGGGAGGTTCGCAACGGGATCCTGAACCACCGGACGAGCGGTCATCCGGCGACGCTGGAAGGGAATGTTGTGCGGCTTTCAGATAAAATTGCCTACATAAACCATGATATAGATGATGCGATCCGGGGAAAGATCATGAAGGAAGAGGATTTGCCGCGGGAGTACACGGACATTCTGGGAAACAGTGTGCATGAGCGGCTGAATATCATGATCCACGACATCATCGAGCACAGCCAGGACAAGCCGGAGGTGGCGATGTCACCGGAACGCGAGGAGGCGATGCACGGGCTGCGCCGCTGGATGTTTGACCATGTCTACCATGACGGGATTGCGAAAGCGGAGGAAGGGCGCGCACAGCAGATGATCGAGATGCTGTATGGATATTATATGGCGCATCCGGAGGAACTTCCGGAAGAATCCCACCGGATTATGGAGATAAGAAATGAGACGAAAGAGCGCGCGGTATGCGATTATATCGCGGGTATGACAGATATTTACGCGATTGACCGGTTTAAGGAATTGTTTATTCCGAAAGCCTGGAGCGTATAAGGAGGAAGAAATGTATTATCCGGAAGAGGTAATCGAGGAAGTCAGAATGCGTAGCGACATTGTGGATGTGATTTCCGGATACGTGAAGCTGCAGAAGAAGGGAAGCAACCTGTTTGGACTCTGCCCGTTTCATCATGAGAAATCGCCATCCTTTTCGGTGTCGCCGTCCAAGCAGATGTACCACTGCTTTGGCTGCGGTGTCAGCGGCAATGTGATTACGTTTGTGATGGAATATGAAAATTATTCATTCCGCGAGGCGGTTGAGATGCTGGCGGACCGTTCAGGCGTGAAACTGCCGAAGATGGAATATTCTAAAGAGGCAAAGGCGAAGGCGGACCGCAAGGCGGCGCTTCTGGAGATCAATAAGCTGGCAGCCAATTATTTTTATTACCAGCTCAAGCAGCCGCAGGGAAAGATAGGATATGATTATCTGGTAAAGCGGAAGCTGACGGATGAGACAATCCGGCGGTTCGGACTGGGATTTTCCAATAAAATCAGCGATGATCTGTACCGGTATCTGAAAAGCAAGGGCTATGAGGACGAGCTTTTAAAGGATACGGGGCTGGTGACGATCGAGGAGCGCGGCGCCAGGGACAAGTTCTGGAACCGTGTCATGTTTCCGATCATGGATGTCAACAGCCGGGTGATCGGGTTTGGCGGACGTGTCCTCGGGGACGGGGAACCGAAATACTTAAACTCACCGGAGACGATGCTGTTTGACAAAAGCCGGAATCTATACGGACTTAATTACGCGCGTACTTCGAGAAAGAAATATATGATGCTCTGCGAGGGCTACATGGATGTGATTTCCATGCACCAGGCAGGTTATACGAACGCGGTCGCATCGCTGGGAACGGCGCTGACCGAGCAGCATGCGGCGCTTTTGAAGCGGTATACGGATCAGGTCATTCTGACCTACGACAGCGATGGCGCGGGCGTCAAAGCGGCGCTGCGGGCGATTCCGATCCTCAAGCGGGCAGGAATTTCAACCAAGGTATTGAATATGCGTCCGTATAAGGATCCAGATGAATTTATGAAAAACCTGGGAGCAGAGGAGTTTGAAAAGCGGATCGAGACGGCTAGAAACAGCTTTCTCTATGAGATCGATGTGCTGAAAGCCGGTTTTGATATGGAAGATCCGGAGCAGAAGACGGCATTTTACAATCAGACGGCGCGCAAGCTGCTTGAATTTGGCGAGGCGCTGGAGCGGGATAATTATATACAGGCGGTTTCGCGGGAATACTTTATCAATTATGAAGATCTGCGGCGGCTGGTCAACCAGCTCGGAAGCCGGTATGGCGTCGGGGAGACGGCAGCAGGCGGATATGCGGGTCGCTATGGTGATTCATATAGAACCGGAAATACGACTGGTGCGGTACAAAACAGGGAGGTAGGCGGAAGCGTCGGCAGTGCCGGGGCAGTGGCGGAAAACCGCGGTGCTGGAAATGCAGAGTTTCCGGGAAATGCGGGACCGGCGGTGAGACCGGTGGGCAGGAAGAAGGAAAAGGACGAGGGCATCCGCCGTTCAGAACGCCTGCTTCTTACATGGCTGATTGAAGAACCATCGTTATATGCCCGGATCAAGGACATCATCGGACCGGAGGATTTTGTAAAACCACTTTATAAAGAAGCGGCAAAAGCTGTATTTGAGGGTCTGGAAGCTGGAAATGTCAATCCGGCGGCGATTTTGAACCGCTTTATCGACGACGAGGGCAATTATAAAGAAGTCGCGGCGCTTTTCAATGCAAGTCTGGAAGAATCCTTAAACAATGAGGAGCAGAAAAAGGCATTTGCGGAGACGGTGCGCCGGATCAAGAAGAACAGCCTCGACGATCAGATCCGGCGGGCGTCGGATTTGAATGAGCTGCAGCGGCTCATACGGGAACAGGCGGGATTGTCTTCGCTCGTAATTACGTTGGAGTGATTGCGGATTGGGAAAAATTGGGTTACTGTACACGGGTAGGCACTTTTGGAACCGAAAGTGCCGTAAGAAAACGTGGTGGCAGCAGGAATTTGCCGTATTGAAATGCGAAGCCACGGCAAATTCCGTTACTGGACACGTATGCGTGTTCAGTAACAAAATTGGAAATGGTCGGGCAGGTTCTGAGGATGGAAGGAAGGATGAACTATGGAAGAGAAAAAAGTTACATTTGAAGAAAAACTCACACAGCTTCTGGAATTGGCAAAAACAAAGAAAAATGTACTGGACAATAAAGAAATATTGAATTATTTCCATGGTGAGATACTGAGCCCGGAACAGCTCGATCAGATCTACGATTTTCTGGAAAATCATCATGTAGACGTTCTCCGGATGGATGACGATGAGGACATGGAGCCAGAACTTTTTGAAGACGGCGAGGAGGAGGAGCCGATCGACGTGGACAACCTGGATCTCAGCATCCCGGATGGCGTCAGCCTCGATGATCCAGTCCGGATGTATCTGAAAGAGATCGGAAAAGTGCCGCTGCTTTCCCCGGAAGAGGAAATTGAGCTGGCGAAGCGGATGGAGCTGGGAGATGAAAATGCCAGAAAACGTCTGGCGGAGGCGAATCTGCGCCTGGTTGTCAGCATTGCGAAGCGCTATGTCGGCAGAGGTATGCAGTTCCTTGACCTGATTCAGGAAGGAAATCTGGGTCTTATCAAGGCGGTTGAAAAATATGATTATTCAAAAGGATTTAAGTTCAGCACCTATGCAACCTGGTGGATCCGTCAGGCGATCACGCGCGCGATCGCGGATCAGGCGCGGACGATCCGGATTCCGGTTCACATGGTGGAGACGATCAACCGTCTGATCCGGACTTCCAGACAGCTTTTACAGGAACTTGGACGGGAACCTACCCCGGAGGAGATCGCGGAAAAGATGGAGATGCCGGTTGAGCGTGTGCGGGAGATCATGAAGATTTCACAGGATCCGGTTTCCTTGGAGACACCGATCGGCGAGGAGGAAGACAGTCATCTGGGCGATTTCATTCAGGACGATCATGTGCAGGTTCCGGTCGATGCGGCAACCTATACATTGCTGCATGAACAGCTCATGGAAGTGCTCGATACGCTGACCGAGCGGGAGCAGAAGGTGCTGCGTCTGCGCTTTGGCCTGGACGACGGCAGACCGCGCACGCTCGAAGAGGTAGGACGGCAGTTCAATGTCACCCGCGAGCGGATCCGCCAGATCGAGGCGAAAGCGCTGCGGAAGCTGCGCCATCCGAGCCGGAGCAAAAAATTGAAGGATTATCTGGATGAATGATCTGGAAAGAAGAAATAAAAAGTAGAACACAGGAGAATAAATCATGCGGACAGAAGTAAAACTCTCGAAGCGTCTGGAACGGATCGCTTCTTTTGTACAGCCGGGCAGCCGGGTAGCAGATATCGGCACCGATCACGGTTATGTGCCGATCTGGCTGGTGCAGAAGGGCGTGTGCCCGTCGGCATTGGCGATGGATGTGCGGAAAGGCCCACTGGAGCGGGCGGAAGAACACGTGGAAGAGGTGGGGCTTTCCGGGAAAATTGAACTGCGCCTGTCAGACGGACTGGCAAAATTGAAGGCAGGCGAGGCAGACACAGTTGTGATCGCCGGAATGGGCGGAAAACTGACCTGCCGGATTCTGGAACAGGGACGCCATGTGTGGGAGAATTGGAGCGAGGGAAAAGAACGCCTGATTCTGTCGCCGCAGTCGGAGCAGGACGAAGTGCGTCATTTTCTGGAGGAACAAGGATTTTTAATTCTCCGGGAAGCGATGCTGACGGACGAGGGAAAATATTACATAGTGATAGAAGCGGCGCGAGGCACGATGCGGCCAGGGAGAGAGCAGGATTACCGTTTTGGAGCCGATTTGATCCGGAAGAAAGATCCGGTGCTGCTTGCGTATCTGGAGAAAGAAGAGAAGATGACGCGGCAGGTGCTGGCAGGGCTGACAGAAAATGATGCCCAGAACAAGAAGGGAACTTTAGAAGCCAGTGAAGCGGGAGAGGCGGCGATCAGCCGCCGAGCAGCGCGCATCAACGAACTGACCGCCTATCTGGCGCTGATAGAGGAGACGAGACATGAAATGCAGTGAGATTATCAAGATCCTGGAAACACTTTCGCCGCGCAGCATGGCATGTGACTGGGACAATCCGGGGCTTTTAGCGGGGCGCAGCGGGAAGGAAGTGAAGACGATCTTTCTGGCGGTGGACGCCACCGATTCTGTGATTGAGCAGGCAGAGCAGGCGGGGGCGGATATGATTTTGACGCACCATCCGCTTATTTTCAAAGGAATCAAGCAGGTGTCCGATCAGAATTTCATCGGCAGAAGAGTCCTGCGGATGATTCAGGATGATATTTCCTACTATGCGATGCACACCAATTTCGACGCAGCGCCGGGCTGCATGGCAGATCTGGCGGCAAAGAAGCTGGGACTGACGGATTGCGAAGTTTTAGAGAAAATGGGAGAGACCGGAGACGGCACTTCCTACGGAATCGGATGCACTGGACGCTTCGAACAGCCGATGACGCTGCGGGAAGCTGCCGAGCAGGTCAAGGAGGCATTTGGCCTGCCGTATGCGGCGGTCTTCGGTGAGCTGGACGGTGAGGCAGTGATTCAGAAAGCGGCGGTCTGCCCGGGCGCGGGAGGAAGCACGATGGGAGAGGCACTGGCAGCCGGGGCGCAGGTTTATATCACAGGAGATATCAGCCATCATGAAGGAATCGACGCGGTTGCACAGGGCATGGCGGTCATTGACGCCGGACATTATGGAATTGAACACATTTTTACAGAATTTATGGAGAAATATCTGATGAGGAAGCTGGGTGATGCCGTGAAGGTTGTGCGGGAGAAACCGGCGTTTCCAATCCAGATTGTTTAGGGAGGGGATTACATGCCGGAGGTACGGATTGGGAGTGAGATAAAAACATATCCGCAGGGAACCGCCTACGCGGAGATTGCGGAGGAATATCAGAAGAATTACGAGAATGATATTCTTCTGGTCTCGGTAAATGGACGGCTGCGGGAGCTGCATAAAACACTGCAGAAGGACTGCCAGATGGAATTTATCACAGCGGCAGATACGGCTGGCTATCTGGCATATCAGAGAAGTGCCGTCTTTCTGATGATGAAAGCCTTTCAGGATGTGGCAGGCAGGGAAAATGTGAAAAATATCACGGTCTGCTTTTCTATTGAAAATGGCCTGTATGTGGAGGTGGAAGGCAGGGTAACACTCAGCCAGGAGCTCTTAGACCGTGTGAAAGCGGAGATGAAGCGCCTGTCTGAGCAGGATCTGCCGCTGCAGAAACGGAGTGAAAATACGGATGAGGCGATGGATCATTTCCAGGAGCAGGGCATGTATGACAAGGCGCGTTTGTTCAATTACCGGCGGGCGTCGCGGGTCAATGTTTACCGGCTTGGCGATTATGACGACTATTTCTACGGATATATGGTCATGAGCACCCGGTATCTCAAATATTTTGATTTACAGATGTACGAGGAAGGATTTATCCTGCGTCTGCCGAACAAGAAGCAGCCGAAGGCGATTCAGCCGTTCCATCCGCAGAAAAAACTGTTTGATGTCCAGCAGGAGGCGGAAAAGCTCGGTCACAAGCTCGGTGTGTTTGACGTGGGAACACTCAACGATACGATCGCGCGGGGGCGCATGAACGACCTGATCCTGATGCAGGAGGCGCTGCAGGAAAAGAAGATCGGAGATATTGCGGAGCAGATTTATGAGAGCGGACGCAAACTGATCATGATTGCAGGACCGTCCTCTTCGGGAAAAACGACCTTTTCACACCGTTTGTCGATTCAGCTCGGCGCGCTGGGAATGAAACCGCATCCGATCGCGGTGGACAATTATTTTGTCAACCGTGTGGACAGCCCGCGGGATGAAAATGGAAATTACGATTATGAGGCATTAAACTGCATCGATGTGAAACAGTTTAATGAAGATATGGAAGAACTTCTGGCGGGAAAACGCGTGGAACTGCCGGTTTACAACTTTGTCAAGGGCGAGCGCGAATATAAGGGCGATTTTTTGCAGCTTGGGGCGGAGGATATTCTGGTCATCGAGGGAATCCACTGCCTGAATGATGATTTGTCGTATTCACTGCCGCGTGATAAGAAATTTAAGATCTATATCAGTGCGCTGACCCAGTTAAATATCGACGATCACAACCGAGTTCCGACGACGGACGGACGTCTGATCCGGCGGATGGTCCGCGATGCGAGAACGCGCGGTGCGTCGGCACAGGACACGATCCGGATGTGGGATTCCGTACGCCGGGGCGAGGAGCGGAATATTTTCCCGTATCAGGAAGAGGCGGATGCGATGTTCAACTCTGCGTTTTTATATGAGCTTTCGGTGCTCAAACAGTATGCGGAGCCGATCTTATATAGTGTTCCGCGTGATTCGGCGGAGTACAACGAGGCGAAGCGGCTGCTCAAATTTCTCGATTATTTTCTGGGTGTCAGCAGCGAACAGGTGCCGCACAATTCGATTGTGCGCGAATTTATCGGCGGAAGCTGTTTTAAAGTATGATTGACTGGACAAATGCCTGAAAATATGGTAGAGTTAGGATGTTTTGAGTAAGACAGATGGTCGCGGCTGCAGAACCGAAAGGCTGCAGGTGAGGAAAGTCCGGGCTTCACAGGGCAGGATGCCAGATAACGTCTGGTGGAGGCGACTCCAAGGACAGTGCAACAGAAATGTACCGCCCGGTTTACCGGGTAAGGGTGGAAGGGCAGTGTAAGAGACTACCGCCCGGCTGGTAACAGCCGGGGCACATGTAAACCCCATCCGAAGCAAGACCGAACAGAGAGCGCAAGGCGGCCCGTCTGCTCTCGGGTAGGTTGCTTGAGCCTGCTGGCGACAGCAGGACTAGATAGATGACCATTCAACGACATAACCCGGCTTACCGTTTTGCTCAAATCATTTAAGAGGGCTGTTGCCGAATGCAGATACCAAAGAGCATCTTTATCCGGCAGCGGCTCTTTTTTCTATATTGCATACAAAAGAAAAGGGGGAAATTTTATGTTAGAAGGATTTGCATCACTCGTTGGTGTGATCAGCAATGTTATGTACAGCTATCTGTTGATTATCATGCTGCTGGCGGTCGGACTGTATTTCACACTCCGAAGCCGTTTCGTACAGCTCCGTCTGCTTCCGGAATCAATCCGGGTAGTCGGAGAAAAGACAGACAGCAACTCCGTATCCGCATTTCAGGCGCTGATGGTATCGACGGCGAGCCGCGTCGGCACAGGCAATATCGTAGGTGTAGCCAATGCGATCGCCATCGGCGGTTACGGCGCGGTGTTCTGGATGTGGCTGATCGCGATTGTGGGCGGCGCATCGGCTTTTGTTGAGAGCACGCTGGCACAGATTTATAAGAAGCGCGACGCATCCGGCGGAAGCTACGGAGGTCCGTCTTATTATATCGAGGCGGCGCTGAAGAGCCGTGCGCTGGGCGTTGTCTTCGCGATTGCCCTGATTGCTACTTATGCTGGCGGTTTTAATATGCTGGCGTCCTTTAACCTGATTGACAGCATGTCGAATTACGGTTTTTACCATCAATTTATGATGGGGGACAGGAGCCTGGTTCCGATGATCGGCGGCGCCATTCTGGCGATTCTGGTTGGCATCTGTATCATAGGCGGCGGAAAACAGATTGTCCGCATTACCGGTGTGCTGGTTCCGTTTATGGGCGTTTTCTACATCCTGATGGCGATTGCGGTCATGTTTTTAAACATCGGAAGACTACCGGAAGTGTTTGTCAATATCTTCTCCAATGCCTTTGATTTCAAGGCGATCTTCGGCGGATTCGCAGGTTCTGCCATGATGCAGGGAATCAAGAGAGGTCTGTATTCCAACGAGGCGGGTGTTGGTTCTGCACCGAACGCGGCGGCAGCAGCTAATGTCAGCCATCCGGTTAAGCAGGGACTGGTACAGATGCTTTCCGTCTTTATCGATACAATCCTCATCTGTACGGCAACAGCGATGATGTGCCTCTGCACCGGTATCGTTCCGTCCGAAGAGCTGAAAGGCGCTCCGTTCGTACAGGAATCTTTGGGAACGGTATTTGGCGTGATCGGACCGTATTTCATTACATTTGCACTTCTTTTGTTTGCATTTACGACACTGCTCGGCAACCTGTTCTACTGTGAGGGATGTCTCAACTACATCGCAGGTCGTACACTGAAAAACAAAGAAATGAACGTGTTCCGCCTGTTTGCGGTGGTAGTTGTCTTCATCGGCGCACAGCTCCAGTTCGGTCTGGTATGGGATCTCGCGGATGTCCTCATGGGTATCATGGCGATCATCAACCTGCCGGTTATCGTGATTCTGGGAAATACAGCGCTCAAATGTCTGGATGATTACCTGGTGCAGAAAAAGGAAGGCAAGAATCCGTGCTTCAAGGCTGAGAGTATCGGGCTGGAAGGTAAGACAGAGTTCTGGAATTAAGATGTTCAAGGGTAGGCACTTTTGGAATCTATAATCTGGAAAATAATAAAAAGCCATGAAATCGCTTATGATCTGTAAATCTACAGAAAAGTCGTTCATGGCTTTTTTGATATTCATTTGATATATTCAGGAGAATTTACAGCGAATACTTCTCATCACAGTACTGGCAGCGGTATACCTCTTTTTCCTCATCCGCGAGATAGAAGATATGCGGAAGCTCCTGCTCGATCGAGGTAATGCAGCGCGGGTTCTTGCAGTGGATGACATTTGTGATTTTTTTCGGCATCTTGACATCTTTTTTCTCTACGATTTTTCCATCCTTGATGATGTTGATCGTGATACGGTGATCGATGTAGCCGAGCACATCAACATTTACCAGATCAAGGCTGCCGTCGATCTTGATGATGTCCTTGCGTCCCATCTTGCTGCTGCGCGCATTTTTGATGATAGCCACCTGGCAGTCCAGCTTGTCCAGCCCCAGTTTAAAGTAAATATCCATACTGCGTCCTGCCTGAATGTGGTCCAGAACAAAACCTTCTTTTAATCCGCTGATATTTAACATGGTTTTTCCACCTCCAGTAAAGTCATGATCAGAGCCATACGGACGTATACGCCGTACTGAACCTGTTTGAAGTAAGCGGCACGCGGGTCGTTGTCCACCTCAACGGAAATCTCATTGACACGCGGAAGCGGATGGAGCACAAACATATCATCACGGGCAAGCTCCATCTTCTTTTTGTCGAGAATGTAGCAGTCCTTCATACGGATGTAATCTTCCTCGTTGAAGAAACGCTCTCTCTGGACACGTGTCATGTAGAGAATATCAAGCTCCGGCATCGCCTCATCCAGGTTTTCGACCTCTTTGTACTCGATTCCCTTTGCATTCAGTGTATCCTCAATGATATAATCCGGGACGCGCAGTTCCGGCGGGGAAATGAGGACGAAACGGATGCCTGTGTAGCGGGACAGCGCATTGATTAAGGAGTGAACCGTGCGTCCGAATTTCAAATCGCCGCACAGACCGACTGTTAAATTGTTCAGGCGTCCTTTTAAAGAACGGATCGTCATTAGATCGGTCAAGGTCTGCGTCGGATGCTGGTGACCGCCGTCGCCGGCATTGATAACCGGGATGGAAGAGTGCAGGGAAGCAACCATCGGCGCACCTTCCTTCGGGTGGCGCATCGCGCAGATATCTGCGAAGCAGGAGATAACGCGGATGGTATCTGCCACACTCTCGCCCTTGGAAGCAGAGCTTGAATCGGCAGAAGCAAAGCCAAGAACCCGTCCCCCTAAGTTCAGCATAGCAGCCTCAAAACTTAAGCGTGTACGGGTGCTTGGCTCATAAAACAGAGTCGCGATTTTCTTTCCGTCGCAGACGTGTGCATATTTGGCTGGATTGGCTTCGATATCGGAAGCGAGATCCAGAAGCTGGTCGATCTCCTCAACGGAAAAATCCAGTGGATTCAGCAAATGTCTCATTTGATTCTCCTTCTCTATTCGTATTAGCATATTTTTCCCAACTATTATAAAACATTTCCAGATGGATTGCTATAGCTTTTAATGATCTGTGATATAAAAAATATGAATAGGGGGGATAGAAAATATGGACAATGTGATGACGGCTGGAAGATTACCTGCGATGAAATAGGAAATAAAAATGACTTTACAGGGCAAAATGGATTAGCGTAAGGAACGGTCAGACAGGGAGAAAAATCTGGTAAGAAAAGCGTAAGGAACATTAAGAAAAATAAGGTAGGAGAATTGAAACAAATCCGGTATAATGTAGAAAGAAGAACTGGAATTGCAATGGTTGAAACTTGTATAAATCCAGGTTGTCAGGAATGGATTTCGATGGAATATTCAGGAGCATGAAATAAGTTAGAAAATGGAGAAGGTTGATGGAAGAGCGGAAAGTGCCGGGGAAGAATGAACTCCGGAAACGGGAACCTGTCATACAGGTAAAAAATCTATATAAAGTCTACCGCGTCGGCGAGACGAAGGTATACGCGCTGAACGGCGTTGATTTTACGATGTACCGTGGCGAATTCTGTGCGATTGTAGGTACCTCCGGTTCGGGTAAATCTACCTTATTGAATATGCTGGCGGGGCTGGAGAAGCCGACGAAGGGCGAGATTGTCATAGCCGGACAGCACATAGAAAAATTAAACGAGAACCAGCTGGTGGCATTCCGCCGGGAGCGGGTCGGATTTATCTTCCAGTCATATAACCTGCTCGGTACGATGAATGCGGTTGAAAATGTAGCGCTTCCGCTGTCCTTCCGCGGTGTGCCGCGCGGCAGGCGTCGGGAGATGGCGGAAAAATATCTGAAAATGGTCGGACTGGAAAAAGTCGGCGATCATATGCCGAACCAGATGTCCGGCGGGCAGCAGCAGCGTGTCGGCATTGCACGGGCGCTGGTGGTACATCCAGAGATCATTTTTGCAGACGAGCCGACGGGAAATCTGGATTCGCACACGACGATGGATGTGCTGAAACTGATGCAGCGGATCGTCCGGGAACAGAACCAGACGCTGGTTATGGTTACGCATGATAACCATCTGGCGGCGTATGCGGACCGGATCTTCCATATTATCGATGGTAAGATTGTGAAGATAGAGGAGAATCGGCAAATGGGCAAGGAAGATGGGAGAATAGAGGAAATTTAAGAGAGCGAAAGACGGAGCAGATATGAAATAGACAGATAAAAATAGAGTGTTGGCTGTGTCTGGAATTTAGAAGGCTAAAACACAGGAATGCTGACGATAGAATGAGAAATTGATAAAAGCAGCATTTAATGTGAGAGGATATGGAGGTATGAAAAATGAGAGGTATGAGAAAGTGGAAGAGATGGGCGGTGTTTTTGCTGCTTTTTGTGATGTTGGCGGTGGGAGGAAGCCGGACAGCGCAGGCGGAGATGCTGGATATGACAAAATATAACGATGATTTAATTACCGTCAGTAAAGTGCCGCACGGAAAGGCCGGAAATAAAATTTCGATTAAGATGACGGTTCATAATAATGGCAGCAAAGGAGATAATTATTTAAGAACAATTCGTTTAGCCAATGCGGATCAATACGATCAATTTTATACATATGATGATGACGATGATGATGACAGTGATTCGGATTCCAATATTTCATGGTCTGGAAAACATTTTCCATTTGAAGCTGATTCAAATACGTTTAAAGAAAAAAGAATTGATGTAAAGCCAGGTTCGTCTAAAAGTGTAACATTGACGTATAAACTGCGCCGGGATTTGGCAGCAGGATATTATCAGGCGTTTTTCTATATTGATGACAGCCTAAAAGTCGGCATCAACATCTGGGTTTCCGCTTACGACGGTTCCTCCACCGAGGAAGACGACAACACGAAGCTGGACTACGATTTTTCCATCGGCGATAACCAGCAGACGCCGTATGCGGGGTACAATCAGGTCATGGATTTTGGCGTGAACCTGACCAATACGGGACTTAAAAAGGTTTACGATGTCCGCGTGGATATGCAGCTTGACGCCGATATAACAAAATTCCCGTTTGATATCAATGAGGGCAACTATAACCGTAAAATGGGGGATATGGAATCAGGGCAGATGGTGACGGTTCCGTACAGCATGATGGTGCGTGAGGACGTAAAATCGGGCTTTTTCCCGATTCACTATCTGGTTACATACCGCGAAGAAGAGGGCGGCGAGTTTTCGGAGCCGGTGGACAAGGTGTTTTACGTGCGCGTCAAGGGAAAAGATGACGATGAGCTGTCGGCGGATGCGGGCGAGCAGGATCGAACCAAGGCGCGTATCATCGTGGACAGCTTCGAGACGATCCCGGCAGAGATCTATGCCGGACAGCCGTTTGAACTGCGTGTGCGGATGAAGAATGCGTCTTCGGATGTGGCAGCTTCCAATATTATGTTTACATTTGCTTCGGAAGAAGTTGAAAATACGCCGATCTTTACATCCGAGAGCGGTTCCACCTCCGTAGTTGTCAATAACATGGCGCCGGGGGCGACGGCGGATCTCTCGATGGTGTTCAAGGCGGCGCCGACGGCGGAGCAGAAATCATACCGCATGACGATTCAGGAGCAGTACGACAGCCCGGAATTTAAAAATGCCAAGGAAGAAGTCAAAATTGCCCTCCCGGTAAAACAGGAGCCGCGGCTGAACACCAGCACGATCGATGTGATGCCGGATGCGATCGAGGTTGGTTCTGAGACGAATGTCATGTTTGGCATCAACAACACCGGAAAAGTAATTCTTTACAATGTTATGGCGCGTTTTGAGGCAGATTCTATCCAACCATCTGACGCTTACGTGGGAAATATCAAGCCGGGCGAAACCGGCAATGTCGATACGATGCTGACCGCGATTGCGCCGACAACCGATGATGGAAAAGTGAAGATTATCATTTCCTATGAGGATGAAAATGGAGTCGTTTCAGAGACCGAAAAAGAAATGCTTCTGAACGTGAGTGAGGCGTTTTCCGATGACGGGATGGACGGCATGGATGGAATGGACAACGGCATGGATGCAGATGCCGATGCGGCGCAAGCGGGCGGCGCTGGGCGGATCGCTCCGATGCTTGTGATCGCTGCGCTGGTGGGCGCAGGTGTCGGTGTAGTTGTCTGGAAGAGGAAAAAGAAGAAAATAGCAGGAGAAAAGGCGCTTGAAGACGAATTAGAAGAGGAACTGGACAATGAGCTGGGCGAGCCGGAAATGACGACAGCAGATGTATCGGAAGACGAAACAAAGGACGTTGAAAAAGAACAAAACGATCATCTGAAAAGAAAGAAAAAATAGAAAGGACCGGTGAAAATGAGATTCAGTGATCTGCTGACGATGAGCGTCAACAACCTGTTTCGCAGAAAGCTCCGTACCTTTCTGACGGTTCTGGGAGTCGTGATTGGTACGGCATCGATCGTTGTCATGGTTTCCATCGGAATAGGACTGAAAGAATTTACCATCAAACAGTATTCTTCCTATGGAAGCCTGACCGCGATTCAGGTGTATAATTATGACAATGGAAATTCCAGCGATAAGAAAAATCCAGAGGACAGCTTTATGACGGATGAGACGATGAAGACATTTGAGAAGATTCCGCATGTGACAAGTGCTTATCCGGATCTGAACCTGAATGTGATTATGCGTCAGGGTGTCTACGAGGGAAATGTGCAGCTGCATGGGATCCCCTTGGGAGCAATGAAGAATATCAAGCTGGGGGAAGGAAGTCTGCCGACTGCCGAAACGAAGGATATGGAGATGGTGGTCGGAAACATGGTCGCGCAGAATTTCAGCAATGCTAAGACGGGAAAAGGCTATTGGGACACCGGAGAGATGCCGGATATCGATTTTATCAATAAGCCGATGTTCACGATCTTTGACACGGATGCCTACTATCAGTCTAAGGGTAATTCCGGCGGTGATGACGGCAGCCAGAAGGTGGCGGCTCCGAAGAAATATATGCTGAAAACCGCCGGTCTGGTCGCAGGCGGACCGGATGAGTGGAGTGATTATAGCTACGGCGTCTACGTTGATCTGGATAAGCTCAAGACACAGCTAAAACAGGTGTTCAAGAAAAAGCCGATTCCGGGTCAGCCGACCAATAAAAAAGGAAAACCGTACAATTATTTTGTATATGAGGAAGCAACGGTCAATGTGGACGATATGGATCATGTAATAGAGGTACAGAAAGCCATCAGCAACATGGGCTATGAGGCAAACAGCCAGATGGAATGGCTGGAACAGTCCAAACAGCAGTCCAACATGATCCAGGCAGCCCTCGGCGGCATCGGCGCTGTTTCCCTGCTGGTAGCTGCGATCGGCATTGCCAACACGATGATGATGTCCATCTATGAGCGGACGAAGGAGATTGGCGTGCTGAAAGTGTTAGGATGTTCCCTTGCAACCATCCGAAATATGTTTCTGATTGAGGCAGGTTTTATCGGTTTCATGGGAGGACTCATCGGACTGATGCTGAGTTTTATGGTTTCCGTGCTGATTAACCAGTTTCTGGCAGCGACTTTTTTATATGGAATGGATGGAAAACTGTCCGTGATCCCGATCTGGCTGGCAGTTCCATCGGTAGGATTTGCCATCATCATCGGCATGGCAGCCGGATTCTTCCCGGCGATGCGCGCAATGAAGCTGAGTCCGTTGGCGGCGATACGGAATGAGTGATACGTTTGCTTATGCGATAAAATAGGCAGATGCCAGTTTTCCTCCTTGCAAATCCCCCCAACTTGTTATATACTTAAATATACTATGTTATTATAGTAATGAAAGAACGAAAAAAGGAAGGAATTACCGATGACACTGTTAGAAAATTGGCGCAATCTGGCATATGGTGACGGGCTGGATGATAAAAAGAAAGAGGAACTCTGGTCTGGATATTTTACGATTGAGAAAGGCATTTACGAGCAGATTCTTGCAAACCCGACTGAGGTTGTAGAAGGTACCGTTAAGGAACTGGCTGAGAAGTATGATACCGAAGTTATGATCATGACCGGTTTCCTGGATGGAATCAATGAGAGCTTAAAGGGCTATGAGAACCCGATCGAGACCATGGATGAGGATACCAAGGTTAAGATTGAGATCGACCCGGAGAAGTTATATTACAACATGGTAGAGGCAAAGGCTACCTGGCTGTATGAGCTTCCGCAGTGGGATGCAATCCTGACTGAGGAGAGAAGAACAGAGCTGTACCGCGAGCAGAAGGCATCTGGCACAGTCCGCAATACACATAAGATTTACCCGAACGATCCGTGTCCATGCGGAAGCGGTAAGAAATATAAGAAGTGCTGCGGAAAGAATAAATAATAGATTTATGAATCAGAAGCACATCCGGAACACAGAGTGAACCGGATGTGCTTTTTTCTATGGAAATATAGGACGTGCTTTTGTATAATAGATATAGAGAAAAGACAGCAGACGAATGATGGCAGGAGGCATGATAAAAGAATGGCAGGTACAAAGCAGTGGAGGGCGGCAGATGGGAGACTGCAGCCGGGATTTCAGACAGCAGGTTTTACATTGAAACAGGTGGGAAAACTGCAGGCGCTGGGAGCGCAGACACTGTATTTTGAACATGAGAAAAGCGGGGCGTCCCTGTTTTATATCAGAAATAAAGATACAAACCGGGGATTCTCGATTTCCTATCGGACACCGCATCTGGATGAGACGGACACGAATCATGTGTTTGAGCATTCGGTACTTGCTTCCTCTGATAAATATCCGAGTAAGGATATTTTTTTTGATCTTTGCAGCAAGACATACCACACATTTGTAAATGCATTTACCTATATACCATTTACGGCATATCCGGTGTGCAGCCAGAGCGAGGAACAGCTGCTTAAGATGGCAGATGTGTATTTAAGCTGCATGAAAGCGCCGGGAATCCGGCGGGAACGCCGCTTTTTTGACCGTGAAGCGGTCCGCTATGAGCTGCGCGACCGCAAAAGCCCGATTACGCTGGCAGGAACGGTGTACAGCGAGGATTTCGGCATGCTGAATGATACAGATAATGAGGCACTGCGGAATGTTTTGCGGGCGCTGTATCCGGGGGAGACGGCGGCAAATGCGAATGGACAGGCGCACCGTTTTTATAAGGATCTGACGTATGAACATACGATGGAGATGTATGATCGATTTTATCGGTTCGATAATGCTCTGATTTTGTTGTATGGGGATCTGGACTGGAAACGGTTTCTGGCATTCCTGGATAAAGAGTATCTGTGTGATGCAAAGAAAAGCTATGGAAAAGAAGACGGATGGAGTTTCCAGTCAGGCAGCGGGCGACAGGAAAAACAGGAAATGCAGAATATAGGGATGAGTGCGTTTTACAGCCCCGAGCCAGATAGTTTGGAAAATGGGGGAGAATCATTCTTCCGTCAGGCAACCGTTCCCAGTCCTGCTTACCGGGGAGACGCATCGGAGAATGCGGCGGTGGTATCGTATGCGATGGATCTGAGCGGCATTTCATGGGAAAAGCTGATCCAGTACAGCATCATTGCGGGAATGATGAATGTGGATGGATCGGTTTTCAGGGAAAAGCTGCGGACGGCGGGCATCCATTGTGATGCGAGCGCATCGGTGATGATGGAGGCAGAAAAGCCATTTTTTGTTTTCGAAATGACAGACAGCAGTCCGAAGGATGCAGAACGGTTCCGGCAGGTGTCGGATGAGACATTGTGCGAGATGCAGGAGCGCGGGATCGACCCGTCAGTGGTGGAGACGGCGCTCAAGGCGCGGGCGATACATGATTATACGGCAGGCGAAGATACGGATGTATTTGCGGATTCGATCGTGCCGGAAGTCAGCCTGAAATGGGCACTGACGGGCGATGCGGATGTGTATGCGGATGAGGCGGCAGCCTATGATTCTCTGGATGCAGGGACGGCACAGGCGGAGATTCGCCGGTTTGCGGCAGAGCTTGGCGCGGCGAAGCGGCGGGTTCTTGTCACGACGGTTCCGACGCCGGGGATGGCAGAGGCGATGGAGCAGGAGCGCGACGCGTATCTGGCGCAGATGAAGGCGGAGATGAGCGAGGCAGAGCTGGATGCGCTGATTGCGAAGACCCTGGATTTTGATGCGTGGAATGCGTCGGAGTGTTCGAATGCGGATTTTATGATCCGGGTCGATGAGCTTCCGCCGCCGGAAGAGACGCCGGAATATCAGATATATGAGATAAATGGGATTTCGATCTATGAATCGCCGTCGGATCTGGAAGCGATCAGCTATAACCGTTTATACCTGGATTTGAGCGGCGTGCCGGAAGAGGACCGTTTTTACATTCCTTTATATACAATGTTTGTTTCAGAGCTTGAAAATGCCCGGTATGGCAGAATGGAAAAGGAAAATCAGATTGAGCGCTATCTGCATGATTTTTCCATGAATGAGGGACATCCGGAGGTTCGGGCGGGACGAAACAGCCATCCGACGCTGGCGGTCAGCTGGTATGGGATGGCGGAGGATTATGAAGAGAGCCTGTATGTCCTGTTGGAACTCTTATCACATCCACTGTGGAGAGATAAGAATGCGGTTCTTCAGGCACTGGATGAGACGATTCCGTCCTGTGATGAGTCGCGCAGTGATGCGTATTCGCTGGCGGTGCGTCTGGCGGCATCTGGCTATAGCATCAATACGCGGTATCAGGAATATGTCGGCGGACAGGCGTTTTATGAGTTTTTGAAAAAACTGCGCGGGCGACTGGAACAGGAGGATGCAGCGATCTTCCAGCTGGCAGAGAAGATGGAGGAGGTGCGCGACCGCATCCTGCATGGAACAGCGGTGACGATCCTTCATGTTGCACCGAGGGAAAATCTGGAATGGATGCGGAACTGTGCAGGGCGGATTCTGGGAAATCTGCGGGGAGAACAGATGCCAGACCATGAGAATAAAACGGAAAACAGAGGGGAAAATGCTGGGTATACTTTCCCGGTTCCGGCGCGCAGGGAGGCGGTAATTGTGGAGAGCTCCAGCCAGTATACCGTCTTTTCGGCAGAGCTGAGCGCTGTAGATGGATTTTCCGGGCGGATTCTTCCGTATGTAAATGCGCTGGATGACCGGTATTTTGTGCCGCAGCTCCGTTTTCAAGGTGGCGCCTACAGCGCGTCGTTTGCATTTACGCCGACGATGGACCGGATCGTGGCGAGTACATACCGGGATCCGAAGGTCAGTGAGACGATCGAGGCGATCCGGGCGGCAGCGGGTGTATTGGAAAAACTGCAGCTTTCGGAGGCAGATCGGAATGGCTATATTTTAAGCAGTTACGGCAATGCGACGGCGCCGTGCGGATGCCTGGGACGGCGGATGGCAGCGATGCAGTATGCGTACAATGGCCTGGATATTGTACAGATCCGTCGTTGGACAGAGGAGATCCGTGAGACGACCGCAGAGGATCAGAAAGAGGCGGCGCGGATCATCCGGCGGCTTTTGGAAGAAGCGTGGATTGTGACGACTGGAAATCAGACGGCGATCGAGATGGATCGGGACTGCTTTGACCGGATCCGGGATTTCCGCAGTAAAATGGCTGAATAACCAGATCCATATTTATAGGGAGGTAGAGAGAATGCGTACAAAGCGATTGGGAGACATGCTTTTGGAGCTGGGACTGATCACAGAAGGGCAGCTTAAAGAGGCGCTTGACTATCAGGCGAAGGAGAAAGAACGTCTGGGAACAACGCTGATCAAGCATCATTATATCACGGAAGGTCAGCTGATCGATGCGCTTCGCATGCAGCTGGGCATTGACTATATTGATTTGACGCGGGTCGATATCAGCCCGGAAATGTCGCGTTTTGTGCCGAAAAACCTGGCAAAGAAAATGACGATCGTACCGGTGCGTATTTCCAAAGACCAGCTCTATCTGGCAATGGCGGATCCGCTGAACTTCATGGCGATTGAGGAAGCACAGCATACTTCCAAAAAGAAAATTGTGCCGATGATCGCCTCTGAACCGGCGGTGAAGCGTGCGATCAATATTTTGTATGGCAACGAGGGAGCGGCAGAAGCGATGGCGCAGATGCAGGCAGAGACGGCAGCGGCACAAGAGGTGCGTCAGGGGCAGACGGCGGCAAGAGAAGGACAGGAAAATGTGACGCCGATGATCCGCCTGGTCAATTCGATTATTGAGCGCGCCATTTCGGAAAATGCTTCGGATATCCATTTTGAGCCGACGGAGGAGGAGATGGTCGTCAGGATGCGTATCGACGGGCAGCTTCACCGGATCATGACGATCCCGTCGGAACTCAAGGATTCGGTCATTTCGAGGCTTAAAATCATGTCCCAGCTCGATATCGTCGAAAAAAGAATTCCGCAGGATGGTCGTGCGGTGATGCATTTAAGAGGAAAAGATATTGATATGCGTATATCCACCCTTCCGACCCTGTATGGAGAAAAAGTGGTTATCCGTATTCTGAAACGAAATGAGGAGACGCTGAACCGCCGCGGTATCGGTATTCCGGCAGTGGAGGATGCAAAGATTGATACACTTTTAGGGCTTACTTCCGGAGTTATCATGATTGTAGGACCGACTGGTTCAGGTAAATCTTCGACGATGTATACGCTGATCCGCGAACTTCTTTCGGATCGGACCAACCTGATTACACTGGAGGATCCGGTGGAATACCATATCAAAGGCGCGACACAGGTGCAGATCAATGAAAAAGTGGGGCTGACCTTTGCATCGGGTCTGCGCTCAGTTCTGCGTCAGGATCCGGATATCATCTGCGTCGGCGAGATCCGTGACGGTGAGACGGCAGAGATCGCGATGCGTGCGGCAATGACGGGACATCTCGTTATCACCACGATTCATACGGAAGATGCGATCTCGGCGATTGACCGTCTGCGAGATATGGGCGTGGCGCCATACCTGATTGCGGCGGGACTGCGAGGCGTTATTTCCCAGCGGCTGCTGAGGAAAATCTGTCCGAACTGCAAAACCCAGATTCAGCTGCCGAAAAAAGCGCTTGAGATGGCAGGAATCCCGGAGAAGCCTGGAAAATTATACTGGCAGGGAGCCGGATGCGATCAGTGCTTCCATTCGGGATACCGGGGCAGAATCGGTGTGTTTGAGGTAATGCTGATTCAGGAGGAGCTGCGCCGGTGCATTCTGGAAGGAGCTGACCGGACACGTTTCTTAGAGGCAGCCAGAAGAGCGAGCCAGTATGTTCCGATGCTGGAACACGCGCAGAAGCTGGTAGAAGAGGGTGTTTCGACGGTAGACGAGGTGATCCGGACGCTGCTGGCACTGTAAATGGTGCAGAAAGAGAAGAGGAGACAGATGGTATGTATGGAATCGAGGAATTAATCGCGCTGGCAGCTGAAAAAAGGGCATCGGATGTGCATCTGATTGCAGGGCTGCCGCCAAAATGCAGAATTGACGGCAGAATCGAGACGCTGACGGATGGCGGGCTGACGCGTGAGGATTGTGAGGAATATGGACGCCAGCTGGCAGGCAATGCGGCAGATCAGATCGAGGCGATCGGACAGCTGGATTTTAGTGCTTCGTTTGCGGGACGGCGTCTCCGTGTGAATCTGTTCCGGCAGCAGGGCGCGCTCTCTGCGGCGATCCGTCTTCTGGGCAGTACGATTCCGAACCTGTCGGAGCTGGGGCTTCCGGAAGCAGTGAATCAGTTTTCAAGCTGGAATAAAGGCATTATTCTGGTAACCGGCGAGACGGGAAGCGGCAAGTCAACGACGCTGGCGGCAATTTTAAATGAGATCAACCAGAATCGTCCGCTCCATATGATTACGCTGGAAGACCCGATCGAGTATGTCTATGAACCGGCGCAGGCGATCATCAACCAGCGCGAGGTGGGCGTGGATGTAGAGAGCTATGATAAAGGTCTTTATGCGGCGCTCCGTGAGGATCCGGATGTTATTCTGATTGGAGAGATGCGTGATCCGGCGACGATCGAGACGGCGCTGATGGCGGCGGAGACGGGACATCTTGTTTTTTCCACCATTCATACCAATTCGGCAATCGACAGCATTGACCGGATTGTGGGTGTTTTTCCAGAGGATAAACAGCCGCAGATCCGGATGCAGCTCTCGATGACGCTGCGGGCGGTGCTGTCACAGCAGCTGGTGTCGAGGGCGGGTGGCCAGGGCAGGGCGGCAGCTTGTGAACTTATGATGCTCACGCCGGCGATCCGGAATCTGATTCGCGATGGAAAAACACCGCAGATGCAGAGCTATCTGCTTTCTAGTGCAAAAGAGGGCTCTATTACGATGGATAATTTTCTGATCCGTATGGCGAAAGAGGGCGTGATCACACCGCAGACGGCAGTCGATGCGTCCCAGGACCCGCAGGAGCTGAGAGAGAAACTGGCGGCGGTGCAGTATTAATAATATGGTAAAAACGGGTGAATGAAGCCTGCGAGGAATGCAGATTACTAGAAAACATAAAAATGTATGTTTGTGTAAATACTGAGATTGTAGCGAAAGTTTGAACAGTATATTTTTGACAATGTTTTTATGTTTCAGGAGGAATTTTATGCAGGCAGGTAAATCAAGCATCCAGTTTGAGCATCCGCCCATCATCACATCGGCGGCATCGATCGTGGGGCAGACGGAAGGCGAGGGACCGCTGGCAAGTTTTTTTGACCGGGTGGAGCCGGATCCGACGTTTGGGAAAAAGTCGTGGGAGGAGGCGGAGAGTGAATTGCAGCGCCAGACGGTGCAGAAATGTCTGGATAAGGCGGGCAGACAGGCGGCGGATGTGAATTGCCTGTTTGCGGGAGACCTGTTGGGACAGATTGTGGCGACCTCGTTTGGTGTGGAGTCGTTTGATATCCCGTTTTTCGGGCTTTACGGCGCCTGCTCGACGATGGGAGAGGCGATGATTCTGGGGGCGATGGCAGCAGGGGCTGGCTATGCGGACCGGGTTCTGGCGCTGGCGTCGAGCCATTTTGCCTCGGCAGAACGGCAGTTCCGGTTTCCGCTGGCGTATGGGAATCAGAGACCGCAGTCCACAACCTGGACGGTGACCGGGTGCGGGTGTGTGATGATCGAGGGAAATGAGAAAAATGAAGGGAAAAATGGGCGCAGAGCGAAAGAAAATGCGTCAGAATCACTGAAAAATGCTGGACAGGAAAAATTGCATCCCAAATTTCAACCTTGTATCTCAGCTGCCACCCCCGGAAAGATCGTCGATATGCAGATGCGCGATTCCATGAACATGGGGGCGGCAATGGCGGTGGCGGCGGTTGACACAATCTTGCAGAATTTCCGTGATTTTAACCGGAAACCATCTGACTATGACCGGATCATCACTGGCGATCTGGGAATGGTGGGGAAGGAAATCTTGCTTGATTTTATGCGCGAGGCAGGACAGGATATTTCCAGCATCCATATGGACTGCGGGATCGAAATGTTTGACCCGAAGACGCAGGATACCCATTCGGGCGGGAGCGGCTGTGGTTGCTCGGCGGCGGTGCTGTGCGGCTATATTCTTCCGAAAATACAGGTGGGTGAGTGGAAACGCGTCCTGTTTGTGCCGACCGGGGCGCTGCTGTCCCAGATCAGCTTTAATGAGGGGCAGAATATGCCGGGGATTGCCCATGGAGTGGTGCTTGAGGGAAAAGAATCGTTCGGTGAATGATAGGTATTTGCAAGAAACTTTAGAGAGGGAGTAAAAAAATGGACTATATCAAAGCATTTGTGACCGGCGGACTCCTCTGTGCCGCCGTGCAGATTCTGATGGATAAAACGAAACTCATGCCGGGGCGGATCATGGTACTTTTGGTGGTATGTGGCTCGATTCTCGGTGCGATCGGATTGTACGAACCGTATGCCAAATGGGCGGGTTCCGGGGCAACAGTGCCACTGCTGGGGTTTGGGAATACGCTCTGGAAGGGTGTGCGGGATGGAATAGATAAGGATGGGGTTCTGGGGCTGTTCACCGGCGGATTCACGGCGGGTGCGGCGGGGATTTCCGGGGCGTTGATCTTCGGCTATCTGTCGTCGCTGATTTGCAAACCCAAGATGAAGGATTAGAGAGAAGACGAAAAAAGGAAAAGTAAAAGAAAGCAAAGCAAAAGAAAATCAAGTTGAGGAAATAAAAAGCTGCTGTAAAAGAGGCATATGAATGTCACTTTTTACAGCAGCTTTTTGCAGATATATTATTTTGCTGTTAATGCTCCGGATTCGCTGGGACAATCGGAATATTATTTCCATTCCGTCCACTTCCCGTCATCGGGCGTGGAACCACAGAGTGGATCGGAGCCGATAGATTATCTGAATCGGGGCTGTAGCCCGGAGCTGAGAAATCGGCGCTCTCAGAAGGATGGATGATCGTGGACGAACCATTGTGAATCTTGCACTCGCCCGGCATGGAGAAGCGGGAATCGTCCGTTTCTCCGCCGTCTTCCGGAACGACCATAACTGTCTTGGAAATCTGCTGGTTCGTCGGGCAGAAGGCAGTCGAGATGCCGCCGGAGGCGGAGCAGATTGTCACGCGGGTGTGGTGATCGCAGGTCTCGGTCGGAACCGTGCCCTTCGCGAAATATTCAGTGTAGACGGCCGTTCCGCGCGGGTCACTGCTGCAGACGCCGGAAACCGGAAGCTTGCCGGATTTGCGGCATACTTCAGCAGTTTCAATGCTGTCCGGAACCGTAAATCCGGGGTCGCTTAAGCTCTCATGGACACGTGTCATGATATTTCGCCAGATGCGCTTGTGGTAACTGGTACCGCCGTTTGAAACGGTGCCGCCTTTTAATGGCTGGTTATTGTCACATCCGCCCCAGATACCGGCAGTGTAGTACGGCGTAAAGCCTACAAACCAGACGTCGACGTTGCTGGTGGTCGTACCGCTCTTTCCGGCGCAGCTCATATTGGGAATCGCCGCTGTCGTACCGGTCGATTTAACCCCGGAACCGGAACGCGTATACATTGTATTGCTCTGCATAACATCCTGCATCGCGCTGGTTAAAAGATAGGCGGTAGAGTCTTTGAGCGCCTGCCGCGTCTCCGGTTCATTGTCGATCAGTATCTTTCCGTTGCGATCCAGAATCTTAGTAAAGAAGATAGGCTTCGTGTAGGTGCCGCCGTTGGCGATCGCCGCAAATGCATTTGTCAGTTCCAGGTTGCTGACGCCCTTTGTCAGACCGCCGAGTGCTGTCGAGAGAGTCTGATCCTGGCTTACGAGGGAAGTGATTCCCAGCCGTTCGGCATATTCGACACCGAGCTGCGGCGTTACCGTGTCCGCCATGCAGCGCAGGGCGACGATGTTCATGGAATAGGTAATGCCGTCGCGGATCGTGTGATAGCCCTTGTAATCGCTGCCCCACCAGTTTCGGAACTCTTTTTCACCGGAAGAGTATGGTCCGTCATAGTAAACGGTTGATAGGGTCGCGCCGCAGGCATCCAATGCCGGGGCAAAGGAGGAAATGACCTTGAAGGTCGATCCTGGCTGCCGCAGGGAGTCGGTCGCACGGTTTAAGGTGCGGTTTGCCGTCTTCTGTCCGCGTCCACCGTTGATTGCCTTGACATAGCCGGTGGACTGTTCGATCAGGACGAACGAGGTCTGCGGCTCTAAAATCATGGTAACTGATTCACCGAGAACGGTGCTTCCGTCCTGCGTGAGGGCGGTGCGGTACTCATCGATCGCCGTTTGCGCCTCTTCCTCGGAATTAAACAGCCCGTCAAAACCGCTTTGTCCCTTGACCTGCTGGATCCATGTTTTCAGAGTTTCCTGTGAATAATGCTGCGTTTCCCCGTCTGGATGGGTCAGGGAAAGGCGGTATTCAACCGAATAGCGAGCCGCGTCGTAGTTGGCAGGATTGTTGACTTCCTCATCGACGATTGCCTGAATCTGCGGATCCTGCGGGGTATAAATCTGCAGTCCGCCGCTGAACAGAAGATTGGACGCCTGCGTGTCAGTATAGCCGAGCTGCTCTTTGAGTGCTTCGGTGACCTGGCTGATCAGCTCGTCCGTGTAATAGGAGTACGGTGTCTCATTTTTCTTGAGCGCCGTGTCGACATTCTGGATACGGGCGTAGACGTCGTCCGCCAGTGCTTCCTCCTGTTCTTCTTTTGTGATATAGCCCTGCTCATACATTGCCTGTAAAATGACCTTGCGCCGGGCGGCATTTGCCTCCGCGCCGCTGATCGGATTCAGCTTTGACGGATTCTGTGTGATACCGGCGATGACCGCGCACTCAGAAAGGGTCAGATCGGAGACGTTCTTATTAAAATAGCGCAGCGCCGCTGCTTTGACGCCCAGCGTATTGCTGCCGAGGTTGATCGTATTTAAATAGTTCGTTAAAATGACCTTCCGATCGACGTTTTTTGTCAGCTGCAGCGCCAGATATTGTTCCTGGATTTTTCGTTCGATTTTGGAACCTTTGCTGGTCTCCATACCGCCGTTGAAGACGGTATTTTTGATGAGCTGCTGGGTCAGGGTGCTGGCGCCGCCTTTATAATTATTTGTCAGGACACCGACCACGGCGCGTGAAATGGAGCGCAGATCGATACCGCTGTGTTGCCAGAAACGCGAGTCCTCGATGGAGACGAATGCGTCGATCAGATCCTGAGGAAAATCCTCGTAGGATGCTTCAATTCGGTTCGAGTTGGAACCAACCAGCGTGTCGGTCACTTCCCCGGCGCTATTATATATAGTAGAAAAATATCCGCTTGGAGTGAAGCTGTCCGGGTTGAAGTCCGGCGAACTGTCCAGAATGCCTTTAAACATGCCGATAAAGGTGCTGACACCTGTCACGCAGAGAAACAGAACAAGAACAAAGGCAGTCTTGAAGAAGGTCAGAAACAGCCGGTTGGCGTATTTCTTCTTCCGGGAATTGGCTGCCCGGATCCGTTTCTTGGTTGCTTTTACACCGTAATTCATGAGAACCTCCTTTGGGTTCGTAGTGGTTCATTCTATTAATAAATACAGTATTTCCAATTATATCAAAATTCATGGGATAAATAAATACTATTGTCATGAAGTTTTTTTTACGGTATCATAAAAGATAAGGTTTGTTACTGGGCACGTATGCGTGAACAGTAACTAAGGTTTACAAGCGGTTAAAGAAGTGAAAAAACGTCCGTTTTAAGGATGCGTAGTGTATAGATGGAGGGTAACTGTTCAGCAGGTCTGCGCATTTACTGAACAGTTACGATGGAGGAATAATCATGAAAGAGCGCTATAAAATCGTCTATCAGGGCGGAGAGGGCGAGATTGTGGAGAAGAAGTCCCGCTTTATCGCGGAGATCCGCCCGGTGGAATCGGAAGAAGAGGCGACGGCATTTATTGCGGAAGTCAAGAAAAAATATTGGGATGCGAGACATCATTGTTCGGCATTTACGATCGGAGAAAATAACGAGGTGGCGCGTTGCAGCGACGATGGAGAACCGGCGCAGACGGCGGGACGCCCGATGCTGGATGTGCTGCTGGGACGTGAGCTTCACAACGTCTGTGCGGTCGTGACCCGGTACTTTGGCGGGACACTTTTAGGAACCGGCGGACTGGTGCGGGCATATGGCGGCGCGGTTCAGGAAGGGCTTAAAAGCTGTGTGGTTCTGGAAAAATGCCTGGCTCGCAAATGGAAGATCGGGACAGACTACAGCGGGCTTGGAAAGGTGCAGTACATTTTGGCAGAAGCAGAGCTGCCGATTCTGGACAGCGAGTACGGCGAGGGCGTGGATCTGACGATCCTGGTGCCGTTTGACCAGGCGGGAGCAGCGGAGAAGAAGCTCATAGAGGGCACAAATGGAAGATGCCGGATCGAAAAACTGGATGAAGTTTATTTTGGCATGGATGACGGAAAAATCATTTTATTGTAAAAAAAGATTGAATAATGGATAAAAAAATGCTAAAATAACAAGCTGTATTATTTTGTGGGCGGATCCTTTGCCAAAGACGAAACGGCAGGATGCTTGTCTGTGACAGAAAATAATTATTAATTAGTACATGTAATGAATCATCATAAGAAAAGAGAGTAAGCAGATATGAAAATGAAACGGGAAGATGTCAGAAACGTTGCAATTATCGCTCACGTTGACCACGGTAAAACGACGCTGGTAGACCAGCTGCTCCGCCAGAGCGGTGTATTCCGTGCCAATCAGGAAGTAGTCGATCGTGTCATGGACTCTAACGATATTGAGCGTGAGAGAGGTATCACGATTCTGTCCAAGAATACGGCTGTTAATTACAACGGCACCAAGATCAACATTATCGATACACCAGGACATGCGGACTTCGGCGGCGAGGTAGAGCGTGTTCTTAAGATGGTAAACGGCGTTATCCTTCTGGTAGACGCATACGAGGGCGCGATGCCGCAGACCAAATTCGTTCTGCGTAAAGCACTGGAACTGGATCTGCCGGTTATCGTATGTATCAATAAGATTGACCGTCCGGAAGCACGTCCGGAGGAGGTTGTGGACGAGGTTCTCGAACTTCTGATGGATCTGGATGCATCAGACGAGCAGCTTGACTGTCCATTCTTATATGCATCTGCACGTTCTGGATATGCAAAGAAGAACCTGGACGATCCGAATGTGGATATGAAGCCGCTGTTCCAGACCATTCTGGATTACATCCCGGCGCCGGAGGGAGATCCGGATGCAGAGACACAGGTTCTGATCAGTACGATTGATTACAACGAGTATGTAGGACGTATCGGCGTTGGTAAGATCGACAACGGTTACCTGAAAGTAAATCAGGACTGCGTCATCGTCAACCATCATGAGCCGGACAAGTTCCGCAAAGTTAAGATCGGTAAGCTCTATGAGTTTGAAGGTCTGAATAAAGTAGAAGTACAGGAAGCAAAGATCGGTTCGATCGTAGCGATTTCCGGTATCGCAGATATCCACATCGGTGATACCCTGTGTTCACCGGAGAAACCGGAGGCAATTCCGTTCCAGAAGATTTCTGAGCCGACCATTTCCATGGATTTCATGGTAAACGACAGCCCGCTGGCAGGTCAGGAAGGTAAATTCATCACTTCCCGCCACATCCGCGAGCGTCTGATGCGGGAGCTGAATACCGATGTCAGCCTGCGTGTAGAGGAGACAGACTCCGCTGACTGCTTCAAGGTATCTGGTCGTGGCGAGCTGCATCTGTCCGTCCTGATTGAGAATATGCGCCGCGAGGGCTTTGAGTTCGCAGTCAGCAAGGCGGAGGTACTCTACAAATATGACGAGAGAAACCGCAAATTAGAGCCGATGGAGATCGCTTACGTCGACGTACCGGATGACTTTACCGGTGCTGTTATCCAGAAGCTGACCAGCCGTAAAGGCGAGCTGCAGGGCATGAGCCCGATCGGCGGCGGATACACAAGACTGGAGTTCTCGATTCCGTCCAGAGGTCTCATCGGCTACCGCGGCGAGTTCATGACCGATACAAAGGGAAATGGTATCTTAAACACCAGCTTTGACGGCTATGCACCGTTCAAGGGCGAATTAAGTTACCGCAAACAGGGATCCCTGATTGCATTTGAGGCAGGCGAGTCCATCACCTACGGTCTGTTCAATGCCCAGGAGCGTGGAACCCTGTTCATCGGACCGGGCGTTAAAGTTTACTCCGGCATGATTGTCGGACAGAGCGCAAAACCGGAAGACATCGAGTTAAACGTCTGCAAAACCAAAAAGCTGACCAACACCCGTTCTTCCAGCGCCGATGAAGCCCTCCGCCTTGTTCCGCCGAAAATCATGAGCCTGGAGCAGTGCCTCGACTACATCGATACCGATGAACTTCTCGAGATCACCCCGACCAGCTTACGAATCCGTAAAAAGATTCTTGATCCGACTCTGAGAAAGAGAGCGATGATCAGCCGTAAAAATAGCTAAATAATCGTAAAGTGGGAGCAGCCGCGCAAGCCAGCTGCTCCTTTTCGTATATTCAAGCGAGAGATATCCAGGAAACGACGCGCCCCGCCGTTTCCGTCCCTCTGCCGATCCCATTCCCTCTGCCGATCCCATTCCCTCTGTCGATTCATGTCCCCCACCCTGTCGAAATTTCCCCCTCACTTCTTCTTCTAAAACGGTCATTCCCCTCATACATATATACAGTAAGAAGCAGGACTCCAAGAACCTGCCGTGAAAAACTGCAAAAAAGAAGAGGAGAGAGATACTATGTCGGAAAAAATGATTGAAAACAACAAGGTTAGCGTGATTGGTGAGGTCGTATCGGAATTTACATTCAGCCACGAAGTATTCGGGGAAGGATTTTATATCGCAGACCTGGCAGTCAGCCGTCTGAGCGATCAGGTGGACGTGATTCCACTCATGATTTCAGAACGGCTTCTGGATGTATCGAAAGACTACCGCGGAATGACGATGGAGGCGATCGGCCAGTTCCGTTCCTACAACCGTCATGAGGGCGCGAAAAACCGTCTGGTGTTGTCTGTGTTTGTCCGTGAGATTCATTTCCTGGAAGAATTTACGGATTACACCAAAACCAACCAGATTTTTCTGGAAGGCTATATCTGTAAGGAGCCGATCTACCGGAAAACACCGCTGGGACGCGAGATTGCCGATATGCTGCTGGCGGTCAACCGTCCGTATGGAAAATCCGATTACATACCGTGTATTGCGTGGGGTAGAAATGCCCGCTATGCGTCCGGATTTGGCGTGGGAAGCCACGTGTGCGTGTGGGGGCGCGTGCAGAGCCGTGAATATACGAAGAAACTGAGCGAGACAGAGTGCGAGAAACGTGTGGCATACGAGGTGTCGGTCAGCAAGCTGGAGTGCGTGGAAGAATAGGATAGGTTTAGGATGTTACAGCAAATTTTGAAGCCGGTTATGCAATCGATAGGACATGATAAATGGCTGGTTTTGCCATAGCTTGCCAAAACAGATAAAATATGCTAGAATAAGGCAGTTTACAGAATTCGTAAAACGATTATTGGATGGATAGAAATAAAACACACAGGCCTGTGTGTAAAAAGACATCAGGAAAGACAGTCTGTGCGCCAGCGCAGCGGGAGGCACAGAAAGAGGAGAGGGAAATGAAAAAGGGGAAAGTTCATATCATCTTCGGCACCGGGATGGGAAAAACAGCGATGGCACTGGGACGTGGTGTCAGTGCAGCCATGCACGGCCGGAAGGTAATTATGATACAATTCTTAAAGGGAGTGCTGAGTCATGAGACAGCAGATGGGTTAAAACAGCTGGAGCCGGCATTTAAAGTATTCCGATTTGAAAAACAGAATGAGTATTATGAAAATCTCTCTGAAGAAGGCAAAAAGGAAGAGCTCTGCAATATTCAGAACGGGTATAATTTTGCAAAAAAAGTACTCTGTACCGGCGAATGCGATATGCTGATTCTGGATGAATTTCTTGGGGTGTTAGATCAGAAACTGGTCGGAGACGATGCTCTGGAAACACTGCTGGCAGCGCGCGAGGAGAATGTCGATCTGATTCTGACCGGAAAAGTATGCCCGGCTGGGGCAGAGGAGCATGCAGACGAGGTGACGCGCCTGGAATGCCTGAAGCCGTCAAACGATCATGCGTGCATGAACGGTTGACAAGTATTCAAAGTAATGCTAAGATAGAAAAAACAAGTAGAGGTTGCGTTGATTATCAGTAAGCGGTCGGATGCGGCAGGTGCAGGAGAAGACAGCTGAAAGGATGATACGCCGAAGGGCTGCGGCGCCTGTATCTGCAGTTCCTGGGTGCAGGATGAAGAATTCTGTAACTGTCATCGACAGATGGGGAGCTACTGGGAGTTTGGATTTGAATTCATAGAGCTGGCCATTGTGCCAGCTTTTTGTACGCTCAGGACCGACAGGCTGCAAACATTCGTTTGAAGCAGGGACAGAAACGGACTCTGGAATAGAAACTCAGCCATCGTGCAAAAGAATAAGGAGGAAACAAAATGTCTATTTTTGAAGGAGCAGGCGTAGCGCTGGTAACGCCATTTCATGAGGATGGAAGCGTAAATTATGAGAAACTGGAGCAGATCGTAGAAGAACAGATCGCTGGCGGCACAGACTGTATTATCGCCTGCGGTACGACCGGCGAGGCGGCTACATTAAGCCATGAGGAGCACATCGAGGTGATTCGTTTCGTATGTCAGGTCGTAAATAAGAGAATCCCGGTTGTAGCAGGAACCGGTTCCAACTGCACAGAGACAGCGGTATATCTGTCTACCGAAGCGAAAAAGGCAGGCGCAGACGGACTTCTGCTCGTATCCCCGTATTACAATAAATCAACCCAGAAGGGTTTAAAGGTTCATTTCTCAGAGGTCGCAAAGGCAGTTGATCTTCCGATCCTTCTGTACAATGTACCGAGCCGTACCGGCGTCAATATCACTCCGGAGACGATCGTGGCACTGTGCAAGGAATATGAGAACATCGTCGGTGTCAAAGAAGCAAGCGGCAATTTCTCCGCGATCGCACAGATTGCAAGCCTGTCAGGCGGAACAGTAGATATTTACTCCGGCAACGACGACCAGACGGTTCCGATGATGGCACTGGGCGCAAAGGGCGTTATCTCCGTATTATCCAACGTGGCACCGCGTCAGGTACATGATATGTGCGCGGCATTCAAGGCTGGCGATGTAGCGAAGGCAAGACAGATGCAGATAGATGCAATTCCACTGATTGAGGCGCTGTTCTGCGAGGTAAACCCGATTCCGGTTAAGGAAGCGATGAACATGATGGGCGAGGAAGTGGGTCCGTTCCGTAAACCGTTAGTGGATATGGAACCGGCAAACCGCGATCGTCTGAGAAGAGGACTGGTAAATTACGGAATCAGCCTGAAAGAGTGATTCGTTCATTTTTCGAAAACGCAAAGCGGCAGAGACAGCCGCATCTGACGGATGACAGAAAGAAATAGTCCGCTTCCGAACGAGAACGAAGCGTTTGGGGCGGGAAAGAGAAAAGGAAAAGAGGAAGATTCAGATGGTACGAGCAATTATGCATGGCTGCAACGGTGCGATGGGTCAGGTTATTTCCGGAATTGCAGAAAAAGATGAGGAAATTTCGATTGTTGCCGGAATTGATATGAGAACCGAGCAGAAAAATGATTATCCGGTTTTTGCGTCTCTGAACGAATGCAATGTAGAAGCGGATGTTGTGATTGATTTTTCCAATGCAGCAGCTGTCGATGAACTTCTCGACTGGTGTGCAGAGAAGAAAATGCCGGTTGTTCTGTGTACGACAGGACTTTCCGAGGTACAGCTGGCAAAGGTAGAAGAGACGGCAGAGAAGACAGCTGTTCTTCGCTCTGCAAATATGTCTCTTGGTATCAATATGCTCTTAAAGCTTCTGAAAGAAGCAGCGCAGATTCTGGCTCCGGCTGGATTTGATATTGAGATTCTGGAGAAACACCACAATCAGAAGGTGGATGCTCCGAGCGGTACGGCGATTGCGCTGGCAGATTCGATCAACGAGGCGATGGGCAATACATACCATTACAAATACGATCGTTCCGCTACACGTGAGAAACGTGATGCGAAGGAGATTGGTATTCAGGCGATCCGCGGCGGCACAATCGTAGGCGAACACGATGTCATTTTCGCTGGTCAGGATGAGGTGATTACCTTTAATCATACAGCTTATTCCAAGGCGATTTTCGCAAAGGGTGCGGTACAGGCAGCCAAATTCCTGGCAGGAAAGCCGGAGGGACGGTATGATATGGCGGATGTGATCGGTTAAGAGATTTTATACAGATGTGAAAATGGAACCCCGACTGTGAGTAAGTTTATCCACTCACAGCCGGGGTTTTCATTTCTGGAACTTTTCCCGCCCTTGTGTTTGTGGATGAAAGCTTCTGAAAATCAATTTGTCAAGGCTAGTGTATCATTTTTTTACATCTTGTGTAAAAAAAATGACATCTTGTGCAGTGCAAATTGTAGAAAAATAAAACAAATGATAAGATGAATACAACAAGAAAAGCTTGAAATCGTGAAAAAGAAGAAAAACTCCAGAACAAAAATACATGAAAGACAGCTTTTCGATCAATACGAGGAGGTATGCTATGAGAAAACGCAAATGGATGAAGGCGGGTGCCTGTGCACTCAGTGCCGTTTTGATCATGGGCTTGTATGCCGGACCTGCTTTTGCCGAATGGGTAGGTACAGGAGCTGCAAGAGCCTACATCCTAAATGGACAGGTGCAGACAGGCTGGCAGCAGATCGATGGAAAATGGTATTACCTGAATGAACAGGGAGCACCGCAGATCGGCTGGGTAAAAGACGGGGACAAACAGTATTTCTGTACGGCGTCGGGGGAAATGGTCAGCGGTGTTGTCTGGATCAATGGAAAAACCTATTATTTTGGCACACCGGACAGTGGAGAGATGGCAACGGGCGTTGTCAGTATCAACGGAATTCCTTATACGTTTGAAAACGATGGCACATCGTTCGGCGGCCGCAAGCCGAGACCGGCGAGAAGCTTTGAGGTAAAAGTGGCAGAAGACGGAACGATGACCATCTTAGAGACGACCAATGCCGATACACCGAAGCTGAATTCCAGAACATCCAAAGAACGCAGACATTCTGGAGGCGGCGGTGGAAGTGAAACGCCGAGTGTGGTACCGAGTGATGCACCGGCGACGAAAGAACCGACCGAAAACCCGACGCCGAGCGTGAAACCGACCCAGCCGGAAGAGACGGAAGGGGATACAACAACGGAGCCGCCGCAGCCAACAACGGAGCCGTCGCAGCCAACAACGCAGCCAACAGATCCGTGATCAATCTGAAACTAAGAGTACGAAGTGAAAATAATCGGCCAAGTTCAGATTTGGGGCGATTACAATCATCTATAATTTAACCTTGTTTTTGCTCTCCTGCATATAGGATGATGGAAACAGATTCATATACTCTCGAGCTCTTTCCTGCGTATGTGCAGGGAGGAGCCCGGGAGTATATAAGTTAGAGCGATGAGAAAGAAACGGCGTGTCTGAGGGGAGTGCCACTGAAATGGAGCACTTAAAAAGTCGTTAAAGGAGGTGCCAGAATGAAATCAGTTTACTGTATCGCCATTACGGCGTGCCTGACTGTCATCTGGCTGTATGAGGAAAAGAAAAAGCGGGGGATGGCGGGAAAGCTTTGCTGGAAAGCAGCGGCCGGGTATCTGATTACGCGCTTTGTATTCTTTGCCATTTCTAATCAGGAGGTTCATGGCTTCCTGGAAGTCATGGCAATGGATCTGGTGACAGCCGGACTTTTATATATTTTGTCCGGGAAAAACAGAAGCCGGGAATCAGCGTGGGAATGCCTGTATCTTTATATCTGGAATCCGATCCCGGTATTATCTGTTCTTTCACAGGGCAAAAAGCGGATGCTTTTTATCTGGCTGGCGGTATTGATTCTTTTCATGGGCAGTTCGTGGATAGAGCGCTTCAGAGCGCGCCTTGGAATAGAAAGATTCAAAAAAATTGAAATTCTTCTCACGGCTGCGGGAACTGGCATACTCTGGGCGCGGGATATCACCGGAGAGCGCTTCGGACAGTGCAGTCCGGGAGATGAATTTTATCCGCTGATGCTGATGTTTTTTGCGGTACTGGGTGTGGGAACCTGTGTATATGGAATCGCTTCTTATGTTGGAATAATACATGAAAAATGTCAAATTCCTGAATCGAAAGTCGAGCTGGATGAAGCAAAAGCGGCACGCTGCGTATCAAAACGAATGACGGGGAGTGAAAAAATAGATGCCGGGAAGAGCTTGGGAATAAAATCCTGTGAAAAGAACACAGAGTCGGAAAAGACCGGCGCGCCCTGGGCCGGCCGTGACTGGTGTATGGCAGCAGGATTGACAGTTCTCTTTGCTGTGATGGCATTTGTGAATCTTGGAAGCATGAAGGCACCGCAGACTGCGTATGAATTTGAAAAAAATGATAGCCACGGAAATGAGATGGTGCTTCGGTTTGATGGAAGTGTGACTATCTCAGAAGCGCAGGTTTATCTGGGTGGAAAGGAGAAGAGACATTTTGTATGCTCGGTTCCGAATGCCGAGGGAGATGGTTGGGATGCCATCGGGGAAGAGACAGAATTGTTATCTGTATACTGCTGGAATCCAGTGGAAATTCATTACCGCACTTACGAACTAGGGATCGTGTCGATGGATGAGAGTGCAGAGGTTCTGGAAATCGTTCTTCTGGATCCGGATGGAAATCCGATCCTTCCATCCAATGCAGATGATTATCCAGAGGCATTTGATGAGCAAGAATTGTTTCCGGCGGATACAACCTATGAATACCAAAGTATGTTTGATGAGGTTTACCATGCCAGAACGGCAAATGAGATAGTAGAAGGGCGTACAATTTATGAGACAACGCACCCACCGCTTGGAAAATGGTGGATGAGTCTGGGAATCCGCGTATTTGGAATGACACCGTTTGGATGGCGGTGTGTATGCGCTCTGTTTGGCATCCTGATGGTGCCGGTCAGCTATGCGTTTATGCGGAAAATCAGCCGGAGTACATGGATTGCCTCATTTGCAGCACTGTTGATAGTCTTTGATTTCATGCACTTTACATTGTCAAGAATCGGAACCATTGATGTGATAGTGGGATTTTTTATCCTGCTTACCTTTTATCTGATGTATCTGGTGCTGGATGACCTGAAAATGGGATGCAGCTGGAAAACGGTGTGTCTGATGATTTTAAATGGCATGGCAGCTGGAGCGGCGATGGCATCGAAGTGGACAGGGGTATATGCCTGCGCGGGGATTGCAGTCCTCTTTTTTACATTTTTGTTCCAGGAATATGGGACAGCTGCGGCACGGACCAGAAAGGGAATGTCTGGACAGGCGGCGATAAGTTACCTGGCGGGGCTGTCTGTCATCTGTATCGCTGCATACATTTTGATTCCGGCAGTGATTTACGTTGCATCCTATCTTTCTTATGGAAATGGTATGGGAAATGGAAATGTTTTCCAGACTATGTGGGAAAATCAACAGCTTATGCTTCATTATCATGAGAAAACGGTGTTTGAACATCCATATGCCTCTGAATGGTATGAGTGGGCCTGGATTAAACGACCGCTTCTGGATGCATACACGTCGCTTAAGTCTGGTAAAATCAGTGTGGTTTCAACTTTTGGAAACCCGGTAATCTGGTGGTCGGCAATTCCGGCGCTATTTTATACTATATACCTGTGGCAGATTCGACAGGATAAAATAGCGGGATATCTGTGCATTTCCTATGCTTCTATGCTGTTTCCGTGGTTATTTATCCACAGAACCGTGTTTATCTATCAGTATTTTGCGTGCAGTATGATACAGATTTTAATGCTGGGAAATTGTCTGCATTTTTTCTGGGAAAGAGATCCGAAACGAACCAGGAAAGCAGCGCTGCTGTATCTTGCAGCAGTGATCGGCGCGTTCCTTCTTTTCTATCCGGTGCTGTCTGGATATCCGGTAAAACAGGAATTTGCCGAGCAGTGGCTGGAATGGCTGGAAGGTTGGGTGTTGTCATGAAAGAAAAAAAGAGAGACTGGGCGATCAGCGCTGGCTTTCTGGGGGTGCTTTTGACGGCTTATGTGATAAATTATAGATTTGGTTTTCTGGAAATTCTTGATTTTCATATCGAGAAAGTAAAGAAAGCATACCCAGCTTATTTTGGCACCTATGACCGGATGGGTGAATTGACTGCATGGTTGAATAAAATCGAAAATCTGTTGTGTATCGGACGGAATGGACAGCATCGCTACAATAACATGGATCATTCGATGATGACAGCATTTTGTGCAGTGGATCTCCTTCTGGCGGGAAGTGCGGATAAGGAGCATATCTGGAGTGTGAATACAGAAAAAGCGTATCATGAGAAAAAATAAACTGCCTAAAAACCACAACTTTCAGTTCGGAAAAGCCCTGCCTGTGAGCCGCATCATCTTTACAGATTTTTTTCTATTTGTTATAGTAAAAATGGAGAGGCACCTGCGGGAGGAATGCAGATGTCAGAGAAACATAGAAATGCACAAAAATCAATGCCGCAAAGCAGAAAGCTGTTTAAATATCAAAAACGGAAGATTCGCCGCTATCTGAAACGCGTCCGCTGGCGGAGGAAGCGGAGGCAGAGGTATTTTCTGTATGGACTTGCACTGGCTGTATCCATGTACCTGGCGAGTATATGGAAGATGCGGGAACGGATCTGGTCGATCCGAGAGATGGATGTGATCGAGTATGAACTGCCGGAGGGGGAAAGAGCAGAGAATGGGGCGGAGGAAGCGCCTGCAGACTGGCAGGAGAAGAGAACAGTTGAACGGGAAAATGCCGGGGAAACATACGGAGCGACAGAAAAAACGGGAACTTCCACGAAAATCCGTCTGCATCTGAAGACCGGAGAGCTGGAAATCCTGCACGAACGGGTGGAATCAGAAGGAGAGTGACTGTTTGCGGCAGGAAAAACGTTTGGCCGGGCATGAATGATGAATGGAAGAGCAGGAACGGTTACTGTGGCAAATTCCGTTATTGGGAATGTATGCGTGAACAGTAACCAAGAACGAAAGAGCTGCAGCCGGAACAGCGAAAAGTGATTGATTTTGAAAAGTGCCTGTATTATAATTTGCAGGTAGGATATTGAGAAAAAGTGTCGGTGACGCCTTCAAATGGCTGCGAAAGAGACTATTTTCCATACCCTGAAAAAAGAAAGCGAGGTAAATTAGCCATGTACGACAGATATGTAAGCCCTCTTTCCGAGCGCTATGCAAGCAAGGAGATGCAGTATATTTTCTCTCCGGACAAGAAGTTCCGCACCTGGAGAAGACTTTGGATTGCGCTGGCAGAGACGGAGAAGGAGCTTGGCCTTCCGATTACGCAGGAGCAGATCGATGAATTGAAAGCACATAAGGATGAAATCAATTTTGATGTTGCTAAAGAGCGTGAGAAACTGGTGCGCCACGATGTTATGTCTCATGTGTATGCGTACGGCGTACAGTGCCCGACAGCAAAAGGAATCATCCATCTGGGTGCAACTTCCTGCTACGTAGGAGACAACACCGATATCATCATTATGACAGAAGCCCTGAAGCTGGTACGTAAGAAACTGATCAGTGTTCTGGATGAGCTGGCTAAATTTGCTGATAAATATAAAGCACAGCCGACCCTGGCATTTACCCATTTCCAGCCGGCACAGCCGACCACCGTCGGCAAGCGTGCAACTCTGTGGATGATGGAGCTCAAGCAGGATCTGGATGATCTGGATTATGTGCTTGGATCCTTACGTCTCCTTGGCTCCAAGGGAACAACCGGTACACAGGCAAGCTTCCTGGAGCTCTTTGATGGGGATCATGCAAAGTGCCGCAAGGTAGATCAGATGATCGCGGAGAAGATGGGTTTTGATGGCTGCTATCCGGTATCCGGACAGACCTATTCCCGTAAGCAGGATACACGTGTATTAAATGTTCTTGCCGGTATTGCACAGAGTGCCCATAAATTCTCCAACGATATCCGTCTTCTTCAGCATCTGAAAGAAGTAGAAGAGCCTTTCGAGAAGAATCAGATCGGTTCCTCCGCTATGGCATATAAGAGAAATCCTATGAGAAGCGAGCGTATGGCTTCCCTGGCTAACTACGTGATGGCAGACGTGATGAACCCGATGCTGGTTGCATCTACCCAGTGGTTTGAGCGTACATTGGATGATTCTGCGAACAAGCGTCTGAGTGTTCCGGAAGGCTTCCTTGCAATTGATGGTATTCTGGATCTGTACCTGAATGTCGTTGACGGTCTGGTTGTATATCCGAAGGTTATCGAGAAACACATGATGGCAGAGCTTCCGTTCATGGCAACCGAGAATATCATGATGGATGCAGTAAAGGCAGGCGGTGACCGTCAGGAACTGCATGAGAAGATCCGTACTCTGTCGATGGAAGCTGGAAAGAATGTGAAAGAGAAAGGTCTGGATAACAACCTTCTCGAGCTGATTGCAGCGGATCCGGCGTTTAATCTGTCCTTAGATGACCTGAAAGCAGCGATGAAACCGGAGCGCTACACCGGCCGTGCAAAAGAGCAGGTAGATGAGTTCTTGGCAGAGGTAATCCAGCCGATTCTGGATGCAAATAAAGAAGATCTGGGCGTGAAAGCAGAGATTAATGTCTAAACAGGATTTACATGGAAGTGTGAATCTGGAGTATTACCGGGTATTTTGCAGCGTGTGCGAATGCGGCGGCATCACGGCGGCCGCAGAGGCACTCTGCATTTCCCAGCCGGCGGTCAGCCAGGCGGTCCGACAACTGGAGACCGCGCTTGGCTGCCGCCTTTTTTTGCGGACATCCCGCGGCGTGAAGCTGACGAGCGAGGGAGAATTGCTTCTGTCGTATGTCAGACGGGGAATTGATGCGATACAGGACGGGGAGACGATGCTGCGGCGCATGAAGGACCTGGAAACGGGCGAGATCCGCATTGGCGCGAGCGATATGACACTTCAGTTTTATCTGCTTCCATATCTGGAACAATTTCATGAGCAGTATCCGAATATCAAGGTGACGGTTTCAAACGGTCCGACGCCCGAGACCCTTGAAGCACTCTATCAGGGACACATTGATTTCGGTATTGTCAGCACACCTTTTGAGACCAAGCAGGCGGTAAAGAGTCTTCCGGTTCAGGAGATCCGCAATGTGTTTATAGCCGGACCCAAATACGCAGCCCAGTTAAAGGGCAGAAAACTTTCATATAAAGAGCTGTTGAACTGCCCCTGCATCTTCCTGGAGCGCAATACCAGTACGCGCCGCTTTATGGATGAGTTTCTGGCAAAGCGCGGGGTTCGGCTGGAGCCGGAGTTTGAACTGGCCACCAGTGAGATGATTGTCCAGTTTGTTAAGCGGAATCTGGGAATCGGCTGTCTTATGTCGGATTTTGCATCGGAGGCTCTTGGAAATGGGGATGTTTTTGCGTTGGAATTTGACGAAGAGATGCCATCCCGTGAGTTTTGTCTGGTGGCAGCTGAGAAATCCTGGATGTCCCCAGCGGCTGCGAAGCTTTTTAAGCAGCTGGCGAAGGTAACCACATGAGAAAAATAGGAGCTGCAAAGTAGCGGTTTTTCAAATTACATTGCCTGGCATATGTGTGAGCATCAATAGTATAAGTGTTAATTATGTAGCTTATAAATAATATTGATTTTACTTATATAGAAAAGTTGTGTATGATTATACAGTAAGAAGGCATGATCGTTTTTCGATCATGCCGAAAAGTATTTATATTCTTCTGAGGGAGGAAAATTCATGGTACGAGCAATAGTAGGAGCTAACTGGGGAGACGAAGGCAAGGGTAAGATTACCGATATGCTTGCTAAGGAATCCGACATCATTATCCGTTTTCAGGGAGGAAGCAACGCAGGTCATACGATTATCAACAATTATGGCCGTTTCGCACTTCACCTTCTGCCGTCCGGTGTATTTTACGGACACACAACCAGCATCATCGGCAATGGTGTGGCATTAAACATCCCGTTTCTGGTAAAAGAGCTGGAAAGCCTGGTATCTCAGGGGGTTCCGATGCCGCATATTCTGGTATCGGATCGCGCACAGATCCTGATGCCGTACCATGTTCTGTTTGATACGTATGAGGAAGAGCGTCTGGGCGGCAAGTCCTTCGGTTCTACCAAGTCCGGCATCGCGCCGTTCTACTCTGACAAATACGCGAAGATCGGTTTTCAGGTCAGCGAACTGTTCGAGGACGAGGCAGCTCTGAAAGATAAAGTACAGCGTGTCTGCGAGACAAAGAATGTCCTGTTAGAGCATCTGTACCACAAACCGCTGCTGAACCCGGATGAGGTTCTGGCAGAGCTGATGGAATACAAGAAGATGGTAGAGCCGTATGTATGTGATGTATCTGCATATCTTCATGACGCGATCAAAGAGGGCAAAAACATCCTTCTTGAGGGTCAGTTAGGTTCCCTGAAAGACCCGGATCACGGTATTTACCCGATGGTTACTTCTTCTTCGACTCTGGCAGCTTACGGCGCTATCGGCGCAGGTATCCCGCCGTATGAGATCAAAGAGATCACAACCGTTGTAAAGGCATACTCCAGTGCAGTCGGCGCAGGCGCATTTGTCAGCGAGATCTTTGGTGATGAGGCAGACGAACTCCGCCGCCGCGGTGGTGATAAGGGCGAGTTCGGCGCAACCACCGGACGTCCGAGACGTGTGGGCTGGTTCGACGCAGTAGCAAGCCGTTACGGCTGCCGCATCCAGGGTGCGACCGAAGTGGCTCTGACCGTTCTGGATGTTTTGGGATATCTGGACGAGATCCCGATCTGCGTTGGCTACGAGATCGACGGCGAAGTTGTCAAAGACTTCCCGGTAACCTACAAGCTGGAGAAAGCAAAACCGGTTCTGAAGACACTTCCGGGCTGGAAATGTGATATCCGCGGAATCAAGAAATACGAAGATCTCCCGGCAGAGTGCCGCAACTACATCGAGACGATCGAGGCAGAGCTTGGCGTACCGGTAACCATGGTATCCAATGGTCCGGGACGTGATGAGATCATTATGAGAAAGTAACTTTATAGAATCAATTTCAGCGGCGGTCCTGCATGATGAGTGCAGACCGCCGCTATTTTTGTGTAATAGGAAATTCCTTGAAATTCTCCATTACACAAAAAGGCACATTCTTTTTCAAGTTTATTCTGAAATCAGCCAGTCAATTAAATTTTTAGATTTTATGCCATCATAGGAAGAGTCCATTCCGGGATTCAGGGAAAGGACGATTTTTTCGTAATTGTCATTGATTTTTTGAAGAGGGAATAATTCACGTTTGCGGACGTCCTCGCTTGTCATTGATTCAGTGACTTGAATATAGATTTTATCGGTATATTCAAAATTCATTTCAAGAATCTGATCATCCGTTATACCGTTTTCTTTCAGGTGGAGGGTCATCAATCTAAGAAGACTTGACTTGCCGCATCTACGGATGTCGGTGACAACTTTTACAGGTGCAGTATCCTGAAACGCTAAAATTTTATTTAAGTATAAATCTCTTTTTTTGAATTCGTGAGTATCAATCATGTGCAGTTCCTCCTTATAATGTGAGTATAGCATAAATTTAAAAAAGATTAACAGGCACTCGCCCTATCTCTCCATAACTCTCCATAAGTGATACCCGTATTACCTTTTTGGGATTTCTACTTTCCCTAACTCGGTCTATCACACCATATCACGCCGTAAGTTTAGTATAACAATAGTATAAAGAAAAGCCTTGACTGGTTGTTGTTCCTGTCAAGGCTCTCTTTGTTTTCCCCATTTATTTTAATGTAAAGTTTTCTGATGGGAAGTATCGTCCACCTGCTTCATTTTCTTTTATGCTATCTTTGTCACATACGACCTTGCCAACATCTCCAAAATCAACTGTTATCGTGTTCCATTGACTGTCGTAACCAGTAAGTTCAAGTATAGCGTCTGTGATTGAACTTGTACGAGAGATTGCCAAGTCCTCTATTGTAAGAGGGCTGGAGTCTGCTTTACTCAAATCAACTGTTACACACAAATCTTTGTCTTTCAACGCAATATCTGTGATTGCTTCATTGTCGCTGTCAATAGCACCAGAAATAGCGGTTTTCACATCTTCAACGAATTTGTCAGATGTTGCTTGCTGTTCCGTTGAATTGATTGCGTCTTTTGTTTCGTCCTTAATGCTGTCATTCGTTCCTGAGTTTCCAAAGATAGCGGCCAGAATAACAACAATAATTACCCAAAACCACCATTTCTTGAAAATAGGTTTCTTTCCATTGCTTTTGGTTGATTTATCTTTCATAATGCCATACCTCCAAGTTTTGGTTGATAGTAGCATTATAGCAGAGTGTAACACAAAAGTACAGCATAATTTTAACTCACTATTGTGTCATAGTTTTGCACCTCTTGTCAATACTATAATATAATCAAAACCAATGGAGGAATTGCATTATGGAGAAATTTATCGTAACACCAAAAGAAGATAAATCTGTCACCATGACGATACGCATAGATAGAGCCTTGCAAGAAGAATATAACGATTTAGCAGCTAAGACGAATCGTTCTCGTAATGAACTAATCAGCATGGCTTTGCAATATGCCCTTGACCACATGGAATTGAAAGATGAATGATGACTAAATGAGAGCCTTTGGATTTTGTCCTCTGGCTCTCAATTATTTATGCGTTCAATCGCAAGAACTCATTTACCTTTGTTGCAACTTCCTCTTGCTGTTCCTCAAAGCTGTGAGCGTAGATATTCATTGTGGTTGAACAAGTTGAATGAGAGATAATTGTCTAAAAATCCTTTATCTGCAATACTTTGTTGACCTTTTCTACCTTGCAAAAAGTAAAACTTAATGCTGTGTTTTTGCTATGTTGCTTGTGATGTCAGTATTACGCTTGCTGAACAAACAAGCACAATCTAAAAAAATAAAGTTTATGCACTGAAATGCAAATAAAAATCGACTTTTTTTGCATTTCATAAATAAGGTATGATTTGGTGTGAAGAAAGTTGGAGGGATGCCTTGGATAGAGTCTGTGAGAACCGTGTTTTTTATGGTATGATAGATAAAAAGAAATCGTTTTATAAATGAAAAGTGAGACAAACGGGAATCGCCAGAGAATGAGAAATGGAAACATATAGAGATTTACTATCGCAAATTCATACAAACTGTAAAAACATACCATTTCATAAGAAATTATCAGCCTACAACATTTTTGATGTATTAGAGATACAGAGCCGTGAAGTGATCATGTGCCGTTTTTTGACCGATCTGCTGAACCCGGAGGGAATGCATGGCTGCGGAATCCGGTTTCTGAAATCGTTTATCCGAGATGTGTTGAAAATGGATCCGGTAAGCGATACATTGCTATTGCATACGGAGGTAGTCAAAGAGTACCCGATTGATAAAGAGAGAAGAATTGATATTTTCATACGGAATGCGGAGTATCAGATTCCGATCGAGGTAAAAATCTATGCGGGGGAACAGGAAGGACAGTGTTCGGATTACTTTGAGATGGCACAAAATTCCCGATTGATATATCTAACCCGTTTTGGAACGCCGCCATCTGAGTACAGCCGGAAGAAGAAAGGCGGAGGAAATTTATTACCATTAGGGCAAATCCAGTGTATTTCATGGGCAGAAGATATCTATCGGTGGCTGGAAGGTGAATTGCAAAATTTAAAAGAGCCATTTCGGGCAGTGATGGAGCAATATTTGGATGCGGTACATAGCATAGCGGATGAAAGAGAGAAGAAAGTGGCAGATAAAGTGATGGAGGCATTGTACGAATCGCCGGAAAAATTTCTTGCCGGAATTGAGATTGAAAAATCAATGAAAAAGGCAAAGGTGCGGCTGATTCGCCAGGTGTTTGAAGAATTTCAGCAGCAGATGCAGCCAATTTTAGAAAAATATGGTTTGAAATTAGAAAAGGATAGTGGATATTATTCCTATCAGGATTCACAGCATGATAAATTTTATGATTGTTACAGCACCTATCCTGGATTGAATTATGTGGTAAAAAAGGCAAAATTTCAAAAAGCGGGTCTGGAACTCTGGTTTCGGATTGAGGTAGAACATAATTTGTTTGCGGGATTCTGCCTGTTTGATAAAGAAGCCAGATCCAAGGATGGCTTTTCGAAAGGCTATCAGGTAGATGATATAACCGACGAGCTTAAGCAGGAGGCATCCAGATATCTCAAAAAGGAAATAATTCTGCCGGAGGACTGGTGGTTTGGCTGGTGTTATCCGAACGGAAAACGCCACTGCGAAGAGACAGAAGTGCCGGATTTTAAGCAGATGAATCCGTGTGCGGTTTCACTTGTGGATGAAACGGCGCGGAGGGAGTATGTGAAGCGGGCGTTGGCGGTGTTCGAGAGAGAGCTTTTGGGGTGGCTTTTGTAAAAGGATAAATTGTCGCTGAAACAGAATATCACACTACACTATAAAAGCATATTTACACAAACACAAACATTGCAAATAACAAATATATTCTACCTTTAAACCGAAAGCGAGGCGTTTCACCAAAATGACAAGAGAAGAATTATTTCAATGGGTAAAACAAGAATATGGCACGGAAGCGGAATATCCGTGGAAGGATTCGAATGCAGTGCTGCGTCGGGCGGATAATGATAAATGGTATGGCGTGATTTTGAGTGTTGCAGGGAGTAAGCTGGGGTTGGAGGATGATAATATCATATATGTTATAAATCTAAAGAGTGATCCGATGCTGATAGGTTCTTTGCGGGGGCAGAAAGGATATTTTCCGGCATACCATATGAACAAGGAGAAGTGGATCAGTGTTTTGCTGGGGGATGCGGGGCTGGATGAGCCGATTAAAAATTTACTTGCGTTAAGCTATGAGCTGACAGCGCCAAAGAAAAAGAAGAATACTTCCAAATAGGGGGGATCTTATGTCAAACTTTGAATTTTTAAAGAATACAAAAGAATATGCATTATTTGCGCCAGCGGTGATGGAAGCGGAACGGGTATATGCATCCGCCCCTGCAATGTGCGCGGTAGGATGCAGAAAGGCATTGGAATTGGCGGTAAAATGGGTCTATTCTGCGGATAATACGATGCAAATGCCGTACAAGGACAATTTGCAGTCCCTGATTCATGAGCCGAGTTTCCGTTTCTCGGTTGATTATAATACATGGGGGAAGTTGCCGTTTATTGTGATTATGTCCTGTTTGGAAAGGATGGCAGCCCTCTGGCGGTGGTGGAAGCGAAGCGCACCAGCAAGGATCCGAATGTTGGTCGGAAACAGGTTATGCTGTATGCGGATTGTTTAGAGCGGAAGTTTGGCCGCAGACCGATGATGTTTACGACGAATGGATTTGAAACGTATTTCTGGGATGACAAGACTTCTCCACAGCGTCCGGTCAGTGGCATTTTCAGTAAAGATGATTTGCAGAAGATGATGAACCGACGTTCGGAACATAAGGATTTAATGCAGATTCCGATTGATGATAAAATCACGGATCGTTATTATCAAAAAGAAGCGATCCGGGCGGTGTGCGAACAGATACAGCGCGGTTATCGGAAACATTTGCTTGTGATGGCAACCGGAACTGGTAAAACAAGAACGGCTTCCAGCTTGACGGATGTTTTGAGTCGTGGAAAATATGTGACGAATGTGCTTTTTTTGGCGGATCGGACTGCCTTGGTAAAACAGGCAAAGGATGATTTTAAGAATTATCTGCCGGATATGTCACTTTGCAATCTGTGTACCAATAAAGATGATCGGAATGCACGTATCGTATTTTCAACCTATCCGACGATGTTAAATGCGATTGATGATACGAAAAATAAGGATGGCATCCGCTTGTTTACACCGGCACATTTTGATTTGATTATTATTGACGAAAGCCACCGCAGTATTTTTAAGAAATACCGGGCGATTTTCGAGTATTTTGATGCAATCATGGTTGGTCTGACGTCTACGCCGAAAACGGATGTGGATCGGAATACGTATGATTTCTTTGAAATGGAACATGGTGTGCCGACGTATGCATACGATTATGAGACGGCTGTTTATCAGGATCATGTGCTGGTTCCATATTATAATTATGAGGTAAAGACGAAGTTTCTGGATGAAGGAATTACGTATGATGATTTATTCGATAAGGATAAGGAACGGTATGAGGACGATTTTGTGGAAGATGGTCAGATGCCAGAATTTATTCCTTCTGCGGCGATCGGATTGGAAAGACAATCATCTTTGCACAGAATAAAAAGCATGAGGAGTTTATTCTGGAACGCTTCAACAAGCTATATCCCAATATTTATCCGGAAAAGAAGGGGATATTTGCACAGAGGGTAATTTGTGATGATGCATACGCCCAGACTGTAATTGATGACTTCAAGGTTGAAAATAAGCCTCCTTTTATTGCGGTATCGGTGGATATGATGGATACGGGGATTGATGTGCCGCAATGTGTAAATCTTGTATTTTTTAAGAAGGTACGTTCTAAGGCAAAATTCTGGCAGATGATTGGACGCGGCACTCGTTTGTGCAAGGGACTTACCTGCATGGATCCGATAGACGGGGAGTATACAGATAAAAGACGTTTCCTGATTTTTGATTATTGTGGGAATTTTGAATATTTTCGTGAACATATAGAAGGTTTTGTGTCGAAGGAGACGAAATCCTTAAGTGAAAATATTTTTGGAAAACAAATCCGGCTCATTTCTCTGCCGCAGGAAGCTTGCTATGCGGAAGGTACTTATGAAGAGTGGCGGAAGGAACTGATATCGGGATGCCATAATCAGCTTGTGGAGTTGGATCCGAAGCTGATTTCTGTAAAGCTTAAATTACAATATGTGGAGAAATTTAAACAAGAGACGGATTTTGACGTGATCAGTGAAGGGGATAAGGGAGAACTTTTACAGCATATTGCGCCGCTGGTGCATTTGAATGATGAAGATGAGCTGGCTAAACGGTTTGACAATTTTATGTATGGTCTGATGCTGGCTTCTATGGAACAGATGCCGTCTTTTAAGAGAGCGAAAAAGGTGCTTTGTGAGATTGCTGGTTTGCTGTCGCGCAAGATCAGTATTCCTCAGGTAAAAGAAAAACTTGATTTTATACAAGAAATTCAGACGGATGAATTTTGGAAGGTAAATGATGTTCTTCAATTTGAACGCGTCCGGCAGAAATTGCGGGAACTGATGAGGTTTTTGGATCAAGATCAGGGGGGCAGGACGATCACGACTCATTTGACAGATTCCATTATCGATCAGCAGGAGGGTGTCCAGTTAGATGCGGCATATGATTTTGAGGATTATCGGGAAAAGGTTAATCGATATATCGGGGAACATGGAAACACACTGGCGATTCATAAATTAACGCACAATATTAAGCTGACACAGGGAGATTATCAGGAGTTAGAGCGGATTCTCACGACGGAACTTGGCGGTAAGGAAGACTACCAGAGGGAGTTTGGAGATACACCATTTGGTCTGATGGTACACAAAATTGCCAAACTGGATCATGAGGCGGCGATGCAGGCATTTTCAGAGTTTATTAACGATCAGTCATTGAAAAACGGCACACCGCATTCTCGTTACTTTAGCCTGCAAATAAAAAGTCAAGACTTAATGGGGAAAAAAATATA
>ENA-UERM01000212-UERM01000212.1-human-gut-metagenome-genome-assembly--contig:-NODE-212-length-52948-cov-9.255338_pt1 | contig 52948 bp, 51 predicted proteins | sample MGYA00242983_ERZ507983 | MGnify/ENA primary metagenome ERZ507983 (study PRJEB26167, sample SAMN06115432) | human gut metagenome | host: Homo sapiens | place: China:Shanxi | collected 2015-04-29...
TTTGACGTTCTATATAATAGAACCTCGCACGTTGGCGTTCATTCAGTTCATTGTTCAGTTTTCAAAGGTCATCGTTGTCATCACCAGGTGGCGACGACTTGTTTATTTTAACAAACTCAGAAGAGCTTGTCAAGGATGTTTTTTGAACTTTTTTTCAAAGCTCAATCTCGTCCTCAAGTGCCAAGGCCTTCGCCCTAACAGCTTGTTTAGTATATCACATTATGTCGTTTTGTCAAGAACTAAATTTTAAATCCTGTAAAACTTAAAACTTCATTTCCGAGCATTTCCGAACTCATGCGACATAAAGTATTTTATCATCGAAAAAAAAAGCTGTCAAGCATATTTTGACAGCTTTTTTACATTTTCCCTATGAAATTTTATTTGGCCTTGACCAGCCTTTCGCTGATGCTTTCCAAGTCCTTCTGCTTGCTTTCGACGCCGAGGCTCATGACGATGACGGCGACGGCGGCGAAGACCAGGGCGAACATGTAGAAGACACTGGCAAAGCCGAAGCTCCGGGCCAGCAGGGCACCGACCATCATGGGCGCAGCCATGCCGCCAAAGCGGCCGAAGCCGGCAGCCCAGCCGCTTCCCAGGGCGCGGATAGCCGTCGGATACTGTTCCGGCGTATACGTATAGAGGACGCCCCAGGCACCGAGGTTGAAGAAGGACATGACGGAGCCCCACATCATGAGGGCCGCTGCCGTCGACGCATGGCCGAAGAAGTAGCTGGCGACGCCGCTGAACAAGAGGAACGCCGACAGGGTATATTTGCGGCCGATCTTATCGACGAGCCAGGCCGCGCAGTAATAGCCCGGCAGCTGGGCCAGGGTCATGATGAGGACGTATTCAAAGGTCTTGACGACGGTAAAGCCCTGCTGGAAGACCAGCGAAGGCAGCCACATGAAGATGCCGTAGTAGCTGAAGTTGATGCCGAACCAGACCAGCCAGAGCATGATCGTCCGCGACGCAAAGGGCTTTTTCCACAATTCCCGGAACGAAGCCTTGGCGACGACCGGCACGGTTTCCTTTTCGCTGACAAAGGGCGCTACGGGTACGTGCAGCTGCCGTTCCAGGGAAACGACGATCTTCCGGGCTTCGCCGACGCGGCCATGAGCCAGCAGGTAGCGGACCGATTCGGGCATATGCATGCGGATCAGGCAGACATAGAGTGCCGGCAGGGCGCCGATGAGGAAGGCCATGCGCCAGCCATAAAGGGGAATGAAGAAATAGGCGATGCAGGCAGCTGCAATCCAGCCAAGGCCCCAGAAACTTTCCAAGAGGACGATGAAGCGGCCCCGTACGCGGGACGGCGCATATTCGGAAACGAGCGTCGCCGCTACGGGCAGTTCCCCACCCAGGCCGAAGCCGACGAGGAAGCGGAAGACGAGCAGGGATTGATAATTCCAGGACAAGGCGCAGAAGGCCGAAGCGATGCTGTACAATAAGACCGTAATGGTGAAGACCTTCTTGCGGCCTATGCGGTCGGCGATGGTGCCGGACACGACGGCGCCCAGGGCCATGCCGATGAGGCCGATGCTGCCGATGAGGCCCATCTGCCCCGGTGCCAGGCCCCATTCTTTGGCCAGTACGGGCAGGATAAAGGCGATGAGCCCTGTATCCATCGAGTCGAAGAGCCAGCCAAGGCCCGTGACCAGCAGCAGTTTATAGTGGAAACGGCCCAGGGGCAGCGCTTCCAGTCGTTCTAATACCATAATAACAGTTCCTCCTATCTGTACACATGTCATGACAGTTATATTTACATGGCCTTATTGTACCGATATAGAGGGGAAATGTCAATCCTTATATAAGACGCCGACGTCGCGTAGGGCCTGGCCGATGGCATCGAGTTCTTCTTCTGTCGCCGCTTCGACGAGATGCGTATGGATGCCGCCGCTGATGGTACTGAGCATTTCCGCATGGGAATCATGCATGCGCTTGATATACTGCTGGATATCCCGGCGGGAATGAAGGTTCAAGGTCCCTTCCAGGTTGCCATAGACGTCGTGTTCGATGACGACGTTGTGGACGATGCCGCCATTATCGACGATGGCATTGAGCTCTGCTTCCATCAAATCGCTGCCATGGCAGCAGACGAAGACCCGCGTACAGCCCGGTGCGGCCGGTGTGACCAGCTGATAGCCCCGGGGCGTCGAGATGATGGCGATCCCCTGGGCGCGCAAAATAGCCACGTCGCCGACGATGATCTGCCGGCTGACGTTGCAGGCTTTCGATAAGGCCGTCCCGGTGACGGCCGACGACGATTCCTGAAGAATCTGAAGAATCTTTTCTCTCCGTGCACTACTATCCATAAACAAAGTCCCTCCTAAATATCTTTATAGACCTGCTGTCCCCGCGTGGGAATGTCGAACAGCATGGCCAATCCCCGTCCCCACAGCCAGCCCATGCCGATGCCCGGCGCAAAGCCCAGGACCTCGTTGAACAGCCACGAATGGGTGATGAAGGGCATGTGGTAGGCCACGGCCTGGAATGAAGCGAAAATCAGGCAGAAAAAGAGATTCACCGGCAGGGCCGTCCGCAAGGGCGGACAACGAAGGCGGTGCTGCCTGCGGCAGTAGGTCAGTTCCGGCAGGCCTTTCTTGAACCACAGGCCCAGCCCCAGGCCCAGGAAAAAGGCCATGAGGAAACAGAGGGTCGTCAAAAAAGGATATTCCGTATAATAATATAATACAGCCGCTGCCCAGATGGCAACCAGGACGCAGGGGCCTGCGAACCACCACAGGCGGCACATGCGGCTCTTCCGGAAGTAAATGCCATAGGCGATCATGGCCATAGCCATGCAGAGTTGTATCCCTGTCAGGATATCATAGGCGCTCATCACGGTCGGCTCCCCCTTTCTGTTCCTCTTTGAACGATGAGATGATGTATGTTCAGTATATAGGGTAAAGATTAAAAGGAGATTAAAATTCAAAAAAATTTTACAATAAAAAAAGGGTATCCCATGAAAATTTTTAATTCATGAGATGCCCTTCATTCATATTCGATTATAAATCAGAGAAATCAAGGGTAGCGAAGAGGTCGTCCAGGGTTTCAGCCCGGCGGATCTGGGTGACGCTGCCATCAGCATGGAGCAGGAGTTCAGCCGAACGGAGCTTGCCGTTGTAGTTGAAGCCCATGGAATGGCCGTGTGCGCCTGTGTCGTGGATGACCAGGATGTCGCCGTCGTCGATTTCCGGCAGGCTGCGGTCGATGGCGAATTTATCGCAGTTTTCGCAGAGCGAACCGGCGACGTCATAGACGTGGTCTTTCGGTGCATTTTCCTTGCCCATGACCGTGATGTGATGGTACGAGCCGTACATGCCCGGACGCATGAGGTTGGCCATGCAGGCATCAACGCCGATGTATTCCTTCCAGATGTGCTTGTGATGGATAGCCGTCGTGACCAGGTAGCCGTAAGGGCCGGTGATGGCACGGCCACATTCGAAGGAGATGCGGCATTTGCCGAGGCCAGCCGGTTCCATGATTTCTTCAAAGTGTTTCTTGATGCCCGCACTGAGTTCGTCATAGTCGATGAACGATTCTTCCGGACGGTAAGGAAGGCCGATGCCGCCGCCGAAGTCGAGGAATTCGATATTGATACCCAGCATGTTCTGTACTTCGACAGCCAGTTCAAACATCATCTTGGCCGTGTTGATCAGGCCGTTGACGTGGAGTTCATTGGAGACGACCATGGTGTGCAGGCCGAAGTGTTTGACGCCTTTATCCTTGAGGATGCGGAAGGCATCGATGAGCTGTTCGCGGGTCATGCCGTATTTGGCTTCTTCCGGCGTGCCGATGATGTCGTTGCCGCCTTTGAGGAGCGGACCCGGATTGTAGCGGGCGCAAATCCATTCCGGCAGGGGGCCGCGTTCTTCCATGAATTCGATCATGGAAATATCGTCGAGGTTGACCAGGGCGCCCAGTTCCATGGCCCGCTTGAATTCAGCATAGGGCGTGTCATTGGACGAGAAGACGATGTCATGGCCTTTGATGCCGACTTTGTCGCACAGTTCCAGTTCTGCCAGGGAACTGCAGTCTGCACCGACGCCTTCTTTCTGCAAGAGGCGCATGATGTACGGGTTCGGCGTAGCCTTGACGGCAAAATATTCTTTGAAGTCATAAGCCCAGTCAAAGGCTTTAATCAATTTACGGACATTATCGACGATGGCTTTTTCGTCGTAGATATGGAACGGTGTCGGGTGTTCGGCAATGATAGAACGGATTTGTTCTTCGTTAAAGGGGACAGTTTTTTTGTTCATCCTATTTCAGCTCCAGTTTCTTGTAATTGAATTCATTGTTTCTCTACATGGGTTATTATATAATACAAGTAGACAATTTGTGAAATAGATTATTTTAATTTATTTCATTCGATAATCAAATTAAATCAAATTATCTGAAGGAGGTCCGGCCATGGACACAACGACACTCCGGACGTTCATCGCCCTGGCACAAATCAAGAACTTCACCAAAACGGCACAACAGCTCTTCGTCGCACAATCGACGGTCACCAACCGCATCCGCGACCTGGAAATGGAACTGGGCGTGCCCTTATTCATCCGAAGCCACAAGCAAGTCGACCTGACACCGTCGGGCCAGAAATTCCTGGACTATGCCCAGCGCTTCGTCTCACTGGAACTGGCAGCCCTGCAGGACATCCAGTCGTCACCGACGTATGCCCAGAAAATCAGCATCGGCACGACCAACACCATTTACGAATGTCACCTCCAGCGCCGCATCCGCAGCTTCCTCAAAGAGAAGAAGGACCTGTCCCTGCACGTCACCATCGGCCATACGACGGCCATGATGCACCAGCTCCAGGACGGGACGCTGGACGCGATCTTTTCCTTCAGCGCCATGTTCCGCGATGGCTATATCTGCCGCCCCTACCGGACAGACTCGCTAGTCCTGGTCTGCCAGGCAGCCAATACGGAATATGCCAACGGCATTTCCAAGGACGACCTGCAGAAAATCGACTACCTCTTCTGCAATTTCGCCCTCCAGGGCGTGGGCCTCTACATCCAGGACCTGTTCCCACGCCATCACCGCTTCCCCCTGGAAATCGACAACAGCACCAAGCTGCCCCAGTACGTGGCCGACGGCATCGGCTATACCTTCCTGCCCAAGAGCCTCATCGAAGAGGACCTAGCCGAAAAGCGCCTGCGGGCCATTCCCCTCCTCGATTTCGAGCCGCCCAAAGTCGACAGCTACTACATCACGCGCAGCCCGTCGACGATCCCGGCCGACCTGGAAGAAGAATTACTGGCCGACTGCTCATACGGACTGCAGGGCGATGATCATGGCCGACATGACGACGATGGACAAGAGGATATAAAATGAGCTGATGCAGGCAGCCACTTCGATTTTGAGCTTCATCTTGGCCGTGTAGTAGCAGGCCATGCCAGCGACCGGTGCAAAGACCAGGACCATGATGACTTTCTTGATGGCCATGGGATAATCGAGGGCAAAATAGACGAAGGCCGCTATAACGACGGATGCCAGCAGGCGCAGGCCCACATCGGTATAGATGAGGTGCAGGTATTCCTTTTTCAAGGACAAGCCCAGGGCGACGCCGATCATGAGCATGGACAAGAAAGTATTGGCCGACGCCGGGATCTTGGCCCAGTCGATGACGACCTGGGGCAGGGAGAAACCGGCCAGGGACAAGGTAATCATGGTGATATACGATAAGACCGGAATGGACGAAAAAATCGTCTTGGCCAGGATCATGACGATGCTCTCCCCTTTCTCACCGCGCACACAGCGGGCCAGGCCATAGGCCCCGCCGAGGCACATGAGGGAGTTGCCGGCATCGAAAATGCAGACGATGAGGACGGCGGCGCTGTCGAAAAAGTAGGACACGAAAGGCAGGGCGAAATTGCCGATGTTGTAGCCGTTCATGTTGAGCATGTAAAAGGCTTTTTCGTCCTTCGTCCGGCCGGCGGCATAGCCCATGGCGACCATGACCAGGTTGAAGATGATGGCCAGGAGGCTGATGAGCAGATAGCGCGTGTCGAAATGGATGCCATTGAGGTTGACGACGATGACCGACGGCAGGGTGATGTTGAAGACGATCGTCGAAATGGTATTAAAAGTGCTGCGCCCGAAAAGGCGCAGCTGTTTTAAGGTATAGCCGCAAAAGATAAAGGATACGAGAATGGCGGCTTTGATAATCGTTTCTTCCATGGCCTATGGTTTGACGATGCGGTTGGCCGTGCGCATCATTTCGACGATACGGAACATGTTGGTAATAGAGCCGACGGCGACCTTGTCGGTCAGGCCATAGTAGTTGAGGCAGGCGCCGCAGGCGTAGATTTCGACGCCCTGGGCTTCGAGGTTCTTCAAATCTTCCAGCGATTCCGAACCTTCCGTGACCAAGGGGACACCGCCGTTGTAGAAGATGACCCGTTTCGGCAGGACATCCTGTTCGGTCAGGGTGTAGATGAAGGTCTTGAGCAGGTTCTTGCCCAGCTGATCGTCGCCGACGCCCATGATGGGTGCATTGATGACGACCGTGTAGTCCGAGCACGACGTGACCGGTCCTTCGTCTTCGCTGACATCGGCCCCTTCCTTGACCAGGCGGACCGTGTAATGCGTATCCGATTCCTGGCTCATCGTATAGGAGCAGTTCATTTCCTGGGATAAATTCTTTAGGTTTTCCGTAGCGATTTCGTTGTCGACAATGATTTCGACAGCATCGTGGTCCTTCAAAGCCTTGTGGGCTTCAATGACCGGGAGCGGGCAGGCTTTGCCCAAAGCATTGATCTTAAACATCGTGATTCCTCCTTGTTTTAGGGATTAGGGGTTCGTGGCTCGTGGCTCGTAGTTCGTGGCGGGCCGCCCTTTGGGACGGCCCCTACAACAGTGAAATTTTTAAAATAAAAACCATCCGCTAACAGCTAACTGCTAACCCCTAACTGCTAACCCCTAACAGCTTTAAAAGGCTTGTCGCACGACGACAAGCCTTTTATGTTATTCTTCTGTTTCTGCCGGTTCTGCTTCTACGGCGTGGGGACCGCGTTTATGAGAGGTATGGTTCTTCCATACGACCCACAGGGACGTGTCGACGCAGATGGACGAATAAGCCCCGCTGATGAAGCCGATGAGCATGACCAGAGAGAAGTTCTTCGTCGAATCGCCGCCAAAGAAGTGCAGGGCACCGCAGGCGAAGAGTACTGTCGTCAGGGTATAGATACTGCGATGGATACTCTGGGCAATACTGTCATGGGCCAGTTTTTCATACGAGTCCGTCCGGCGGTGGGTCCGCGTGTTTTCACGGACGCGGTCGAAGATGACGACGGCTTCGTTCATGGAGTAGCCGACGACCGTCAGGATGGCCGCCAGGAAGGACGCGTCGATTTCCAGATGGAAGAACGAGAAGAAGCCCAGGACCATGATCAAGTCGTGCAGGATCGACACTAAGGCCGAAATAGCGATCTTATATTCAAAGCGGAAGGAAATGTACGCAGCCAGGGCGATGAAGGCCACAGCCAGGCTGGTGACGGCATTTTTCGTGACTTCCGAGCCGATGACGGCGCCGACCGATTCGGTCCGCTTGATTTCAGCCCCGCCTAAAGCCCCGCTCAGTTTATCCGAGACGGCCTTGCTTTCGTCACTGGACAGGTTGCGCATGCGCAGCATGACGTCAGTCGACGAATCCTGGTCGGTGACGCCTGTCAGCTGGATGACCGTGTTGCCCAGGTCCATGTCGGCATTGTCGATGACCTGGCGGACTTCAGAAACGGTGACGGCTTTATTGAACTGCATATCGAGGATTGTGCCGCCCGTATAGTCGATGCCGAAGTTGAAGCCGTTGATGAAGATAGAGATCAAGCTGGCAATGACGAGGACAGACGATAAGGTGAACCACCATACGCGATGTTTGACAATATCAAAACTCATTTCTGTCCCCCCTTTTTCAACATATGTTCAGGCGGTTTGCGGTTCAGGCCGTAGAACCAGGGATTGGTGATGAGGCCTGTATTGATGAACCACGTGAGCAGGGACCGGCTGACGACGATGGCCGTGAACATGCTGACCACAAGGCCCAATGCCAGGTTGACGGCAAAGCCTTTGACCGTGCCGCTGCCCATGACGATGAGGACGATGGCGGCGATCATGACCGACACGTTGGCATCGAGGATGGTATTGAAGGCCCGGCGGAAACCGGCTTCCATAGACGTCCTCAGGCTCTTGCCAACGAGGACTTCTTCCTTGAACCGTTCAAAGATAAGGATGTTGGCATCGACGGCGAAACCCATGGATAAGATGATGCCGGCAATGCCCGGCAGGGTCAGTGTCGCGTCGAGGTATTTCAGGATGCCCAGCAGGATGAGGACGTAGACCAGCAGGGCGATGTTGGCTACGACGCCGGACATACGGTAAATGACGATCAAGAAGATCATGATCAGGATGATGCCGATGGCAAAGGCCTTTTCACTCTTGATCTTGGAGTCGAGGCCCAGGCTCGGGCCGATGGTGCGGACTTCCATGACTTTCAATTTGACAGGCAGGGCACCGGAACGCAGGAGGATAGCCAGGTTCTTGGCGTCTTCCAGAGTCTGGCTGCCCGTGATGACAGCTTTGCCGCCGGTAATCGGTTCATTGACGACAGGATTAGTGAGCAAGTCGCCGTCGAGGTAGATGCCGATTTTATGGCCTACATTGGACGCTGTCAGATCGGCGAATTTCTTCGCCCCTTCGTCGGTAAATTCAATGGCGACGACATTCTTATGGCCCTGGTCAATCTGTTCCTTGGCAGTCTTCAGATCATTCCCGGTCATACGGGTCGTGCCGCTTTCATCCTTGAACTCCATGACAGCCGTTTTCCCGATTGTCTCGATGGCTTTTTCCGGATTCTTTTCACCGGGCAGCTCGACGATGATACGGCGGGCGCCTTCCTTCTGGACAAGCGGTTCGGTCAGGCCCATTTCATTGATACGGCGTTCGACGATGGTGACGGCACGGCTCAAGGAGTCTTCCGTGACCGGAGCGTCCGGCGTATCTTCGGCTTCCAGGACGATATGCGTACCACCCTGTAAGTCCAGGCCCTGTTTGATGGAGTTGGCAAGCGGATAAATCAAGGTAACAAAGGCGGCCAGGATGATGATGACTGCCCCGAAAAATTTTATCATGTTACGAGTCCGCAACAATACTCCCCCCTCTGGGTAATCTTCAATAGTTTTTTTATGGATGGATAATGAGATGCTGTTTGTCCGTGACGATATCGGTCATGATGACGTCATGGGCTTCGACGGGCACGTCGGGGATGATCTGGACATCCCAGGCCGCAGCAATCGCGGCTGCTCCGCCCTTTCCGGCCAGGAAGCGGTCATAATAGGCCGCCCCATGGCCCAGTCGGTGGCCCTTGGCGTCAAACGCCAGGCCGGGCACGAAAATGACATCGAGCTCATCGGCTTCGATGCGCGGATTGTCCGGCGGTGCTGTCCGGATGCCGTAGGCGCCGCAGACAGCCTGTTCCAGCGTATACAGGCGCCGCCCTTCGATATGCTGTTTATCGACGCAGACAGGGACGTAGACTTCCTTGCCGGCAGCCAGGGCGTCCTTGATCAGGGCATCGAGGCTGACTTCGTCGGGCATATGGAGAAAAGCCATGATACTGCTGGCCTGGCGGTACTGCGGCAGGGCGGCCAGACGGGCGCAGACAGCGGCACTGGCCGCTGCCTTTTCTTCCGCCGTCAGCCCATGGAGGCGGGCATCCATGGCTTTGCGCAGTTCTTTTTTACTGGCCATCTTTGGCTTCGGCTTCCTTCGTTTCACCAACGGCTTCGCTCTTGGCTTCAGCCGGAGCTTCTGCTTTGGTTTCAGCGGCTTTTTCGGCAGCTTTTTCAGCCTTTTCCGCTTTCTTGGCTGCTTTCTTGCCTTCGGCCTTGCCCAGGACCTGGGCTACAGCAGCGCGGGTGACTTTGATTTCGACGCGGTCAGCAATGCGGACGACGAGGTAATCGTCGTGCAGGGAAACGATATTCCCCATGACACCGCCGACGGTGACGATCTTAGCACCGGGCTTCAGGCTTTCCAGCATTTCCTGCCGTTTTTTCTGCTGTTTCTTCTGCGGACGCCATAAGAGAAAGTAGAAAATGACGACCATGAGGATAATGGGCCAAAAAGCATTGAGCTGTTCCATAATATCCATGTCTTACACCTCCGTGAAATAAAAAAATAGTCTATATGCAAGCGCTTACGCGTCTTGATAACGTTTCCAGAAATCCTGGCGGAACTGGCGGAACGTGCCGTCGAAGATGGACTGGCGCATATCCCGCATGAACTGCAGCAGGAAGTACAGGTTGTGGATACTGACCAGGCGGTATGCCAGGAGTTCTTCGGCCTTAAAGAGATGGCGGATATAGGCGCGCGAATAGTTGCGGCACGTATAACACTGACAACCTTCTTCAATGGGATGGAAATCGTGGGCATACTTGGCGTTGCGCACGGTCAGGCGGCCCGTATGGGTCATGGCCATGCCGTTGCGGGCAACGCGCGTCGGGAAGACGCAGTCAAACATATCGACGCCGCGGGCGACGCCTTCGAGCAGGCAGTCCGGCGTGCCGACGCCCATGAGATAGCGGGCTTTATCCTTCGGCAGGTACGGTGTCGTATGCTCTAATATATCATACATTATATCCTTAGATTCGCCAACACTCAAGCCGCCAATGCCATAGCCGTCGAAATCCATGTCGACCAGGTTCTGGCAGCTCTGCTTGCGCAGGTCCTTGTACATGCCGCCCTGGACGATGCCGAACAGGCCCTGCGTATCGCTGTGATGGTGGTCCAGGCAACGCGCAGCCCAGCGGCTGGTCCGTTCCGTCGACATCTGGGTGTATTCATAGTCCGACGGATAAGGGATACATTCGTCGAAGGCCATGGCGATGTCCGAATCGAGGGCCATCTGGATATCCATGGAAACTTCCGGCGACAGGAATTTCTTCGACCCGTCCAGGTGGGACCGGAAGGTGACACCTTCTTCGGTAATCTTACGCATCTGGCCCAGGCTGAAGACCTGGAAGCCGCCGCTGTCAGTCAGGATGGCCTGTTTCCAGTTCATGAATTTATGCAGCCCCCCCGCTTCCTGGACCAGGTCGTGGCTGGGCCGCAGGAACAAGTGGTACGTATTGCTGAGAATGACCTGGGCGCCCATATCGTAGAGTTCTTCCGGCGTCAGTGTCTTGACCGTCGCCTGCGTGCCGACAGGCATGAACATGGGCGTCTTGAAGGTGCCGTGCGGCGTGCGCAGTATCCCGGCGCGGGCGCCGTCACATTCGGCCTGCTGTTCGTAGGTAATGACCATAACTTTTCCTCCCTTAGTGAATGAACATAGCGTCGCCGAAACTGAAGAAACGGTATTTTTCCTGGACGGCGATTTCATAAGCTTTCAAGATTTTTTCCCGCGTCGACAAGGCGCTGATGAGCATGAGCAGCGTCGATTCGGGAAGATGGAAATTAGTGACCAGGGCGTCGACGATGTGGAAGGTGAAGCCCGGATAGATGAAGATATTCGTCCAGCCCGAACCGGCCTGCAGGGTCCCTGTCGTGCCGGCGCTTTCCAGGGTGCGGATGCTCGTCGTGCCGACGGCGATGACCCGGCGGCCTTCGGCCTTGGCCTTGTTGATCTTGGCAGCCGCTTCGGGCGTGATGCTGTAGAATTCGCTGTGCATCTGGTGGTCTTCGATGTTTTCTTCTTCGACCGGCCGGAACGTCCCCAGGCCGACGTGGAGAGTGACGAAGACTTCTTCCACGCCTTTATCGCGGATCTTCTGGAGCAGTTCTTCCGTAAAGTGCAGGCCTGCCGTCGGAGCCGCTGCGCTGCCGCGTTCGTTGGCATAGACCGTCTGGTATTCATTGGGGTCTTCCATCTTTTCGTGGATATACGGCGGGAGCGGCATTTCACCGATCTTGTCGATGATGTCGTCGAAATTGCCCTGGTAGGCGAACTTGATGATACGGCCGCCGAAATCGGTCCGGTCTTCGACGGTCCCCGTCAGGCCTTCGGGAAACTCGATTGTCGTCCCCGGCAGAGCCTTCTTGCCCGGCTTGACCAGGACTTCCCAACGGTCGTCGCCGACAGGCGTCAAGAGCAGGACTTCGACCTTGCCGCCAGTCGGCACCCGTTTGCCGTGGAGCCGGGCCGGGATGACGCGGGAATCGTTGAAGACCAGGACGTCGCCTGGGTGCAGTTCGTCGACGAGGTCGTAGAAATACTTGTGTTCCACGGCGCCGGTCTGACGGTCATAGAGCATGAGGCGGGCGTGGTCCCGCGGTTCAGCCGGATGCTGGGCGATGAGTTCTTTCGGTAAATCGTAGTAAAAATCTGTCAGTTTCAAAATAATCTTCCTCTTTTTAGCTTAATATAATTTTTCAATCTTCGTCCCCGTATAGTAATGGGTCAGGATATTGCGGTAATAATTCTTTTCATTGACATGTTCTTTGGCCATCTGGTAGGCTCCGTACTGGCTCATGCCCAGGCCGTGGCCCCAGCCGAAGCCGTAGATAGTCACAGGCTGGCCGGCTTTGACGATGAAGTCGCTCTTGCGCACCGCGGCGCCGGAATCGGGATCCGGTGCCGTACCGCGGCCGCTGTAGAAATCAAAAAGCGTACTGCGCAGACCAAAGATGGACTGGAAGGCCGAGCCCTTGACGGTGACATTGCCGTTCGTGCCCTTGATGATCATTTCCTGGACACGGCCGGATACGCCGCGGTCCGTCATGGACATGGGCCGCTTCATGAGCGGCGACAGTTCGATGGCCTTGATACGGCCGACGCCTTTGCCGGCAGCACTCAGTTTGGCCGCCATCTGTTCCGGCGTCGTCGTCACCGACCAGCGGTACCCCGGCATGGCGTTGCTGGCATCGCGGACGCCGCGCAGATAGGGTACGTAGGACCCCCAGACATTTTCACTGTCTTCAGTCCAGCCGCCGGCGGTGGAACAGAAAAAGGCATCGATGGGCTTGCCCTGATAGGTCAGGATTTCCCCTTTCGTCTCATTGACGGCCTTGATGATGGACGGCGACTCGCCGTTGATGCCGGCATAGACCTGGCTCGACGTATCGTCCGTCAGGTCGAAACCGCGCTGGCTGAAACGATTCTTATGAGCAATGGCATAGGTCCGGGCTGCCACGGCCTGGGCCTTCAGGGCCTCTTCGCTCCACGACGGCGACATTTCCTTGCCGACGACGCCGTAAAGATACTGTTCCACCGGCAGGACATTGACGACGGTCAGGCCCCAGCGGCCGGGAGACTTCATCATTTCCAGGGCGCCGCGGTAGGCGTAGCCATCAGTGATCTTGACGGAGCCGCCGTGGACCAGGGACCGGACCTGGACCGGCACGGTACTGACGTCGCCGTTGACAGTCAGGTTCGTCCCCAACAGGGCAATGGTGACGGGCACGTTGGCCGCCGCTTTCTTCCAGAGCATGTCGCCGCGATAGACACCCAGGCCCTGCGGCCCGGTGACGGCCACACTGCCCCGGCCTTCGCGGATGCCGATGCGCAGGGTAGCGCTATCGTGGACGGCTTGTTTATGTGTATATCCAGCCGGCGCCTTGGCCGTCTGCCGCACCGCTTTGACGGGCTGGCGGGGATGGCTTTTGGCCTTGGCCTTGGTCGGCGACGCAAAGACACTCGTCGTCACCAGGGCACAGAGGGCCGTGCAGAGGGCCAGGCGGGCTATCTTCTTTTTATACATAAAAATCCTCCTCACAGGCGAAAGAAGAGATTGAGGACAATCGTAAGGACTGCACTGATGATGAGGCAGGTCACGATGGGAAAATGGAAGGACGTGTTGCCCTTGGTAAAGGAAATATCGCCAGGCAGATGGCCCAGGAAATTCCCCAGTCCCAGGGAATCACCGGCCATCCATAAAAGGCCGGCGACGATGAAAAAGAGACCCGTAAGGATGAGTAATTTCGCCATAATCGTCCCTCCTATCCTTCTGATGGCGCAGGCAGGCCCAGATGGCGGTAGGCGGCGTCGGTGACGACGCGGCCCCGGGGCGTGCGGTTCAAAAAGCCCTGCTGCATCAGGAACGGTTCGTACACGTCTTCGACGGCATCGACGGATTCGCTGATGGCGGCGGCAATGGTGTCGAGGCCGACGGGACCGCCGCCGAATTTATCGATGATGACCTGCAGGACCCGGCGGTCCGTCCGGTCGAGGCCGCACGAATCGACTTCCAGCCGGTTCAGGGCATCATTGGCCAGGGACGCCGTAATCGTCGCGGCTTCGGCGACCTGGGCGAAGTCGCGGACTCGCTTCAGGAGACGGTTGGCAATACGCGGTGTCCCCCGCGAGCGGCGGGCGATTTCCAGGGCGCCGTCGTCATCGATGGCCATGTCGAGGATATCTGCCGTCCGCTTGATGATGAGGACCAGGTCTTCCGGTTTATAGAATTCCAGGCGGCAGATGACGCCGAAGCGGTCGCGCAGAGGCGGTGCCAGGCGGCCGACCTGGGTCGTCGCCCCGACCAGGGTGAACGGGGGCAGGTCGATGCGCACCGACCGGGCACTGGGGCCCTTGCCGATGACGATATCCAGGGCATAGTCTTCCATGGCCGCATAGAGGACTTCTTCGACACTGTGCGACAGGCGGTGGATTTCGTCGATGAACAACAGGTCCCGTTCCTGAAGATTCGTCAGGAGGGCGGCCAGGTCGCCAGGCCGTTCGATAGCCGGACCGGACGTGATGCGCAGGTTGACGCCCAATTCATTGGCGATGATGCCGGCCATGGTCGTCTTGCCCAGGCCCGGCGGCCCGTACAAGAGGACGTGGTCCAGCGCTTCCTTGCGCAGTTTCGCCGCCTTGATGAAGACTTCCAGATTGTCCTTGACCTTATCCTGGCCAATATATTCGCGTAAATAATGAGGACGCAGGCTGTACTGCCAGGAATCGCCCGGCAGGTCTGTCGTCTCGATGATCCGATTTTCTTCCATGACTTACCTCCCGCTCCCCAAGGCCTTCAGCGTCTCCTTCAGCAGCTGTTCCACAGTCGTACAGCCGGCCAGGTGCGATTCGGCGACGGGCAGGACTTCCTGTTCGCTGTAGCCGAGACTGGTCAGGGCCGCCAGGGTTTCTGCCAGGATGTCCGACAGGCCCGGCGCGGCCGAATTTCCCAGGTCCGCAGCCCCGGCGTCTTCACTGGCGACGGGACCGATTTTATCCTGCAATTCCAGGACGATGCGTTCAGCCGTCTTCTTGCCGATACCGGGCATCTTGGTCAGGCCCTTGATGTCCTTCTGATGGACGGCCAGGCGGAAACTGTCGGCCGTGCCGGCGCTGAGGATACCCAGGGCCACTTTGGGGCCGACGCCGTTGACGCCGATGAGGAGCATGAACAAATCGTATTCATCCTGCGTGGCAAAGCCATACAAGACGATGGCGTCTTCGCGGACGCTCATATAAGTATAGAGCATGGCTTCCTGGCCGACACAGAGCGTGTCCAGCGTCGAAGCCGGTGCATAGGTCCGGTAGCCGACGCCGTGGACGTCGATGAAACAGGAATTGACGAAGATGTGGCTGATCACGCCTTTCAGATAACCGATCATAACTGCACCTTCCTTTTCAGACTCATAGAATGACTGGAATAAATCGCGTAAATGGCCATGGCCAGGCCGTCAGCCGCATCGTCGGGCTTGATTTTCTGGCGGATGCCGAGAAGGCGCATGGTCATGTCGATGACCTGTTCCTTCGTCGCCCGGCCGTAGCCGGTGACACCCTGCTTGACCTGGAGCGGTGAAAATTCCAGGATAGGGATGCCCGCCTGCTGGGCCGTCAGGAGGATGATGCCCCGCGCCTGGCCGACGGTAATGGCCGTCGTGACGTTGCGGTTAAAAAAGAGCTGCTCGACGCCGATGACGTCGGGCTTATATTTCCGATAGAGTTCATTGAGGCCGTCAAAGAGCATGACCAGCCGTTCGGCATCGGTATGGTCCGGCGTCGTCTGGATGGTCCCATACGTCACCGGCTTCAGGCGGCTGCCGTCAGCGTCGATGACACCAAAACCGCAGATAGCCGTCCCCGGGTCGATTCCCATTGCCCGCATCTTCACTGCCTCCCTTTTATACAATCATAATAGTAGAAATAAATAGACTAACGTTCATTATATCATGAAAGAGGCCGTTGCACAAAGATTTTCCCTCTGGCTCCGACCTCTTTTGACTCAATTTTTACACTAAAACAACCTGTTTTCCGCAAAAAGCGATACCATATTTCAGGACTTTGGTAATGCCCCGGTCCTTGAAATCGGTTTCATAGCCCTTTTCATCGATCTGACGGCGGGCGTCCTGCGCTTTTTTCAGCAATTCATCCGAAGAACCTGCCGCTTTGAATTCCAAAATGGCGCCACACTGTCCACTGTGCGTGGGATAAATCGCCAGGTCATAACGTCCCAACCCGCTTTCCCGATTCGACTTTACTTCATATTCCGGGACCAGCAGCGTCGTCATCCCCAATAACAGGCCATGATAGAACGCCTCCCGGTTGGCCGTATCATACACACTGGCCACTTTCATCAGGATATCCTGCAAGCCTTTGGCAAAGGCGGTCCCGTTCCCTGCCATGAGGTTTTCCATAGTCGTCATCAGATACGACGTCGTCCGCCCAGGGCTCAGGCGGCTCAGGATTTCATTGCGGTAAATGCTGCGGACTTCCCGATTGGGAATGGCCAGCACGTACACCCACGTATCGATGACCAGCCGGCGGGATACGATTTTCAAATACCCTGCCAGCACGAGAATAGTATATAACGCATCGGGATTATCGGTAACTTCCGGATAAATCGTATTCTCTGTGAGGACGGCCGTCACAGTCTCTCCCTGGATAAGGCGCAGCAGGTTGTCTTCCTGGACCGGATCAGTCTGTTTCAACAATTCCCCCAGCAGGACATTGCCTGACGTATGGCCCCAATAAGGCTGCGGCTGGCCTTGTTCCTTGAAAAAGCACAAGACCGACCAGGGATTATAGATTTCCTGGCTGCCAAAACAATAGCCATCATACCAGTCACGCAGGACGGGCAGGGCCTTGTCCTGCTGCTGCGCACGGGCCAGGACCCGTACTTCTTCTGGCGTGAAACCGATCCAATCAGCATAGGTCCCATTGATGACACTGCTGACTTCCAGATTATTCAGGCCGCTGAAAATACTTTCTTTGGCAATCCGCAGGACGCCTGTCAATACGGCAAAATCCAAAGACGGATTCGTCTTCAGGGCAGGGCTGAGGAAATTCCGCATGAAAGCCATGCATTCATCATAAAAACCGTGCTCCCAGGCCTGCTGGACCGGGATATCGTACTCATCCAGCAATAGGACTACCGGTTGCTGATGATAACGCTTCATCATGTCCATCAAGCGGCGCAGGGCCTCTTCCATCTCGACAGGCGATGCCAGCCCGTCATGGATGCGCTGAAAATACCGCCGTTCAGCTCGTGAAAAGCCAGGGACTTCCATGAGATACGCGTATTGGTCATATAAATCACTGAGAAGAAAGCGGAATTTTTCCACCATATCCGGCCAAGTCCGGTGCCTGACATCCTTCAAAGACAGGAAAAGGACAGGCCGCTTCCCCTGCTCCGCCATATACCGTTCGCCAGCCCGTTCAATAGCCAGGCCGCGAAAGAGTTTCCGGTAATCCTGTTCCGGGTCAGTGGCAAAAAAATAATAGAACATGGACAAGAACAATGTCTTGCCAAAACGGCGCGGCCGCGTCAGCAGCAGCACTTCCCCATGATTATCGAGGAAATCCCGTATAGCCAGGGTCTTATCGACAAAATAATAATTTCCCTCACGGACTTTGGCAAAATCATCAATACCAATAGGCAGGCCTTGCATAGCCGCTCCCCCCCCCCTTCCAGATGTTAAAAAAATTCCCTTATACTATATCTATAGTATAAGGGAATCGCCAGTCAAAAGAAAGGCTCAGTCTTCATCCTCATCGACAATGACGCTGAGGATGTTGGCTTTGGTATCGATGATGCGGCTCAGGGAGCGGTCGTATTTCCGGACGGCCAGGGCCGAGACGATGAGTCCGGCGATGCCGCCGACGACGGCACCGGCAGTATGGCCTATGATGAGATAGCCTAAAAGGGCCGTGATGAGCAGCATGGCGACGGGCAGGATGAAGCAGACAAAGGCACCGGAAATGAGGTGCGAGTCATCGACTTCATAGCGGACGTGGTCGCCTTCGGCAGCACCGATGGAATTATAAGCCAGAAGCTTGACGTGATCCGCTGCGGCGCAGACACTGCAGGCCACATAGAGCGAATCGCGGCTGACCCGTACTTTCGCCAAGCCATTATCCTTGATTTCTTCGACAAAACCTTCACCAAAACGCATATCTTATGCCCCCTTCCGAGTTATTAATCAATAATAGTTATTTATTGATATGATTATAACATAGTATACATTATGAATCAAGTATTGTCTTGCCGTTCATCAACAGGATGAGTCATTGAAAATTAGGAAAGATTTTCTGCATGGACCAACAAAAAATCAATAAAATACTGGCTGGCAACAGGTAATTCATTTTTCTTTTTAGCAATAAAGCCAATATTGCGGGTCATGGCAGGCGACAGCGGTCGGATGGCAACATGATAATTCGTCTTGCGCGTAACCAGTTCAGGCAAGATACTGACCCCTAATCCATGTTCGACCATAGAAAGAATCGAATAATCATCATGGACGCGCATGCTGACCCGGGGTTCCAATCCCTGTTGCCGGAAAGCTTCCAACGGTCGGCTCAGGCTGCCTTCTTCAATGACAAGAAACGGTTCAGCAGCCAAATCCTCCAAGGTTACCACTGCTTGCCGTGCCAGTGGATGGTTTGCTGGTACGATGGCACGATATTCGCCTTTTTTTAAAAATACGGCCTGGCCACTATAAACGCTCATATTGACAAAGCCAAAATCCACTTCGCTTGTCCGTACCCATTCGGGAATACTATTATTATCTCCTTGATGCAGAACAAATTCGACATGGGGATATTTCTTTTTAAACTCTAAAATCAGTGGCGGCAACCAATGGCAGGAAATACTAGAAAGCGTACCAATGCGAATGACCCCCGCATCGAGACCGCGGATTTCTTTAGCAATCTCCTGCATAGCCAGGTAGTGGGACACGGTATTTTGAATGGATGGAAAAAGGCGCTTCCCTTCGATGGTCAGACAGACGCGATGGCTGCTGCGGTAGAGCAGCTTGATGCCCATTTCCCTTTCCAATGACGTAATCATCTGGCTCAATGCTGGCTGCGTATATCCAAGCAGCTCTGCCGCTTTCGTAAAGCTGCCCACTTCGACGATTTTTTGTAACGCAATATAACGATTCATTTTAACATAATCCTTTTGCATATTAATATCAAGAACATCTATTTTTCTTATCATAATAGAACGGGTATAATAAAGTCAAGCCCGGACAGGCGGCCGCTTCGTTATATACGCAGTTGGGCTTTCGGCTGGCCGGTACGGCACCGATCCCCTTGCAAGGGCTGATTCAGGAACAGCAGGTATTTTTTGAACGAAAGGTGGCAGATTAAAATGAAAAAATTAGGACTTATCGGCGGTGTAGGACCGGAATCAACGATTCCGTATTATAAAGGTATTGTCTATGGCGTGCAGAAAAAAGTGGGCAAACCGTATTTCCCCAACTTGACCATTGAAAGCTTGAGCACCTTTGAAGTCATCCGCATGAGCAGCGCTGGCAATCTGGACGGCCTGACAGCATATCTGCTCCAGGGGTTCCGTAATCTGGTAGCTGCTGGCGCGGAAGTCGGGGCGATGGCCTGCAATACCGGTCATCTTGTCTTTGAGGCGTTGCAAAAAGAAGTTCCTATCCCACTGATCAGTATTGTCGAAACGGCAAAAAAAGAAGCCCAAAAACAAGGATACCAGAAGATTGGACTAATCGGCACGCAGGCGACGATGGAAGAAGATTTCTTTAAAGCCCCTTTTAGAAAAGCAGGCATCGACGTCGTCGTACCGCAACCATCGGAACGGACATTTATTGCCGATCATATTGAAAAAGAATTGGAGCTCGGCATTGTCAAGGAAGATACAGCACAGGAAGTACTGGCAATTACCAGCCGCCTGGCGCAAGACCAGCAGATTGAGGCTATTGTCTTGGGCTGCACAGAATTGCCCATGATTTTTACTGGCCGCCAAGCAGCCGTACCCATTCTCGATACGATGCAACTGCATATTCAGACGTTAGTATCTGCCATAATGGAAGATTGACTTAATTCAAAAGGTACACGAAATTAACCGGACATCATGTCAGCAAAAACCGTGTACCTTTTTTATATGTTCTTCTCCGTTAATGCGACAACACTGGCTACCGGTCTGTCAGCAGGCCCCGGACGATGTGCTTGCGGCAGGACTGGTAGACGAAGGTCAGGACGATGGCCGTGACCAGCCAGCTGGCCGGGTAGGCCGCCATGAGGACCAGGAAGTCGCGGTGAGCGGCAAATACGGTGTACAGCCAGGTGATGCGGACGCCGCAGATGCCGACCAGGACGACGACAGCCGGCGGCAGGGAATAGCCATAGCCGCGCAGGGATCCGGAGATGATGTCGATGATGCCATTGAGGTAGAACGTCCCGGCGACGTAAAAGAGGCGCTTCGTCCCCAAGGCGACGACGTTCGGGTCGCCGTTGAACAGGCGGATGAGTTCCGGCGAAAAGAAGAGGACCGGCACGGTGACGACCAGGAGGAACGCCGCTTCGACGCCAAAGGCGACTTTGGTGATGCGGAAGCAGCGGCGCAGGTTGCGGGCGCCGTAGTTCTGGCCGACGAAGGTCGTCGTCGCCTGGCTGAAGCCGTTGACGAAACAGTAGATATTGCCTTCGATGATGAAGGCCGCAGCCGACGCTGCCATGGCTTCCGTCCCCAAACTGTTCAGGGCCGACTGGATGAGGACATTGGACAAGGCAAAGACCATGCCCTGGATGCCGGCAGGCAGGCCGATGCGGATGATGTGGTGCAGTTCTTCCCGGGAAAAGCGCATGTGGTGGCGTTCCAGGCGGATGCGGTCCGTCGTCCGGCACAGCAGGGCCAGGAGGATGAGCGAATTGACGGCAAAGGCGATGACTGTCGCCCAGACGACGCCGGCCAGGCCGAAATCAAAGACCAGGACCGACAGCAGGTCGAGGACGATATTGACGATATTGGCTGCGACCAGGCTGTATAACGGCGTCTTGCCATCGCCGCAGCTGCGGAAGATGGCCGCCTCGAAGTTATACAGCGACAAAAAAGGCAGGCCCAGCAGGAAGATGCGCAGATACTGTTCGGCCATGTCGTAGACGTCTGGCGGCACTTCCAGGACCCAGAAGGCTGGATAGACGATGAGTTCGCCGATGACGGCCAGCAAGGCCCCCAGGCCAAAAGACATCAAAATAGCTGTCTGGACCGTCCGTTCCACTTTATCGTCGCGGCGGGCACCGAGATACTGGGCAATGGTGACATTAGCCCCCAGGGAAATCCCCATGAGCAGCATGACCAGGATGCCGATGACAGGCATATTGTTGCCGACGGCAGCCATGGCGCTCTTGCCGACGAAACGCCCCAGGATGACGACGTCGGCACTGTTGAAGAGCTGTTCAAATAAGCCCATGAGGCCGATAGGCATGGCAAAAAGGAACAACTTGTCGGCAATAGAGCCGTGCAGCATATCCATGCCGTGACGGCCCTTATTTTGTGTATTTTCCATAAATAATTACCTCGTTCTCGTGAATGATGCTTTCTTCCCTTAGTATAGCATATCAAAAAGAGGCTGTCGCATTGACAGCCTCTTTTTCTGTAGGGGCGACCACGTGGGGCGCCCGTTCACGCAAATCCAGTTCACAAGTATCCCACATATACCTGGCGGGCTCGCCCTCTACAGCGGTCCGTTTCAGCAACCGTCAGGCCATTCCTTGTAGTCATGGCCTGATGGGCTGAAAAGGCACGTGCGAGCCCCTACAAACAGCAAACTATATGCGTTAGTCGTGGCGGATGAGGAGCTGGATGTTTTCTTTTTTATAGGTCGTGTAGATGCTTTTGATGAACTGGTGCTTGAGGACGGCTTCGTCGACGATGTTGCGGATACGCAGGACGACTTTGAAGGAAATGCCGTATTCCCCCATCTGGTCATAGCGGACGAGGGGCTCGAAGCCGGTGACGCCGTATTCACTGTGGTCGAGGATATGCCGGGCCACGCCGAGGGTGACGTCTTCGACACGCTGCAGGTCATTGTCATAGGTAATGGTCAAGGGAATGGAAATGGTACATTCCGCCAAAGGCTGTTCGTAGTTGGTCAGCGTCGCCGTGGCAATGCTCTTGTTGGGGACGATGACCATATTCCCCGTCGCCGTACGGATTGTCGTATTGCGCCAGTTCATGTCGACGACGCGGCCGGCTTCGCCGCTGGCCAGACGGATGTAATCGCCCATGTGGACCTGTTTCGATACCAGCGTCGTAATGCCGGAAAAGAGGTTGGCCAGTGTATCCTGCAAGGCCAGGGCCGATGCCAGGCCGCCGGCGCCGAGCGCTGTCAAGAGCGGTGAAATGGAAATGCCGTAGGAACTGAGGATGAAGAGGATGCCCACCATGTAGACGCCCAGGTCGACGACGGTCGTCAAGATGGACGTCGTCGCCGCTTTATCGCCGCTCTTGGACAGTTTGTCCTTCAAGAAAGACGATACCGTATGGGCACAGAAGAAAGTCACTGTAATGATGACGACGCTGTGATAATGGTAGGATAGGATATTCTGAACGAAATCGGGCAGGTTGAGGATATCCTTGGTCAGCTGGATGCCCAGGAGGATGCCCAGCAGGGTCGGCATGAAGCGGAAGATATTGCGCCAGCTGTCACGCGGGACTTTCGTCACACGGCTCAGCACTTCGATGACGATCCGGAAGACGCCGTGCAGGATGACAATGCCAATGAAGATGAATAAAAGAAAGGCCAGGAAATGAACGTGCGGCCCGCCATGTTCCAATTCAAAAGAAAAAGTATTCACAATGGATTCCATAAAAAAAGCCTCCTCCGAAGCAATAAATCTAAAATAATAATGATTTATTATACTCTGGAGGAGGTAAAACAACAATACGGCAATGGTTACAGTTCTATGTCATTTACCAAACGGACTCAATGCACACGGAACTGTGCAGCCTATCCATTTCAATATCCCAGCTGCGCTAACCAAGACAGGACACTGTCTTTCGCCTGGACGACATCGTCGCGGGAGACCGTATAGGCATTATTTTCTACATCAGCTCCCGGTTCTGCCTGAGCTACCTTGGCTACCGTACCGGCCAGGCCGCTGCCGCCATGGGTCGAAAAGGGAATGACCTTCTTGCCGTCGAAACGATGGCTGTCCAGGAAGGTATAGACCGGCATGGGAAGGTCGCCCCACCAGATAGGATATCCCAGGAAAATCGTATCGTACTGACTCAGATCACCGAAGGTATCCTGGATAGCCGGCCGGACTTCACGCATAAGTTCCAGCTTGGCCTTGGCGACCAGGGCTTTGTGGTCCGTCGGATAGGCTTCGTCTGGCATGATGCGGAAGACATCGGCGCCGGTCTTGTCGGCAATGACTTGGCCGATGTACTGGGTACTGCCCTGCAAGGCGTTCATGTCACTGCCTTCGGGTTCTGAAAAGTAAATGACGGCGACATGGCTGTCCGTATGCTGCCCTTCGTTTTTTCCCGAAGCCGGCCCTTCGATGGAGGCGCCGGCATTGGCATCGACCGAAGCGACGGCCTGCTTCTTTTCCGTCGCCCCCGTCTGTCCATCGGCCTGAGTCGTACCATTGCCGCAGGCTGCCAGACCGATAGCCAGGCAAGCTGCTCCTACCAATGCGATGATTTTCTTTTTATTCATGATGAGCTCCTTTCGTTGTTACACACCTAATTGATTCGCTATAATGACAGCTTACAACCGGTAGTGAACTCCCTGTCAAGGCTTTTCAAAAAAATTAGCCTGCCCACGTTATCATGACGCAGGCAGACCTATGTCCATAATAAATATTAATTATAAACTTTCCCGGAAGATGTCGATGATTTCCTGACGATCCAATTTCTTATAACCGCCATCGAGAATCATCGTCGCATCCGCCAGATCGTCCAGCATCGTTTCGTCAGCTCCCAATTCGCGAATCGACATGGCGACACCGATTTCTTTCATCCACGCTTCCATACAGGACAGTCCTTCTTGTGCCACTTGTTCGTCCGTCTTACCGACTGCCTGGACGCCCCAGACGTTTTCGGCAAAGCGTTTGAACTTAGGCAGACCATAGGGCAGGATATGGCGGTAATACGGCAGGGAAACGGCCGCCAGTGTCATGCCATGAGTCGCATTGGTATAGCCGCCAACGGCCTGTCCCAGCATGTGGACCATCCAGTCACTGGACTTTCCACAGGCGACGAGGGTATTCAAGGCCCAAGTAGCCGTCCACATGATGTTACTGCGGGCTTCATAATCCTGGGGATTTTTTATAGCTATACGGCTGGAATGGATGACTGACCGCATCAAGCCTTCACTGATGTAATCACTGGTCGTATCGTCATCGCCGGAGAAATACTGTTCGCAAATGTGATTGAAAATATCATAGATACCGGCTTTCATCTGGTATTCCGGTACAGTCATGGTATAGCGCGGATTAAGGATAGAAAATTTCGGCATTACCTCTTCACTGGCAAAGACATGACCGATTTTCTGTTTCGTATCGCTATTGGTAATGACCGAACCAGCATTCATTTCCGAACCCGTACCGGCCATAGTGAGGACGCAGCCTACGGGGACGAGCTGGCAATCCGGTTCTTCAAAGCGGATGAAGTATTTGTCCCACGGATTTTCGTCGCAATGGACAGAAACGGCGACCGCCTTAGCATAGTCGCAGACCGAACCGCCGCCGACAGCCAGCAGTAAATCCGCCTGATGCTGGCGGGCGATATCGATGCCTTCATAGAGTTTCTTCAGCGTCGGATTAGGCATGACCCCCGAGATTTCCGTTACCTGCTTGCCCTGCTGTTCCAGCAGTTTCTGAATTGCATCGTAGATGCCATTCTTCTTGATAGAACCGCCACCATAAATCAAGACAACGTTGTCCCCGTATTTTGGCAGTTCCTGTTTCAAAGATTGCAGGGAATCTTCTCCAAAATAGATTTTTGTCGGATTATGATATGTAAAGTTACCTAACATGATGAGTTACCTCCGTTTTGACTTGCTGAATCCAATGGTCTACGGCAGAAGCCTTCGTGACCATGTCGCTGCCGCCATTGGAATCGAACTGGATTTCCATGGATGGGCCAAGGGCTAGATAGCTAGCTTAAATGCAAAAGGCTTATATCCAATGTCTAGACATTCATCAATTGCATTGCAAGTTTTTCTCAAAAGTCGTATACTAAAGAAAATCCATACCCCAGGAGGAAACCCATGGAAATACGGACACTGCAATATTTCCTGGCCGTCGCCAGGGAACAGAATATGACCGGTGCAGCCAATATGCTGCACATCACACAGCCGACGTTGTCCCGGCAGATGGCCGATCTGGAAAAGGAATTGGGCAAGCAGCTTTTCATCCGGACCAACCGCAGTACACTGCTCACGGAAGAAGGCATCCGCCTGCGCCAGCGGGCCGAGGAAATCGTGTCCCTCGTCCAGCAGACGAAAGCCGAAATCAGCGACGACCAGCCGGAACTGACGGGCTGTATCCGCATCGGTGCCGGCGAAACACCAGTCATGCACTTCCTGACCGACACCTTTGCCAAACTGCAGCGGAAACATCCGGGCATTACGTGTGAACTCTTTACGGGTAACGCCGATACGGTCGAAGAGAAACTCTCCCGCGGCCTCATCGACTTCGCCCTCTTCATCGAGCCTTTCAATCCGGAAAAATACGAATTCCTGCGTCTGCCTGAAAGCAACCGGGGCGGCATCATCACCCGCAGCGATACGCCCTGGGCCCGGCTGCCAGCCATCACGGCCGACATCTTGAGCCAGATTCCCCTGCTCGTCTCGTCACGGACTGCTACGGCAACCTTCGATATCCGTCAGTGGTCGCAAGGAAGCGTAACGGCCGAAAACTTGAAGGTCGTCGGAAAATTCGACCTCATCGCCAATGCGGCCCAGCTCATCCGGACGGGCATTACCAGTGCCCTCGGCATCGACGAGCTCTTCCAGCTCCATACGCCGGACCTGGCCTTCGTCCCCCTGGAACCAGCCGTCACCTTCTCGTGTCTCGTGGCCTGGAAAAAATACCAACTCCTGTCACCGACGTGCGAAGCCTTTTTGAAGGGCCTGAAAGAAGAAATCCATTGGCAAGGAAAGGACTGATTCGGATGTTAGATTTACGGGTACTCAATTATTTCCTCACCGTCGCCCGCGAAGAAAGTATCACCCATGCTGCCGAGGCCCTGCACCTGTCCCAGCCGACGCTGTCGCGGCAGCTGCGCGACATGGAAGAGATGCTGGGAAAAGAACTGATGATCCGCGGCCCTCGTCGCATTACGCTCACCGAAGAAGGCTTATTCCTGAAAAAGCGGGCTGAAGAAATCCTCTCCCTGGCCAGTCATACAGAAGAGGAACTGCGCAGCGACGATACGGAACTGAATGGCAATATCCGCATCGGCTCGGCCGAAGCCGACAGTGTCCGCTTCATCATGCAGACAGCCCATAAGCTGCAAAGCCGCTATAAGAACCTCCATTTCCACGTTACCAGCGGCGATGGTCAAGCCATCATGGAAGCCCTGGACAAAGGCCTCATCGACGTCGCCGTCATCTACGGCCATGTCGATACGGAAAAATATGAGGTCCTGTCCTGCCCATACACTGACCACTGGGGCCTCCTCCTGCAGCGCAGCCATCCGCTGGCAGCCAGGGAAGTAATCCATCCGCAAGACTTATGGACGGAAAACCTCATCCTGTCCCAGCAGGTATTACAAGCCAACAGCCACGGTAACAAATTGCAGACATGGATAAAAAAGCCCTTTGCCGAACTGCACATCCAGGCGACTTACAATCTGGCCTATAATGCGTCCCTCATGGTCCGCGAAGGGCTGGGGTCCTGCATCATGCTGGAAAAAATCATCAACGTGCCGCCCCATGACCCGGCGCTCTGCTTCCGCCTCCTGGACCCGTTGTTGGAAGATACCTTGTTCATCGTATGGAAACGATTCCAATTATTTTCCAAAGGGACCCAGCAATTCATCCATCTCCTGAAGGAAGAGGCGGAAAAAATAAGCCCGCCGTAAAACCTCAATGTTCAATGTTTTTGATGAAGTGAGCCGGTACGCCGCCGACGACGGTATATGGCGGGACGTCCCTGTTCACGACGGCACCGGCTGCGACGATGGCATAACGGCCGACAGTGACGCCAGCCGTTATGGTCGCATTGGCCCCGATCCAGGCGCCTTCTTCCAGGACGATCCGGCCGGGCATGAGCTCACTCCGTTTATCCGGGTCAGGATGATGATTGAGCGTAGCCAGGACGACATTATGGCCGATGAGGACATTATCACCGATGAAAATGCCGCCCTGGTCCTGGAACTTACAGCCGCTATTGAAGAAGACATGCTTGCCAATATGGATATTCTTGCCAAAATCCGTATAAAACGGCGGAAAAAAGGCAAAGGTATCATCGACAGGACGGCCGATGAGCCGTGAAAAAAGTTGGCGCAGCTCTTCCGGTTCGTGGTACTGTGTATTGATTTCCATAGTAATCTTCTGGGCCTGCCGGCTGTAAAATCGCATCGTTTCGATTTCGCCTGCTGTCGTGCCGATGACCGGCTCCCGGTCCCAGCGCTTCAAGACCTGCGATAAAGATAGCATATAAAGGCTCCTTTCTGATGTTCTTACCTTTATTTCAAGGCATCGTCAAAAAATTGGACCAAATCGGCAAAAGGAATCTTATCCATCTGGTCATATAAATCGGTGTGCGTAGCCCCGGGAACGACGATTTCCCGTTTCGGCGCCTTCAATTTGGCATAGGCCGCATCGGCAAAGTATTTCGAGTGAGCTTTCTCACCAGTAATGAGCAGGACCGGGCGCGGACTGATTTCGTTAATGTGTTCCATAAGAGAGAAGTTGAAGAACCCATAAGGCGTCGTCGAATCCCAGGCCAGTGTATTGGAATTGATGGAACGCGGATGATAGGCCCGGCCTACATAGTAATCATAGAAGCCTTTGACGACATCATTGGCATCGTCAGGCAGCTTGTCCGGGAACATCGTGTCATGAGAAACGACATGTCCCTGGGCGTCGACGGCCAGTTCATGCGAACCCGGGATAGGCTGACCTTCTTTTGCTTCTTTATCCCGCATAACGGCCAAATGTTCCTTCACTTTTTCCCGCTGTTCCGGCGTATAGTAATCTCCCTGATAGTGATTGCGGATACTGTCGGACATATCATACATCGCTGAAGTCGCGACGGCTTTGATGCGCGTGTCATTGGCAGCCGCCGTCAAGGCCATACCGGACAGGCCGCAGATGCCGATAGCCCCTACTTTATCGGGATTGACGAATTTCAAATTGCTGATGAAATCGACAGCGGCACTATAATCTTCTACAAAGATATCAGGCGAAGCCATATTACGGCGCGTTCCCCCGCTTTCCCCAGTCATGGACGGATCAAAGGCGACAGCGACATATCCGTGTTTCGCCATTTCCTGGGCATATAAGCCGGAAGATTGTTCTTTGACAGCGCCGAAAGGCCCTGAAACGACGACGGCCTTATATTGCTTCTGGGCATTGAAGTTTTTCGGCAAATAAAGGTGGCCAGCGACGTCAAAACCATAACGGTTCTGAAAGCGGACATTCTTCGCTTCAATCTTGGGGTCAACTTTGAATACCCGTGTATCATTCGTTAATTCGCTGATGGAAGACTGTTTCATCTGCGATTCCGCCTGCAAAACCGCTGCCGGCGTCGCCGCATATGCGGCACCCGTGCCGAATCCAGAAAAAGTAAAGGTACTGACAACCAAAGCAGCCGCTACTAATAAGGCTTTCTGATGTTTTTTCATGTTATATACTCCTTTTTCAACGCTCTTGAATCTCTATCTATTGCTTGATTACAGTATACTTGGTTATCCATTAAATAACAAATACCTATGTACTTCATTAATCAATGCTTTTTTCCTATACTTATTTGAATAAAAAAAGAGAGCTGTCGCATGAAGCCAAAAATGGCTTAATGCGACAACCTCCTTCTTTTTCTATCAACGATTCAGGCTCTGGACCCACTGCTGAACCGTACTTTCCGACACATTGGACGGGAAGCATTTGCCTTCCAGCCAGTTGCCCGTACCAGCCATCTGCTGCAGCTGTCTGCCGCTGTCGCCGAGGCCGGAGCTGGCCGACGTGGCAAAGGGGATGACCGTCTTGCCACTGAAGTCATTGTGTTTGACGAAAGTATCTACCGGCCAGGCAGCGATTCCCCACCAGATAGGATATCCGATGAAGACCGTATCGTAGCCTTCCCAATTGTCTGCCTTATCCTTGACCAGAGGGACGTCGCGCAGGCTGGCATCGTCGCGTTCGCGCGAAGTCCGGCTGTCTTTATTGTTGTAATCCATGTCGGCTTCGGTATATTCCTGGACCGGCTTCAATTCCATGACGTCGCCGTTGGTCGCTTTGGCAATGTAGTTGGCTACATTCTTGGTATGGCCGCCGGCCGAAAAGTAAACGACCAGCGTTTTGCCATTGCCCTTGACCGGGGCCTGGGCCGCCGTATCCGTCTTTTTTGAGGCGCTGGAAGACGCATCGGCGCCGTTCGTATTGCCACAGGCAGCCAGGCCCAGGACCATGAGACTGCTCAGGGCAAGCATTAAAACTTTCTTCATCATCTGATTTTTACCTCCTGATTATTTCAAATAGAGACATTTACTCCCCGTACACTTCCTTGGCATAACCGAAGGCCGCCCAGGCCTTGGGCCAGCCGCTGTAAAAGGCGAGCTGTGTAATGATTTCGGCCATTTCGTCCTTAGTGACGCCATTTTTCTTGGCCGTTTCCATATGGTATTTCAGAGAACTATCGGTAATGCCCTGGGCGATGAGGGCCGAGACGGTGACGATGCTCCGCTCTTTGAGGGGCAGGACATCATTCTTGCTCCACACTTCGCCAAAGAGGATATCGTCGTTATAGCGGGCAAAATCCGGGGCAAAGGTCCCCAGCTGCTGCCGCCCTGCAGTCTGCACGATTTTGACAGCTTTTTTCGATTGATTATCAGTCGTATTCATAGCATATGCATCTCCTGTTCCCAAAAACCGATTCCCGCCAGGACCATGAGCCCGGCCGCTAAGAAGTGCTTACGGAAGGGCATCATAATCGGCCTCCGCTACGGCTTCACACCATTCCGTACTCGTATCGGTCCCGTCGACTTCAATGGCCAGATGCTGGAAGGCACTGTCCTTGGCAGCACCGTGCCAATGCTTGACGTTGGCCGGGATGTGGACGACATCGCCGGCGTGGAGGGCCTGGGCCGGTTTCCCCCATTCCTGATACCAGCCGCGGCCGGCCGTGACTAACAGCATCTGACCGCCGCCCTGGCTGGCATGGTGGATGTGCCAATGATTGCGGCAGGCCGGTTCAAAAGTGACATTGCCGACGACGACCTGTTTCAGGGACAACATGTTCAAATAACTGGTGCCATCAAAATACCGGGCATAGTCGACGTTTTCTCCGCCCATAGCAAAGGGGCTCGTCTGCTTGATTTCTTCTAAAGTCATTTTCCTTCGTCTCCTCTTTTTCGTAACACATATAATAAATAATCCAGCCGGTCCAGCTGAAGCTGTTTGTCATGAATAGCATCGAGCAAGTACCGGCGATGGCGCTGCAGGCACGACAACTGCTCTTCCTCGGGCAGGGCCTCATACTGTTCGATAAAAGCCGCCGAACAACCGGCATCGATCAAATTCTGCCAAACCTTCCCTTCCATCATCGACCTCCTCTCTCCTTGCTTATTACGCCTTTATCTTAACAGACGGCTACGGGAATGTAAAACGCTTATATTTTATGGCCAGATATGCATTTTTCGTATGGCAACGGGCGCAGGGTTAGGGGCTAGGGGCTAGGGGTTAGTGGCTCGTGGTTAGTGGCTCGTGGCTCGTGGCTAGGGGTTAGGGGTTCGTGGCTAGTAAAGGCGCCTAAGGCGCCCATTTTTTACGAACCACGAACAACGAGCCACTAAAAAAAAGGGATGCCGCATGAAGATTGATTTCATCATGCGAGATCCCTTTAAATTTAAAGCCATCCGCTAACTGCTGACTGCTAAAAAAGGCGCTGTCTTCTGTGACAGCGCCTTTTTATGTACAACTCTTATTCAGCTGTTGTGTTGTTGACAACCTGTTTGCCTTTATAGTAGCCGCAAGTCGGGCATACATGATGAGGCATCATTGCTTCGTGGCACTGCGGGCATTCTACGTAGCCCGGTGCGGTCAATTTCCAGTTTGCGCGACGCATCTTCTGACGAGTCTGGGATAATCTGTTCTTCGGTACTGCCATGTTCTGCACCTCCTTAAATCACATGGTACGTTATTTCTAGCGCTTTTCTTTGGATCGCAACAATTGAGCCAGGACTTCGAGTCTTGGGTCAATCTTGTCGGTAGGACAACTACAGGGTCCGTCGTTCAGGTTTGCACCGCACTGCGGACAGAGTCCTTTGCAGTCTGGCCGGCACAAAACCCTCATTGGCTCGCTGAGGATCAACGTTTCTCTAATTGTCTCCGTCAAATCGATGTACTCCCCATTATAGGGCAATACGTCCTCGGGAAGCTCTGCTTCCGTACCATAGACTTCAGACAGTGTTTCCTTCCGATCCACCGATACCGGTGACAGGCAGCGGCTGCAGGTGTATTTGCCAGAGGTCTGTATGGTTCCCTGTACCACCATGTGGTTACCATCGAACCAATAGGCCCCATCCACAACTACTGTGGCGTCCTTCCAAGGAAGGTCCTCCACTTCACCTAGCTCGGCAGCCGGACATTCAAAAGAAAAGGGGAAAGACTTCCCGACTTCTTTTAGTGCTTCTTCGACTTGTAGTTTCATATTTCTACCTCGACTATACTATTATATCTATCTACTTGGGCTTTGTCAATCATTTTTTCCGGTCTGGCCCGATGAATTCCCGCAACAGCGAATTGGGCGGTACGACGGACGAGTCGATACTCTTGAAGGGCTTGAGGAACCGCAGGAGCCGGCGGGCTTCGGCGTAATGGACGCTGCCCTTGTCGATGGATTCCAGGAGCGGTTCGGCATAGGGCTTGAGGACAGACAGTTCATAGGGCAAAGCCGTGTTGAAAATCGTATCGGCATCTTCCTGATAGGGATAGATGTTCTTTTCTTCGCCGCGGCGGACGTCAGCCCAGATATCCATGGTCGCCATGGGCCCGCGGTCGCGGAACTGCTGGTCCCGGACCATGCGGCGGATGATGCGCGTATCCGACGTGGAAATGCGGTTGTGGTCGTTAATGCGTATCTGCGTCAGGACGCCCAGGGAAATCTTGACCTTTTCATAGCGCGGCAGCATGTAGGTCAGGGAATCGTTCAAGGCGTGGAGGCCTTCGACGACGATGGGCTGGCCTTTTTCCAGGACTGTCGGCTTGTCGTCGAAATGGCGGTGGCCTGTGACGAAATCGAAGCGGGCCAGGTGGACTTCCTTGCCCTGGTTGAGGTCATCGATCTGCTGGTTGAAGAGCGGCACGTCGATAGCCCGCAGGGATTCGAAGTCATAGCTGCCGTCGGGATTTTTCGGCGTATCTTCGCGGTTATAGAAGTAATCGTCCAGAGAAATGCCGATAGGCCGCAGGCCGTTGACGCGGAGCTGCGTCGTCAGGCGCTTGCAGAACGTCGTCTTGCCTGCCGACGACGGGCCGGCGATGAGTACAACCTTGACCTTCGGGCGGCAACTGACGATATAGTCGGCCAGCTGACCCAGTTTCTTTTCCTGTAAGGCTTCGGCCATATCGACCATATCCTGTATGGTCCCGTTCTCTATATAATGGTTTAAGTCATAGACGTATTCACAGCGGACGATGCGCCCCCATTCTTCGGCGTCCAGGAAGAGGCGGGCCATCTTGGGGATTTCCTTGTACTCCGGCAATTCATTGGGATTGTCGACGGTCGGCGTTTCCAGGATGACGCCGGGCGCATAGGACCGCAGGTTGAAGCAGGTCACATAGCCCATGCTGGGCAGGAGAGGCCCCATATAGTAGTCAAAGGTCTGGCCGCACTGATAGGCCATGATATGGGTGACGTCGACGTGGCGCAGGAGTTCCGCTTCCCGCATCATATGGCGGTTGCGGCACATTTCCATAGCCGTTTCGGCGCTGGCGATGACCTGGGAAATGGGTTCATCTTGTTCGACGATTTCGTGCATGCGCTTCTTGATGATGTCCACGTCGTGGACGGTGACGGTGTGGCCGATTTCCAGTTCGCAGTACAAGGCCTTGCGCAGGGCATGCTTGACCAGGACCTTGCCGTCGGGATAGAGGTCGCTGACGGCGCGGACCAGGAGGAAGATGGCCGTGCGGATGATGCACTGGTTGCCTTCCATGGTATTGATGGGCAGCCAGTCTACGTCGCCGCTCTGGTCGACCTTGGTCTGGAGGCCGACACATTCGTTATTGTATAAGGCCGCTGCAATGGGCATGTCGTCGTGCTGGCAATACTGTTCACAGACCTGCTGCAGCGTCACTCCTTCCTTGACTTCATAGGAATTTCCTGATTTCACATCGTGTAAAGTAATCACAGGAATCACGCTCCTTTTCTTTCGGTAATGGCATATTCATTATACCATATTTTTGCAGCCTGCGGCAGATGCGCCGAAAGGCTGAACGCCTAACGCAGACTGTGGTATAATAAGAAAAATAGGATTTCGTGTAGTAAGGAAGGATAATCTATGAGAAAAAGAGTGCTTACCTTATGGGATGGCAAAGTCTTCCTGGCCCTGGTCGTCCTCATGGGCTGTATCCTAGCAGGGATCGCGTCATATCAGCACGTCTATATGAAAACGCCCGATTATGCCGTCTCCCAGGTCATCCGTGCCGCCCGGGACGGGGATATGGAGACCTTCAGCCGCCACGTCGATGAAGGGGCCCTGAGCGGCCAGTTCTTCGATGCCCTCGTGTCCCATACGTCGGACAGTACGGATGAATCCTTTTTGCTGAATATCATCCGCTCGCCGTTGCGGGCTTCTTTCATCACCACAGCCGACCTCTACCTGAACTGGACGCTGGCCGGGAATACGGACAATGACGAATATCAGAAAACGGCCGATAACCTGCAGCGCACCTTGAAGAGCGCCGGCCTGGCCGTCCCCCTGGCGGGCTGGCACCTCGACGGCGCCGACTGGAGCCATGACAATACAGTGAAGCTCTACTTGTACAACGACCGCCTGGGCGCGACCGTCCCCTGTACGGTCACGCTGGAACAGACGCCGTCCCAGACCTGGATGATCACGGGCCTGGCCGACCCGGAAGCCTTCCTCAACGACTTGCGCGATGTCATGAAGAAAGAATTGGCAGCCTACAACAAGCCAGTCCAGCAAAAAATCGACGCCATCATGACCGTCCGCGACGTCTCTTCCAAAATCGTCACCGGCCAGGGCCGCACCTTCCTGCGCCTGAGCTATACGCCGGTCTTCCGCAAGGACCGCAATGACATCACTTCTGTCAAAGCCGTCTACACCCTGCGCCGGGACAGCGATAAAGCCGTCCTCTATACGTCGCCCCTGCGCCTGTCGACATCGGCGGAAAAACGGACCCATGAGAGCCAGTTCCTGCTCAATCCCCTCATCCCGTCACAGTACAGCCTCATCCGTTCGCAGACCCTGGACGGCATGACCAGCGAACTCCACCTCACGGCCATCACCCTCAAAGACGGCACAGAATTGGCATTGGCCGACACGTTGCCGGAAAAATAAAATGAGCTGTCGCATCGCGACAGCTTATTTTTACTGTAGGGGCGCCACGTGGGGCGCCCGCTCTGGGATATGTAGATTTCCCAACCAGCTTGCTAAAATAATCATCCAAATCCCTAACGGGTCGCCCACGCGGCGACCCCTACAAACGGCGACTCCTACAAACAAAGCCTTTATACACTAATTCCCGCCTGAACAGATTTCGATGATTTTCGGTTTGGAGTTTTCGGCTTTCGACAGGGAACGGTCGAAGAGTTTGACGCCGACGGCGCCGATGAGGAAGCCGATGATGCCGCCGATAACAGCCGTCTGGACCGTATCGAAGCCCTGGGCCAGGGCCAGGAAGTGACCGGCAAAGGCGCCGGCGGCACAGACCAACAGGGGCATGACGAAACAGATGAAAGCGCCGATGACGATGTTGACATCGCGGAATTCGAATTTGACGTGCTGGCCGACTTTGACGCCTAACGGGTCGACAGCCGTGACGACGATGTTTTCAGCCCCTTCGCAGGCGCCGCAGGCGATGCAGTCGGAATGGCGGCCGACCTTGATTTCGGCCGTGCCTTTTTCTTTTATAGAAATAATCGTACCTTCTTCAATTTTCATAGGAATCCCTTCTTTCTGTGCCTATTATAGCATGGCCTTTTCATTCAATCAATACTATTTTCGTGCAGTTTCAAGCATAGTACCATCAGGAGATTACTCCTTTATTCCATAGCGGGCGCCCCACGGGTCGCCCCTACTGGCCTTATGGCATACGCCTATTCCTTCAATCACACTATTTTCGTGTAGTTTCAAACATAGCACCATCAGGAGATTTCCCCTTTATTCCATAGCGGGCGCCCCACGGGTCGCCCCTACAATGCGGCTTTGCCGCGTCAAATTCATCCCATTTGTCATAAATTCCGGCTGTCTACAGGATTCACAGCGGGACGCCTTAACAGGACGTCCCCTACGGTATCGCATAGAGGCGATGATAATAATAAGCAGGCCGCCGTTCACAGGTACAGACCGCAAAAAAACACGGCCTGCGGCCGTTTCGTAGGGGCTTCCACGTGGGAAGCCCGCTGTGATATTTTGCCACAGCCTAGCCGAGTATGATGGCAGGTCTTTACGAACAACGAGCTACGCCTTTTCTCGGACTCAGATGCGGCTTCGCCGCTATAAACTCAAACTAACAACGACGCTTCGGGAAACCCTCTGCGCGTAGCGGGCGCCCCACGGGTCGCCCCTACTGGCCTTATGGCATACGCCCATTCCTTCAATCATTCTATTTTCGTGCAGTTTATAATCGTTCGTCGTAGGCCGTTCGTCGTTCGTCGTCAAAAAAGGCGCTGTCCCATGAAGACAGCGCCTTTTTTAGCAGTTAGCTGTGGGTTTTAAATTTTTAGCCACCCACTACAAACGATAACATCATACAAAAATTCACGCGGTCCGCCCGTTGGGACGGCCCCTACGAACCACGAACAACTTCCTTCAGGAACTGGCGGAACGGGGCGGCCAGGTCCGGGCGGCGCAGGGCGTATTCGACGTTGGCTTTGAGGAAGCCCAGTTTGTCGCCTACGTCGTAGCGTTTGCCTTCAAAGCAGTAGGCATAGACGGCTTCGCGGCTGGCCATGGTCTGCAAGGCGTCGGTGAGCTGGATTTCCCCGCCCTTGCCCGGCTGGGTATGGGCCAGGATTTCAAAGATGTCCGGCGTGACGATATAGCGGCCCAGGACGGCCGTCCGGCTCGGTGCTTCTTCGATGGCCGGCTTTTCGACGACGCGGTTGACTTTCAGGATGTCCTTCCCTTCGACAGGCGTCCCCTGGACGATGCCGTAAGACGACACTTTTTCTAAGGCCACTTCCTGGCAGCCCAGGATGGTCGCATCGAGGTCGTTGTACAAGTCGATCATCTGGCGCAGGGCCGGATTGGTTTCGTTGTAGACGACGTCGTCGCCGAGGAGGATGGCAAAGGGTTCATCGGCAATGAAGGACTGGGCGCAGAGAATGGCGTCGCCCAGGCCCCGCATGTGTTTCTGCCGGATGTAGTGGATATTGATTTCCGAGATACTGCGGACCATGTTCAGAAGCCCCATCTTATGGCTTTCTTCCAGGTGCAGTTCCAGGCCCGGATTGGTATCGAAATGGTCTTCAATGGCCCGTTTGGCATGGCCGCTGATGATGAGGATTTCTTCGATGCCGCTCTGCAGGGCTTCTTCGACGATATACTGGATCGTCGGTTTATCGACGATAGGCAGCATTTCTTTCGGTGTCGCCTTCGTCGCCGGCAGGAAACGGGTGCCGAACCCGGCCGCCGGGATTACGGCTTTACGGATTTTTTTCACAACGATGCTCCTTATTCAAACCAGCGGGACAAATCGAATTCTTCGCCAATGATTTCCTTGACGAAGCCCTGAGCCAAGTACAGGCCCAGGAGCGACAGCGTCGATACGCGCAGCAGCGAGCTGTCCCAGATATCGCCCAGGTCGGCCAGGACCGGCGAAATATCTTCCATGATGTCCAGGGCTTCTTCGCCGCTGAAGTTGGCCGGACGTTTCTTGGCCAGGCGCAGGATGTGGTCCTGCATGTTGCGGTCGTTGATGCCGGTCATGCGGAAGAAGCGTTTGGCCATGCTTTCATCGACCATGGCCAGTTTGACCAGGGGCGAATTGAAGGACGGGACGATGAATTCATCGGGGATGCGCTTGCCTTTGAGGGCTTTGCGCAATTCTTCTTCTGTGAAACCGCGGTAGCGGAACAAGAGCGGATACGAATCGGACAGGATTTCGGCAAAATGCGTTTCCTTGGCTTCAAAAGCCGTGCAGTGCAGGTAATCGAGCTGCTGGTAATAAGGCCGTTCCGTCGGGAAGCCATCCAGGAAGGGATAGACGTACTTGTCGATGTAACGGCAGAACGAATCCTTGTCGACGTTATGGGAGTTGCGCGAATACAGGAACAATAATAGGATCGCCAGGATCTGGTAATGGCCCTGGGTCAAATAGGGCATGACCTTCAAGGCATCGATGGCGACCAGGTGGCGCGTCGAAATGGGCGAGCAGTGGACGATATCGTAAAAGGCCTGCAGGGCAATGGTGCCGACGTAATCATCAGGATGAGCAGCATAGGCTTTCTGGACGTTCTGCAAAGCTTCCTGGACGATGAGCGGTGACAGGGCCTGCTGCCGTTCCGTATCGGTCTGGCAGCCGATCTGGTCAAAGGCCGCCGACGTGATATATTCCGTCTGCTGCTGCAGTTCCGGCGAAACGACGCCGTACTGGCGCAGGAAGTGAGAGACACACTGGCGGACGACAGGCGAATCGATGGTGCTTTCCGATTCCCATACGGACGCATAGTGCGGCGCATTGCCCAGCGACGGGTTGCGCGTATCGGTCCCGGACGTATTGGAATCCCACGACGTCTGGGACGGTTTGACGACCGGTGCCGGCTTGACGACAGGTGTCGCCTTTTCCTGGGACTTGTGGGCCCGGACGGGCGGCATAACCATCGTTTCTTCCGGGACGGCTTTCTTCTTGGCCGTCATGGCCGAGTCGATGTGGATCGGTTCCATGCGCTGGGTCTGTTCCAGCTGGGAAGCGACGGCTTTCATGCCTTCGCTGACGACAGGTCCTTCCAGGACCTGTGTTGCTTCGGATACGGCCCGTTTCTTGGCGGCCGACGGTGCGTCGGTGACGGCTTTGGCTGTGCCGGCGGCTTTGGCCGTTTCGGCCATGACGTCGCGGAGAATGTGCTTGCGGTGCGTGTCTTTCGGCGCTTCTGTTTCAGATGCTGCCGGTTCAGCTGCCGGGGCAGCCTGTTTCCTGGCGGCCGGGGCGGCGCCGCCATCTTTGGCGGCCAGGTCAGCCGAGACGATGGCGGCCATATCAGCCAGGGGCGGCTTGTCTTCTTCGGTCTGGGCTACTTCTTCGGCCCAGCGTGCCCGTTCTTCCCGGCGGGCATTGGCTTCCTTGGCCGCAGCGGCTTCGCGGCGGGCCTGTTCGCGCCGTTCCCGGTTGCGGGCCAGCTGCTGTTCCTGGGCTTCTTTTTCCTGTTCGGCCTGGCGCTGACGGGCCAGTTTGGCTTCTTCCTCGCGGGCCTTATAGGCAGCGGCTTCTTCTTTGTCTACCTTTTCCATGGCTTCCAGGATTTCATCGCGGGACAGGACGCGCGTCGCATCGAGGTCATCCGCATTGGGGCCCTTGTGGACCGGAGGTTCCTGGGCTTTTGGAGCTTCTTTATAGACGATTCGGCTATTGCGGCGGACGGCTTCGCCTTTGGTCGTGACAAAGGCCGTTTCTTCCGGATGCTCCCGCCGTTCGCCCAGCGTCATTTTCGGGACCTGCGGCAAGGGGGCTGTTTCTTCGTCGTCCGCTTCCTTCGGTAATTGTCTGGCATGCTTAACTGTTGCCGGGCTGCGGTGCTGGACCCTGCGCAGCGGCTGCGGCTCGCTGTCGTAGCGCGTCTTCGTCTTCGTGTTCCCTTTCTTCTCCGTTTGGGGACTACTCTCGGAGTGCCCTCCGCCGGAATACATAATATAACAAATTACAAAAAAGACGATTGCTATGCCCGCTATGATAGCGTACGGCAAAAAGTTTGTCATGTCATCCTCTCCTCTATTTTATCAAACTTCTTTCCCCATTGTAGCATAAGATGACGGCATGAGCTACTCCCTATTGCCGATTAATTCGCACTTTCGTATAATAAAAGAGTAAACTGATTTTTTGTCCTTCAAAGGAGTCTTTTTCATGGAAAAATATAAAGCCATCGTCTTCGACATGGACGGCACCGTCCTGGATACGCTGGACGAATTGACGAAAAGCCTGAACTATGTTTTCGCCCGCCACGGCCTGCCCGCCCTGACGCAGGATGCCATCCGCCCCTGCCTGGGCTTCGGCTACGACGGCTTCATCGACAAGGCCGCACCGGACGCGCCGGAACCCCTGCGGCGGACGATGACGGAAGAGTTCATCGCCTATTACAGCGCCCACTGCCAGACGACGACCTTTCCCTACGACGGCATCCCTCAGGTCCTGGGCCGGCTCAAGGCGGCCGGCTACCACATGGCCATCGTCTCCAACAAAGGCCAGGGTGCCGTATCGGAACTGCACGATGAATACTTCAAAGACTATGTCGATTTCTCCTTGGGTGAAACGCCGATGTACCGCAAAAAGCCGGCTCCGGACATGGTCTGGGAAGCCCTGAAGCGCCTGGGCTGTGCCAAAGACGACGCCATCTACGTCGGCGACTCGGAAGTCGACAAAGAAACGGCCGATAACGCCAGCCTCGACGCAGCCCTGGTCACCTGGGGCTTCCGCGACCGGGACTTCCTGGAATCCCTCCAGCCGACATACCTCATCGACACACGGAAAGAATTGGGAGAACTCTTCGGAGTATGAGGTTCCGTGGCTCGTGGCTCATAGGGGCCGTCCCAAAGGGCGGCCCGCCTTGGGGTTAGGGGCTCGTAGGGGCCGTCCCAAAGGGCGGCCCGCCTTGGGGCTAGGGGCTAGTGGTTAGAGGCTAGTGGCTAGCGTAAAAAAAAGCTGTCCTATGAGGACAGCTTTTTTTGCGGCCTGCGAACTGCGGCCTGCGGGACGCCCTTTGGGCGTCCCCTACAAATCACTTCATCACTTCGTTCTGGACGGAGGTGATGGCGCTCGATGTGGCGTCGTCTAAGAGTTTAGAATAGAGTTGTTTCGTTTCTTTTTTCGTGTTTTCTGTCGTCACAGGGGCTTCTTCCGCTGTGTCTGTCTGTCCGGCTACCTGGACGATGGGAGCTTTCCCGGCGATGGGAGCCGTTTCCAGGCGGACCCGGCCGGCGCCGACGCGTTTGGCCAGTTCAGCCAGCGTCGCCTTGCTGACGGGATGGCGGACGGTGAGGACGACTTGTTCATTGACGTAGTCCGGCAGGGCGCCGACGTAGTTCTGGACGCCTTCGTTGTCGACGACGCAATGGATGGCCTTATTCATGAGCTGGCTGTAATCGCTGTGGCTCAGGGATACGCGGCGTATCTTGACGGCCTGCGGTTTGGCTACGTCCGTGTTGATGCGCTGCTGCAAGTATTTGCTGGGAGCGCCTTTGATGCCCAGGACCAGGGTATCGCCATCCCAGTACATCGTACCGCTGCGGAAGTAAATCGGCACTGAGCCGTATTCGGCATTGATGGCCTTGATGAGCTGCGATTCGACCTGGACATGAGACGTATAATCCCCGTCGGAGTGCATGAGGCGGTAAAATACCTGGGCGGCATCGGCCCGGGTCATGCCTTCTTTGGGATGGAAATAGTTATCTGCCGGCACCATGATGTTCTTGCTGTGCAGGACGTCGATGGCCCTGGCGTAAGCCGGCGCAATCGACGCGGCATCGGCATAGGGCTTGACGGCCTGGTCCGGGTCGGCCAGCTGATTGTACTGCAAGTAGCGGTAGATGACGTCGGCAAATTCTTCGCGGCTCACCGGTTCTTCGGGATGGAAATTCCCATCCTGATAGCCTGCCAGGATACCCTGGGCGGCGACGCTGTTCATGGCATCACCAGCCGTGCCCGACGGCACATCGCTGGCACCGGCCGCTTCCACCGGTGCCAGAGGGATATTGGCTGCCGAATTATAGAGCAGCTGGGCCAGGTCGCCGCGGGTCAGGACCCGGTTTGGCTCAAAGGTATCCCCTGTGATGAAGGTCAGGCACTGCGTATCATAGAGGTAATCGACAGCCGCGCGGTCGATCAGGCTGCCCAGGTCCGTATAAGGGGCATCGGCCGAAACGGCACTGACGGACAAGATGGCCGCAGCTGCCAGGACGGCAGCGATTTTGTTCCGTACCATGGAAATCCTCCTCTGCTACGATTACTGAATGACGATGCGAAGGGCACTGCCCAGGGCTTTATTGAGGTTGTTCTGTGTTTCTTTGGAAATGGAGCTGACTGTGAGGACGACTTTTTCATTGAGATAATCCGGTTCCGTCGAAACGGTAGCATTCGTCGCTTCCGTAGCCTTGTAAATCTTTTCGGCCTGGGCCATGAGGTTCTTATAGTCGTCATAGCTGTACGTCGATTTCTGGACATAGACCGATTCGGCCGGGATATCCTTATCGGCAGCAATGGCATCGGCCAGTTTCTGTTTGTTCTTCGGGTCTTTGACGCCGATGTGGAGCTTGTCGCCCTGCCAGTACATGATGCCGTCAGATGCAAAGGCTTTGACCGAGCCGTAGACGTCTTTGATATCCTTGAAGGCCTTGGATTCCAGGCCATCCTGGCTCTGCGTCGTTTCCTTGACGCCGGTCAGGATGCGATAGAGGACGTTGACGGCTTCACCGCGGGTGACATACTGTTTCGGGTTGAACATGTTGTAGTTGCCGCCCTTCATGTAACCGGCAGCAGCCAGGGCGTCGACGGCCTGACGGGCCCAGCTGGAAATCTTGGCTTCGTCGGCATAGGGAGCGGCCCCTTCGAGGGTGCTCATGCCCTTATAGGTCATGTAGTTGTAGGCGATGACGGCGAATTCTTCGCGGGTGATCTTCTGTTCCGGTTTGAACGTGCCGTTGCTGTAACCGCTCATGATCTGTTTGTCGACCAGCGAGGCGATGGCCCGTTCGGACCAGCGGCCTTTGACGTCGCTGAAGTTGGTCGTCTTGACTTTGGAATCTTCACCGATCATGTTGTTGATGATGGCAGCTGCGCCTTCACGGGTAATGTCTTCGTTCGGACGGAACTGGCCGTTCGTGCCGCTGATGTAGTGCTGGTTATAAAAATACTGGATAGCGTCTTTGCCCCAATAATTGCTGATATCCGTAATCCCCGTCGATGCGGCAAAAGCCGACGTGCCGAGGGCGGCTGTCAGGGCCGTAAGGACCATCAATTTTTTGTACTTGTTCATGATTCATTCGCTCCTATCTATGTCAGTGTCGTAAAGGATACATGGATTGCATACCTATGTTTCATATCTTATTTATTTTATCACACCCCGCCCTATTAGGGAAGTCATAGAGCCGTGATTTGCAGGCCTCAATAGGCGTCGAAGATGGCCTGTATTTTTTCCCAGTCCGTCGTGTGGGCCAGGGCCAGCTGCAAGAGGATCTTGGCCTTCTGCGGCGTCAGGGAATCGGCCGTGACCGTCCCGTCATAAGCCGGGACCTGGGTGACCATGCCGCCCAGGGCGCGGGCAGCCCGAACGACGACCAGTCCCTCTTCCATCAAGGACTGCAAGGCCTGCCAGACCGGTTCGGGCATCTTGCCATGACCGAGACCCGTGATGACCAGTCCCGCTTTCCCCTGGGCCAGGCGGCATACGTCGTCGGCGGTGAGGCCCACGTAGGCATAGACGATGGCGACGGCTGGCAGTTCTTTAGGAGCGGCCAGGTCCGACGACCACGTATGCTTGCGCAGGGGCTGCTGGTACAGGCGGGGCCGGCCGTCCTGCATATAGCCCAGGCAGCCCATCTGGCGGCCTTTAAAAGTATCGGCATGGGTCGTGTCGGTCTTTTCGACGAAGCGGGCGCTGTGGACGGTGCTGTTCATGACGATGACGACACCGTATTTCCCCAGGTCCGGCCAGGCCGCGGCCTGGACCGCTTCCAGGAGGTTCAGCGGACCGTCGGCACTGATGGCCGTCGCCGGCCGCATGGAACCCGTAAGGACGACGGGCTTGATGGTGTGGACCGTGAGGTCGAGGAAATACGCCGTTTCCTCCATCGTATCCGTGCCGTGAGTGATGACAATGCCGTCCACGTCTTCCCGGTCGGCTACTTCCTGGACCCGATTGGCCAGGGACAGCCATAAAGCTTCGGTCATATCCGAACTGTCGATGTTGCAGAACTGTTCGCCCTGCACGTCGGCATAATCAGCCAGCTGGGGCACGGCCTCCAGCAGCTCATCTATCGACGTCTGGCCGGCAGCATAACCCGTCAGGTCATCGGCCGACGCGGCCTTGCCGGCAATCGTCCCGCCACAAGCCAGTACATATATCTTCTTTTTTTCCATTCTCATAGCTCCCCTCTGCAATGATGATATGGTTCTACTTTACCACAAATAGGGGGTTAGTGGCTAGTAGGGGCCGTCCTGAAGCCTTTCCAGCCCATCGGGTGCCGACCAACGGAAGGCGCAAGATGGTTGCTGGAACGGACAGCAGAGGCTAGGCGGCCCGCCTTGTGGTTAGGGGTTAGGGGTTAGGGGTTAGGGGCTAGGGGTTAGGGGCTAGGAGTTAGGAGTTAGGGGTTAGGGGCAGGGGTTAGGGACTCGTGGCTCGTGGCTCGTGGTTCGTGGCCCGGCTCCCCTGCTAGGGGAGCTGTCAGCGCAGCTGACTGAGAGGTTGCTTTTTAACAAGAAGCCTGCGGGCCGCCAGCCACGGCTGTCCGTTCTGGCCCCCCTGCCCCGCCCGCTGGTCGGTACCTGGCGGGCTAGCTTGGGAAACCGCACCTATCCTGAAGCGGGCCGCCCTTTGGGACGGCCCCTACGGTATCGCATACAGGCGATGGAAATGAGCGCAGGCCGCAGTCCGCAGATGGCAGGCCGCAAAAAACACACGGCCGGCGGCCTTGTGCGTAGGGGACGCCCAAAGGGCGGGCGGCGGGCGGCTGACGGCTAGCTGCTGGCGGCTGACGGCTGACGGCAAGAAAAAGACCCGGCCAGGGGAGAGGGCGGGTCTTTTTCTGTCGATATATAGAATGCGTCAGTGTTCAATAGTGGAGTGAGCGCCTTCGTGGACCGAAGGTACTCTGGCTGTTTCATCAGCAGCGGCCGCAGGGGCTGCGTTCAGCGTGCCTTTCTGGGCTTTGGTGATGATGCTGTGCTTATAGCCATAGCCGAAGTAGATGACCAGGCCGATGGCCAGCCATACGACGAAGCGGATCTACGTGACTGTCGGCAGCATGATGACCAGGATACCGCAGAAGAGGATCGACAGGATCGGTACCAGCGGTACGCAGGGGCAGCGGAACGGGCGGACGCGGTCCGGCGCTTTTTTGCGGAGGATGATGACCGATGCCGATACGATGATGAAGGCTGCCAGCGTGCCGATGTTTACCATTTCAGCGACAATGCCGATAGGTACGAGGCCGGCCAGGATGGACGACACGATGGCGACCAACAAGGAGCTGCGGACCGGCGTCTTGGTCGTCTTATTGATGTGACCGAAGAAGCGCGGCAGCAGGCCGTCGCGGGACATGACGAAGAGGATACGGCTCTGGCCGAGGCACATGACCAGGAGGACCGACGTGAGGCCGCAGATAGCGCCGACGGAGACGGCAGCGGCACCCCAATGATAGCCGACGAGCTGCAGTGCATAGGCAACGGGAGCGGCCGTCGTCTTGAACTGTAAGTACGGGACCATGCCGGTCAGGATGGCCGATACGACAATGTAGAGAATGGTGCAGATGACCAGCGATAAGATGATGCCGCGGGGCAAATCTTTCTGCGGGTTCTTGACTTCTTCTGCAGCCGTCGAGACGGCGTCGAAGCCGATGTAAGCAAAGAAGATGACCGAAGCGCCTGTGAAGACACCGGACCAGCCATAAGGCATGAACGGCGTCCAGTTGGCCGGTTCGACGTGGCTGATGCCGAGGGCGATGAACAGGCCGACGACAGCCAGCTTGATGACGACGATGATGTCATTGACCAGGGAGCTCTGGGTGATGCCCTTCATGTTGATCAAGGTGATAATCCAGATGATGGCCATAGCCGGCAGATTGATGAGGCCCCCTTCTTCCGGCGCCGTAATGAATTCTTTCGGCAGAGCCAATCCCAGATTGGTCAGGATATTGCCGAAATACCCGGACCAGCCGATGGACACGGCGCTCAAGGCCAGTGTGTATTCCAAAATCAAATCCCAGCCGATGACCCAGGCCCAAAATTCGCCTAAGGCTACGTAGCCGTACGTATAGGCGCTGCCGGCTACGGGAATCATGGCGGCGAATTCAGAATAGCAAAGTGCAGCACAGCCGCAGGCCAGTGCGGCGATGATGAAGGAAATGACCAGGGCCGGGCCGGAGTAATTGGCGGCGGCGATGCCGGTCAGGACGAAGATTCCTGTGCCGACGATACAGCCGATGCCCAGCATGGTCAGGCCGAAAGTCCCCAGGACGCGGTTCATGCCGCCGTCCTGTTTCGTTTCCGACAGGAACTGGTTAATGCTTTTCGTTCGGAAAATATTCTTTGACATACCTATCCCCCCTGTTATACATCCCCTAAGACATGAATGATAACAATGATAACTATAAAAACATAAAAACCGCCAAGGTGGAAAACGAATCATTTCTATCATAAAGATGACTGATTCTTAGCTTTTCGCACCTTTGCGGTTTCTGTTTATACGTACATTATACTCATATTTTTAAATTTGTAAAGTGTGTAGTCGTAATTAATTTAATATTTTCCATAGAGAAAGGTTTTACTTCTTATTATTTTTAAGCAAATTCTGTTTTCTCTTTAATGAAGTTCTGCCTGGAGCCAGTTGACGGCATCGCCCATCATGTTGGTCGTGACGAAGTGGCCCAGGTCATCGTAGACGATGGACTGGGTCTTGACGTCATCGCGCTGGGCCAATTTTTCCAGATAGAGTTCCTGGGCAGCCCCGTCGACGACATCATCGGCACCGCCGCGGAGGGACAAGAGGGACCGGCCGCTGAGGCGGTCCATATGCGTATAGGGATCCATGGCGGCGAACTGCATCTGTATGAAACGGTAGGCCCGCGGCTTTTCGATGTGCAGGGCTGCCCGGAAGCGGCGGTCCGATTCATCCCACCAGCCGGAGCCGTTCATGACGACAGCCGTCTTGAATTCCCTGAAAAGGCTCACAGCCCCTAAGGCCGTGAAGCCGCCCATGGAATGACCCATGACGGCGATGGGCGTATCGGGCCAGTTTTCCTGTATATATTCCAGCATGACCGGCACTTCCGTCAGGTTCTGGAAGATGGTCTGCCAGAAATCGGGGTATACGACCTTCGATTCATAGTCCAGCGTGCCGCGGTGGCCGTGGTTGACAGCGTCGGGAATGACGACGTCATAGCCATAGGAAGCCAGGATGCGGCCGCGGACGGCCTGGAATTCTTTCTGCGACGACCAGCCATGATAGAACAGGACGACGCCTTTCGCTTTTTCACCGGACGTAATGACCAGACCGGGGATACCCTTGATACCTACTTGTTTTTCTTGAATCATTTCCATAAATCCTCTCTATTTTTTAATTAATCGCCGGCGGTAAGCCAGCGGTTCCTGCCATATCTCCGACCAGACGAAGCCGGCGTAGAGCTCCCGCGCCTGCGGCGTCAGCTGGCTCCAGGCCGCGGGCCGGACGCGGTGCGGCACCGATACGGGGGCTATAGCCGGACGGGGCGGCATGGCAGCCGGCACGATGGGCGGCTGTGCCGGGGCTGTCGTTTCCTGCGCGGAAATTTCGTTTCCAGCCGCATCTTCCCCGGTTTCAGCCGGAGCCGGCGCCTTAGCCGGTGCGGGTTTACGCCGCGGCGGCACGGGAATCGGCCCTTTCCGCCTGGGATAGCGGCGGCGCCGCCGCAGCAGATCCGGCAGGATCGCCATCAAGGCGAAGGCCACGATGAGCCATAACATATCCATGAGGCTCACCTACTTTTCACCATGGCCTGCCGGGCCGTGGTCGTCGTGGTGACTGTCCTGCCCCGTCGGGACCGACTGGGTCTTGGGGACGCCGGCCTGGGCGACAGCGGCGCGCATGTCCGTATCGGCCATGATATTCTTCATATTATAATAGTCCATGACGCCTAACTTGCCTTCGCGCAGGGCCTGAGCCAGCGCCAACGGGACTTCGGCCTGGGCTTCGACGACTTTGGCCTGCATTTCCTGGGTATAGGCCTGCATTTCCTGCTCTTTGGCCACAGCCATGGCCCGCCGTTCTTCGGCCTTGGCCTGGGCGATCTGCTTGTCCGCTTCGGCCTGGTCCGTCTGCAGGCGGGCGCCGATGTTGCGGCCTACGTCGACGTCGGCAATGTCGATGGACAAGATTTCAAAGGCCGTCCCGGCGTCGAGGCCCTTGCTGAGGACGGTCTTACTGATTTCATCAGGGTTTTCCAGGACCTGCGAATGGTCCCGTGCCGAGCCGACACTGGTGACGATGCCTTCGCCGACGCGGGCGATGACCGTCGCTTCACCGGCACCGCCGACGAGGCGGTCGATGTTGGCGCGGACCGTGACCCGGGCCCGGACTTTCAGTTCGATGCCGTTCTGGGCGACAGCCGAGATGAACGGCGTTTCGATGACCTTGGGATTGACGCTCATCTGGACGGCTTCCAGGACGTCGCGGCCGGCCAGGTCGATGGCGCAGGCCCGTTCAAAGGTCAGGGACATCGTCGCCCGATGGGCGGCAATGAGGGCATCGACGACGCGGTCGACGTCGCCGCCGGCCAGGTAATGGGCTTCCAGCTGGTTGACGTTGACATCGAGGCCGGCCTTGTTGGCCTTGACCAGGGGCAGGATGATCTTCGACGGGATGACCCGGCGCAGGCGCATGCCGATGAGGTTGACGATGCCGACGGATACGCCGGCGGCCATGGCCGAAATCCACAAACCGATGGGCACGAAGTGCAGGAACAGGGATACGATGATGACAGCGGCCACGATGATGATGACAGGCACTGCCAAAAAGGATACGATAGACATAAGAGACCTCCTTCTCAGGGTTTGGGATGGCGTTCCGGTTCCGGTTCGACGACGACGCGGCTGCCTTCGACTTTGACCACGCGGACGATGACGTCGCGGCCGATGAACGTGCCGTTGGCCGTGGCATCGACGCGCTCTTTGCCGATGCGGATCGTCCCGGACGGACGCAGAATGGTAATGGTCTTGCCCCGTTCATAGAGATATTTGCTGTAATCGGCCTGGGCCGTATATCCCTTTTCTTTCGTCGAACGGTTCTTGAGGGTCAATTTTTCAAAAAGCCGGCTCTTGGGCAAATGCTTGCCGACGATATAGAACAATATGATGGCCAGGACCGTCCCGCCGGCCAGGATGTAGACGGCCTCATACGTGGCTCCCAGCATGAAGAACAGGCTGCCAAACAAGAGGACGACGCCGGCCAGGCCAAAGATGCCGACGCCAGGCGACGCCAGTTCCAGGCCGATGCAGAGCAGACTGACCAGGAAGGCGGCGACGATTTTCAGGCCGTCGGCCAGGGACTCGTTGCCCGACAGGAGCAGCAGGCCGCCGAAGACGAAGGCCGTAGCGATACCGGCGCCGATGCCGGCCATCTTGATTTCTGCCAGCAAGGCGGCGATGATCAGGGCGACGAAGACCGTGCGGACATAGGGATTCTGCAAGATGCCGACGGCGTCATCGCGCCAGTCCTTGTCGACATAGGTCAGGCGGGCATCGCCCAGGCTGTACAGGGCCAGGGCTTCGGACAACGTATCGGCCGAGCCGTCGGACACGTTGAGTTCCCTGGCCTGGCCGTCGGATAAGGCCAGTATCTTCCCCGGCTCGGCATAGTCGGGATAGCCCTGGGACTTGTCGACCATGGCTTCGGCGACGCCGGGATTATGGCCATTCTGGGCCGCCGTCGCGCTGAACTCGGCTTTCAGGGCGGCAATGTTCTTCTCCGTATTGGGAATCGGTTCGGCAGCGCCGATGCTGCTGCCCGGCGCCATGATGATGTGGCGGCACGACAGGGCGATGAGGGCCCCGGCCGACCAGGCCCGCGACGTGACATAGGCAATAGTCGGCACGTCGGATGCCATGAGCATGTCGCGGATCTTCAAGGCGCTGTCGACGCGGCCGCCCAGGGTATTGATGGTAATGACGACGGCCGTATCGCCTTCTTCGGCGGCCTGGCGCAGGCCGCGCTGGATAAAGGCGGCCTGGCTGCCGTCGATGTCACCGGAAATAGGCAGGACGCGGACGGAATCGGCCTGCACGACAGCAGCCGGTGCGGCAGCTGCCAGGGAAAAGAATAAGACAGCAGCTGTTATCATGCGTAATAGAAAGGTCATTCCCTCACCTGCTTTCATTCACTTTTGTTCGGCGCCTCGATACATTGAAAATAACCGGCACGCTGGAGTTTTTCCAACTCTTCCGGCGAAATGTTGCGGGCAGCCTGTTTTTCTAGTTCTTCAATCGGCTTGTCTTCAATCATATGAATCTTGTCGATGACGGCATCATAGACGGCAGGCGGCTTGTTCTCCTTGATCCAGTCCAGCATGTGGTCGAGCCACTTGCGGCACGTCCAGGAATCTTCGCCATGGTTGTGGCCGCGGAGTATCTGGATCTGGGCCTGTTCCGGAATCTTGGCCAGGAACCAGTTCCATCGTTCCCGGGCAATGAGATAATGATAAAGTTCATCGACATCGCGCAGATGCTGTTCCCGAAGTTCCAGCGTATAACGCGACCAAAATAAACTGAGTGTCATATTGACTACCTCCAAGCAACTCTATATAACTAGTTTATCTTAAGATATTCTACACAGAATTGTCAAACTCCTGCTGGCAAAAAGAAAATCTTTTGTATATGTAAAAAAAAGGCGCTGTCCCATGAAGACAGCGCCTTTTTCTGTAGGGGCGCCACGTGGGGCGCCCGTTCACGAAATCGGGTTCGCAAGTATCTTACATATATCCGGCGGGCTAAAAACTACAAATGCTGAGAAATCAACCTCTCAGACCGCCTTTGGCGGCCAGCTCTCCTATGAGGAGGGCCTTTCGTCAAACATCATACATCATACATCAAACTATTTTCACGAATCAAATGCGGCTTCCATGGCAGCGGCTTTTTCCCGGACGGCTTCGGCCGCTTCTTCGCCCATGTAGGCTTCGGCCAGGTTGGCGATGTCGTCTTCATGGACGCCCATGTCGGCAATGCGCAGGTCGAGGTGCAGGGCCTTGGCCAGGTAGCAGAGGCGGGCAGCGCAGTCATCGGACGTGAAACCGCCCATGGTGCGGGCCAGTTTGCCATAGAGGAAGGGATCCTTACCGGCCTTGGCGTCGACGACGACGGGCACGATGGCGGCCAGGAGGACTTCATCGGCTGCAAAAGACGTCTTGGCGACGGCCTGTTTCAGGTCTTTGGCGACCTGGCAGCCCGTTTCGGCACTGACCATGCTGCCGATGACGCCGGCCAGGACGACTTTTTCCCAAGCCCCTTTGTCTGTGTTTTCCCCGCAGACGCCGACGAGCTTGTCATTCAGGATGTCGATGGCATAGAGGGCCATGGCATCAGTCAGCGGCTGGGCATCGGGCGCCGTATAGGCCCGGATACATTCGCACAGGGCGGCAAAGCCGGAGACGGCCCGGTCTTTCTGGCTCATGCCGGTCATGCAGTCCGGATCGACGAGGACGACCTTGGCCAGCAGGGCTTCGTCATAGCTGCCATCAGGCAGGGATGCATCGAAGCAGGCGCCGGCGTGATACGTCGTCGGTACGAAATTCAAGGGCATCATGGCCCTGCCCAAGGTGCGGGCAGCGGCACTGGCAATCAGCTTGGCCCCTTCCATGACGGTATTGCCGCCGATGGCGACGATGAAGTCGCTGCCGTTCTTCTTGATTTCGTCGACTGCCGAATCAGCCGTAATATCCAGGGATTTCCCCGTAATATGAGCAAAGCGGGCTACGGAAATGCCAGCCTCTTTCAGGCTCTTTTCGACTTCATTGACGATGTCCCGCCCATTGGTAGCGGCATCGGTGACGACCAGGGCCTTGGTCCCATAGGCCTTAAAGAGTTCCCCGGCCATATGGCGCTTACCGGCACCGAAGACGACGGACACAGGCATGGAGAAGGAGAAGCTCAGCGGCTGCGATACATAGGTGACAGGCGCATCGGATTCGACATCGTGCAGGGCTGCGGCCATGGCCTGACCGAAAGCCAGGTCGCCCGCTTCTTCGACGGCTTCATTATCGACGGCGACGTCGATGTGGGTAGCGAATTTACTGCCGTATTTAGCCTTGCAGTAGAAGCCGAAGAGGACGCCCAGGACGGACCAGCCCAGGACCATGCCCCATTCCTGGGGAACCAGGGTAGCACCGGAGCCGGGGATCATGTACATGACGACCATGAAGCCCGACATGAGGATGGCCATGGCACCGACCAGTTTATAATGGCTGACCTTGTAGGGACGGGCCATTTCTGGAGCCTTTTTGCGCAGGATGACGAAGGAAATGGCGACCATGCAGTAGGCGACGCAGCAGCCGAAGTTGCCGGCATCGACGACCCAGACCAGCATCTTCTTGCCGAAGAAGGGCGCGATGATGGACAAGAGGCCGATGAGCAGGAGTGCGTTGATCGGCGTCTTATATTTGTCGTGCAATTTCGCAAAGACATGCGGAATCATGTACGATTCAGCCATGGAATACATGGCGCGGCTGCCGCCGATGAGGAAGGAGTTCCAACTGGTGATGATGCCGCAGAGACCGCCGATGATGAGGACCTTGGCCATGATGGAGCTGCCAAAGGCGACAGCCATGGCATCGGCCGTGACCAGGCCGCCGACGCCTTTCATGGCGACGGCGATTTCCGAATTATTCATGACATAGCCGACACCGCCGATGATGAGGGCATAGAAGAGAACGGCCAGGACGATGGACAAAATCAGGATACGGCCGATTTTCTGCAAGGATACGGAAATTTCTTCCGCTGCCTGAGGAATGACGTCGAAGCCGATGAAATAGAACGGCGTCATGACAGCCACGGCCAAAGTCCCTTTGACCATATCCGTCGTCGTAGCCCCCATGAAGAGCTGACCTTCGAGGTTGGCCGTCGTCCCGGTCAGGGCCGATGCGGCGATGAGCAGGATACCGACGCCGCCGATGATGACCGTCAGGATGGTCTGCAAGATGGCAGCCGTCTTGGTCCCGACGATATTGATGGCCGTAATGAAGACAGAAACCAGAATAGCTACGGCCAGCCAGGAAGCGTAAATATCGAAGCCGGCAACGGTATACATATAACCCGTCAGGAAATCAGGATAAATATAAGCGACGATCGTCGGCAGTGCGCAGGCTTCAAAGCAGACGACGCTGACATAGCCGAGGACGATCATCCACGTACAAATAAAGGAACCAATGGGCCCCATGGCCTTATAACTGAAGACGTGTTCGCCACCGCACTGCGGCATGGCCGACGTCAGTTCGGCATA
>ENA-UERM01000231-UERM01000231.1-human-gut-metagenome-genome-assembly--contig:-NODE-231-length-50299-cov-9.101231_pt1 | contig 50299 bp, 55 predicted proteins | sample MGYA00242983_ERZ507983 | MGnify/ENA primary metagenome ERZ507983 (study PRJEB26167, sample SAMN06115432) | human gut metagenome | host: Homo sapiens | place: China:Shanxi | collected 2015-04-29...
TCGTCTATTTGTGTTGCCCGCCTACCGGCGGGCATTTTTAATTCAAAAGAGCGCCGGAGGCGGTCTTTCCTATAAAGGATGCAAAAAGCGCCCCGCCTCACAATGTGAGGTTGGGCGCTTTCTTAATGCCTGCAATTACTTTTCTTATCTCTATTCTTCTTTTAAGTATCCCTTTTTCCGCAGTTCCTGCTCAATAAAATCCAGGTTTTTCTCCGATTCCGCAGTCACTGTATGATAATGGTAATCCCCGGTCAAAACCTTTAAAGGCTGTGCATTGTAGCGGTTCATGCGGTCTACAAACTCTGCTACATCCAGGCGGTTGTTGATGATCAGATCTGCACGGATCTGCCCATACAGCGGATGATCCACTGCCACATCCAGCACATGGCCACCATAATCTACAATGGTCTGAAGTTCGTCCTGGGTATCTTTGGTAGAATGGCAGACGCAGAACACCCGGATACATTTTCTCTTTTTTTCACTTTCCCGGTCAAGAACATATCCCCTGTAAGTAGAAAGGATCTTCTTATCTTCTGCCCGCAAAAGAGCAATATCCTGAACGATCACCTGGCGGCTTACCTTAAAACGATGAGCCAGTTCTGTTCCAGATAATGGAGTGTCGCTCTCCTCTAACAGTGAAAGAATGCCATCTCTTCTTTTTCCGCCTTCTGTCATGATAAAATTCCCTCCTTTTGCGCAGCATGTTCTCTCATTGAGAGCAGTCTGACCATTCGCTGTATACTGCATACGTTTTCTTTTATGCTAAAAAGCGTCCCCTTTCATTCAAGGAGACGCACTTCATCGTTGCAAAGGTTGTGAGTAAAACGGTAAGCCGGGTTATGTCGTTGGATGGTCATCTATCTAGTACTACTGTCGCCAGCAGCATCAAGCAACCTACCCGAAAGCTGACGGGCCGCCATATGCTCTCTGTTTGGTCTTGCTTCGGATGGGGTTTACATGTGCCCCGCCTGTTACCAGCCGGGCGGTAGTCTCTTACACTGCCATTCCACCCTTACCTGCTGCAAATGCAGCGGGCGGTATATTTCTGTTGCACTGTCCCTAGGGTCACCCCCGCCAGACGTTATCTGGCATCCTGCCCTGTGAAGCCCGGACTTTCCTCTCCTGCGTCCTCTCGGTGTCGCAGCAGCGACCATCTGTCTTACTCACAACTTGTTTATTTTAGCATAGTTTCTTTGCCATGTCCATGGGTAAATCCAAAAATATCATATTAAAAATATCATATGTGGACACTTGCTATCCTACACATCCAGACAGCTTCCGCCAATAAATTCCCTTAAAATAGAGTTTTTCGGTATATCCTCGCTGCTGACCCCGATAAAATAATCCAGGAATTTAAGAAGTCGCTTTGCTTCTGTATATTCCGGACAATCCTTTGGAATTCCAAAAAGCAGCGGCTCCACATACTGTTTTAGCACTGCCAGCTCATAGATGAGAGCAGAGTTAAACATAGCATCTGCCTCTTCCTGATAGGGGAAAATATTTTCCTCTTCTCCCTTTCGCACAGATGGCCACATACGGATAGTATCCTGGGCTGACGCCCCTCTTGTCCTTGCATCACGGATCATACGGCGCAGCAGACGGCCATCTGTCGTAGGGATACGGTTGTGCTCGTCAATATTTAACTGGGTCAGAGCACTAATATAGATCTTAAACTTGCTCTCTCTTGGAAGAGAATAGGATAAACGGTCATTTAAGCAATGGATCCCCTCGATCACCAGGATATCATCTTTTCCCAGTTTCAGAAAATCTCCCTTGTATTCCCGTTCTCCTTTTTTGAAGTTATAATAAGGCAGTTCCACACGCTCTCCTCTTAAAAGAGCCTGCATATCCTGATTAAACTGTTCTACATCCAGACATTCCAGGATCTCATAATTATAATTACCATTTTCATCCCTTGGACTGTCCACACGGTTGACAAAATAGTTATCTACCGCGATTGGATGCGGCTTTAAGCCAATAGCCTCCAACTGTACGGACAACCGATGGGAAAATGTTGTCTTTCCAGAGGAAGAAGGACCTGCGATCATAACGATCTTGGCAGTTTTGCGCTCTGCGATCTGGGCCGCGATCTCTGCGATCCGTTTCTCCTGAAGCGCCTCCTGGATCAGGATCAAATGGGACATATCTCCAGCTGCGATCTTGTCATTTAATGCGCCTACTGTCTCCAGATCCAGACGTTTCCCCCACTCTGAAGAGTCCGCAAGTGTATGGAACAGCTTTGGCAGCGGCGCAAACTCCGGCAGCACTGTTGGTGCCAACATAGACGGCAGCATGAGCACAAAGCCATATTCATACAACTTCAGATTGAAATAACGGATATATTTTGTATTGGGAACCATATATCCGTAGAAATAATCCTCAAATCCGTCAATACTGTAAACATTGACTCTGGATACACGGCGGTAGAGGAACAGACGCTCCTTATCGTACATCCGGTGTTTGTGAAAACGCTCTATGGCATCATCCGTAGAAATACTGCGCTTTAAAATCGGGATCTCCTGATCTACGTATTCCTGCATTTTGGCTTTCACCTGGTCAAGAAGCTCCTGGTTCAATGTGAAACTTCCTCTTGCTTCTACAAAAAAACCTTTTCCAACAGAAAAATCCACAATGACCTTTTCCACATTTTCAGGACCTGCCACTGCGTAAAATGCCTTCAGCATCAGAAGGGTGGCACTTCGCTGATATGCGGAAATTCCCGGCTTTTGTCTTGCAGTAATGAACTGCGCTTCGCCTTCCCTTATCTTTTCCTGCAGTTCCTGGAGTTTTCCATTTACCTGGACTAATAATATTTCATCGGAATACCCGCTTTGATACTCATCTGCTATCACCTGCCAGGTAATATCATCCGGATATTCCTTTATCTGGGTATTTATTTTCAGTTGGACCATAGGCATCCTCCTTTTCAAAAATGTATTGCTGTACATAGAAAACAATTATAAAAGAACTGTAGGCCATGCAGATGGCGCTGTAACGATCTCCATCTCTACCGGCAGATTTTCCTTCAGATATCCAGCCATATACTGGATAAAAATATGCTCCATTCCGTAATGACCTGCATCGATCACTGCCATATTCCTGGCTGCTGCATCAATTCCCTGGTGATGGCTGATATCACCTGTTACCAGCGCCTTTGCGCCTGCATGGATGGCTTCTTCGATCACACTTCCGCCAGCTCCAGGACAAAGTGCCACTTTTTCTACTTCCATATCCATCAGTTCTTCCCCATACACCAGAACAAAAGGAAGATCAAAAGCCTGCTTTACTTTTTCTGCCAGTGCTTTTACAGTCAGCTTTTCCGCCAGGTTTCCTGTTTTTCCAATACCATATGCCACAGAATTTCCATTTATTTCCATATCCCCCATAGCTTCCAACGGCTCCGTATCCTTTAAAGAAAGACGTTCTGCTGCCAGATCTGCCATACAGCCGGGTGCTGCATCAAAATTGGTGTGCATGGCATAGTAGGAAATATCTGCCTGGATCAGCTTTACCAGACGTCTGGTAATAAAATTCTGGTCATTCACTTTTTTAATAGCCTTAAAAATAAGGGGATGATGGGTCAAAAGCATATCTGCTCCTGCCTTAATGGCTGCATCCACCACCTGGTCCGTTGCATCTAAAGCAATATAGATTTTTTTTACCTCTTTATCACTGCGTCCTGCTAACAGCCCCGGATTATCCCAATCACAGGCACAGCTTTCAGGAGCCAGTTTTCCCAATATTTCGATCACTTCACTGCATTTCATCTTGTGCCTCCCTGATACATGAAAGTTCTTCTTTTAAAGCCTTGCAGGCAGCTGCCTGTCCTGCCGTCAGCTCTTCCTCGCTCTTTCCTGCAAATCCTTTTAAGATCCCTTCCACTCTTTTTTCTTCTTTTAAAAGATACTGCTTTAAAACGGCATCCCTGCGTTTGATCAAAACCGCTCCGAAGCGATACTCAGGGAGCGTTTTACAGACACAAGCGTCTTTTTCATTTGTTCCAAAACCAGCTTTTATCACTGTATAAAACTTTCCCTCATCCAGTATCATTGCCTCGTTTTCAATAAAGAAGCCATTTTCCTTCAGATAACGGCGGAACTTTTCCAAATCCGACTGCGGTGAAAAGATCCAGTGGCGGATACTGCTCCATAACTGCTTTCCAGCCTCTAAAATGCTGATCTCCAGTTCACCGCCCATTCCCGCAATGATAACTGTATCGGCTTCTTTGGCCTGTAATTTTTCCAGTCCGTTGCTTAAACGGGTCTCTATGGAAATAGCTGCATCCCCCACGTCATGTCTGTATTCTTCTATGTGTTCATCTGCCCTTGCCAAAGGACCTTTTCGCACATCCATAGCCAGAGCACTTTTAATTTTTCCAATTTCTGCCAGATAAATAGGCACATATCCATGATCTGTACCGATATCTGCGATCCGGCTGCCTTCCAGCACAAAAGAAGCAACCAGCTTTAAACGTTCTGAAAGGCGAAGCCTTGTCTTCTTTATCTCTGTTTCCTGTATCTTTTCTGTCATATCTATCCTTCAACTTTCTAAATAGTCCTTTAATTTCCGGCTTCTGCTGGGGTGGCGCAGTTTGCGCAGGGCTTTATCCTCGATCTGGCGGATCCGTTCCCTGGTCACATGAAACTGCTTTCCCACTTCTTCCAATGTTCTTGGCTGCCCGTCATAAAGCCCAAACCGCAATGACAATACCTGCTGTTCTCTCGGAGTCAACGTTTTTAATACTTCCATCAGCTGCTCATGTAAAAACACAAAAGAAGCCTCATCCTGCAAAAAAGACATTTTTTCATCCTGGATAAAATCCACCAGATGACTGTCCTCTTCCTCTCCCACCGGTGTTTCCAAAGAAACCGGCTCCTGGGCCATATTCAGCACTTCTTCTACTTTTTTGCTGGTCATATGTAAGCGTTCTGCAATTTCCTGAGTAGTAGGTTCCCGTCCCAGTTCCTGAAGCATCCTTCTGGAACTTCGCATCACCCGGTTGATGACTTCTACCATATGCACCGGGATGCGGATAGTCCTTGCCTGATCTGCTATCGCCCTTGTAATGGACTGGCGGATCCACCAGGTAGCATAGGTGCTGAAACGGTAGCCTTTTTCGTAATTAAACTTCTCTACCGCCCGCATAAGCCCCAGGTTTCCTTCCTGGACCAGATCTAAAAATGCCATTCCCCTGCCTGCGTAATGCTTGGCAATACTGACTACCAGCCGCAGATTTGCCCTTGCCAGTTTCTCTTTTGCTTCTCTGCTTCCGGCCCTTACTTCCTTTGCCAGCATTAATTCTTCTTCCGGGGTTAAAAGGGAAATTTTTCCAATTTCTTTTAAATACAGGCAGACCGGATCCGCCTGCCCCGTTTTTTCCTCTGATACAGGTTCACTTTCCCCTGCATCCTGCTCTTCCCCTTCATCCAGGATCTGAACCTGGTTTTCCGCTAATATGTCAAGAACGCGGTCCAGTTCTTCCTCTTTCAGCTCTTTTGGTCTGAAATACCGGAAAATATCACGATATTCCAACTGCCGTTTCCCGGCACGGGCATCTGCTAAAAGCCGTCCCATTTTTTCCTTAAAGCTTAAAGATTCCTCTCTGCGCGTTCTTTCCATAGTGTTCCTCCTTAAATCAATCCAAAGATATATGCAGCTGTTTTAACGCTGCCTGCTGCTTTATGATCTCCTGCAGCTGGGCTATATCTTTCGCATTCCGGCTTGCGGTATCCAAACTGTTCTTTCTCACTTTCATCACAGTTTCCGCAAATGCCTTTTTCTGCTCCTCATTGTTTAAGGATTCTTTTAAGCTGGCATTAAATAATGCCGCTACTTCTTTGTACTGGTCTTCATCATTGATGAACCGGCTTAAAATACCTGCCGGATTTACATTTCCTGCTTCATGGCCTTCAAATACCATGACTGCCACCTGATGGTACAGGTCTTCCACAAAATCATCGGCTGTTATAATGCCTTTTATCTTGTCAAATAACGCCGGATTTTCGATCAGCCAGGTAAGCAGCAGTCTCTGGGATCTTCGTATGCCGTCTTCCCGCTCCTGCTTTCTTCCTGTTTTCTTTATGGCCGCCTGGTTCTGCGCTGCCTGTCCCTCATAAGGATTGCCGCCATATTCCGGCCGGCCCATATCATTACCTGGACCGCTTCCATTTTCCCTGGAAATAACATTTCTTCCGGAAGCATCTTCCCTGTAGCTGTCACCGGCTTTTAAGCCCATCTGCATTCCCAGACGGTTTACCAGCTGGCGAAGCTCCTCTTCTTTGATCATCTGCTCCCTGGATACTGCCTGGATGTAATTATCCCGCTCCAGCGGTTCTCCAAACTGTAAAAGCTTCTTTGCTGTTTCCTGATAAAATTTCGTCTTCTGCTCCGGATCTTCTAATTGATAGTTCCGTTTTAATACATCTATTTCAAATAGGAAGCTGTTCTTTGCCTGGGCGATCCGCTCCTTAAAGGCATCAGCCCCCATATTTTTAATAAATTCATCCGGGTCCTTGTATGGCTTCATATTTAAAACTCTGGCAGAAATACCTGCATCCCTTAATATAGGAATGGCACGCAGCGCAGCCTTGATACCGGCACCGTCACTGTCGTAGGTTAAGATCACCTGGTCCGTATACCGCTTTAAAACACCTGCATGCTGGCTGGTAAAGGCTGTTCCCAAAGATGCCACTGCGTTGGTAAAGCCCGCCTGATGCATGGAGATCACATCCAGGTAGCCTTCACATACCAGCATGTATTTTTCCCTGGTGGTCCTTGCATAGTTTAAACCATACAGATTCCGGCTTTTATCAAATAATTTTGTCTCCGGTGAGTTTAAATATTTCGGCTCCCCATCTCCCATGACACGGCCGCCAAAACCGATGACACGGTTGTTCACATCCATGATTGGGAACATAACACGGTTCCAGAATTTATCTCTTCCGCCTCTCTCTTCAATGGTCACAAGGCCTGTCTGGCTTAAAAATGCATCATCATAGCCTTTTTCTTTCAGGAAACGGTACAGATCATCACTGGTCTTATTAGAATAGCCAAGGCCAAACCGGAGCATGGTCTCATCTGTAAGCTTTCGCTTGTCATGGAAATATTCATATGCGATTTTTCCCTGTGGCTGCTTCATCTGGTAGTAGAAATAATTGGCTGCCAGCTTATTTACCTCCAGCAGTCTGGCACGAAATTCCGCCTGCTCCCTGGCTTCTTTGCTGTATTCCATCTTTGGAAGAGTAACTCCCGCCCGGTCTGCTAGGGACTGAAGGGCTTCCTGAAAGGTATAGTTTTCATATTCCATTACAAAGGTAAGAACATTTCCTCCAGCTCCGCAGCCAAAGCAGTAATACATCTGTTTTCCCGGAGAAACGGAAAAAGAAGGTGATTTTTCATTATGGAAAGGACAAAGGCCAAAATAATTGGCTCCTTTTTTCTGCAGCTTTACATATCCTGAAATCACATCTACGATGTCATTCCTCATTCTTACTTCCTCTATGACTTCATCCGGATAGTACATGCTTTTTCTCCCTTCTGTTAAAGTAATATCGGGCACAAAAACATTGCCCCTGTTTTAATATACGTTCCAGCGTTTTGGAACAAATAATTTTTCAAACTGGTCAATGGCATAGATATCACTCATGCCTGCTATGTAGTCGCAAACCACCCGCGAGACTTTTTCTCCCGCATCTAAGAAGTTTAAATACTCCTGTGGCAGCTCATCTACATGATCCATATAGTAGAAATAAAGCTGGGAAAGCATCTGCTGGGCTCTTCCCTCTTCTGCTTTTGGGATCTCATTTTTATATACATGGTCAAACATCCACTGACGAAGACCCATCATGGCCTCTTCCATGCCTTCTGACATAAAGATCCCCGGCTTATCCAGACTGTTTAAGATAATATCGTGGATCATGATATTTAAACGCTCCCGGACGCTGTGGCCTAACACATCTGTATAGCAGACAGGAAGGTCTTTCTCCTCAAACATCTTCGCCCGGATGGCATCATCTATATCGTGGTTGATGTAGGCGATCTTATCAGAGAGACGGACCACGCCGCCTTCTAAGGTAGAAGGATGACCGGCTGTACGGTGATTTCGTATCCCATCCCGCACTTCCCAGGTAAGATTTAAACCTTTTCCATTTTTTTCCAGCTTTTCAACTACTCGGACGCTTTGTTCATAGTGGGTAAAACCATCCTCGCAGATCACATTTAAAATAGCTTCCCCGGAATGTCCAAAGGGCGTATGCCCCAGATCATGCCCTAATGCAATAGCTTCGGTGAGACTTTCATTTAACCGCAGGGCTTTCGCAATGGTCCTTGCGATCTGTGACACTTCTAATGTATGGGTAAGTCTTGTGCGGTAATGATCTCCCTCAGGCGCAAGAAATACCTGGGTCTTATGTTTCATACGGCGAAATGCCTTACAATGCAGAATACGGTCCCTGTCCCGCTGGTATTCCGGCCGGATATCACAGAGAGGTTCCTGCCTGTCTCTGCCCTTTGTTTTTGCAGAAAAAGAGGCATACGGGCTTAAAGTTACAAGTTCCAGTTCTTCCTGAGATTGTCTGATGTTCAATAAGTCACCCCGCTTTTGTGGCGAAAAGGCACTTTGCAGTCCTTTTTCATTTTCGCTATGTATATGTGTATGCTGGTCATTATAATTTTATGACAACTAATTAATTTATCGTACTATTTTTATAGTATAGCACATTTAAAAAACAGACGCCACCGGTAAAATTCCGATGACGCCTGTTTCATTATTCTTTATGCTATTTTGCTTACGCACAATTTCCTACAGTAAGCCTAACAGTGACGGCAGTCCCAGTGAAAGTACAGGAACATAGGTCACAAGCAGCAGACCGATGATGATCATTACAAAGTATGGCAGCAGGTGGCTGATGACACTTTCAATAGTAACGCCGCCTACCTTACAGCCTGTAAACAGGATGGTTCCTACAGGAGGTGTAATGGTACCTACGGACAGGTTGTAGCAAAGTACGATACCAAACTGAACTGCATTCATTCCAAGGCTTGTGCAGATCGGCAGGAAGATTGGAGTGAAGATCAGGATTGCTGGTGTCGGGTCCATGAAAGTACCTACAAACAGCAGGATGATATTAATTAACAGGAAGATGATGATCTTATTGCTTGTAATACCAAGAACAGCTGCAGCTACCATATCCGGAATTCCGGTAAATGCCATTGCCCAGGACATGATAGAAGAAAGTCCGATCATGAAAGTAATGGTACCTGTGATCTTTGCGGACTCCAGTACGATCCTTGGAATATCCTTAATTTTAATAGAACCATAAATTAAGGAAAGAACGGTTGCATAAACAACTGCTACTGCGGAACCTTCGGTTGCGGTAAATACACCGCAAAGAATACCGCCGATTACAATAACGATCATTAAAAGGCTTGGGATCGCCTGCCAGAAAGTCTTTAATACAATGCTGGCTGTCAGCTTTGCTTCGCCTCTGTAGCCTAATTTCTTTGCTGTGATGGTTGCCAGGATGATAACGCCTAAGCCCCAGATGAGACCAGGAACATAACCAGCCATAAACAGTGCGGAAATAGATACACTTCCTGCAACCGTAGAATAAACGATCATAGTGTTGCTTGGGGGAATCAGCATACCAACAGGTGCTGATGCAACGTTTACTGCTGCGGAATAGTTCTTATCATAGCCTTCGGCCTCTTCCAGCGGTCCCATGGTGCTTCCGATGGCTGCAGCAGCTGCTGCACCGGAACCACTGATCGCACCGAAAAGCATGTTTGCGATTACATTGGACTGTGCTAATGCACCAGGCATACGGCCGCCGATGACCTTTGCACAGTTTACAAGTCTTAATGCGATACCACCGTTATTCATAATGTTTCCTGCAAGAATGAAAAACGGGATCGCGATCAGTGAGAATGAGTTGGAACCTGCGAAAATTCTCTGTGCGGATGTTGCAAACGCTACATTGGATGGCAGCATGCAGATCATGGAAACTGCGGAAGAAAGTCCGATTCCCACACCGATGGGCACACCTGCTGCCAGTAATAAAACCAGAAGAACGACCATTACCAGGGCAACCTGAACTGCGATAGACATAACTTACTCTCCTCCTTCTTTCTTGTTCAGTTCTACAGTGAGATTATAGATGCTGTAGAAAATGATCAGTACGCCACATACAGGAATGATACTGTAAATGGTTCCTGTAGGGATCTTAAGGATAGAGTCATACTGCAGCATGTTCATGGTTGTGATAACGGAACCACCATAAACCAGGATCAGCGCAGAGAAGAGAATAATAACTACTTCGATCGCAGCATCTAACAGTCTCTTGGTGCTGCCATTCAGTTTATCCTTTAAATAAGTAATGCAGATATGATCACGCTGTCCAAACACATAGGTTGCGGACAGAAGGATCAGCCATACAAAGCAGTAACGGGTCAGAACTTCGCTGACACTGCTTGGGCTTTTGAACACATAGCGGACTACTACCTGGTATACGGTAAGAAGGACCATAACGATAAAATCAACGATACAGACGAAAGCTAAAAAGCGGTCTAATCCATGTTTTAATGTTTTCATTATTTATTGTCCTCCTCTCTTAAAGCTACTACTGCGTCATAGATCTGCTTTGTCATGTCAGACTGGTTTGCGATCTTATTTAACAGAGGCATGCAGCGCTCACGCAGTTCGTTGGTATCCGGATAGCAGAACTGGGTTCCGGCTTCTTCGGCATCTTTCTTTGCTACTTCAATATCCTGTTTAAATGTTTCAAATTCTTCTTCAGTGGATTCCTTGATCAGTCTGTCGAAGATCTCTCTGTCTTCATCACTTAAGGAATTTAAGAATGCGGTACTTGCAAGTACTACGTCAGGATGTACAATGTGACGGGTGTAAGCATAGTAAGGAGCTACCTCATAATGCTTGAAGTCACGGTAAACCAGCTCACTGTTCTCAGCTGCATCAATAACGCCCTGCTGCAGTGCTGTGTAAACCTCAGACTGTGCCATAACGCTTCCGTTACCGCCCATCAGTTTTGCCATTTCTACATAGGTCGGGCTGTCATTTACACGAATGATCATACCTTTAAGATCGTCTGCAGAATTGATCGGTTTCTTTGCATATACATTTCTCTCGCCTGCTGTATAAACAGTCAGTACACGGAATTTGTATTTTTCAGTAGATGCAAACAGATCATCAAATACCCCGTTTAATGTTGCTTTTTCAAGATGATCGATATTATCATACAGATAAGGTGCACCTACGATCGCAAAGTCAGCGTCATATCCTTCCGGAACGGAACATGGCACAATTGCCATCTGCAGCGCTCCTGTACGGATAAATTCAGCCATTGCTCCCTGCTCTCCTAATACCCCGTTAGGATAAATGGTTACATGATAACGTCCGTTTGTTTCCTTCTCAAATTTTTCCCCAAATGCTTTCATGGCACGATACTGCGGATGGTTCTCGTTCTGGTTGAAAGCTACGCGAATCTCTGTCACCTTCTGTTCGGAAGTACGTCCACAGGCTGTAAGCATACCCATAAGGCAAATAACCCCCACAGCCATTGCCAATTTTTTAAACATACCGGTAAATCCTCCTACTGGTTTTACAAATTGATTTTTCAAATATTTTCTTGCTGTTAACTTGCGTTAACGCATTTTTTAACACTTTTTTTACGGATTTTTCCAATATTATAGCAGTTCAGCATATTGGCCCGAAAATCGTCTTTCAGGCCAGTATTACATGCTGAGCTGCTAAGTTTACTGATCTATAAAATTTTTATATACACAATTATCCTGTACGCAGCGACACTGCCCCCGTAATATAATTACAGCAGTGCTACGCTTACCTTAACTACAACCTTGCGCAGGTTCATAGCTTCGCCGGAGATAACCTGTGGACGATGGATATCGGATGGGAAGAATACACAGAAACATCCCGGACGGGACTCAATGTATCCTTCATCTTCTACAGACTCATAGAAGATCAGGTCTCTTTCCTTAATGTGCTCTGCTACTTTGTAGTTTCCGGTGTTCTTGGTAAATCCAAGACGCTCTCTTCCGGATACTAAGAACTGTACATCCAGATATTTCTCATGAGACTCCGGACGTCTGTCAGCAACATCTTCTGTCATGGCATCAAATACCTGAGCATAGATGTCTTTTCCCTGGATCTCATATACACCAGGTTCCATAGATGCGAAATCGTGGCTCTTTAAGTACTCTAATGCAGTCTGGATCGCTGCAGGGTACTTTTCAAAAGAATCACCATTCTTGATAGATGAAAAGATCATTTTTTCTCTCCCTTTATTTTATTTAAAGCCTTTATAAATAAAAGCTTTTATTTGTTTCTGCCTTCCATTGCATGTACAAGACGTACAATGCACTCATGGCCCGGAACTTCCACACCATACTTGTGTGCTGCACGTACTACAGCGCCGCTGATGGTATCAACTTCTGTTCTTCTGCCATCACGCAGGTCTGCACGGATAGAAGTACAGCCGTTTGGATTGTTGATGGAAGTATTTTTAACTTTTTCACGAACTTTTTCTTCATCGAAATTCAGTCCGGCTGCTGCTGCTGTCTTTACTGTCTCATGGATCAGCTGGCAACACAGATCCCACGCATACTCGTTAGCTGCAATGTAGCCCATGTCTACCTGGAGAACACCTGTAAGGGCACTTAAGGAAACATTGGTAAACAGCTTGTCCCAGATCAGAGTCTGGATGTTTTCATGGATCTTTACATTAAAACCACACTGGTCAAATGCTTCTTTTAACTGAGGAAGGAAACCTTCCTTGTCTTCTACCAGCATACCAACATTGGTAACACCGGTTCCGCCGCGGCGAACATGTCCCATTCCAAGAACAGCACCATTATCTTCGGTTGTACCGATAACGATATGGTCTTCATCAACGAATTCCTTTAACAGATCTTCGTGTCCCGCACCGTTCTGTAAAGTCATCAGGCGGGTGTTTGGTCCGATCAGACCACGGTTACCCTCTAATGCTGCCCTGGAGAACAGAGCCTTTACAAAGAGGATCACTAAATCTGCCGGTTCCTGTCCTTTCGTGTTGCTGACTGCACCTGGATGATAAGTATGAGTGGTTCCGTCTTCATCGATCAGAAGACCGTTGTTTGCAACCTGCTCTACTACTTTTTCATTGGTATCTACTAAAAGAACATCATTATGCTGGGAAAGATGTCCACCATAGATAGAACCCATTGCTCCTGCACCGATCACTGCAATACGCATTTTACTTTCTCCTTTTCCCATTCTTACGTTTAACGTTTACACTGTGCCTTAAAGCAGATTGCGCCCTGCATAAACTCTTCTTATGCGTGGGCGCAGTCTTTTAAAAGTCCGGGGTTTATTCGGAGAACTCAGCAAGTCCTTCAATTGCATATGCACGAACAGGGCTGGAATCCAGTCCAAGGATTGGAAGTGGGGAATAGCTCATGAAGAATACATCCTTCTTAAGCTGCTCTAAGTTTCTTAAAACTTCCAGGAATACAATGTTCTCTGCCATTAAGATGTCATGGAAAGGCTTAACATCTTCGTTGCAGTTTTCGATGGAAACACCATCACCAAAGCCAACAGCTTTTACCTTGTGAGCCTTGAACCACTCAGCGCTCTCAGCACCAACTAACAGACGCTGATCCTTGTCAGTGTTGGTATCAGGTGTAAATGGATACAGCTTGTAGGAAGAGTCGATGATAACGATATCTCCTTCTCTTACCTTTCCAGCTTCACGGTCTAAGTCAGCAGCGGTGATATGTCCACGCTTAGCAACAGTCTCCTTGAAGTCTACGTATACTGCACGGCCTAAGAAAGTGGTTAAAGGCAGCTCAGCTACAGATGGCCAGTTATCATCATGATGATAAGGGCACTCACAGTGGGTTCCCAGATGGCTCATCAGATCCATGTTGGTGTGGAAATCCGGGATAGCACCGCCGGTATTGAAGCGGAACAGATGGCATCTTCTGCTCTCTGTCTTTGGATCCAGGATCTTGGAAAGATCAACAATTCTTAAGTTACCCATTTCATAAACACACATTTTAGGTTCCTCCTTAAAATTGGTTTTTATTTTCTTTGTTGGCTTTTTTCTCGCCTATCTGTATACCAGTATACCGGTATGTCGGTATACTGTCAAGATTTTCAACGAAATAAAAGTCAACAAATTTTTAACGATGTTTTTGTGCATTTCTGATAATGCACTTTCTTATACCCTTGTCATATATATACAAAATAGTTACTTTCAGTTTACAATAAGTTACTTTTCTATACAAGACTTGATTTGAAAATATCCCCTATCCGGTAAAAAAATGGGGAAAATAATAGGAAAATCAATGGTTTTTCTTGACAGACATAACACTTTAGCCTTAAGATTGTATACAGAATTTGATTTAAATATAAAGGATATGGATACAAGAAATGAAAGAAAAAAGCTTCCTGCAGATGCAGGCCTACGATTCCATTAAAAACGGCATTTTAAACGGCGAACTAGAGCCGGGACAGCTCTACTCCGAAACAAAACTGTCCGCAAAAATAGGAATTTCCCGAACCCCTATGCGTGAAGCCCTCCAGTGTTTAAGCCAGGACGGCTATATCACCATTATACCAAGCAAAGGCTTTATGATCCGTCAGTTAAATGAAAAGGATATGAAAGACAGTATCCAGATCCGCTGCGCTATTGAAGGCTTCTGTACCACCGTGATCGCATCACAGACAGATACCAAAGAAGGAAAAGAGTTGCTGCGCAGTTTAAAAATGATCCTGGATAACATGGAAGAAGCATTAAATTCTGACGCTTTGGAAGATTTCATTTATTATGACCATCAGTTCCATCTGCTTATCGTCAACTATCTCCACAATGATGAATTCAACCAGATCTTCCAGCGCCTGCTGTACCTGATCCACTTAACCTCTCAGGATGCCCTTTCCACAGAAGGCCGTATCCAGGGAACTGTGGATGAACATCTGGCTTATTATAACGCATTGAAAGAAGGGGATGGCCAGAAAGCTTACAATATCATGATCGAGCATCTGATGATGCCTCTTAAGGTGCATGAGAAAGTACGGGAAAAGAAAAGTGAAAAGAAATAATATACGCCAAAAGCCGCCTGGATGGGCGGCTTTTTTTGCGTTCACGATTGTTATTGCCAATCTCATGATCCATATTTTGCATTTTCTGCTTTTCAATTTTCCAGCTGACGCACCAGGTTTACCATTTCAATAGCACCAAGGGCACAGTCATAGCCTTTATTTCCTGCTTTTGTTCCTGCACGCTCAATGGCCTGTTCAATATTATCCGTGGTCAGAACTCCAAACATGACCGGAATATCGCTTGTTAAAGACACACTGGCAATGCCTTTAGAAACCTCACTGCACACGTAATCATAATGGCTGGTTGCTCCTCTTATAACAGCTCCCAGGCAGATCACGGCATCATATTTTCCGCTTTTTGCCATTTTAGATGCGATCAACGGGATCTCAAAAGCTCCTGGAACCCATGCAAGATCAATGTCCTCATCTTTTACATCATGGCGCAGCAGGCCGTCTCTGGCACCTGCCACTAATTTTGATACAATAAATTCATTAAATCTGGCTGCTACGATTCCTACTTTGATCTCTCTTGCTACTACTTTTCCTTCTAATGTACGCATGATTTTTGTTTCCTTTCGTATATGTATGTTATTTTAATATTACTGCAGCATATGACCCATACGGATCTTCTTGGTCTGCAGATAAAAATGATCATATTCTGTTTCCTGCATCTGGATCGGTACCCGCTCTGTGATCTTAATGCCAAAGGCAGACAGCTGATACACTTTATCCGGGTTATTGGTAAGTAAACGCATGCTTCTTACTCCCAGGTCTCTTAATATCTGGGCGCCGATATAATATTCTCTTTCATCTCCCTTAAAACCAAGAGCAAGATTGGCTTCTAAGGTATCCATTCCCTGTTCCTGCAGTTCATAGGCTCTTAATTTATTGATCAGGCCGATTCCTCTGCCTTCCTGGCGCATATACAACAGGATGCCTCTGCCCTCTTTTTCAATCTGTGTCATAGCTGCAGCAAACTGCTGACCGCAATCGCAGCGCAGGGAACCGAACACATCTCCAGTAAGGCATTCTGAATGGACTCTGCAAAGCACATCTTCCCCGTTTCCTATATCACCTTTTACCAATGCCACGTGATGTTCTCCGTTCAGTCGGTTTATATATCCATAAGCTTTAAACACGCCATATTTTGTAGGCATTTTCGTTATAGTCACCCGCTCCACCAGCTGTTCGTGGACTTTTCTGTACTCCTGAAGATCTTTGATAGTGATAAATTTGATATTCCATTCTTTCGCCAGTTCCTTTAACTGCGGGGTGCGCATCATGGTTCCGTCTTCTTTCATGATCTCGCAGCAGAGGCCACATTCCTTTAAACCAGCCAGGCGGCACAGATCAACCGTTGCTTCTGTATGTCCATTACGCTCTAAAACACCATTTTTCTTTGCAAGAAGAGGGAACATATGGCCCGGACGTCTAAAATCTTCCGGTTTTGCATCTTCTGCTACGCAGCGCATGGCAGTGATAGAACGCTCTGCTGCAGAGATACCGGTTGTAGTATCAACACAGTCAATGGATACGGTAAACGCAGTTTCATGGTTATCTGTATTCTTTGTGACCATCTGAGGAAGCTGCAATTTTTCCACATAAGCTTCTGACATTGGCATACAGATCAGGCCTTTTCCGTGGACTGCCATGAAATTAATGTTTTCTGTGGTTGCAAATTCTGCCGCACAGATAAAGTCCCCTTCGTTTTCTCTGTCCGGATCATCTGTAACAAGGATCAGTTTTCCCTGTCTTAAATCTTCCAGTGCTTCCTCTACTGTATTAAATCCATTTTCATTAAATCCATTTTCTGTATTCTTCCTCTGATCCATGATATTTCTCCTCTCTTTTTCTCTACGTACTTCGGGATTTTTTAATTCATATCCATTAATACCCGTATTGCATCAGTTTCTCTCTCGTTATTCCGTGAGTTTTTTTCTCATTTTTATCCACTATTGCTCCGTGAGTATTTTTCTCACATATGAACTTTTCCACATATTTCCCTACAATATCATTTTCCAGATTGACCAGATCTCCTGGTCTCCGCTCTCCTAATGTAGTAGCACTCCTTGTATGGGGTATGGTAGAAACAGAGAAAGTTGTCTGCGTTACCTTTGCTACTGTAAGGCTGATTCCGTCAATGGCAATCGAACCTTTTTCTACAATATATCGAAGGATCTGTGGCGGTGCTTCTATGGTGTACCAGATCGCCAGACTGTCTTCTTTTATCTCTGCGATTTTTCCGGTACCGTCAATGTGACCGGATACCATGTGACCTCCAAACCTGCCTCCTGCTGCCATAGCCCGCTCCAGATTTACACTGCTTCCCGGCTTTAGCATTTTAAGTGCAGTGCGATTTAATGTTTCATGCATTACATCTGCCTGAAATTCATTTTTAGAAAATGCTGTAACCGTAAGACAGATCCCGTTTACTGCAATGCTGTCTCCTTTATGGATATCTTCCATGATCTTCTGCGCTTTTATAGTAAGGACTGCCTGACTGGCGTTTTTCATAATTTTACTGATCGTGCCCTTTTCTTCAATGATCCCCGTAAACATTTCTCTCCACCTCTCCTTCTATCAGCAGGTCCTCTCCCAGAACTCTGACCTTTTTATGTTTGATCAGAAATGCCTGATCCGGTTCTTCTACGCCTCTTCCTTCTACGGGAGTCTTGGCCGTTGTTCCCCCAAAAAGCTTTGGCGCTATATATGCCTGTACTTTCTGAACGATCCCCGCTTCTAATGCCGCCCAGTTAAGAGTACCGCCGCCCTCTAACAGAACGCTGTCTATCTTCTCTTTCCCCAACAGCTCCATAAGATGCTGCAGATCAATATGGCCCATTTTCTTCTCTGTTAAAAGTATTTTGCAGCCCGCCTCTTTATAAGGCCTTTGCAGTTCTTCATCTGATACACAGCAGGCAATGATAGTAGGAATATCCTTTGCGGTTTTTACGATCTTCGAGGTCACAGGCGTCTTTAAATGAGTATCGCAGATAATACGGATGGGATCTCTGCCTCCTTCTATGCGGCAGTTAAGCATAGGATCATCTGCCAGTACCGTACCGATCCCCACCATGATCCCAGTATTTTTCTTTCGCTGTTCATGTACATGATGCCTGGCTTCTTCCCCGGTCACCCATCTGGAAGCACCGGTATAAGCGGCGATCTTTCCATCCATAGTCATGGCGTATTTCATGGTCACATAAGGGCGGCCAGTCTGGATGTAATGGAAAAATACCGGATTTAATCCGTCGCATTCTTCCTTCAACACATGTTCTGTTACCTGTATTCCATGATCCTTTAAAATCCGGATTCCTTTTCCACCCACCAATGGATTGGGATCCCCGGAACCGGTCACTACCCGGCTGATACCTGCTTCTATGATGGCATCTGTGCATGGTGGCTGCTTTCCGTGATGACAGCAGGGTTCCAACGTTACATAGATCGTGGCGCCTTCTGGAGACTGGCTGCAGGAAGCCAACGCATTCCGCTCCGCGTGAGGTTCTCCATATTTTTCATGGTATCCCTGACCAATAATACAGCCATCTTTTACGATCACTGCCCCAACTACCGGATTTGGCGCTGTATAGCCGTACCCCTTCTTCGCCAGCTCAATGGCTACGGACATATATTTTTCGTCTTCACTGTAATTCTCTGTTTTTTTCAAACTTTCGCCTCCTCGTTTTCTTTCAGGAACGCCTAATCCGTTGACACATCTCTAATGCATCCCGCAATATGCATGGCATCAAAAAACGCCCTGGATCCTATCGTATTCTCCAGAGCGTTTTGTAAAAAATGGGAAATTCATGATAATTTTTAAATAACTCAAACACTGCCTAAAAATCAAAAAGCCCTGAAACAATTACTGTTTCAGAGCTGATGTTCAACAAATATCTGATGCTATATCTTACTATATCATCTATCCTGTTCTCTATCTTCTTTCATCCAGACTGTACTGTCGGCCTCGGAATTTCACCGAATCATACCTTGCGGCTCGTGGGCTATACCACCGGTGGGGATTCACACCCCGCCCTGAAGATCTTATTCACTTGTTAGTTGTAACTATAATACTATTTTTTTGAAATTGCAAGAGGTTTTTTGTTGTTTTTAGGGCATTTTTTGATGTTTTTCTGTCTTTTCACATCTTTTTGATAAATTTTAATCATATTTCGATTCTACCAAAGTCACATAAACCTACATAACTCTACATATTTTATCGGGCAATTGGTGTAAATTTGGTGTAGAAATTGGTGTAAAAATTTTGTCCTCAAAACCCTTATTTTTCAAGGCTTCCAGGCGATTCAGCTCTCGTTTTACTCTGTCTAAATCAACGTGATTATATACCCTCATAGTAGTCCTTATATCGATCTGACCAAGCAAATATTGGATAACTTTTATATCACAACCTGATTCTGCCAGTCTGCTACATGCTGTATGCCTTAAAATATGCGGAGATATATTCGGAAGCTGGCACTCTCTTTTAGAATTCATATTCACAATTGCCCGCAGTGTCCTTCTCATACTATTGTGAGACAAACATTTTCCTGATTTATTAGATACAAATACAAAATTTGAATATCCATCAACCTGGAAATCAGGCAATTTAGGAGTTTGCAGCCATATTTTCCGCTGCTCACGAAATAACTCATATACTTCATCTGGCATTGGTATCATCCGCACTCCTGCACTTGTTTTCGGAACCTCTGCATAAAATTTAGCATGACCATCCACATTTCTGTATTGGATCTGGTGATTAATATTTATTGTCCTATTCTGCATATCTACATCATCCCAAGTCAATCCGACAACTTCACTAATGCGCATACCAGTCTTTAGCATGATAGCAAATACAGGATAATGCCTTTTCATTCTAGGTCTATTTCGTATCCTATCAAGAAACTCCTGCTCTTCTTCTAATGTAAGAGCATACTTCTTCTCCGGATTTTCCTCATACTCTTTCGTACAACCATCCGCAGGATTTTTTGAAAGAATATCATCATCACATGCCAACTGTAGCGCAGGACGTATGATTTTCTGTAATATCTTTATTGTTCCCGGAGCCATTCCGTCATCATATAAATCACTATAAAACAATAATATATCTGATTTACGAATATCATTTATCCGCATTTTTCCAAGAACAGAATCCTGTATTATGTGTTCATAATAGTATTTATAATTCGCCTTTGTGGATTTTTTCAGCTTCTTTTTAGTCCTCAAATACCGCTCAATTTGTCCATTTAATACAATAGATTGGCGGTTTATTCCTTGCACTATTTCCTGAAATATTATAGTTTCTTCTTCTCTTAACTCTTCCAGGGTACTTGCATAAATGGTTTCCCTCTTTCCTAACCTATTTGTCCAGCGATACATATAAGTACCATCTTTTCTTTGACTTTCCCCCTTCCTCAGTAATTTTCCTTTTGTATCTTTTCTTTTTGTTGCCATTTAATCAGCCCTTTCTAACATAAAAAAGAGCCTCAATATGATATTACTATTGTACCATAAATGAAGCCTCTGCACACTTTAAATTGAATATAGTTTTTCTATGTATTTGTCACATAACACACGTTTTATCAGTCTTTTGGTCCCTACCCATAATACAAATGGACAATGTTCATCATTTGATAATTCACGAAGTTTATTAATTCCAATGCCAGAATATGCAGCATATTCTTCCAAAGTTAGATTTACTTTTTCCCAAATAGGAATATTATATTTATTATCCATAGTTTTCCTTCTTATCTTTTGCTATATATTAAAACAGGACGCCCCATTAAAGAGCGCCCTATAAATCCTTTTACTCCATTTATTCAGTTTTCTGATCTATCTTACAGCACCTTCACCATACTAATCTTCCCCTGGGAATACTGGATCACGTACACATTCCCCGTCATATTCATAGGATATAGTGTCAGTGTGCCATATTTAAAATTGTCGCCTGCAGTGCCACCATTTCTGTGAGGTATCCATAGGAAGTTATACCAGCCTTCGGAAATAGAAACATTTACATAAGTACAATCGTCTACATACACTGATCCACACTGTCCATGACCATATCTGAGCTGTTCAATTATATCTAATGCAGTTCCACCTTTTAATGTATCTGCAAAAAACTTTGAACTTAGTTCATTCAGTACATACTCTTCATCACTCTGTATATACAACTCATTCCACTTATTCTGCGGCGCACATACAGTAACAATCTTACCTGTTTCTACTGGCGTTTTACATCTGGCACTGTAACGCTTGCCCTTGTATTCAATCTCGTATACGCCATCTTTCTTCTTATCTATAACAATAGCTCGGAATGTCTTGTCATAAGCGGCTTTATTAATAGACTTACTAATCATTTCCTGCACCATAGAAATAACATTCTTAAAAATCTCTGTATAGTTTTCCATAAAATCTCCTTTAAATTAAAGAAGAGAGTACCCATTTCTGGATACCCTCTATATATTAAAATCTTGCCAATGCCTGTCTTGCAAGCGGAACAAAATCTCTACCCATAGCCTTGGCAAAACCGTCCACATCTCTTACATCTGTCAGTTTCACATCACCAACAGAGACATTGACTATATTCGGCTTCGTATTAACAGTAGCAGAAGGATACATGTTCTTTATCCATGAATTATCAGGAACGTATGCCGTAGCACTAAAACTTGCTACAAGCTTCTCCATCTGCTCAGGAGTAAAGACCATTTCTCCACGTTCAAGTAACGCCGGTACTTCATTTGGCTCTAGTTTCTCGGCTTCAAGGACTTTTATCTTATCTGTTTTGTCAGCAGAAGAACTCCCCACAGCACCACTGAATACACCACTATGATGTTTTTCAGCAGAAAAGCCGGAGCTACCATATACACTCTTAGAAGAATGTTTGCCAGTTGCTCTACTGTTTCCAGAACCACGAACATTTTCATCTTTATCCTTCTTGCTATCACTATCACGTTCAGTATCTTTCAGATTATCTTTCACATCTTCCAGAATATCCTTGATACTCTCTACGTTATTGGTCAGCTGTTGCCAACTGCTCATAGACTCAGAGATAAGACCTGCATTAGCTTGATACTGTTCCAGTGAAGAGATTAGCTGATTGCCAGATTCAGAAAATGCTTTCTGGATACCTGCAAATACAGAGTTGCCATCTGCGGCAGTGTCATAGACCTTACCCATGTAATTATAGATATTCTGTAGATTATCCATAGCAGACATTTTCTGGTTCATCTGTGATACGAGATCATGAATACCGGCCTGTGCTTCTTCATAAGTAAGAGTGCCTGCCTTATAGGAATCAATATACTCTTGAATTAAAGAAGAGATATGCTCTGTGGAATCAATTTGTTCTTGATACTTATTGATTTGGTCTACGTTATCAGAGTATAGCTTACTGAACATCTGGAAAATATCAGCGTCATTGCCGCTTAGAACCTTGTCTTTCCAACCTTTACCCAGAATATCCGTGGCAGTAGTTTCATTGACTTGCTGTTCCTTCTTAGATGCAATTTCAGACCATTTATCACTGATCTTTTGCAGAGAATCCAAAGTATCTTGTAACTTGTCATTGTAATCATCTAAAGCATCATCCAGAGCATCCATCTGGTCTTGGAGTTCCTGCTTCTTTAATGCAGCAAGGGCATCCTGAACAGATTCCTGTGCATTGCGGAGATTATCAGCATTGGATTCATAGGTAATTTCACCATTTCTTATAACCTTTTCAGTTTTTTGAGTGGTGGCATTTTCAAGATCATATAGTGCCTGTTCATACTGAGCTTGCAGTTTCAGCTTCTCATTCTGCTTATCCAGTAAGTCCATTCTATCTTGTAGAGCTTCCTTCTGGTCGTTGATTGTATCCTCATAGGCTTCCTTTTCGTCATTCAGGCGGTCAATTTCATCACTGATAGCACCTGTTACAGCACTAATGACGGTCTCATGCTCACTCTTAACATCATTCAGTCCATCAACAATCTTGCTCAGAGAGTCGGATGCATCGGAGATCTTATCAATAGGAAGTTTTAGTAGCTCTTCATTCCACTTATGCATGTTCTGTACAAGAGAAGAGATAGAAGAGTTACACTGCTGCAACTTATCATTCATCTCATTCCAGTTGTCAGTGCCAGGGTCATAATCACTCATAACATCCTGGATAGCTTCGATTTCTTCCTTATAATTAGAGATGGAAGTATTAGCATTGTTAATGAGCTTCTGATAGTAGTCAGCATTTAATGTCTTGCCGGAGGCTTCCATTTCAGCGCCCCAGTTTTGGATGGTATCAATAATGGACTGGTAGATATTTCCAATCTTTTCCAGGTTAGTTACCGGAAGTTCACGGAGCTGTTTTTCGTATTCAGCCTGTGCTTTTTCAAGGTCCTTGATATTGCCCTTAGCTTCCATAACAGCAGCAGTAAGACTATACCACTCCTCTGTTCCAGGCTTTAAACCTCGCTCCATACTGTCTGCAAGTTCATCCTGTCTAGCCTTCAAAATTTGCTGATAAGTGTCAATCTGATCACCTGTGTTGGAAATCATTTCTTCATACATATCCGCAGATACAATAGCACCCTGAGTATTTAACAGGTCAATCTGTTTCTGGATCAAGTCATTAGCAGCAGCAAGCTTCTCATTTTCTTTAGCGGCACCATCTACAATGTTGTCATAGTATGTACCCTTTTCATCACGAATCGTCTTTTGAAGTTCTTTGACTTTTTCTTCTGAGTCCTTCCAACTATCAAATGCTTGAATAGCTTTATCTATCTGTGCCTTCTGGTCACTCGTAAAGGATTCAATGTCAGTACCGCCGTTCTCAATCTTATCCCTGTACTCAGGAACTTCAGATACATACTTTTCATAAGACTGTCTATAGTAATCAAGAGAGTTCTTTGCCTGGTCTAAACTCTCCTGATCGGCTGCAATCTTCTTTGTTAGGATGCTCTGACGGGATTCTAAACCACCATTCTTAGATAACTTTTGCAGTTCACCAATGGATATACCAAGCTTACTTGCATAGTCCATCAGTTCATCTACTTCTTTAGAGTCTGGTGAAAGTGGCATATTGAACAGTTCTTGTACACGTTCTATATCTTCCTCAGATAATCCTGTATATGCTGTCCATGTATCCTGTAATGCAGTTTCCAGACGTTTACTTTCACGTTCTAGTAGGTCGGCACTGCGGGAGATCCAGTCGATTGTTGAGTTATCTTTGGAACCTTGGGAACCTTTGGAACCCTTACTTGGTGTATTGGATTTAACGCCACCATCATAGACGGCTTTTTTGAATTTCTCAGGATCTAGTTCTTCATATTCAAACTTAAATGTATTGTTGTTGAGTTTATTCTTGGTGTTATTAGCATAGTCTAGCAGCATATTATTTCCAGGAACATCCATATCTAATGTGCCTGCTTCAACCTGTCCTAAGATACTTTCAGCTCTCTGCAATTCCAACAAGTTTGCTGCACTTGCTCCGGCAGCATTTGCTAATGCAATAACCTGTTCAATATCTGATGCAGTATCAATCTTTACATTATTTACAGCCAGTTTTGCGAGTTCCAACTGTGCTAATGCTGCTTTTGATACCTCAGAACCGCTTGCTTCATTTAAAAGCTGTACGTATTCATCTAAGGTGGCATCTTTCAGATCATTACTTGCATTTGCATCAATGTACTTCTGTGCTGCCAACTGTGCATGTTTAGCCGCAAGAGCTTCTGTTACTAACTCCTCTGCATTAGATACACCCATATTAGAGAGCATTGCTGTTGTAAGGTCGGCGGTATCATCAGTCAGATTATCAATGATGCCAGAAGAATTGAGGAAGTCTGTAACAAGATCATTAAATGCATCTTGGCATTTTCCTAAATCAGATGGGTATGTAGATACTGTTTTGATGAAATTATCATAAGAGTCCATACCAGAAAAGGCTTTTGTAAAATTGGTATCCGCAAGGTCGGAATAGTCGAAAGTACCCTTATCCTCGACATCCTTCATTATCTTGTCAATCTTCTCGAACCCTGTAGACATTTCATTAATTGCTGCAATCTGCTTACCTTCCGGTGTCTTTTTCAGTGCGGCGTTTAAATCTTCCTGTGCCTGTGCTGACTGCTCTGCTTCATCAGAGTATGTATCTGTTTTATCAGTCAAATCATCTACATTAACCGCAGTCTTTTGAATAGTTCCCAAAAAATCATTATAAACATCAATTCCTCTGGATGTTTCATCAAACATACTTTGTTCAGCCGTTGTTAATACTTCACCAGATTTTGAAATATCCTTAAATGCAGAATTTACACCATTTACTATTGTGTATGTATCATAAGCATGTTGCCTGATGCCTACAAGTTCTTGTTGCTTATTCTGGTAATCAGTAGTCAACTTTTGTACGACACTAGAATTACCTTCGGCAGAGGCTTGATCTATTTCAGCCTGCATTTGCTGTAACTGTTCATACGCTTTCTCATATGCTTTTATGGTATTATCCAACTCTTCTACAGGGGAATTAGACATTTTTCCACCATTAGAACCAGGGACGTAAGCACCATGCGCACCTACAGCCTGTGGCTTCCATTCGTCCCCTTGGTCTGTATATTTGGGATCATAAGCATGGTATGCTTTTTCAGCAGAAGAAAGTGTATCTCTTGCTTTAAGTGCTATTCTTTCCTTCTCTACTGCAAGCTGTGTTTTCAACTCCTCTGTGACATTCTTTAACCTGTCTACTTCTTCCTGATCGGTCAGGCTTTTAATGCCACCTACACCATTTAGCTCTTCTAGCCTATCCTGAGTCTCTTTCAGCTGATTGCTCAATTCTTTTACTTTATCATTGTGCTGTTGTAACTCATTTTGGTTTTCTTCAAGCGCAGAGGTAGCCTCTTCTATTGTTGGGTTCAGTTCCTTATATTTATTTACAAGGAAACTTACACTTGCTGTTACTGCTGCCATTACAGCCATGTTAAATGCCATATTCAAGGCAACTGTAGCAACTTTTAATCCCATAGTAGCAGCTGTTCCCATGTTTAGAGATGCAGTATACCCTTTCATTCCTGCCTCTGCGCCATTAAGCCCGGACAGATATTTTCTCATATCCAGATCATCTGTAAGCCTGTTAATGCGATCCTGATTTACACACTGGTTTGCAACCAATTTATTGTAATTGTCAATAACAGATTGAGCGTTGCTTATAGGCTGGATAACGTTAGATGTAAACAAACCACCAAACTTCTGTCCTTCGGCAGAGGCTTGCTTCATTTCTTCTAGGGTCTTTCCTAAGAATGTTATATCTGTACCGTTGTTATCGAACACACCAAGGGTATGTCCTTTTAATGCTGCACCGGCTGTAACTGCTCCCATAGCTGTAGACATTACGCCCAACTTATCAATGATAGCAGAAATTGTATCTAGGAATGCAGCTCCGGTATCTGCAGCACCCTTTAGAAATTCACTGTCTGCAATAACAGATGCCAGATGTTCATAACTTGCGATCATAGAATTGATATGAGACTGTACAGAATCGGTATAGGCGCTAAACTTATCTAACGCTTCTGTGCTGGAAGTTTCTGATATTTCGGTCAGCTTCTCAACCTTATCCCAGTTAGAAAGAAGGATACGTCCAAAGTTACTCTGATACGAACCAAACAGATTGTAGCTGATAGCGTTCTGCTCTACATCGTTTAAAGTATTCCACTTGCCTGCAAGTTCATCTAAAACATCTCCTAAGTCCCTAAAATCGGTTACACCATCACGGATTTTTACGCCTACTTTGGCAAGAACCTTTTCAACATTTGAAAGATCATCTCCACTCTCATAGTCAACAAATTTATTCGCCTTAACTTGGGTGTATCTGGAAATAATAGACTTCATTGCTGTGCCAACGTTTTCAGGTGATGCCTGAGATACATCAGTCAGTGTTGCAATCATACCTATTAACTGGTCAATGGATACTCCGGCTTGCTGTGCAGAGCTAGCAGTTTTACTCATAGATTCTGCAATACCTCCGGCACTTGCCGCAGCATTCATATCTACTGCATTAAGTTTAGAAATTACAGCTAAAGCACTGTCAGCAGATAATTTAAAACCGTTTAAACTAGAAGTCAAATACTCTGTTGCATCAGCAGAATCAATCATACCAATCTTGCTCAGAATTGCAGAATCTTTGATAAGTTCATTGGTTTCATCGATGGAACGTCCTTGTCTTAACCATGCATCTGCTGCCTCTGCAATCTCATTAGTTGTAGAACCAAGCTCCTTTGCCATTTGGTTATAAGTGTTCATCAGACCTTTTGTTTCTTCACGGGTCTGGCCTGTTGCAACCTGTAAATTAAATAAAGATGTGTCCAATGACTTTGCAGTATCCACCATCTTCCTGAAGGTACTCATAGCAGCGGTAAAAGATACAACATTAGTTACGGCAGAATTAAAGCCTTCCTTAATCTCTTTTACTACTCCACTGGTGGTAAGTCCCATTTGCTTTGCTTCTGCCTGGATATTCAGGAACTGACGTTTTAGATTGTCAAACTCTACTGAATCTGCTGTACTGAGCTTGGCTTTAATATCAGTCAGTTGTTCAGAAAATACCTTTGCAGCGGCGGTATTCTTATTCATCCAGGTATCAATATTTGTGCTGAACAGATTCTTATTAGCCTGTAACTTGCTATCCTTTTCAGCGTTCTTCTGCTCAATAGAAAGCTGCTTGTACTGTTTGGTTACATCATTAAGCTCGGCAGTCAGCCTGTTATATGCTTCTATCTTTTTCTGTGGATCTTGAGTATTATTAATTTCTTTAATCTCTTTCCTCATATTGGCAAAAGACTGTACAATGTTCTCTGGCATCTTAAAATTTGCGCCTTTAAACTTTGCTTCCAGATAATCCAAGTCAGCAGGAAGTTCTTTTATATACTGGTCAAGCTTTTCAGCGGCATTACTGCTCCATTTTTTTGTAATTTCCGCATTAAATGTCTTTGCCTGTTCTGTTGCCTGTTTCAGCTTTGAAACCATTTCATCTAGGCTACCACGGTCTGTTATGTTACTAAAATCAATGCTATCTACTAACTGTTTAAAGGGATTATTGGCAGAATCGCCAAAAAGAAAATCCTTATATGTTGTTTTTAATAATTCTAATTTTTGCTGATACTCAGAAGCTTTTGTGGTCAACGCCGCAAAATCTTTACCCGTGGTATCAATGATACTTCCACCGGAATATACATATTGTCCCATATTGTTTAAGGCAAAGTTGTATTTCTCAATAATACCCCTACCTTTATCAATGGTTGCATTAAAGGAAGTAATATCTTCATTCCCATTCTTGAAGAATTGTAGCTTCACATTTTCGTCTGAGATACCATCCAATGATGTAAAGTAACCCTTCACCTTCTCAGTCAGTTGCCCCACTCCGGCACTGTCAAAAGATACATCTATATCCATCAATGACTTTTTAATGTTCTGGGCAGAGGCTTTTACTTCCTCTTCTATCTGTGGCATTTGTGCCTTAATCTGCTCCCGCATGACACCAATATCAGAAAGGAGGTCAGACCACATGTTATCTTCCCATCCTACAGCTTTCTTTAAGTTTACTGGTTCTAATCCGTTAATATCATTCTGATACAGCTTTACAGCTTTTACGATCTCTTCAAACTGTTTTGTTTGGTCGGGTGTACCAGAAAATAAATCAGGGAACTTTGGAGCCATCTCTTGATAAATGCTGTCCAGCGGAATGCCCTTCTTTTTAGGATCCGTTACAAATTTTCCTGCGTATACTTTGCGAAGATCATTCCAGTCCTTATCGTTCTGTACGATTTTAGGAATTTTGATATTTGAAAGACCTTGGAAATATCTGTAGAATGCATCATAAATCCCCATACGTTCTTTAATGATATTAGCATTATTCTTAACGACTTCTCCAAACTGATTAAAAGTATTCAGAAACTCTGGATTGTCTTTGCCCGTCTTTATTTCATCATAGCTCATTTGGAAAATAGAACGTGTCAGGTTCTTAATCTGGCGCTGTGCTTCCTTAGATTTAATGTTATAACCATTAATCAGACTTGCTGCCAGATTCTCACCCAACTGTTTACCAGAGGTTGCTACATCCTTATTTCCAGACAGCTTTTTCAGACTATCCTTTAACTGCTCGTCAATTTCAGCAACCAGATTAATCTTAATTCCGGCCGCTTCCAATTTCTTTTGAATTTGTGCTATATCATCTTTAATCTGCGGGATTGAACTGTCAATATCCAGTCCTGCCATTAGCCTTATATCTACATTACTTGCCATTTAATTTAATTCCTCCTGTAAATTGAAAAAAGCCTGGGAAAATCCCAAGCTTTATGTGTTGTAATTTTTATTTATTTGCACCTCAAAAGGGTCTGATACCTTTTGTTTGTATGCTTCTATTGCTTTTTCTATGAAGTGTGTTGGTTCCCTGTATCCAAAATAAGGAACGTTCGCAAACTTGCCATGTGTCTGCCAACCTTCATTTAACAGTACCGCAGTGTTTACAATCTTTCCATCCAATCCAGTATGTAAAGCTCCTTCATCAAAGCCAACGGTTATTGATAATGCCGCTCCTTTTGCTGTGACCTCTGCCACTACCTTATTGTCAACGCATACAGAATTGTACAGGTTATATGTACGCTTATATATCTTTGGTTCGTATGCATCGTACACTTTATCCAGTTGGTCCAGAATACAATCAGCTAGTATTGCTGCATGCCTCTTTAATTCGGTTTCTACTGACTTGCCATTTTTAAGTTTTAGTCTGGATATGTCCAGATTTTTTAGACTTGCTTTTAAATTACTCATGCCATCCACCATGATACCATGACGGTGCAGTATAAGACTTGTTATAGAATTTAGATATAAGATTTTCTTTCTGTTTTTCTGATGTAGGTTCTTCTTTTTGTTCCATTTGTTCTACATCAGATTGCAATAAACGTTGTTCTGCTGGATTCTGCAAAAGTCCAGATAGTTTATACAAAATAGCTGCCGGTCTTTCGTATGCTCTCGCTAATGCTTTTACATTTTCCACTTTATCGAAATATTTTAAAGCGCACAATGGTAAACTGCTTCTTTCTTCTTTGCTCAATTTCTGTAACGCCTGGTATAGATCTTCAAAAGTATATTCTGTTGTCATAATAAATTTTCCTTTCATAATATAATAATATTGTGTGTGATTTTTCCTAGAATTTGGACTATGAATTTTCAAGATAGTTTTTCAATGCTTCAAAGTGTTTTTCTGGCAGTGTGGCGAAACGTCCGGTCTTGAAATAAGATAATGTAGTAGTGCTGATTCCTGTTACCTTAGAAATGTAACGCTGTTTCTCTTTCTCTAATCTTTTAAGGAAAAGTTCTCTTAATTCTTCGTGTGTCATATTGTTACCTCCATGTATTTATATTTATTGTTGTGTATAATTATTAATTTTTGTTAAAAAAAGGATCCAGCAATACGCTAAACCCCTATATTTAATAAATGGCTTTAGATGAAATAAAAGAGGATTGGGGCAAGATTGCTCCTGCCCCTTTTTAAACGAAATTCGTCCTGATAGGAAGTCAAATTGAAGTATCATGCTAGGGGAGATTGCTTCATACATGCTGTTTGAGTACACATACAAAGCAGCTCTACTGGGCTTACGTTCCGGTCGTGCTATCTCTCCCCATATACAGATATTGAGGACCTTTTATTTGTGCGGTTTTTGAGTTAAATTTGTGAATTTTTCTTAAAACATTTTAAAAATGCTTCTTTATTTTTGTCATACAGTACAATCAGCAAGGTATTTCTACACAACTTATCGTCCGTCTTAAAAGCCCATGTTACCAAATATTCCATTGTTTCACGACTGATTTTAGCGTTTTTCAGCTCAGACATAAGGGTATTAAACTCTGTTTCCAGCGCTTCTGCATACCCTTCTAAGCTATCATCCAGATAAGAAACAGCTTTATTATAACACTCTATATTTCCAAGAATACTTTTAACCTGATGTCTATTAGCCGCTGTGCTAGACGAATTTACAGCTAAAAAACGCCCGTTGGTCTGTATAGTTCTGGTGTTCAATTCCTTATTTTTTCTTCTGTCTATACATCCATCTTCAATAATCTGATATAGAATATCCATCGGGCAATTGAATATTTTTACATCTTCATCTTTGATTATGCGTTGCTTATCATCAGGCTTCTTGTGATCCTTGTATTTTAAAATATCTGCATAGAACGTTGGATACTTAGGCTTATGCTTCATGCATCTAAGTCGCTTAATACGATTCAGCTCCTTTGATACCGTCACATCATACGTCCTTTTTGCAGAATCTATAGCAACCTGAGCTAAAACAGAACAAATAATAAAGACGTCTTCCAATTCCCGACTATGAAGACCATTATCAAACCAATAGCTTAAAGCAAGCTGTGCTATATTGCTTGACTCCCCTACATCCTGTTGCCCTGCTGCTATACTTGCATCCATACGTGCAAAATCTTCCATGCTCTTTGTGTATGACTTTGCCCTTGGATTGATCGCATTTATGATAGTTGGATATTCCAGATACGCTCTTTCGGCAAGCTCCACTATGTCATTTTGATCTGTCACGTATAAATTATCACTGTCCAGGTCTTGGCCCGAGAGACGAGGCTGTACATCCGTACCAATACCATTGATTACAATTACATTTCTTCCCAACTTAGGAAAATATCTCTGCAATACTTCTGGATATACATTACGCAGATGTACAATATTATTTGGGCTGTTATGCGGCGATCTAAAACCTGCTAGACATTCACCCTCTGCAAACCTCTCTGTGTAACACTGGATCGCATCATCTTCTAAGGAGAAACAACCTTCTTCTATTGGATTTTTTCCTACCACTTTCATTAATAATGCTACCGGATTTCCGCAGATAGTAAGATTATCCCCTTCCTGGAATAACTTGCCCTGTTGCAGCCGGTTCTTCTTAAACGTGCTGACCTTTTTATACCTGTGGTCTTTGAAAAACTCCCAGTATCTCACATCTTTGTTCTGGCGGTACAAGTCTACAAGCACATTGTTTATGGAATATCTGGCACTACTCTCCACTTCAAGGAAGTGTATGTATGCTTCATCATCTGTCTGCAATGCATTAAAATAGTCAATACTTGGCTGTGCAATCCTCTGCAATGTATCCTTATCCGTTGTAAGAAGAGTATTGTTAATCTGGAAGGAAGAACGCTGATAATCTCCATACTTGCTACTGTGAGCGGATTTAACTATGGTAAACTCTTCCTCATTCTGCTTCATCCAGTCAGCCCAGTATTCAAATGCTGCTGCAGGTGTTCCATCTTGGCTCATATGCTCTTTAAATTTAAGCCACTTTAAAGAATTTTCCGTAACGATTACTTTTACATCGGAAACCTTTAAGCTTCGCCCAAACATATCCGTCACATAGGCAGAGGCATATTCTGGCCCATAATAATCCTTGAAATATTCCTGGATGTTCCCCCTAAACAAACAGGATTTAAAGAAATGACTGCGGCAGTAGATAAAACCCTCTCTATTTTCTGGAAATATTGATTCATCAATTATGCCCATGCCATCCCACAGTACATTTTCAATCTGTGTAGCTGGATCGTTTCTGTCCACATAGCAACCATCTACCATTTTTGTTTCTGCCAGCTTCTCAGGCATTGTATCTGAATCATATCCATGTTCCTTTAAGTCTGCTTTTGTTCTAAAGAGGTATTCCCATTCGGGATGTTCTTTCTGTTTCTTCTTATAAAAAGTGTATCCATCTTTATTAATGATTTCTTCTACAGCATCCCAATTAAGCTCATACTTTTCAGATTTACAAACACCTTCTCTATACTTTACAACGCAAGCTTTCCTCATGCTCTGAACTGTTTCATCTTTTGCCACAAAGATACTGTCAATCGGTATCCGAATAAAGTCTGCCGCTGTTGCTGTTATCAATGGTGCATAGGCGGATAGTTCTACAATCTTTGCTCCTGGTGCATCTGGTATCTTGCTCCATAACCCCATTGTCAGATAGTCTCTGTACTTCTTGTACAAAGATTCCCGGACAAAGATGCAAGAACCCTCTTTTGCTTTACCGGTACTTCTATACAGCATCCTATACTTAATAGACTGCACTTTGACTACTCCATCTTTCCTGTAATCTTTCCATGGAATAACAGCACCATTCTCATAGTACATTTTCCTGAGATCATACGTTGACATATCTCCGGCAGTATACCTAAACTTCATTGAGATAAAGTCTCTACTCCTGCCTCTGCTATTTGTAACTGTGCCATGCTGACGAATCCACTTAGAAAACAGGCTCTCTGATATAACAGCTTTGCCATAGTACAGGTTTGCTTCTGGATCAGCATTGACCTTGTATACCTGTGCTGCATCTACAGCCATGATATTAATTGCTTCTGATTTCTTCTTACTAATAAAAATCACTCTCCTATCTTAAAGGGCACTAAAATGGACACCCTTTACATCATCCTTCATATATATTCTTCTCTCTTTTGCAGAGGGATTGCTGTCAAATTACATATGTATATCATTAGGGAAAAACTATGTCTGAGCAGACAAGAACCGTTCAGAATGGTTTACAGGGTAAATTGCTTACCCCTATTTTTTACAAGGGCTTATTTTTCTGTGAGCGTGGATTTAGGCTAACGTATAGAGCATAAATCTACAAATTTGAAATCCGAATTTCATCAGATAAAATCACGGCTCCATTTACAGAATTTGCATTATAGGAAATCTAATTTTCCTTGTATTTACAGGCTTTTTTGAAGATTGCATAGGGAAAAATCATACCTATGATAATCCCCATAGAACTTTTAAGTTATTGACATACTTCATCATATTAGTATCTCCCGTTTCTTTATTGTCGGGATGATATGTATTAGCAAGTACACGATAGAATTTCTTCAAAATGGGTTTATCTTCGTCCTTTGAGAATAATTTTTGCATACTATTTATTTTATCCACATCCTCCATTGCTTTCCTAAAAAGTTCTTCTTCTGCTTTCTCTGCATCTGCAATAGCTTTAACAATTTCATCATGTGCCTGTTTCCATACCATACGAAAATCATTTCTATATTTTTCTGGTATATTATTTATAGCATAAGCTTCTGGATATTCATTAGATCTTACCATTGAATATTTTCCAAATACTTCTTTCATTCCTTCACAATCAAGATATATTTCGCAATCATAAAATTGGGGATAATCTTTAAAATTTATATCAGAGCTTTCAGATATTCCCACCCACCTATATTTTACAGGACACTTAATATCCAACACATAAAAGATAGAACTGCGCCTAGCAGTTAGTTTATTTTTCTCGTCTAACAAAGATTTTACTGTACCGTCTATATCATTTATCCTTTTATCCAACTGCGCAATCTGCTGCTTTGGAGTAATCGTTTTATGCTCTGTATTCTGTAATTCCTTATGCGCTGCATCAACAGATACTTGCTTTTTTCGCAACCTCTGTTTTAAATCCTCATTCCCGGACTTCATAACTGCATCAATCTTTCTGTATGTTCCCACTGAGACACCCGTTGCTTTTGCCATCTCTTTTCGTGTATCAACCTTTGTCAAATTTGTCAAACCTTTACCACCTAATGACTGGTTCTGTTTTGCTCTCTTCTCGAACACACTTTTAAACTTTTGAACTATTTCATATTTTTCTGTTTCAGAAAGATTTCTACGTCCTAGCTGCTGTTCTAACATCCAACGCTTTACTTCTTCCCTGTTTTTCAGCTCACTAGCATATATGATCTTATAATTCCAGGAATTTAAAGTCATACCATTCTTTTTCAGAATACGGTATCTGTTATGTCCATCAATAATTATATAACGTCCTGTTTCTGGTTCTTCCCATACCTTTATAGGATCAAGCAAACCATTTTGTAAAATTCCCTGCTCTAATCGTTCAAATTCTTCCATTGTAAGAACAGGCAGCAACTCTTCAAATTCCTTATCTGTAACTAAATCTTCCATATTTAAGTATCTTCCCATAATTCTTCATCCTTCCATTTTTACTTTTTCACAAAACAGTGATAAACAAAGTGTAGTTTGTATAAGAGCGTCTTTTCTTTGGTTCTTTCTTTGTGACGCAGGCTTTTACGATTGTAGTGGAGCAGCAATCTCTGATTGCGTTGCGAAACTTATCGGAAAAGGGTGGTTCAGACAAAGAAAGACGATATAACATACATTACAAACACATACATTGTAAAAATTCATTCGTATTAATGTCCTGGCCTCTGGCAGTATGTCAGGTCAATCTAGTCCCGTTCACTTCGTTCACAGTCCTAGCTCAACCTGCGTTTTACTCATATTGCTTTGCGCAATATTCGCAAAACACTTGTAAAACATTCACTTTTCATTAACTGTTACTTCTCTTTTGTCAACTCAATGATACAGATTGTAAAAACACCCCCATTTAAAAGCACCAACTAAAGGTAGAATATATTAGACTGTTTAAATGGGGGTGTTTTCTATTCCTGACCTAAATTATCAAACAGATCATCCAATTCTTTATCATACTGTATCGTCTTGTTTTCAGCTTCTTTAGGTTTAATCGATAAAAACTTTTCTGATAACCTTTTTTGAATATCTACATAATATGTAGGATAAGTAAAAATATCGTCAATCTCTTCTAGTTTATATGGTTCTCCCCATCCAATAACTTCCCATTCTTTTAAATATTCCGCATATTCCAACAGTGCTTTTTTCATTCTGTTATCTGAGACAGTCTGTGCATTTTTGTTGATAGCGTCTACAACCAGTTCATTTAGATACAACTTCTGCAATTCATATTCATTTTTTGTAATGGCTTCCTGAATATCTTTTTCATTAAAAATAATTTTTATACGTTCATACTTTCTTTCCCAACCATACAGTTCATTCAACCGTTTATTAACTTTGTTGTAAAATTCATTTAAACGCATAGTACACGCTGCATGGTTTTTGCTTTCTAAGCCCATCTTATTCAATGTACTTCTTTCTACAGCCAGTATTCGTCTAATTTCATCATCATCTGCCAGATAATGCTTACAAGGAGTATCTTTTTTATCCGTATTCGGAACAACAATCATAGTCTGAATCTGATAACTAATTAGGCTACGATTACAAAGATTATTTAATGCTGAAAATAAAACGGTATTAAGCTTAGAATTGCACCTCATATAAAAATTATCCAGTTCCCATTTAGTAACATCATTATAATTTACATCCGCTTGCAAAATACTAATAGGAATTTTTTTATAATTGCGGTTAATCATTCCAAGAATGTTCCATAGCTGATTCCTGGTTGCATAACACTCACTTCCTTTTCTAAAATGAATATACTTTAACAAAATTGTTTCAATATATTTCAAATAGATATTACGGTTTCCTGCTTTTCGTGCATCTTCAACAGGAAGCGGTTCGTCATATATATCAAGAATAACGATTTTTCTTCCATTCCCTTTTTCCATCTTAAAATATCTGGCCCATCTCTTTAACTGTGCTTTATGCGAATTATTTCCAGACTTAAACGTTTTCTCATGGAGCAGTTCACATAATTCTTTATATCCTTTTACTACCATACCAATTTCTAAATTAGTAGTATCAACTTCACCATTACTGCTTTTTTCAAGAGCAAATACCTTCTTAAATTCTGCTCTCAGTTCTTCTAAAGCCGGAATCCAGATACTTGTTAATTGTTCTTCTTTCTCAAACTTACTCTGCCTATTCAAAAGATCAGCAATGTTTGCTGCAATTATTTTATCTACCAGAGGGTTTAAATCACAAACATACTTATTGAACACATCGTCATTTATTTCAGTCACTTTATCTGTATTTAAAATGATTACTTTTGCAAAATTAATGGCTTTATTTATACTATCCGTGACCTCATTAATTGCTGGCAGATTCCCGTAGTTTTCATCTTCATCAGGTATCATAGAGATATAATCTTTACCTGTAGCAGCATAAAAGAATCTTTCTAAAACTCTGGCTGTTTGGTTCTTTTTTAACGGATTAACATAATCCATATAATCAATTTTTTGTTCGTTAATAGTAAATCACCCCTTTTATCTTCTTTGCATTACGCCAATTTCATAGAATGACCGTATTTGTCATAAGCCTCTTCTGTATACAGATTGTTAAATTTATCAATTACAAATACATCAAACAGCTGGTATCCATCTTCTACAGCTCCTTTAATAACTGAATAAACGTCATTAGGATTCTGTGCAATAATAGCCCATTCAAGTCTTAAATTTCTACGCTCAGTCTTTTCATCATAAAATAAAGAGTAATATTCTATGCTTCTTCTTTTTGCACTGTAATGGAACACATTCTGTAAAATCAATTCTCTATGACTAAAATCACATGCAATAACAAAACTGCCCTTCATAAGCGCTTTTACAACAGCATCACTTCCATCTTCTAAAACACATTCTGGTGATAGTCTAAACTTTTTCATTTGTTTCCTCCTGATTTCTTCTATATTTCTGCCATGCTACCTAAACTCGATAACAAAACGTTATTGAGATATGTGGTCATGATCTACTATTACATTCTCTCTTTTTCTAAAAACTTTGCATGATTTACTTATCAGCCTTTTGCATCTTCCAGAAGCTCTTCCAACTCAGATGTATTTATCTCTTCCAACCAATCTATTGCAGCTTCCAAGCTTTCTACTGCGTTTTCACCCGCCTCATATCTCTCTGAGCCTTGAAGGTTTTCAGGGATATTATCAAGATAATCCTGTTCATCTGCGGCTATGTCTTCTATATCCTGCTGCAACTCTTCGATAATATCCTGTAGCTTGTTGATTTTTAAGATTACTGAATCTATGCACTTTCTGCGTTTCTTGTTCATTGGGAGCCTCCGTTTGTTTTAATGGCAGAGGGAGTAGAGATTTTCTACACCCTCATATAATGCTTGTACACTAGATATACTGACGGATTACACTTAAATCCTTTGGATTATCTGGGTTATAATATTTGCAATCAATCCTATTGCTGCCATAACGACATTTCATTACAGCCATTAAAACAAACTTATCCATAGAATCATACCCAATTGCAATAACCGTTGTCTGGCTATAAGCTGGGTTATTCTTCTCAAAAACTGCAAGTCCAAACATCATATTATAAAGATTGCCAAAAGCAGATTGCTTTTCATCAACAGTACAATTCAAAAAGTCTTTCCAACTGTTAATCTTTGCCAATTCTGGATTATGGGTCAGATTGATTTCTAAAGATTCCACTGCCATTGGTTTTTTCAAATTACTGCTAATCTCACCGTCTATGTATCTAATAGGTTTAGATTTTGGAATAAAGCCATTTGTAGTAAAAATTTTATAGTTTAACATTATGCTCCTTCTTTCTTCTGAAGATTTGCCAAGACCGAATTATTCGATTCTGCCAATATTCCCGTCAGTCCATAAATCCAATGGTAACAACATTCCTATTTCCGCTCAGGGAGTTGTTTTCTGGGAGCATATAGAGATGCACCACCTGTTTTGTTGGCATCAGGAACCAATCAAAATCATCCTGTACCTTCTCAATGACTTCAATTTGCGCAACATCAATGTACATACTGCTGTTGCTATCAATCGTATATAGCGGCGTTCCGTCCTCTTTATGCTGTACTGGCTTTCTGTTGATGTTTTCAAATACAAGAATAGTTCCATTCCTAATCATAGTGCAGTTGGTAAAATACAAATCTGCAAATTCAATTCCTGTGTTTCGGCAGCTCTTCTCCTCTAAATCATCTGTATTTAGATGAATCAAAAATCCCTTACCACTCTCATTCTGCTGCTTTAATAAATTGATTAATTCTGAAAATCCCATATGTTTTTCCTCGTTTCTTTTAATAATACAGGTAAATTTAACCTGTCCTTATTTAATTCTCGTTTTTGGAAGCAAATCAATTGCTTTTTGAGTTAATATGTACCCGTTTGCCCTTTCAATTTTTGCTCCATGTTCTACCAGTCCATATGATTCCAATATTCTGATATGCTTATAAATGGTATCCGCCTTTACTCGACCTTCAATATCTCTAATCTCATAACAAGACATAGAGTGCATATGATCTGTAGCTCCTTGTTCCAGCATGATTTTCATAATTACATACTGTATTCTGTTCAAATTCCAGTTCACTTATCTCTCACCTCCTGTGAACCGTATATAACCTGTTTTCTAACTCTGATGCATACAGTAAAAAAATAAATTTCCAGATTGCCGTTATTCAATTGTCAATGTACAAATATGTTCTATTTTGTAAAAAAATTGGGAAACTGCCGGGAAGAAATACCCGTAAGATTTTTTATTTGAAATAATTCAAAGAATCTGATATACTATGACTTGCTACGGAACATAGTATAGATTCAATCTATACAGTTTCTTATACAGCAATTGGTCTGGTAAACCTTTTGCCGTAACATTTGAGCTGACTCTGGTAAGTCGGCTCTTTTTTGTTGGTAAGATTAATATACTACGTACATAATAATTAGTCAAGTATTTTATGATAATTATTGTTTTTATTATCATTTTTATCTGTAATAATTATTTTATTGTTTTTATGATGATATAATGATATACTTTTTACATCGGAGGTAAACCTTATGGTACAACAAAAAACATATATAAAACAACGTGTAGCTTTAACAGAACTTCTTCAAAATACAATTAAAGATTTACGTAAGCAATATAATAAACGCGGCGATATTTTATCTAAAGAACTGGGTAAGGGCGCTTCATATATCTCACAGATTGAAAACGGAAAAATAAAAGAAATTGATTTCGATTCTTTAATGAATATCTTTCGTGCTATTTTTTCGTCCACAGAAGGTAATTTTATAAAATTATTATCTGCCTATATTGATACGTTATTGAAGGAACATACTGAACATCAACTTATAGGTGAAAACTGGATCCATACTTTTATAGTTCAAGAAATAGAATATCCAATCACTGATTGGATTATTGATTTTATTCAAAATAAATTACATGAAACAAAAAAAACAACTATTGATTTAATCAATAGAATCAATAATAATGACCACGAAAGCAGCTATGAATTTGAAGTATATAATTATATTCCAAATAAAGCTTATGTCCAGGTAAATGGACCAACCGCATATGAAAATCCCCAAAAATTCACATTGTATATAACGACGTATTATAATTTAACCTCTAATTATATAAATGAAATATTAAACCGTAGTATTGCATCTATAAATTATATAAATATGAAAATAATTTTTTGGCAACTCTTCTCTATGGGCGATAAAGATATTCCTTCCAGTATCCGAGAAAAAGTTTCTAAAATTATGTTTGATAACGGTTTTTTAGATACATTCCAGAAATGGGAGTTGCTTCAAGGCACATCCGAAATACCTTTACAAAAAAACACAGAAAGTTTTATATTTTATGATAATTTAATCAACAATTATAAAGATAAATATGATAAATTAAAAAAAGAAGTATTTGAAGAATTAAATTATTCCCTTCAACAATATTACAAAGCCAATTCAGCACATTCTTGTAATATAATGAATGATATTCTTAAAAATTTTAACGCTGATGCTGGTTTAACCCTAGCATTACTTTCTTCTGCTTTTTATGAAATACCAATGAACAGACACAGGGATTTTATGGAAGATTTTCGTACCTTGCTTGCACGTTATATCAATAATTCTAAATAAGTATCAAAAAAGCCTGCCGGAGTAACTCCAGTAGGCTTTAATATTTCCGTATGTAATTCCAGGACCACTCACCTGTATTATGAGCAATGGTATAAAGGGTATCCTCTGTGTAGATGGTTGTGAAGTTTGCGTCTTTTTTATATGCACCGGTTATGGTCATGATTTGCCTCCTTTAAGATCTGCGAGTTGCTTTTTGAGTGCTGCGATTTGCGATTCTATTTCAAGTTGCTTTAATTCATCCTCATCTTCTACCCATTCCATTATGTCACCGGGTTGAACATGTAAATATGCACAAATTTTATCTATAACATCTGTTTTCACTACTCTATTTAGTGAAAATTTAGTTGGCATATTAACACTAATTCCTGCTTGACATAAATCTTTCCATGTCATTCCTTTTTCTTTTAGCAAATTGTTTAGTTTTCTATATACTATCATTTCCTTTCCTCCGTCCTATATAATTACCTCCATTCTATCACATATACATGTGATTTTCAATAATACCCACTATCAACGACAGAAAATTTCTCTTCTGCCGTCATACTAGGCACTACCCTAAACATACTTCCCTATGATACATAGTTTCCGTACCATACTTAGATCGGATAGATCCCATATCCATTTCTCTTTTACGTTTGAAGTATTTCCGTCCTTCAATTTCCTCATGGAAATACCACATTTTCTTTTTGCCTGAGAACCGGAAGCCAATTTCTTTCAATGTATTCTTAACTGCGTAAGTATTTCCGGATACCCATACCCAAGAACCACACACTTCCACTTCAATACCTGGTATCTGCGTTGCTCTGGCTATAGCCTGTTTTACTGCGTCTGATAAGTCTGTAAAGTCGGTTTCCGTCTTTTCTGATTCTGGTTTCTGTGTAGATTTTTCTTTTTCATCACGCATTTCTGTTTCTGAACCTGGAATATCTGGAAGAATTTTAACCAATCTGTCATATTCTGCGTTTATGGTCTGCATTGTTTCCAGATCCCCTCCATTGTCTGGGTGATTCTCTTTAAGCAGAGTTTTAAACCGTACTTTAAGCTGCTGTTTTGTTTTGCATCCGCTGAAATATTTACACATATCACTTTACCTCCTGTATTTTAGGCATAAAAAGAGCAAGGAACTTTTACATCCCTTGCCCCCTGAACCCGGACGGATTATAAAGTTAAATCTTCTACATTTACCTTCATAGAAGCTAATTTCGCAGTGGTTACTTTAATCTGATAATCAAGTTCTGCGTTTTCTACTCCGCCGTTTGCTTTTTTGATTCGCTGTAAATCAGTGTACTTATCGATTAATACAGCAATCAGTTCGCTTTCGCTCATGCCTTCCATTCCTTTCCACCGCCTTTCACTTTTATAACCAGTTCAGAAAATCCAAACTATCCTTTGCCTCTTGTATCCTATATTTTTTATTCCCACTCCATTATTCTATTTCTACGCTTTCCGCCATTTCTTCTAATTCATCCATAGAATAACCCTGTTCAGCAACAAATTTTTCAAAATCAATCGTATCATTATTATTGCGCTGCTCCAATATTTTTAATAAATACACATCTTCTACTGCTTCTAATAATCCTTGCATAGTATCATCAAAAAATTTACTCATTCCACAATTATCTCCAGATCGTCATAAATTCCAACCTTGATTTTCTCACCAAACCTTGAAAAAACAGGTACAGCATCCTCAGATGCCTTATAAACCATTACTATTTCCCTCATTGGGTCTACAATCCAATATTCCTTTACTCCTGCGTTCATGTACAGGTTTGTTTTTGTAATATAATCCATTTTACGACTAGAAGGAGATACTATTTCTATAATCCAGTCTGGCGCACCATTGCAACCTTTATCATTTAGCTTATCTGGATCGCATATTACTGAAATATCAGGCTCCACATAGTTTGTATTTCCATCTGCATTTTCCAGGAATACAGCAAAAGGAGCTGGAATTACTTTGCATTTTCCACCCTTAGATTTAATATAGTTATAAATTGCTATATTAATATCATTCATTATTAACTGATGCTTTGTGTTTGGCGGAGCCATCATATAAAGATTTCCGTCTATTAGTTCGGCTCTCTTTCCGTCTGGAAGAGCATAAATATCATCTACTGTATAAACTTGCTTCCTTACTGCTTCCATGTAATCACCTTCCCTTTGACATTCCGTTTACTTTATCAGCCTGATATAAGCGTCTAACTGTCCATCTTCCAACTTCGCTATCAATTCTGTAAAAGGAACCAGATTTTTATTTACCGCATACTCTTCTAATGCATTATAATAGTCCAGTCTGTTTTCTTTTGCTATGGAAACGGGTAAAAATTCAGCTCCCATCAGCTGATAGTTCATAATGAGGCGTGATGTTCTACCATTTCCGTCTATAAACGGGTGAATCCGGACAAACTCCGCATGTGTCCATGCCGCATACTCAATTGGATTTAATGCTTTCTTTTTCCAGTCTAAGTCAGCATAAAAGTCTTTGATCTGCCTATACATTTCATTTCCTGCCGGTGGTGTATGTCCTGCTCCACTAATACGCACTTCCTGATTTCTATATATGCCGCCTATAATAATGTTTTCCGTCAAGATAGCATGAATGTCTTTTACTATTGTTTCGCTTAATGGCTTGCACTCTGCAATGCAACGCTTCACATATCTGTATGCCTTTTTATGATTGACTACCTCATAAATCTCCCTTAATTCCTTGCCACCAACAGAAATGCCATCTTCCAGGACAACTTTTGTCTCCATCAAGGTTAAAGTATTTCCCTCAATAGCTGTGGAATTGTGCGTAAAGGTTAATTCAAAGTCTTTTTCATAAGAAGAAAGAGTGATATTATCAATGTTCTTTTTCCCCTGTTCAAATATCTTTTGTTTTTCAAATAACTGATCAAAGTTCATAAATATAATATCCTCTTTCTTTGCATGATGATTTCTTTGACTACATTATACCCAATCCACACCAAATAAGCAAGGAACCTACTTCATACATTCCAACATCAGCATCACACCACACTTGAAGCCCTGTACAAAGCCTAATGCCTGACCACATCCACCAGCTTCCAATACGGCAGAGGCTATAGTATCAAAGTTTTCGGCTTCCTTTAAGGGTTCTAAAATCTCTTCCACTTCCTTATTATATGTAGTTATTTCTTCCGTTTCTTTCTGCTCTCCGTTAGTCAGCTGAGTAAAGATTGCCTGTATGATATTTTCCATTTTTTCTGCCCCCTCTAGTATGTATAGTTTTCCTTTGCGTATCTTGCAACAAACATGTACAAAACTTTCTGCAATATTTTCCCTCTGCTTCCCTTCTTCATCTGGTATAGAAAAATCTCATTGATTCGGTTATTAAAGAAGTCAGGTGCCATATTTGCCTTGAAGCGGTTACACGGTACACATGTACACGTCAGATTACTAACATCATCTACGCCGCCCATTGATAAGGGTTTGATATGATCCAGACTCATATCTTTCAGTAAAAGCTTTCTGCCGCATAGCTGACACCTGCCGCCGCAATTATCATAGATCAATTTCCGTGTGGTTGGTGAGTAATGCTTTCGCTTAATTTTACCGTCACTTTTTCTCGTTATATTAGTAATTCCGTTTTTCTGCTCCTGTAATTCAATTATTTCTTGCTGTACTAATCGTTTCCATATCACACGATTTGTAAATGTATCATACACGTAAAAACCTTTTGTCTTGGCTGGTGCTTTGTACATATAATCGATAGCCTCCCTTACACTCTTATATTGTAAAGCCTGTGAAATGTCTTTTGTCTTTCTGTGCTTGCCTTGCTCATTCAAGTATATATAATACTCTCCGTTTGTGATTACGATTGCCATAATATTGCCCTCTCTACCTTAATCATTTACATTGCAAAGCATCCAATATCCCTTGGGGTATCTCAGGGTACGAACCTTATGAATGTTATCAAGTAAATGCTGTATATCCTGTGGCTGTAAATCCGTCTGATCTCCGTCTGCGTCTGCTTCTCCTGTGATAATCAAATTCCCTACTAATACAGGATTTCCATAAGCTGTCACAGCTGAGAATTTAACATCATCTCTGAACCAACCGCAATCATCACAAATAATATCGTATCTCCTGCCGTTGATTTCCCGGCATGTAATATCTATCAGGTCACAGTCAATCAGGCGGTAAAAGTCCGCCAGTCCTTGTGGCTCTACGTATTCTACAGTATCCCTCTGTACATCTATTAAAAGTGCTTTCATCTTTCATATCTCCTTTATTTTGGGATTTCTGGCTTACTGTTCATTAAATATTTCAGCTATCAATTCATCTGGAATAACATCTACAAATAGTTCTTGTGCAATCCAATTTGTCTTAGAATTGTTGTTACTACTTGCGTAAGCAACTGCATTTCGTACTAAATTTTCCAAACCCTCTTGATCTGTTTTTTCTAAGATTTCTCTTATATCTACTGCATATTTAGCAAATTGCATATCATCCATAATATTTCCTCCATTCCTGTAACTTATGAATTATTCCGATTAAGCTTCTAATTCTTCGATACGTTCACAAAGACTGGACAACATAACACCAAGTAAAAGTAAATCATATTTATCTAATTCGTCTAACTCTTCCTGTAAACACTGTTCAGCGTTTTCTTTGCAAACTTCTTTACCATGCAGGTAACAAATAATTGAATATGTAAGTTCCGCTTCTGATTCATCCTTGCCGCACAATGCTTTCAATATACGTTTAGCAAACGTAGTATTTCTTTTTTCTGGCTCTTTATGCCTTACAAGCTTGCTATCGTCAAACCATTTAACACTTCCGTCTGGATTTAATGGAATTTCTGTTCTGCAGGTGTCCGATTCCAAAACAAGTGAACTCTTGCAAGGATTGCTTAACATGTCAAACTTCTGCCATACCTTCAATTTGGTTGATAATACCTTTACTGTTGTTTCATCTCTCATTTCTTTAGTCCTCCTTAAATGCTTCTTTCATTTCATCTGTAGCCATGTGGCAGGCATAACCGCCCGCAAAGATACATAATGCTATAAATAAATTCATACTTGTGTAACCTCCCTAAACTGCTGCGTACTCTTAAGTACGGTGCTAATGTCTTAAATCATAAGCCCAGATATAGTTTTTAATCATCTGCCCTATCTCATAAGGTGCATATACAATCCCATTGATTACGTGAGCGTCAAACGCTTTTACAGCAATATTTATACGTTCCAATGCACCATACGGGGCTTTCTCTCCTAAAATCTCGGCATCTGATACTTCATTCTGTATACGAACCTGAGTAGCATATAATTTATGCTGATTACGTTCCCAACTGCATACAGGATAAAGGCGTGTACCCTTTTCATCCTTTAATACCATTGTGCTGTACCTCCTATTCCCATGTGTGAACCTTGTAACCGGCTTTTCTCATATCTTCGGCGAACTTGTCACGTTCTGCCCGATCTGTAAAACATCTGGTGTACTCTGCACCGATTTTATTAAAAGATACTCTGTATAACATGTTTGCTCCTTCTTAACTTAGCCCTACCTTAGTAACAACTGTCATTGCATCCGCACTCATGGGTGGTAACTGATGTGTGTATGTAAACATGGTATAAATTCCCATAAGCTCAACCCATGTCTGAAAGCTGATGTTTTCAAGCCCTGGCACTTTCTTGTCTGCTACTCCCAGAACACATAACTTGTGCAGTCTGGAAAGTGCTGATTTTCTGCGGTGGTTCTTGATGATCTCTATAAGCTTCTTCATATCTCCTGACCTTTCTACCCTCCCACCCTTTGCAGAGTGGGAAGGATTTCTTATATTTACTTAACGTATAATCTGCGGTACTGGCTTACTCTCTGGTAATCTGCAAGGCTTCCAAGGTCTGCTTCAAGTCTCTTGCTGTCCAGTGTACGGCGTTCACAGGTGCTTACTTTTACGGTAAAGTCTGAACCTGTCTCTGATAACTTCTCGTTGCTGTCCAGATAGTCAAGCATGTCACGTTCTAATGCTTTTAACTGCTCGTTTAATTCTTCTGCTAAAGCTTTAAGACTTCTGTAGTCTGCTACTACGTTTTCTAACTGATTTAATGTTTTACACATAAGGTTTACCCTCCTATTTGGTCTGCTGTTTGATATTGGTTAGTTGATTAAGAGCTAACCGCTTCAATCATCTTCCTGACTATTCCTGTTTTCTTCTTCGTACACGGTCACAGGTATATGGATTTGAAGTTATAAGCTTTTCGGGCTTATCGGTGTTGCTCTGTATCAACCTTGTGACCTTATTGTATCGCTAATTATTGCGATATTCAGTTGGCATTATCGCTAAATTTAGAGACATATTTTTGTGCATTTTGTCGCTAAATATTGCGATATTGACATAAAAAAAAGATGCGCACATTATACGCATCTTACTTATAAGTTCACTTAACCTAATCTTTTATGTACTCCATTATATCCCCCGGCTGGCAATTAAGATATTCGCAAAGAGCCTCAATTGTTCTAGTATCTATGTGGCCGCCTTCATTTATTTTTTTCCAGGTTGCCTGACCTATGATTTTATCTTTTTTTGTAATTGTATAGGAAGAAATATTTCTTTCTTTAAAAATATTTAATAGCTTTTCGTAACTGATCGACATAACACCCCGCCTTTCTTATATCATATATATTTTATCACAACTGCATTATTTTGTATATAAAGAAAAATGTACTAAAATTTAGTCGCTATAATTAGCGATATTGCACATTGATTATCGCTAGAAATTGCGATATTATTTAGTTATCAAATAAAACAGCACACACGAAAAGAGGTACACAAAATGGCAAACGGCAATGTATATCAGATGGTAACAGATAGAATCATCGCAGAGTTAGAAAAAGGTATCATACCATGGAAAAAGCCCTGGACTGGAAGCAACAAAGGTGCATTTAACCGGATCAGCAAAAAACCCTATTCATTAATGAATCAAATACTTCTTGGTCAGTCTGGGGCATGGGCTACATACAAGCAATGGCAAGAGTTAGGCGGTCACATCCGTAAAGGTGAAAAGGCTTCTTTCGTTACATTCTGGAAGTTACAACCATATGAGGAAACTAATGCAGATGGTGAAACAGAGGTAAAGCAGATACCACTACTGAGATATTACAACGTATTTCATATTTCACAGGTGGAAGGTGTAAAGCCTCTGGAAGATGTAAAGTTAAATGATATTGAACCTATCGCAGAGGCAGAAAGAATAAAAGAAGCTTATAAGGAACGGGAACACATCCAGATCAAGGAAGTTATAAGCAATGAAGCGTTCTACAGCCCTTCCGGTGATTATATTCAAGTACCATGCAAGGAACAGTATACAGTAGCAAATGAATTTTATAGCACACTCTTTCACGAAATGGTTCACAGTACAGGATATAAGACCAGATTAGACAGACTGACAACGGGAGCTACTGCAATGTTCGGAAGTGAAACATACAGCAAAGAGGAATTAGTCGCAGAGTTAGGCAGTGCAATAATTTTAAATCAGTTAGGCGTTGAAACTCCGCAGACTTTCAAAAATTCCGCTGCCTATATTCAAAATTGGTTACAGGTTTTGAAAAATGACAATAAGTTTATCGTGAGTGCAGCTAGTAAAGCAGAGAAAGCAGTCAATTACATAATGGCAGAGGCGTAAAAAATGGGTACAGTCAAATGAGAGGCTGTACCCTTAAATTTTATATACTGATTATGGTGATCTTACCAGGCTATAGGCGCAAAGCTTATAGCTTTTTTATGCCCTCTGCTGCCTGGGTGTATGTCGGGGTAGTTAAAACTTAAATGAATACGTGTGTTTCTGTATATGGTATAAGCTGCTTTATTTCTACACTGACCAGAAAAACAGAGGCTTTCGATAAAAAGCTTTCCAATTCTCCCCATCCTATGTTACAATACTATCATGGGTGCCACCATAACACGGTAGGCGGTTGGTCCTTCACCAGAGGGACTGTGACCCTCTGATTACATAGAAACCTGCAAAGGAATCCAGTGGAAAGGAGGGCTTGAGCCAATGAGTATAGTTGATTTTATAGCAGTGGTGAGCTTTGGCTTAACCTGCTTTGGATTAGGATACACACTTGGTAAAGATAGTAATAAGACACAGAAATAGCCGCCCTGAACCCTGCGAAAGTTTGAGCGGCTTTTCTTAGCTTAACATTGTAACAGGATCAACCGTCTATCGGTGTCACCCTTTTTATATCTATAATATATCATTCTGGTCTTAAATATGCAAGGTCTTTTTGAGGTACGCTGTATCCCTACTTCCCGCCATTTTTGGCGAAAACTCCCGGATGTCAACTTTATTGACTTTAGAATTTTACAGCTGGCAGAGGGGCGGGGGTAGTTCAAACCTGCGGGATTTAAGTACCTATGCTAGAACGGTGAAGTCTTGATATGGGATGGCATCAATCCCTTAAGAAGTATAAAAAGTCACCCTTTTTTACAAGCTGATGCCACTTTTTACATTGCTACTTTTTACAAAATACCATATAAGCTAAACCAATTAACAACACAATTATTGCAAGTGGTGGAAATGTAAAAAGTAATAGTAAAAAAATTATAAACCAGACCATATTATTTTCTCCTGTATATTATTTTTATCATTTAATATAATCATTATCTAAGACCACATTTTTTTACTGCATTTCTGGCTTGAACCTCAGTGAATCCATCATGCATTAACTGTTCCTCTAAGTCCCAAGCATCAAAAGAAATCAATTGTAAGTATGTTTGAGCTGTTTCATATGCTTGTTCATCCCAATCAATAGTTAAATTATCTACAGCATAATTAGCCTCTTCATTTGTGAATCCATCATGTATTAATTGATTTGCTAATCCTGATTTTGAAAAGTTTAAAACACTTAAATACTCATTGGCTGTTTTTAACGCTCTTGTTTGATTATCAGTTACTTCTTCTGTATATAAATATTTAGCATATTTTATTGGCTTTACCAATTTTGTTATTATTTGAAATCCTGGGTTTGAGGGCTTATATTGAGTTACATCTGATGCACTTAAATTCATTTCATAGGTATAGTCATCTACTATCCACTTAATTTTATTCTCATTAAAACTTGCCGGTGCCCCATTAGCTGTACCATATAATTTTCCTGATCCATTTATAGAAATCTTCAAATCAACAGATACACCTACGCCTTCTGTTATATACATTCCATCCTTATAAAATTGTGAACGATCTGCCGCCTCCCATAATCCAATATATATAATATTATCTTTGCATAATTTTAGGAACTGCTCCGTATCTTTAAAATCATCAGGTAAACTTTGGAATATTCCAATTGCTGCTTCCAAGTCTCCTGATCCCATTGCCTTAATGCCATTATTATAAACTATTGTTTGACTGTATTCCAAAATTTTATTTTCAGCATCTTTATCATCCGGTAATTTTTTCAAATATAAGATAGCTTTTTCATACATGTTTCCATTAGCAAGTTCATCTGCTCTTTCAATGCATGCTTTTTTATATAATTCCTCTTTAATTTCATTATTTTC
>ENA-UERM01000249-UERM01000249.1-human-gut-metagenome-genome-assembly--contig:-NODE-249-length-48847-cov-6.367295_pt1 | contig 48847 bp, 41 predicted proteins | sample MGYA00242983_ERZ507983 | MGnify/ENA primary metagenome ERZ507983 (study PRJEB26167, sample SAMN06115432) | human gut metagenome | host: Homo sapiens | place: China:Shanxi | collected 2015-04-29...
AGGCTCATATGTCGGTGGCTTAACGTCAAAAGGCCAGGTCGGTGTGCTCCTTGGGGAGCACAGGGGGTGGATACTGCGTATGGCAGCTCTTATAAAGGGCAGACTATCAGACAACAGACCGGAAGCCTTTGCGGCTTCCTTTCAGAACAAAAGAATTCAGAACATTTGCATGCTTCCTGATGTTCTGGTCTGTTTCAGGAAGACAGCCTGCATTTTTTCCCATTACCTTTCACAAAAATCAAGCACCGGCCCATCGCTTCTGGATTCAACACGTTTCAGGCAGAATGTTTTCTCTCCTGTATCTCTGTACCGGCCGGCAATCTGATTCTGGATATCTTTCAACAGTTCACCTTCAGTAAAGGCCTGATGGTTTTCTGCCTTAAATTCAGCTTTTACATAATATCTGGAATATTCACTGCCTTCGATTTTTTCTATCTTCACCAGTTCTTCATTTTCCCTGAGCTCCGGCTTCTCCTTGTCAATGAACACCAGTGAAACGTAAACTTTCTTATACGCCACCATGGTGAATTCCGGATTCCATGCCTGTTTGTTCTTTTGATAAAAGGCATTAACCGCCTGAACAAAGGAGGCTGTGTCCTGAAATGACTGATTCGGGAAATCCCAGTAAATCTGCCCTTCTTCAAAAAGAGCAGAACGATTAAAGATGTTAACAAACAGCCATCCGCTTACATCAGGAACCATCTGCTTTTTAAAATAGTCTGTAAACACCTTTTCCATCTGCGATGCCGGCACCGGATAATTTCTCAGAATCAAATTATGCCCTTCCTTCAGCCTGATTCCGAATTCAATTCCATAACTCATTCCTTCCTCTTTATCATATTCATAAGTAGCCTGCAAAAAAACAGTGCTTTCAATTCGTCGGGAAGGTTTCAGAATCAGATACCTTATTTTCCGCTCTTCCAATTGTTTCAGCTGCTTTTTTAACCGCTTTAATCCAACCTTTCTAAAACAAAAATACTCTCCATATAACTTCCATTTCAGCGATTTCTTTTTATTTCCCATTACCATCCGCTCCTTCCCCTTTTATCCCAATATAACATAGAGACCAGGCATTTTTTCACCCTTCAGACAGAGAAGACCGTGTCGGAAATTGAGAGAAAAACAAAAACTATGCGAACCGTGGCAGGTTCGCAGCGCTGTAAACCTTCGGATTAAAGGTGCGGCTTAACATCAGAATAGCAAGGCTGTGCAAAATGAAACGTTTTGCAAGGGAGGTATTTTGCGAATAGCATTTGATGAGCTGACGCTCAAAGACATAATAAAGCGAGACTTTCCATTTTTTCGGAAAGTCTCGTCTTATTTTTTATTTTTTGTTCCCCGTCTGAAGTCTGATCGTCTGATAGTCTGCTCTTTTACGGGTAGCACACAGAAGCTTTCAAGTTTTACTGTCTCCGCATGTTGTGCATTGACAGAGTACAATATCCGCCAGAGTCCAGATGACTTTCAGCTTGAGGAAGGCTGCGGACGCAATGAGGAGGATGAAAACAATGCGGTATGGAAGAATAGCCTTTGTGCCTGCCAGATAGGTCATGCAGCGTTCACCATAGTAGTTCCATCCCAGGATGGTCGGGAGCCTGTGGAGTTTCCTTTCAGACTGAAAGAACTCAGAACATTTGCATGCTTTCCTATGAAAAGACAGGTACGAGGTAAGAGATAAGAGGTACGAGGGGGATGCGGAAGATTTTTATAAAGCGGAAGAAGTGCAACATGTTACCGTTATTCCCATTGATTCACATACAGCATTCTACTTTCCCCCACCAGCTAAAGGCTGGCGGTCCCCCTTTCTCTCCAGAACGGGAAACGTGTTGCATTTTTTCTGTTAACCAGCTTTAGCATGCTTGCCTTTTGCCAAAGAGAACATTCCGCTTCCCGACTCAAATCTCAATTCTTATCTCTCAAATCTGTCTTTTCTGGGGATAGTTAATTCCTCTATGTGAATCAGAAGGAATGGCGGGTATATGATATGTCTTTTCTCCTCGTCACTCGCTTGCTCAATTCTCGCATCTGTCTTTTCCGCACCGACAGCAAACGAAGTTTGCGGCCTTTCTGTACGCGGTGGTTCTGCAATGAGGCGAATGACGTCCGTACAATATAGAAAGCTGTCCAAAATTTCGAGGCAGGCCGGGATGCAGAAGTGGTTTTGGACACCAAAATGGACGTGTGACTGTACATAGAAGTACGTCGCGCGCCCATTTTTTGCCTGCGATCCGCTTATACACCCGAATCGTCCGAAAAGCCCCTTTTCGCGACAGGCTGGGATGAATAGGTTATACCGGGTAGAAAAATAACCCCCAGACTGTACAACATAGTACGTTCGGAGATTGTGTTTCTTCCTGGGATAAGCTAGTCTCCAGACTACTTTAATTTCGGGACAGGAATGACGACAAGGTCTTGTCGTCATTGCCCACAATTCCCTGGCGTCGGAAATTCGTAAGAATTTTCTATAAGCGGTGGGCCGGTCTGCTCTAAAGCTGGATAAAGGTCAACCGGAGAATTCCCTCAGGATTGTACATAGAAGTACGTCGCGCGTCCATTTTTTGCCTGCGATCCGCTTATACACCCGGACCGCCCAAAAATTATTTTCGTGACAGGCTTTCGCCCTGACAAGGAACCGCCTCATTGCAGGTTCTCCGCTGTACTTTGTACGCGGTGGTTCTTGACAGAATACATTTACAATACCTTTTCGAGACAGGCCGGGATGAATAGGTTATACCGGCCAGAAAAATAACCTCTGGACTGTACATAATAGTACGTTCAGAGGTTATTTTTCTGGCTGGGATAAGCTAGTCGCCCGGACCGTCCGAAAAGAAGGATATGATAGTATGAATCGCATAATCCATCAACTTCTGATCCTGGAAGGGATGATCGGCCCCTTCTACGGGAATGAATTCTATGACGTTGTTTTCTGCGAATTCTCTTGAATCCTCTATAGGTGCCATGGTGTCTTCTGTGCCATGTAAAATCAGCATATCATCGGCCCAGTCGAAGTATTCGTATTTTGTGATGTCGCTCTTTTTCAAATCGTCCAGCAGTTTCTGATCCACTTTCATCTTCCGGTCAAAACCGATGGAAATTTCTTTTCCTTTGGAGAGTTTTTTCAGATCTTCCTCATCGAAATTGTTCAGCATGAGTTTGTACATCTGAATTCCCGGGCAGCGAAGGGCCACACGGGTAAAGGGGTTTCCTATTTCCGCCATGTATTTCAGGGTCAGATAGCCGCCAAAGCTGACAGAATAGATGAACAGCTTTTCTGCCTTCAGCTCCTTTTTGCAGTAGTTTACCACGAAGGTAAGATATTTCATGCATTCATCCAGTTCCAGCTTTTTACGGGCATCCTGCCCATGACAGGGCCAGTCGAAGGCCAGAACGGCATCGTTCTTATACTTGGCAAATTCTTTTTCGGAAAACCGGGTAATATTCGGTTTATCCTTATTACTGCCAAAACCATGAGTACAGATGACCACCCGTTTAAACGTACGGGCATGCCCCTGATGAAACAGGCGGCAACGAACACTGTACCCTTCTTCATTAATTGAAAAATCTTTTTCCATATATGTATTTCCTCCGGAGCTATAAGACAGTTTTAAGATTTATGGAGAGATTGCAGACATGGGGAGAAATAGACATCAGACACGAAAACCTGAAAGGTTTTCTTAAAACTGCAGACAACTAACACCAGCATGCTTTCCTCTATGTGTGAATAAGGAATTACAAGTAAAGCTCCTGACTCTGGCTGCTCCTAAGTTCTTTCAACCTCTGCGTAACCATAAAATCAATGTACTCACATACCCCTGATAGGTTCGTTAATATCTCTTTATTCATAAATCGTAATACAAGAATACCAAATTGTTTCATAAAAGCCGTTCTTCGGCAATCATGAGCTACCCCATCTTTCATAAAATGCTGCGAGCCATCAAGTTCTATAACCAGTTTAGCTTTTCTACAATAAAAATCCGCAATATATCTTCCAATAGCATACTGCCGATGAAAGCGAACTGGATATTTTCGAAGATAGTATCCCCATAATATCTTCTCTTCCCGTGTCATCGCCTTACGAAAACGACGGGCATGTTTTTTAGATCTTATTGTCCTGTAAATGCACTTATACACAACCAATCATTCCCTATCCCCTTAACTATCCATTCCTGCAGAACAGAATATCCCTAAAGATGCGCTGATGCACAAAGCTTATCAAACATACACATGCTTTCCTATGCTCCAACATATTGCAATCAACTATCCACCATCTGATAAACCAGATGGTCCACCCTTTCTCTCCAGAAAGGAGCTTCGTTTCGCAAGCTAAACTTTTTCTTAGCTTTGGCATTCTTACGTTTTTTAGAACTCAAAACATCAGCGTGCTTTCCTTGGCTCTGACATATTGGAATCAACTTTCCACCATCCGTCGTGGCGGATGGATTTGAGACAACGGCTTGTCTCGAATGACGGCAAATCCTTACTGTCTTATATATGGCCGGCTGTTCTGCTTTAAAGCTGGAGAATAGATATTACCTATGTAATTTTCCAGCATTATTCCAGAAAGGAGCATTTCGACATGCTTTTCTTGTGCTTTTCATAAGCATGCTGGTGTTTCTCATAGTAAAATATAAAATCTCAAAATTCTCATACTGACGGCAAGCATATGACAGGGCATTACAAAGGAACCAGCACAACACGCAGCTCCTTTCTGGAGAGAAAGGGGGACCATCGAAGATGGTGGATAGTTGATTCCTCTATGTGAATCAGAAGGAATGGCAGGAATATGATACGCCTTGCTTGTTTATAAAGAAGCTATTCGCAGTATCCATCCCCTGTGCTCCCAAAGGAGCACACCGACCTGGCCTTTTGACGTTAAGCCACTGAGAAATGACAACGGCTTGTCATTTCTGGCTTCAAATCCTTGATTTTTACAAATGGAAGCCCGTTCTGCTAAAAAGCTTGATAAATGGCTGCATGGCAAATTTTAGAATATAGATTCTTGCCGACCCGAGAGTTGCAAGACAACTCTCGCCGACCATGAGCTCTGCTCATCATTGATTCCTCTATGTGTGAATAAGAGAAAGCAGAAGGATGTTACCTATATCCTTTATAAAAATCTTCCGCATCCCCCTCTAGCCTCTTACCTCCTGCCTCTTTATCTCCAACCTGTCTTTTTCTCATTTTTTAAGCATCCTCACATATTCTTCCAGCCGGCGGGACAGTTCTCCGGTATTGTTTTTTCCCGGGGCAAGGGATACAAACCGGAGACTGTAATCTTCATCACCGGCTCCGGCCTGTTCTCTTGGGAATACGGCCCAGACTTCTTTGACAGGCCGGGCATTCATGAGGGATTCTCGTTCACTCATGTGGTCGTAGTACCTTGTGTTCATATCGTGATAGGAATTGAACTGGCTTCTCAGGCCGGCACTTTTTTCTCTGTCCTGCCAAAGGTAGTATACATCTCTGTACTTAAAGTCGGCTACCAAAGAACCCATATAGGCTTCTTTTTCATAGTAATCCATGCGGAAGTCCGGGCGGCGGTGCCAGGTGTTGGTGTAGAGTGGATTGTGTTTTCTATCCGTATCTTCACCGGAGCCGGGAATAAGCTTATCGTAGGCAAGACGCAGGGTTTCATCTCCCCGGCGAAGGACGATGACCGTTCCCGATTCCAGGTAATCCAGACGATAGCGCCCTTCTTCCGTCTTTATGGCCGGCCCTTCTTCCAGTTCCCAGCCTGTGGATACCAGCGCTTTCACAAACTGGAGGAAGCACCAGAGTTCATAGAGTTTGTCTGTCCGCTTCCACTGAAGCAAGTATACCGGAGATACAAACACGCTGTCTTCCGGATGCTCCAGATGTTTGTGGAGACGGTAGAGCGCACCATATCTTGGATCCATAAAGAGCTGCATGGGAATGTATTTCGGCATGGTGGGCTTTGTCTCCCTGAACCATGCGGCTTCGGTGACTGCCGCCACAGCCGACAGCAGCTGACGGGTGCGGAGAAGATATTTGTCCAGTTCTTCCCGGCCTTTTTCCCGCCGTCCATAAGAGAACTCAGAAGACGAAGAAGAGCTGACTTTCATTTCTGCCATCACCCGCTCCAGTTCATTGGAAAAAGAGCGGAGGCTTTTAGCCAGTTTCTCCAGAATTCCACTGGCAAAGCGATTTTCCGCCACGTTCCATGTCACTTCCTTGACCTGCACCAGCGGGCGGTAACGACCTTCCCCCTGACCGGGTATGCGGATGCGGGACGGCAGCATGGATTCCCTGGCCTTGCGGGACAGGAAACGATGTTTCCACGCGATGCGGCTGTTGGCCGTATGGGCCAGTTCTTCCAGTGCGCGAAATACCTGCTGGAACATATCTTCAATGATATAGAAACGGAGCAGCATGCGGCTGTCCATGCCTGCCAGATTTCCATGGTACCTGTCCATGTGCACATGCCGGCACATGAAATCAAAGGACAGATGGCGGATTTCCTTCGTCAATTCCTGCTTCATGTCCTTCCAGCTTTCCTTTTCCAGAAAGCGGGGTGTCACTTCCACCAGAGAATACCAGGACTTGCCCTCTCCGGTGACAGTCATTATGTAATAGCCAGGCACCAGAGGAAAATTCTGCCCTTCAAACAGAGAAAAGACACGGCCTCCCTGCGGGGTAATCCAGGTCTGCCCTTCTTCATCCTGCTCTCCGTCAGCATTGAATATATCCAGTCCGTCCATAGTGAAACGAAATCCGTCCGGAGCGGAGAAGCGGAGATTTACATCCTGATTTTCAGAAAACACCAGAGCCGGCTCCTGCCCGCCATCCATAAGTTCCTTTATAGAAGGAATAAAGTCCGTAACCCGGCGCCCTTCCGGAAAATCCCGGCGGCAGAACACGGTCAGTTTAAAGGGTATAGTCATAGGTCCTCAGCTCTTTCGCCTTTCTCTCCAGCACGCGCAGAGATTCCGTGAAAGCCGATACCTGGCTGTACTTCTTCAGCAGTTCAGGGAATCGTCCGGTCAGCTTATTTTCTTCATTGAGCGAAGTAAGGTAGCCAATCTGTTCCCGGCTGCCTCTTACCTTGGTCAGCACACGCTGTACAATCTGCATATCCAGTGCTTCTTTGCGATTCATCGGACTACCAGACGGTATATTGGCCAGATAGCGGCTCATGTCAGAGACTACACGATAGCCGATTCCGCCGCTGGTTCCCCGTTCGTCCAGCGCCGCATTGAGATCATCCAGAAGATGCAGCTCCGCATCCGATAAGGTCACTACCCCCTCATCCTTCCGGAACTGGCGGTATTCATCCGCACTCATTTCCACTTCCGGTGCCGCTTCCCTGCGGGTGAGTCGTGCCATATCGGAGAATTTCCGCTGATGAAGCGTAATCACATTGGCGCGGTCGAGAATCTTATCCGAGAAATGATAGGTGGACTCATCCACATTCACTGTCCCCATAAAGAGCACATTGTCCAGCAAAGGAATACGGGCCGGATAATCGCTGTGATTATATACCCTATCTTCCAGGGATGGATTATACAGCTGGAGTGCCGGGTTTTCCTTCTTTTCCAGCACAGAAATGAACTGGGCGAAATAATATTCCGCTCTGGCCAGATTCATTTCATCAAAACATACGATATACATCTTTTCCGGATGGCGGGATGCTTCCACCAACAATTCTGCCAGCCCGGTATCCGACGGGAAATACAACATACGGTTTCTATCCAGATAGCCAAGAATATCTCCGTCATCCATCCAGGATGGACGCACAGGCAGGAACGCAACCTGAGACGGAGTAAGCCCCAATGCTTCCCCATACAGGCGCACCAGTCCCGACTTACCGGTTCCGCTCCGTCCGGCCAGAATCACCAGGCGGGAAGATTTAGCCGAAATTTGGAAATTATACAGATCCCGTTCATCGTACAGGAATCCTCTCTGCCTTACCCGGCGGATAAAACGCTGGATAAATGCCTTTTCCTTTTCTTCTGCCGTCGGTGCTACCGGTTTGGTTTCCTTCACCGGCGCCACGGATTTTTCCGGGATTTTAGCTTTTTCCGGTGCTTTAGCTTTTTTCGATATTTCCTTCTTTTCTTTCGCCTGTTTCTTTTCCGGTTCCTGAACCTTTTTCTTTTCCTCCGGCTCTTCTCCGGTCTTCTTTTCTTCTACCGGTGCCGCATCCGAACCACCAGCAAAACCCATCATGTCGCGCACCGTCTGATCCAGTACCTGCTGCGACAATACATGTTTCTCCGCATTATCTTCTTCCTCTTCCACCAGCGGCACGAATTGTTCCTTAAGCACATGCATTACCGACTCTGGTACAAACCACAGCGGATCATGGTGACAGCGGACTACATTTTCCACCAGAAGCGGGTCATCAGCATAAAAGAACGCCCAGGTAAGATTATCCTTCTTTACCTGGAAATAAGCTCCGCCCTGGCCGATATGCATATCCTTAAACGCCTTATCTTTCCGTGGCATAAGGCAGAGGAAACGCTGTTTTCCTGAATCATCTTTCCCCGCATGGATTACCAGCATCTGCGGTACTTCCGTACGCACCCAGTGCTTCTTTCCCAGTCCCGGGAGCGGCTTTCCTGCCAGCAGATGGGCTATCAGCTTGTCCATATCCCCATCAAACAGCGGCTTATCCCATGTGCCAAACACAGGAATGGGAAGATAGGCTTCTTCCTTATTAATATACGTAGTGCCGTATTCCTTCACCAGATCAGTCACTACAAAATACTTGTCATTCTTTAATCCTGGAGTAAACAGGAAAAAGGCATTTCCAAATGTCTTTTCCAGTTCAGCCTCTGCCGCCTCTTCATTAGGGAATGCATTGATAGGGTATCCCAGCTCATTCATAAATCCGGTAAACCCGTATCCCCGTTCCCTGGCTTCCTGAAATTCCGGCGGAATTGGTGACAGCGGTTCCATAAAAAAACGGTAATCTGTCTTTCCTTCCCCTGGACGGGAAATCTTTACCCCTTTACGTACATAGCCGAGAACCCGGCCATCTCCCTGAAGAAGATGATTTTTTTCATTTCCATTATTCATTTGTTTTTTCCTTTTTTTCTAAAACATAGAATCCCTATGTTTTACCTATTATCTGTTAATTATTAATTATTGTTTCACGTGAAACACACTGCCCTGCACTTTGGCATAAAACAAGCGCCAATGGGCAGTTCATTGGCACTTTGCCTGAAATTAATCCCTGCCGCTATGACCTCCCCATCCCATCATAGTCGGACCATATTCCTTACTTTTTTGCTTTCGTTCCCAGAACCTGATCTACCACTTTTTTGCCCTTAGTTTCCGTTGCCTGGTCTTTTGGGTCTATGGACTGTGCTTCCAGCGCTGCTTCTTTGGCTTCCATCTCTTCCGGACTCATATTGAGCAGTTCATCCACATCATCCACCTGCTGAATCAGTTCCTTGAACCGTTCCAGCTGACGTACCACTTCCGGAGACAGAGGCGGGAATTTCGGCTTTAGTTTCTTCAATTCATTCAGCACAATATGGGCTACCACATACCGGGTAAACCACTTATTATCCGCCGGCACGATATACCACGGTGCATAATCGGTGGACGTCTTGGAAATCATTTCCCCGTAAATCCGCTGGTACTCATCCCAGTATTTACGTTCCGTAATATCAGAGACAGAGAATTTCCAGTTCTTCTGCTTGTTAATAATGCGGTCAGTGAGGCGTTCCTTCTGCTCTTTTTTCGATACATGCAGGAAAATCTTAATCATAGGGAAACCGTTCTGATACAGATATTTTTCCCAGTTCATAATCTGTTCGTATCGTTCATCCCAGATATTAGCTCCTACCAGTTCCGCAGGCATAGACCCATTTTTCAGCAGTTCATGCACACGGGTAACCATAACATCTTCATACTGTGACCTGTTAAATACACAGATTTCCCCACGGGCCGGAAGTTCCCGGTTAATACGCCAGAGGTAATCATGACTCGTTTCTTCTGTATTTGGTGTCTTAAAAGAAGCCACCTTCAGCCCGCTCGGATTCAGCTGGGAAAATACATGATTGATAGTCCCATCCTTACCTGCCGCATCCATGGCCTGCAGAACAAAAATAATACCATATTTCTTTTCTGCATACAGCCTTTCCTGTAAATCCCGCATGGCGGTAAGCAGTTTAGGCATGAGGACTTTTTTTACTTCCAGCTTGTTCATCCCTTCCTGATCACAGGAAGTAGAAAAACGGCTGAGCTTGATTTTCTGATGATGCTTAACACGATATCGTTCAATATCCAAGGATGTATCCATAATAAGCCCCCTTCAGATAAGATCTGAAATTCAATACTGCCTCTTATTAAGTATAAAATCAATTAATGAAGATGTCCATGATGAGCCGTAAGGCCGCAAACGTTGTTTGCTGTCGGCAAAAATGGCGACGCCATTTTCGAGTCGGTGTGAAGCCCTGCTGGGCTTCACAGGTCGGCAAGGATCCTGAACGGATTCTCGGGACGGTGCAATCCTCAAGGATTGCAGGAGTAAAGCGGAATGTTCTCTTGTATAAAGGTAAGAATTCAAAAGCTCTGCAAAAGGAAAGCATGCAGCACGTTTCCCTCTCTGGAAGACCATATCCTAATATAATACGCAATACGTAATATATTCGAGCTGGGGAAAGCATGCTGATGTTCTGAGTTCTTTTAGTCTGAAAGGAAGCCCCACCGGCTTCCGGTCTGACGTCTGAAAGGAAACTTTTCAAGTTCCCGGTCTGATGGTTCTTCCGCATCCCCTCTTACCTCGAACCTCTTACCTGTCTTTTCCTGTCTTTTCCGCAGGACATAAGAAAACGAGACTTTCCATTTTTTCTGGAAAGCCTCGTTTGTTTTTTCCCTTGTGCAGATGCGCGAAGCAAATCTGCCTACCTCCTACCTCCTACCTCTTTTCTTTTTTCCTCCAGTCTGTTACAGCACCATATCACAGATGGTCTTAATGAAGAAAATGACAAGGACTCCGAGAATAATCGGTTTTACTGTCCGTACACCGCCTTTTTCAAAGGCACGGGTTCCCAGCCAGTTGCCAGCGATGTTGAATGCCCCTGCTACAAGCCCCAGTGTGATATAGACTGTACCGCCATGCAGGAATACAGCCAGCGCTGTGTAATTGGTCATCAGGTTTATAAACTTGGATACGCCATTGGCTTCGGTCAGTTTCATATGGGCTGCTCCCGTGAGAAGAAGAAGCAGGAATGTGCCAGTACCTGGTCCATAGAATCCATCATAAATACCAATGAGGAGTGCGCAGGCCATGGCGATGGTTACTGTTTTCTTCTCCGGGTAAGGTTCACGGTCCCCGGAAAACGATTTTCCGCGCAGTACATAGTAGGCAGTAATCGGAAGAATTACGAGAATAATAACGCGGAAGAGAGACTGATCAAGAAGCAGTGCCAGATGCGAACCGGTAAAAGACCCCAGAAAAGCACATACGGTGCAGTACAGGGCAGTATGCCACTGAATATAGCCCCTTCGTGCATATTTATAGGTTGCCAGTGTGGTTCCCATGGAGGAAGAAAGCTTATTAGTACCAATCACATAATGCATAGGCATACCGGTAAACATAAAGGCAGGAATTGAAATAAGCCCGCCGCCCCCGGCAATTGCATCCACAAATCCAGCAAGAAAGGTTAAAGGACAGACGATAAGATACGTCAGTAAGGTAATTTCCATGATGACTCCCCGTGAATACTATGCAAAATAAACGTAAACATATCATAGCATACTGCGGTAAGCCATGGGATATGGAAAAGACATAGTTGAAGGTGAGCGGAGCTAACAGGCTGTAAGCCTTTAGCTTATCCTTCTCCGAATTCAAAGATTCGCACAGCCCTTGAGCACAGGCTCATCAATCATTTTCCTCTATCGCCTTAGCCAGCTGGTCAGCACAGGATGTATTTTTTCCCCGGCAAAGATTGCCTTTCAGGATACCCGCTATTTTTTCTGCATCCTGACCTTCTATGAGCTTACCGATGGCAGCCAGATTTCCCGGACATCCGCCTGCAAATTTTACATTGTGAAGTTTACCATCTTCCAGATCAAACGAAATTTTTCGTGCACATACCCCTTCCGGTGTATATTCAACATGTTTATTCATAGACATATTCTCTCTTTCTTTGGTTATAAAATCATCTACTACACTATATGATATCTTACCTTCAGCTACTATCGTCCATGACAGAATATCCTGGAACCATAAGCTTCAACTTATCTTTTCTGATTTCTTATTAGATATCAGTGATAAGATTGTCTCCTTTTTCATTTTTTCCAATGACAAATCTACATCCCATTCTTCGTCTTCTTTCTTTTCAAAAATCGCCCCGGCCTGCTGAAGGATATCTTTCAGTTTCAAGCAGGAATTAAAGACAGCTCGAATAGCCGGGATGGCCTGGAGATACATCCCTCCCCAACGCCCATCCATGCAGTCGCCAATCCGGGAACCTGAAAACCAGAAAGTCTTATTTCCTTTTTTATTGGACTCAAGAAATCCAAGAGGCTTGTATGAACCTGCCAGCTTATTAGGAATGTTGGTCAACAGAGGGGGACACCGGAAAAGATACTCTTTTGAACCCTTTCTCAAATCCTCAGAAAGCTGTCTCCAATTACCATTGCCTATAAAAAAAGCAAAGGGAATTTCTATTTTATCAGAATCAAATTTCCAATCATAATATTCTATAGATACGAGATCAAAATTATTTTTGATTTTCTTGTCTATGAAAAAAACATCAGCTTCTTTGTCCTGGGAATCAACAATTCTACCTTTTTCATGGTATAGATTATGGCGCCATCTTTGTATACGTTGTCTACGCCATAACCGATAATAATCCGTAGATTGGTAACCAAGCATTGGAGCCTCCTCATAATTAAGATATATCTTATTACTATATTTTTTAATGGATCACTCCACTGGATGCCGAAAACTACATCTTTTCCCAGATGAACTGCTGACTGAAATGGAATCTCGCCAACGAAGCGCTTTTTGCCTGTCGGCATAGCATATTCTACATTATCCGGAATAAAGATTTTCTTCCCCTCCACCGCAGGGCGTACATCTTCTATGATGGAATCTATAATAAGATTCAGATATGCTTCTTTAGCTTCAGTAAATGGCAGGGCAGTTTTTCGCATAGCAGAAAATGCTCTGCCATTGCGAATATAATAAATAGCCGCCTCAGGATTCATTCTCCGAAGCAGAAGACTGTTTGCTGCGATTACTTTTCTGTATATAGTCGCTTCAGACAGCTCTCTGCAAAGATCTTCCAATCGGATAATGTCGTCAGTTGTGACTCTATCAAGCCAGCCTCTTTGGGCCGTTTCTTTTATCTTATCTGCTATTTTTCTGACCCGGTTTAATACATGGGCAACATAAGGAGAGGCTTCTTTAAATGCAAGAAAAAGAACTCTGTTCTTATGGCGAAGGAACACTTTGGCAAGCTCCCTGATACCATCCTCTGGATGGTTTTCCACATACGAATGAAATGCCTTATCTACATCATAATCTTCCATCCCTTTCTTGATTTTCATAATTGTCTCATCATTGCGAATAAGGTATGGAATGCCTGCAGTTTTTAACACAAGGTATCGAAGAAAATCTTCGGCGTCTACCGGTATCTTTTCAGGTGGAGGATACAGGAGACTAAGCATTTTTTCATTGCAAAGCTTATCCACATTCATATGAAGCTGTTTTATGATAACCACCAGATTATTCATTGTCTCATCGGAAAGTGATTCTCCTGACATGAGCATCCTTTCTACCCGCTCTCTGATTTCCTCATCCGTGATAGGAGGAATAACCACTACATGAACCGGTTTACTCTTTTCAGGAAGATTTAATTCTTTCGCTGGAATATATACGACAGGGTTTTCAATAAGGTCAGCTCTTCTCACCGCTCCATTCCCAATCTGTGACGAAATGTAGTTGTAAATCCGGCGAAGATACGTTATTTCAGACTCATCTCCACAGATTAATTCCCTCAGATTATAATCAAATTTATCCATGAGAGATAATAATGAAACATCTGAATCCGAGACTAGCTCGTTAATCTGAATTGCCTCTTCGGTCAGTACAATTCCAAGCGATAAGAAAAATGTATCATGATGTAATAAAAGCCTATGATTGGTATCTTTCCATGCATCAGGGAAAGAAGCCGGTGCGAGGACAGGAATCGAATTAAAAAGACGAATAACCGCAATAGTATACGCAACGGACTTGTGCATGAGTATCCTCCTCTAAAAAAAGCGGGCACCACAAACGCAGGGCCCGCTTTTCCTGACAGTGAGAAACGTAGATTCTATGCCAGCATGAACGGCGGCAGGTACTCTACGCTCTAGTGCTCTACGTTCACTAGGCTCCCATGAGTGGAACCTGTATATGCCGATTCATATGAAGAAAAACTTTACTATATATTCAGTATAACAGAAATTATATTTTCATAAACTGTTTGCAGAAAATTTTATATTTTCATGTATAAAATTCAGCTTATATTACCACTTTTTCTCTAATCTCGATTCTCCCTTTTCTGCTTCACCACAATTTCGAGGTAAGCCGGGATGAATAGGTTATACCGGACAAAAATAGACCCTGGACTGTACATAGAGGTACGTTCAGGGGGGTGTTTTTCTTCCCGGGATAAGCTAGTCGCCCAGATTTCCCGAAATTTCCGAAAAGCCCCTTTTCGTGACAGGCCGGGATGAATAGGTTATACCGGGCGGAAAAATACTCCCCGGACTGTACCCGTAGTACGTTCGGAGAGTATTTTTCTGACTGGGATAAGCTAGTCGCCCGGACCGTCCGAAATTACCACTTTTTCTCTCTCAGCCGCTCTAATTTCTCTCTTGCTTCTTCCTCTGTTATCTCTTCCATCGGCTTATGGGTCAGAAGCGCCAAAAGCATGCGGCGGTTTTCTTTTCCATTCACCTTGTCATATATGGCCTGTTCGAGTTTGATCTCCAGAAATTCGTGGGCTTCTGCATATTCCCGATAGGTGGAAGGAATGACCTGGCGGGTCATTTCATATCCATAATGGGGATGTTTCTTCAGAAGGGCAATAATCCGGTTTCTTCTGGCTATGGAAATTTTCCGTCCGCAGTCCTGGCATACCTTTTTTTCCGGCGGTATAAGGGTGCTGCATCCAGGGCATGGATGATAACCGGCGGCCAGTTCCCCTTTTCTTTTTTTCAGGGATCCGGTCATAAGTTTTTCAAAAACCGGCCCCAGGCGTTCATCCGTCACATGCCCTGCCACCCACTGATCAATCCACTGTTTTTCCGACTCATTCAGCGGCTGGCTCATGCGCTGTTTTTCTTTTTCAATGGCCCGGTTAATCGGGTCCAACGTGCTACGCGGCTGATTCTTTGTCTGTTTTGGGCCGATGCGGAAACGGATATCCGTAAAGCGTGCTCCAAACGGATCTTTGTTTATCTTTTCCAGAATCTGCGCTTTAAGCATAGTCAGCTGGCTCAGCCACACCGAGTTGGTCACCTGTACATAGAGCACCTCACCGGAAGCGCCTGCAATATACGATTCCCTGACCAGAAGCTCCCCAGCAAAGGAGGGCCATTTCTGACGGAACAGGAAATACTGAAATCCATCACTTTCCATGAAACGCCGATGATTTTCCTTAAGGATATCCGACGCCTTTTCCAGATAGCCGGAAGATTTTCTGTAAGCAGACATAAAGGCCTCCTTTCGAGTAAAGACAGGGGTGAGATTTGAGAATTTGGAAATGAGGGGTAAAAACAGATTTGAGAGATGAGAATTAAGATTTGAGCCGGGAAGTAGAAATTTTTTATAAAAGGGGTATAGCTAATAACCGCAGGCTTTCCTGTGTTCTAACATAGTGAAATCTACCCTCTGCCATCTTCGATGGCCCTCCTCCCTCTCCATCTCCAGGGAGGGAAACGTATTGCATGCTTTCCATTGGTGAAGCTTTTGTATTTTTACGTTTTTCCACCTTTAGCTCATTAGCACGCTTTCCTATGCTCTATGTTGGAACAGAGGAAAGAATACTTTTGTACGAAATATTTTTGTATTATATGAAAAAGCCATACGCAGTATCCACCCCCTGTGCTCCCAAAGGAGCACACCGACCTGCCTTTTGATGTTAAGGCACTGACCCGAATTCCGAAGGAATTTGCCGACCCAAGAGTTGCAAAGCAACTCTTGCCGACCATGAGCTCCGCTCATTCATCTCATCTCTATTATTTTCCCTCTGCCTACGCTGTCAGTGGAGGTGATAATGGTCTGTACATCGTGCTCCTCCACATAGGAAATCAGGGCCTGCCGGCGGGATGCGTCGAGTTCGCCCATTACGTCATCCAGGAGAAGCACCGGATTTTCCCCTGTTTCCTCTCGGATGAACTGAATTTCTGAAAGTTTCAGCGCCAGTACGGCGGTGCGCTGCTGTCCCTGAGAGCCGTAGGCTGACAATTCTCTTCCGTTTAAAAGGAATACCAGGTCATCCCGGTGCGGTCCAATGGATGTGCGCATGAGCCGGGTATCTTCCTCCCGGTTTTCTGCCAGTTTCCGGATAAACCAGTCTTCCGACAGAACCGGATCCCCTTCATTTCCTGCCTGTCTGTACTTTATGGTCATGGTTTCCCTGCCTCCGGTAAGCCGGCGGGTCATTTCTGAGGCTGCAGCATTCATCTTTTCCAGGGCTTCCATGCGTTTTTTCAGCACATACGCTGATCCGCGGGCAATTTGCATGTCCCACATATCCACCTGAGGTTTACGGCCGTTAAAACGGGCATTTCTGAATTCTGCATTCCGCTGCGCCACCGCCCGGTGCACCCTGGATACTTCTTCTACGTACCTTGGATTAACCTGAGACAGTTCCATATCGATGAACCGTCGCCTTTCCCTGGGCATGCCCTTCACCAGTTTCATCTCATCGGGAGTGAACAGCACCGTACGGAACAGCCCCAGCAGGTCTTTTCTCCGCACCGGGTTGTCATTGAAGAACAGCTTCTTTCCCCCTTTGTGGAACAGACGCACTTTGATGGTATTTTCCACCCCGCCGGAGACATAGGAAAGGATGACCGTCCCTTCCTCATGGGAAAGTCCGATCATCTCCTGATCCTGATTGGTGCGCAGTGACCGACCGATGGATGCCAGAAAGAATGCTTCCAGCACATTGGTCTTCCCGGAACCATTAGGCCCGGTAAATACCGTAAGCCCTTCTCCGGGCACAAAGGTCCTGTCTTCCACATTGCGAAACTGTATGAGGCGGCACGATAAGGCCTTCATCAGTCCTCCCCGAGAATCTGAATGTCCTCTCCGGAGAGACGGAGAGTGTCGCCCGGTCTGATTTTCTTTCTCTTTTCATGCACTGGAGTGCCGTTCAGAGTCACTTCATTTTCTGCAAGGAAGGAACCAATCTGTCCGCCTGAGGAAATGACATCATATTTCTTCAGCAGCTGGTCAAGCTGAATGTATTCTCCGCGTATAGTCCACTGTTTCATATTATTGTCTGCCTCTCATTGGGGTAACTACATAAATATAACTCTTATCTTCTTCCTGTTCTATCAGCATCGGTCCGTTGGACAGCAGGTGGAACGTAATGGTTTCGCCTGTGGAATGCTTTAATATATCTTCTATATAAGAACAGTTAAATACAATGTTCAGCGGCAGCCGTCCGGATACTTCCGCCGGAATGGATACAGAGGAAGCCCCTACATCGGCATCTTCTGCAGAAATGATGGCCCCTTCTTCAGAGAACTGGAAGTTCACTGTGTTGTAATTGATATCCCTGGAAATCGGGCTTACCATGCGGATGGCGTTGGACAGTTCCTTCAGATTGAACTTGGCATCCACATCGGAGCGGGTCGGCACTACTCTGTGTACATCCGGATATTCACCGCTGATGAGGTTGGTAATGAAATACGTGTCTCCGAAAGTGAAGGCTGCATGGCTCTTTGCCCAGGAAATTTCTACCTGTGCCCCTTCGTCGTCCGGAAGCAGACGGCATACATCATTTAAAATGCCGGACGGCACAATGAAACGGCCTGTGCTGGTTGCTTCTTCCGGAAGAGTGATTTCCCGGATAGCCAGGCGATGGGTGTTGGTGGCAGACATGGAAAATACGCTGCCCTTAATTTCAAAGAGAATGCCGTTGAACACCGGATTATTCTTTTCCATGGCTGCTGCGTAAGCAATGAGACCATTGAGCTTCTGCAGATCTTCGCAGGCCATATGACATACATTAACACGTTCCATTTCCTCTACCTGCGGGAAGTCATCATAAGACATAGTCGGGAACCGATAATGTGCGCTTCCTGCACGGAAATGACATAAGCTGGCAGCATCGTCTGTTTCCAGTATGACTTCTTCTCCTGGAAGGAGCTTGATCATACCCGGCATTTGTGGTGCTGCTACCACTACATCGCCTGGTTCCAGAATTTCTGCTTCACAGCTGGTTTTGATACCAATTGTATAATCATTGGCTTCAAAAGAAACGCGACCTTCTGCAGCACGAATCAGAATGCCGTTGTTTGTATTGGAAGTTATTTTTGTCTGTGCTGCACGCTGAACAGTGTCCAGAGCGTGGCTCAGTATGGATTTGTTGAATCTGACCTTCATGGGCTCTCCTTTTCTAATGATGGATATGATAAAAATAGCAGTAATAGCAGTAGGGGGCTGTGAATAAGTGAATAAGTCGGTGGATAACCTGATTTTATCGATATCCGCGGCTGTTGAAAAAAATGTGAATAGTGGATTGTGGTTTTTCACGCAATTCACCGTTTTCGCGGGTTTTCAGATAATCACAGGTTGTTCGCATCGCTATCCATAGGGTTGTCCCCATATGCCGTCAAAAATCTGAAAAAATATAGAGCTGGTGCGGGTTTTCCGCGTTACTGGCTGGCGAGGATTTTCTTAATCTTCTGGTAATCCTCTGCAATGCCCGGTTTGGATTTTAAATCCTTTTCTACACGGTTGCATGCATACATAACCGTAGTGTGGTCTTTCCGTTTGAAATAATCCCGGATGTTCGGATAGGATTCGTTCAGTTCCTGACGGCAGAAATACATGGCCATCTGCCGCGCCGCCACAATCTTCTTCGGGCGGCCCGGGGACAGGACGCTGGCCTTGGACACTCCGTAGTATTCGCATACTACATCGGTGATAAATTCCATGGTCAGTTCCTTCTTCGCATCCGGAGGAATGACATCCTTCAGCGCGGTTCTTGCCATATCCAGCGTAATCTTCTGCTGAGTGAACTGGGCATAGGAAACCAGCTTATTATAAGCGCCGTTCAATTCACGCACGTTGGTGTGAATGTGGCCGGCAATATAATTGATAACATCTTCCGGAAGGACGATGTGGTCGTGTTCTGCTTTCTTCAGCAGGATGACCGAGCACATTTCATAATCCGGAGGTTCGATAGGCGCAATGAGACCACTGGAAAAACGAGTCTTGATGCGGTCTTCCAGCTTTTCAATATCCTGCGGCGTGCGGTCGCTGGTGAGAATGATGTGTTTCTTGTTGTCGAACAGCACATTGAATGTATTGAAGACTTCCGTCTGGGATGAGTTCTTTCCGGAAAACAGCTGAACATCGTCCATGAGGAAATAGTCTACACTGCGGTATCTCTTTCTGAACTTATCCATGGATGAAGTTTCAATGGATTTGATTAAATCATTGAGGAATGTTTCACTGGTGACGAACCGTATATTCAGTTTCGGCGCGTGATCATGAATATAGTTGCAGATGGCGTGGAGCAGATGCGTCTTGCCCAGACCGGACGGCCCGTAAATGAAAAGCGGGTTTGTACGGCTGTCCGTATTGCCGGAAAGTGCAGCTTCCGCTACTGATTTAGCTGCCTTGAATGCCAGTTCGTTGCTCGGCCCGTGGATAAATGTGTCAAACGTAAACTGACGGTTGATATTTACCTGGTCCTCAAACTGTTCGGTCACCTCTTCCCGCTCACCGGCCGGTTCAAACAGATTGCCTGGATGCATGGGTTCTTTGCCCTGTTCACGGATTTTATCCTGAATATTTGGCAGATCCGCATGCTGGAATTCACCGCGGGAAACCTTGTCCAGAAAATCCGGAGTCGGAGCCGATGGTGTTTCCGGGAAAGGAGCCGGAGGCGTCTGAGAAACCGGGGCTTGCGTCTGCGGAGCCGGGGCTACCGGAGGCATAGCCGGTTGCGGAAACGATTCCGGAAGAGGAGCCGGTGTTGCCTGAGCGACTGAAGCCGGAGTTTCCTGCCCATGCACTATCACCTCCAGACGGATAGGCGATCCCACCAGCGAAGAAATGATTTCTGCCAGCTTCTTCTCATAAATCGCCTTGAACCATCCTAAAATCCAGGATGGGCCGGAACCGGTAAGCATAATGGAAAACACACCATTTTCAAATGAACGGGGAAAAACACCCTGCATAATTACTTCATAATACTGGGGATCACTTTTCTGTACCTCGCCCAGTACTTTTGACCATAAAGAGAAAATATCCATACGCAAAATCCCTGCCTGTGAATGTGTGAAAAACATGAAGTGAAAAAGTTCATAACTCTGTGGATAAATGTGAATATCTTTTCAAAAATCCGCGCCGCATTTATCGTTTCTTCATGTGAAAAAGTGGAATAACTCTGTGAATAACTTTATTTTAGCAGAAAAAGACAGGTTTGAAAAATGAGTTTCTCTGGGAATGAACAATTGTCGCGCCTAAAGGTGCAGGAAATAAGGAGCTATAGAGCACATACCACGTTTTCCCAGCGATGTGGATAGATGATTGAAACCCAAGGGCTGTACGAATTCCGTCCAGATTCGCAGGTCGCAATGAGCATCAGCTCATCTTCCTATGTGAACCAAGGGGGAAAGAAGGGAATATGTTCTAATTCTTCCGCTTTACAAAAAGGTAAAAATGCAAAAGCAAAGAAAAGGAAAAGTCACCAAACGAAGCTCCTTTCTGGAGAGAAAGGGGGACCAGCTGACTAGCTGGTGGATAGTTGATACCACTATGTTGGAATAAGGGAAAGCAGAAAAATGTTAAATATATCCTTTATAAAGATCTTCCGCATCCTTCTCGTATCTCGTATCTCGAACCTGTCTTTTCGTAGGAAAGAATGCTGATGTTCTGAGTTCTTTTAGTCTGAAAGGAAGCCGCAAAGGCTTCCGGTCTGAAGTCTGAAAGAACACCTGAAAGGTTTTCGTGTCTGATAGCCTGCCCTTTATAAGAGCTGCCATATGCAGTATCCACCCCCTGTGCTCCCCAAGGAGCACACCGACCTGGCCTTTTGACGTTAAGCCACCGACATATGAGCCTATAGGGCTCATACCGACCCGAGAGTTGCAAGGCAACTCTTGCCGACTATGAGCTCCGCTCATCATCTACTTTTTATGCAAAGAAAAAGTAGATGTGCTATAATCTCTTCCAGTTGTCTTATTCTGCTAACCAACTATAAAAAACAGGAGGTAAGAAAAATGAAAAAAGCTATAGTGTTATCCAGCGGCGGAGTGGATTCTACCACATGTATTTCCGTAGCTGTCAAAGAACTGGGAGCAGACAATGTATGTACTGCTTCTATTTTTTATGGGCAGAAACACGTAAAGGAACTGGAAGCGGCCAGAAAAGTGGCTGAATGGTTTCACGTGAAACATTATGAATTTGACTTATCCTCCATCCTTCAGTATTCGAATTGTGCCCTCCTGGCTGGCTCCAGCGAGGAAATCAAGCATGAAAGCTATGAAGACCAGGTAAAGGAATCAGAAACAGGACGGGTGTCCACTTATGTTCCCTTTCGAAATGGCCTCATGCTTTCTGTGGCAGCCAGCCTGGCGGCCAGTCTGTACGAGGATGAAGAGGTAGATATTTATATCGGCGCCCATGCCGATGATGCGGCCGGGAATGCATATGCTGACTGCTCGGAGCCTTTCCTTCAGGCCATGGAAGATGCGATTTCCATCGGTACCTATGGCAAGGTGCATCTGGTATTTCCTTTTGCGGACAAAAACAAGGCCGGTGTAGTGAAGACCGGGCTTGCTCTGGGGACTCCGTATGAACTCACCTGGAGCTGCTATGAAGGCGGAGAAAAACCATGCGGAACCTGCGGCACCTGCCGTGACCGTATAGCCGCTTTTGAAGCCAATGGTGTGAAAGATCCGGCTCTGGACTGAAAGGATGGAAGAACTATGTATACAATTACAAAGCGCATGGAAGTGAGCGGTGCCCATTTCCTGCATCTGGATTATGAAAGCAAGTGCAGTCATCTCCATGGGCACAACTGGATTATTACCGTGACCTGTCAGAGAGAAACACTGGACGCCAATGGCATGGTGGTGGATTTCACAAAGATAAAGGAAACGGTGAACCAGCTGGACCACGTGCTCATCAATGATGTGGTGGGAAATCTCAACCCTACCGCAGAAAATATGGCAAAGTGGATCTGCGACCGCATTCCGTACTGCGTAAAGGTGTCGGTAGAAGAAACGGAAGGAAACGTGGCTGTATATGAAAAATGAGTTTCCTGTAGTGGAATTGTTCGACAGCATTGACGGCGAAGGAAAACGCACTGGCCTGATGGCCATATTCGTTCGTTTCGCCGGATGTAATCTCCGGTGCACGTACTGCGATACCGCCTATGCACTCAGGAGAAGCGATGCACTGGAAGTCCTTACCGGAGAAGAACTTCTGGAAAGGATTCACAAGTATCCATGGAAGCGGATTACCTTCACTGGCGGAGAACCGATGCTGCAGAATCTTCTCCCCCTCTGCCAGATTCTGTCCGATGAAGGATACGATATCAACATAGAGACCAATGGTGCTGTGCCTCTGTTTGCCCATCGTCCGGAGCATGTTTTCTATACCATGGATTATAAATGCACAGACAGCGGAATGAAGGACCATATGCTCCTCTCCAATTTTTCGCAGCTTGACGAACGGGATGTGCTGAAATTTGTCGTATCCTCGGAGCAGGATTTAAACGATATGTGGCAAATCGTTACCGGATGGAAAGGAAAACAGCCGGCGTTCTATGTCAGTCCCGTATGGGGAAAGATTACGCCGGCCAAGCTGGTGGAATATGTAAGGAAATATAAGCTCTCTTCTGTCTGTGTACAGGTGCAGCTTCACAAGATTATCTGGGGAGCAGAAAGGCGTGGTGTGTAATGGCAGACAAGAATAAACTCGAACAGGCAGCCCGCCTGATACTGGAAGCCATCGGTGAGGATCCGAATCGGGAAGGACTTCTGGAAACGCCTCGCCGGTTTGCGGAAATGATGGAAGAGCAGATGGCCTATACCACCGTTTCCAATGAAGAAATTGCCAGACAGTTCGGGAAAACCTTCACTTCGTCCGAAGAAGGACCGGTAGTAGTCAAAGATATTTCTATCTTTTCCCACTGCGAACATCATCTGGCGCTCATGTATCATATGCGCGTTTCCGTAGGATATATTCCCCATGGCCGGGTCATCGGCCTTTCTAAAGTGGCACGCATTGCCGATGCCGTATCCCGTCGTCTTCAGATTCAAGAACGCATCGGAGCCGATATTCGAAACATTATAGAAAAAGTCACCGGATCTTCCAATGTCATCGTCCGTATCGATGGAGAACATTCCTGCATGGCCGCCCGGGGCATTAAAAAGCCGGGGGCCGTAACCACCACCATTTCCTCCTCCGGAAAATTCAATACCCCGGAATACCGCCAGTTGTTTAAAGATATGCTGTAAAGGAGAAAGACCATGGAAAAAAGAGAAGGACTGGATGAGCTGACCCTCCTGGGCAATCAGCACACCCGCTACGAATACGATTATAACCCCGACTATCTGGAACGAATTCCCAACAAGCACAAGGACCGTGACTATTTCATCAAATTCAACTGCCCCGAATTCACCAGCCTGTGCCCGAAGACAGGGCAGCCCGATTTTGCCACCATCTACATCTCCTACATTCCCGGAGATTTCATGGTAGAAAGCAAATCCCTGAAACTCTACCTCTTCAGCTTCCGCAATCACGGTGACTTCCATGAAGACTGCGTAAATATCATCATGGATGACCTGATTAACCTGCTGCAGCCAAGATATATAGAAGTCTGGGGCAAATTCCTCCCCCGAGGAGGCCTCTCCATCGATCCCTACTGTAACCATGGGATGAAAGGAACAAAGTGGGAAGAATTTGCTGAATACAGGTTGAGGGAGCATGATATTTATCCAGAAACAATCCACAACCGGTAAATTTCGGGCGGTCCGGGCGACTGGCTTGTCCCGAGCAAAAAAATGTCCTCTGGACGTACTGCTATGTACAGTCCAGAGGGCATTTTTCCATTCGGGATAACCCATCCATCCCGGCCTGCCGCGAAATTAAATAAAAAAGTATTCTGCCCTGAATGTACCGTCTGCGTACAGTCCAGAAAGAGATTATTTAATTCCCTTAATCCAGCTTTAGAGCAGACCCGGCTGTCTTATATATGGAAATCAAAGATTTCATGACACTATAGACTTACAGCCAATGACGACAAGCCGTTGTCGTCATTCCTGGCTCAAATTTTAGATATATTTAGATATATAGGGAAAGTATATATTCTTGAAATTGAGGCTGATCTGGGCGATTAACTTATCCCGAAACCAAAAATCTCCCCTGAACGTACCGTCTGCGTACAGTCCAGGGGAGATTTTTTGGTCCGGTATAACCTACTCATCCCAGCTTAGCACGAAATCGGGTGGATGCCTTGCTGCGAAATTGGGAGAATAAAGTATAAGCTGAATCGCCAAAACATAAGAATGCCAAAGCAAAGAAAAGGAAAAGGAAAAGTCACCAAACGAAGCTCCTTTCTTGAAAGAAAGGGTGGACCATCTGCTGCGCAGATGGTGGATAGTTGATTCCACTATGTTAGAGCAAAGGAAAGCGTGCTAATGAGCTAAAGGTGGAAAAACGTAAGAATGCCAACGCTTCACCAAATGGAAAACATGCAGCACGTTTCCCTCTCTGGAAGACCACATCCTAATATAGTGCACAATGTCCAATCTCCAACTTTAAAGTAGACCCGCCTGCCATCTATAAGATATTAAGGATTGGCAGGCATTCGAGACAATCCGTTGTCTCGAATCCATTCGTTTCAACGAATGGTGGAAAGTAGAATCCACTATGTTAATCAGAAGGAATGACGGTTCCATGTTGCTCCTCGATTTTTACCAAAAGCCATACGCAGTATCCACCCCCTGTGCTCCTCAAGGAGCACACCGACCTGGCCTTTTGATGTTAAGCCATCGACATATGAGCCTATAGGGCTCATACCGACCATGAGCGTCAGCTCATAGTTATATGTGTGAGCAAGGGAAAGCAGAAGAATGTTACATATATCCTTTATAAAAAATTTCCACATCCCGACTCCAATCTCAATTTTCACCTCTCATACCTGCCTTTCCCCTTCTTCCGGTATTCGTCCAATAACTCTCTTTATCCTGTCCAGCGGATATGGCGATTCTTCTGCCGGGCGGTAGACTATTCGTTTTACGGTGACGATATAATACTCATCATTTTCACCGGCCGGGACTTTTACTTTTTCTCCTGGCTTGTATTCTTCGTCGGCCAGGTAGCAGTAGGATTTTCCTCCGCGGTTAAACACTACATAACAGAAAATCAGATCATCCTTAGACCGGAGTGTGCGGCCGTAGTTGTCTTTGTCGAGCATATCTCTATGGCCGGTTTCGAACTGGGCAAGGAATAGTTTCAGTTTTTCTGCAAATTGCGGCCAGTCAATGGGAAGTCCTTTCTTATCGAATGCCCCATGAATTTCCCTCGTTCCGTTCTGGCAGGTGGTTATGCGGATGGTATAGGTGTCCGTCCGGTCGGGATGTGGCAGCACGTCCTCCGGATTTCCATTCACCTGAGAAAAAATATTCAGTTTCAGGCTATCGAGAAATTCTGGCACGCTGTATTTCATGTGCCAGATATTGCGTAGATCACAGGTATCATTATCCTGACGGAACCGTTTTACGGTTGCTGACTCCCTGTCGATAATGAGCTTTTCGTGATAATCAGAAACAAATGTGTAACCTTCATCCCGGTAGGAATCCTCATGAACCTCATGGCGATTGTAGGTAATTTCTATCCGTTCGATATAATCCGGATTGCCGTCAAACAGCCACAGGTCCTTCCGTCCCAGGGCTTTACGGATGAAAGAGGACAAATCATGCAAAAGCATCACATCCGGGCGCATAAGACCATACCCATGCACTTCCTGCCCTTCCTGCCCCTGAAGGGTCAGATTCCACATATCCGCATTTTTCGTGAAAGAAAAGGTATATCCTGAGAAGAAATCGGATGTCCGTTTCAGGATTTTCTTTACTGTTTCGGAATCCGCCGGAATCTTCTCCTTATCCGTCAATTCCAGATCCCAATCCCCCATATGATAGCGTTCCAGCCAGATGGTTCCATCCGGATTGACAGAGAATACCTGCTTCAGATCGTCGGTGGCACAGAAAGCCCGGCCTTCCTGTTTGAGACAGGAACGGAGGCGGAACGAGCGGAGGGAACCATGGAAAACAAAAGGATTTTTCCCAACCCCGGATACCAGCGTGGCCAGCCAGAAAAAAGCAGTGGTAAACCATTTTCTGCTTTTATGGCTTGTGAGGCGCACCTTCCAGCCATCTTTCTTTCTCTGTATGGTGGTTTGCCACCTTGAAAATATACGGGAACCCAGGGTGCAGGGGTCTACCAGATTTTCCAGAATACGTTCCGCGTCTTCCTCTGACAGGAAAACATATCCTGCCTTCCTCCTGTCCGGGAGAAGTTCATATGGATTTCCCTCCGGAGAAAATCCCAGATCCCGGCAGGCCTCGGCAAACCTATTGGTTACCTCCGCTTCCGTAGTCTGCGGATTCAGATACAGATAATAATACTTCATCGCAAAATCCAGTATTTTCTTATCCTGTGTCATAAAGTTTCCTCCTCTCATGCGTGATATTTCTATATACGTGATATTTCTATATATAAGTATACGATATGGTATGGGAAAAATTTCACACATGGGAATTAGGGGAGGAAGGGCTTAGGTCAGGTCCGATATAAACTTTTAGAGGAATCTTACGATTGAAATAATGTAGATAAAGGGCGGATATATATATATATAAGCTTTTTCTCAAATTTACACATAAAAAAGTCTTATGCTTTTTGGGCATAAGACTTTCTTTTAATAATTAATTTTCTACGTATAAACCTGTGTTTTTCATATTATCAATAAAAGATAATTTCTGTTCTGTGGAAAATGTCTCAAAGGTTGGGAGTATAGAGCCCAGTTCAGGATGAGTCATCAACCATTCTTCCATTTTCTGAATTCTTTGCATCGATATGGCATTTTTCTTTTCATTTTCAATAGCCATGGGTTTAAAATTTCCTTTATATCGGTTGACCTCATCTTCATATTGCTTTGGATTTACATATTCATTGATATTATTTTCGTTGAATTTGCAGGCGTCTCTCATCATTCCTTTTACTGCATCTTTTACTTGCGTTCTCGGGTTAGAATCTACCTCATAGGCAACCATTCCCACCGTAAAAGTTCCTTTGCTGTATGCAATATCTCCATAATCGTAGGAATAAAACTTATTATCTTCAGTATCCTGACTGGTTTCAATGAGATGTACATTGATAGCTCTTGCATATCCTACTGTCTGTGCTCCAAATGCATTTTGATAATAATCTGTTCTGACGTCGGTACCATTTAATGATAGATTGATTATGAAAGGATGCTCTGCCTTCCCAATAATGGAGTTTGGTATTTCGTCATATGCTATCCCTTCAGGGAGTGGCTTAATCTGTTTTACGTTAAAGCGCTTAGAATAATATTCCTTGATATCTTCTTCCAGTTCCTTCTTACCACGTTCAATATCACCCTCCTTATTTTGCGCTCTCAGTATGCTGTCTTGTACGTCATAGTAAATCGTTACGTTTTTATTTTGCTCATCAGTAGCTGCAAGGCAATGTCCAGATATCAATAAACAAAGGGCCATCGCACACATGCTTATTTTTTTTAATTGCATAGCAATACTCCTAATAAATGTTGAAATCTTATAAAATGTTTAAAATAATATTGATTTCGGTCTGCTTTTCTGGTTTGAGCTTTTAAGTATCCGAATCGACAAAACTCATTCTATAATGAATCATCTGTTGATTTCTCTGTTCTGGTCAAATTCAAGGGGCTTTTTTACGTAAGGCCTTTTGGTATGTAGATTTTTTTTATCTTTTCAATTGGATAGGGAGCGTTCTCCGGTGGACAGAAAATGGTTCGTTTTACCGTTGCCTTTTGTATTTGTTTTGCAATATTCGTGCTATCTACGGGAACCAACACCTCTTCTCCTGGTTGGTATTCTTTATCGGCAAGATAATAATACCGTTTCCCGCTCTTCGTGAGGGTCACATAGCAGAAAATCAGGTCCTCTGGTCTCCGCAGCGTTCGGCCATAGTTGTTTGGATCAAGTATATGTCCTCTGCCGAAATAACCAAAGAGTTTTCTTACCTCTTTTGCAAAATTCGGCCAGTCGACAGGAAGCCCTTTTTTATCAAAAGTTCCCTGGATTTCTCGGGTTCCGGCATAGCCGTTGGTAATCCGGATTGTGTATGTATCTGTCCGGCGCGGGTTTGTTATTACATCTGACGGATTTCCTTCTACTTTGGGAAAAATGTCCGGATTCAGGCGGTTTAAAAACATGGCAACAGCTGTTGGAAGATGATAGGTATTGTGTATGTCCATGTCCCATTTTTTGGAAAGCTGGTGGAAGTGCTCCAATGTCCCGGACTTACGATCGATAATCAGTCGTTCCTGCGCATTTCCATCTATAAAATAATGTCCCTTTTTCCGGTCATAACGGGGAATTTCCTGATCCCTGTGCAGCTCATATGATATTTCGATTCGCTCAATATAATCCGGATTGCCATCAAATAGTAAGAGGTCTTTCCTGCCGAGTGCCTGGCGAATCATAAAGGATAGATGATGAAGATCGTAAGTTCCACGATAAAACGCAGAATCCTGAACCAGCTTGCCAAACGCCCTCACTTGGATCCCATCCTGACTCATAAGTGTCAGGTCCCATATACCGGTATCTTCTACGATTGGATTAAGGAGACGCAACAAAGAGCAATATTGGTCTATCCAGTCGATAATCTTTTTTGCTGTTTCCGGATCTGCTGGGATTTTCACCTTTTCTGTCAATTCCAGTTTCCAAGACACTAAATGATAATGTTCTAGCCAGATAGTTCCATCTTTGTCGACAGAAAATATCTGTTCCACATCATCTTTTGGACCGAATGACTGTCCGGTATTCATGCGGCGGGAACGAAGATGGAAAGACTGAAGAGGCCGATGAAAAGTAAACGGAGACTTATAAGCTTCTGACACCATATTCCCAAGTATAGAAAAGACATGGATAAACAATTTTCTGTTCTTCAGGCTGAGAAGATTCATGGCTCCCCCGGCAGAGGCATGACGGATGATATATTTCCACCGTGAAAAAATCAGAGATCCTAGCGTACATGGGTCATCTATATTGTTAAGAACATTATCATTCCTCACAATATTACCGCGAATGATGGTCCAGTTGATTAAGAGCTGTTGGGGATGAATCATATCGTCCATGATATGATTTATGGTTTCCTCTGGCAGGTGGATACCTGTGGACTCTCTTTCATCTCGAAGGTCTACAAACGGATTTCCCTCCGGAGAAAATCCCAGATCCCGGCAGGCTTCAGCAAACCCATTGGTTACTTCCCCTTCCGTAGTCTGCGGATTCAGATACAGATAATAATACTTCATCGCAAAATCCAGTATCTTCTTATCCTGTGTCATAAAGTTTCCTCCTCTCATGCGTGATATTTCTATATATAAGTATACGATATGGTATGGGAAAAATTTCGGGCATACTTCCGCTCTGGACGGCGTCATTCGGAACCGATGCATGTACCGAAAGGCCACGAACGAAGTTTGCGGCCTTTCGATATGTGACCAGACCGACCTCTTTATTTTTTCGAGCTAAGCGGGGAATCAGAGGTTGTTTTGTGGGGAAAAATTCTGTTCCGAACTGTATATAGACATACGTGAGGAATGAATTTTTTGCCACAAAACAAGATATGAACCCCGATCAGCCGAAAAAACATTTTAATAAAATTAAATAAAGATATATAATAGTAACAGGACTGCCCGAACGTAGACATTATTTTATTATTTCGGAGGAAATGGAGGGATTTACATGATATGCTGCAGGAAACGATGGGAAATCGCGTTCCAGACGCCTCTGTGGATTTCTCTGCGATGCCGCAGACAAAAGCGGCCACCTTCACATTCCATGCATTATGCGCAATCGGTAAAACCCTGTCTCAGCGGATTGCCCTGACGGTCTCTGATGACAATACCGTGTGTTTCTGACTCTGATGTGATGAAAGGATGATAATAATGGCAAAAATTCATGTAAATCTTGGTGACGATTCTTACGATATTCTCATTGAACGTGGTCTCATTGATAAAGTAGGCCCTATGATCAAGGAACTTACGGATGCAGACCGCGTAATTGTAATCACAGAAGATTCTGTAGGCAAACAGTATGCTGCCAAGCTCAATAAGACACTGCATGCAGCTAAGAATCTGGCTGTCCGTTTCATCACAGTACCGGAAGGCGAAGCCTGCAAGACACTCCGTGTACTCAGTGCAGTATATGATGCTATTGCCACCTTCGGCCTTGACCGCGGCGATGCCATTATCGGATTTGGCGGCGGTGCGGTAGGCGATATGGCCGGCTTTGCCGCAGCCACCTATCTTGGCGGCATTCAGTATATCCACGTTCCGACTTCCCTTACTGCACAGCTTGGTACCGCTATTGGCGGCAATGTAGGTATTGATACCCCGAACAGCAAGAACCTTATCAGCAGCATCGCTCAGCCAAGAGGCATTTTCATCGATCCAAATCTGCTGGATACCCTTCCTACAGAAGAATTCCACACCGGTCTGGCCGAAGCGGTAAAGATTGCCTGCATTGAAGATAAGGACCTGTTTACCATTTTTGAAAAGGCAAAGAACGATGTAGACCTGAAGAAGAGACTTCCGGAAATTATCGAACGCTGCTGCCGCATTAAGGCCCGTCTCTCTGAAAAAGATGAATTCGCAGAAGGCCAGCGCATGCTCCTCGATTTCGGCAACACCATCGGCCATGCCCTGGAAGGTTATAACCGTTATGACGGCACTTACAGCCACGGCGAAGCCCTTTCCATCGGTATGTATCTCATCACCCGTCAGGCCGAAAAAATCGGCCTCACCACCAAAGGCACCGCCGATCGTCTCAAATACGTCCTCGAATTCCTGCACCTCCCGATTCATACCAATGTATCTTCCGATGATGTACTTCTCTACATGACCAACGACAAGAAGATCTGGGGCGACTCCATCCGCCTGGTTCTCTTAAAGACCATCGGTCAGGCATATCTGTACACAGCACATTTGAAGAATTTGCATAAATATATTGTGACCGAAAACGATTAAATAAAAATAAGAGCAATCTTAACGCATTTACGGCGTCAAGGCCATATAATGAACACTGCGCGTATTTCTATATACAGCTTAGCGTCCATTATATGGCCTTTCCTTGTATCTGCATTAACCTTGCTCTTATTTTTCACCAAATAGGCACTAAAACTTTTTACCCTCTGCTGCATCAAAGCTCCATAACGAATACCTCACGGATTTCTATGCCCTGAAGAATCTGTAACGGTAAATTCGAGGAAAGCTTTTGGCCTGGCAAGGAAACGGGACCGATCAGGTTCCCGGCTGTACTCTGTACGCCGGGGTTCTGCATCGGTTTCGGATGACGCCGTCCAGGGCGGAAGATCTCTTTGAATTTACGGCTTTTCCTTGTATATACGACAACCTTGTGCGTATTTAAGAAATTTAAGGAAATAATCTTAACGCATTTACAGCGTCAAGACCCAATAATGAACACCTCACGGATTTCTGTACTCTGAACTCCCACAAACGGTAAATTCCCTCTGTATCTATGGCAACCTTGTGCGTATTTAATAGATATTAAGGAAAATTTTGCCCCATCTACTACGTCAAAGTCCAAAGTGTACAAAAGAAAAGCATGCAACACGTTTCCCGTTCTGGAATAGGATAGCCAATCATGGTACACAATATCCAATCTCCAGCTTTAAAGCAGACCCGCCTGCCATATATAAGATATTAAGGATTTGCAGGCATTCGAGACAATCCGTTGTCTCGAATCCGTTCGCGTTAGCGAATGGTGGAAAGTAGAATCCACTATGTGAATCAGAAGGAATGAAGGGAATATGTTGCATTTCTTCCGCTTTATGAAAACGCAAAAATGCTAAAGATAACTAAAAGGAAGCTTGGAAAACGCAGCTCCTTTCTGGAGAGAAAGGGGGACCGACGTACGTCGGTGGATAGTTGATTCCACGTTGTTTGAATATGGGAAAGCAGAAGGATGTTAAATATATCCTTTATAAAAATCTTCCACATCCTTCTCTAACCTCTTACCTCATACCTCGTACCTATCTTTTTAGCCATACGCAGTATCCACCCCCCCTGTGCTCCCAAAGGAGCGCACAGACCATGAGCCAGGCTATGAGCCTGGCTCATCTCTATGTTATAATAATAACGTCTTGTAAAACTAAAAATACCTACAGGAGGTCTTATTGATTATGAGTAAAGAACTGGAACAGGCTGAATTGCTCTTTAAGCAGTTCAAACATAAGGAAGCATATCCCTTGTTTGAAAAGCTGGCTGATGCGGGAGAAGCAAGGGCTATGTATTTCATGGGCATTTACAGCCGTCTGTATCTGGGAGTAGGACATTTCGATCAGGAAAAATCCTATAACTGGTTTAAGAAGGGCATGGAAGCGGGAGATGTACTCTGCGCTATTTCCTATGGCTATTTGCTGCCAAAGGAAAAGCGTGAGGATTTTATGAAGGAATGGCTGCCAAAGGCTGAAAAACTGGCAGAAGCTGGCGATGTCTTTGCACTGGACGATACAGCAGACTGCTATTTCTACGGCATTGGCACTAAGGAAGACAAGGAAAAGGGCTTTGCCAATATTGATAAGGCAGCAGAAGCTGGCTACTGGCTGGCTATGTTTGACCAGGCAGCACAGTATGATGAAGGCGGCCACAGAGATGTAGATTTCAAGAAGGCCTGCGAAGGATTCAAAGCGGTTTCCAAACTGGGATATACCGAAGGGGACTATCGTCTGGCATTCCACTATTTCCAGGGCACTGGCGAAGAACGGGATGTAAAGGAAGCTATCCGCCTGTGGGTTAAGGCCTGGGACATGAGCGAAAATGCAGCAGCAGCTAATGCGCTGGGATTCATCTATTCCTTTGATGAAAAGCTGAAGGATGAAGAAAAGGCATTTTCCTGGTTCGAAAAGAGTGCCAAAGCAGGACTTCCGCTGGCAGCAGGCAATGTAGGTAATTGCTACTTCTATGGCCGCGGGGTGAAGAAGGATCTGGAAAAGGCAAAGCACTGGTATGAAATTGGCGCTAAGGCCGGACTCCAGTCCTCTATGCTCCAGCTCGGTGTTATTCTGAAGACACAGAATAAGAATAAGGAAGCCTTCCAGGTATTCTACGCAGCCGCTATAGGTGGATATGCTCCGGCTATGGGCTGGCTCGCTGCCTGCTATGAACACGGCATCGGCGTAGAAAAGGATCAGGGCAAGGTTCTCTTCTGGCTCAAGCGCGCAGCCGCTATGGGCGACAGAGATGCTATCCAGACCCTGCAGAAGTATTATCCGAAGCAGACCCTGGTAAAGACCAATGATCAGCTGGATGAAGAACTGCCGAAAGAATTCGTAGAAACCACACCGGGGACTATTAATTAAAAGACAGAATAGGGGTAACCCTCGCAAGCTGACGGTCAGACGTCAGACAACTTCCTTCCGATGGAATCGAAGGGTATAACCAAACGAGATTTTCCACTTTTATGGAAAATCTCGTTTTGTATTTAGCGATAAAAACAGGCTTGAGAATTGAGTAAGCGAATGGCAGGCATATGATACGCTTTGCTTGTTTATAAAGAAGCTATTTGCAGAATCCACCCCTTGTGCTCCGTTCCTCGTTATTCACATTATTCACATCACCGGGACTTCGACCGTATCGGCATTTTTGGGTAGCATAGCTGTTTTTTAAGGGGAGTTATCCACCATTATGAACAGAGTTATCAACATGTTGTGGATAAATCTGTGAATAACATGAATAAACCACAACCGGGGCCTTTTTATGCGCATAAAATCTCCTGCTGCATGAGCAGGTGGCAGCAGGAGAAAAAATGTGGACAGAAAAGAGGTCGCTCATCTGGCGAAAGGGAGATGAATTGACCACATAGCCAGGCCTCGATATAATACAGAATAATAAAGAAAAACCAGAAATTTTGGGGGGCAGAATCGTATGTACATGACCGCACAGCGCAAGTTGTTATTCCGTTATTTTTCAGAACATCCCGACGTGTCCGTTACTGCACGCCAGCTTTGTGATGTGCTCAATAACGGAGATCAGGTGAAAATCGGGCTGAGCTCCATTTATCGGAATCTGGCAGCGCTCACTAAAGCGGGGTTTATCCTGCAGACCATCTCTCAGGACAGCAAGGAAGCCCGGTATCGTTATGTGTCTCCGGAAACCTGCGGTCATCGTCTGCATCTCACCTGCCTTCGGTGTGGAAAGACCTTCCATATGACACAGAAACTGTCTGACAGGTTGCTTACAGATATACTCCGGGTGGAGGACTTTGCTGTGGATGAGAATCAGACTACCGTGTACGGACTTTGCCGCGATTGCAGGGAACAGAAAAACTGATCGCTTGCACCAGTCATAATCTGGTGTCTGTTTTCTCCGGGTTTGCAGATTTTTTACCTCATACTCCAAATCCCCCAGTCTGTCGTTTAATGCAGCTCAGGAACGTCAGCTTATTTTTCATTTACACCTTCTTTTGCAGTGTTAGAATTAATTTAACAAATAAAATTATATAGAAAAACCGACTAAATATAAATGAGAATCATTCCCTTTATCGGGGGAGGTAATGCATGGATACGACAATATTTCATGAGAAAGATTTTGCAACCTATCCGGGTGGAATCTGTTTGATTTCCATGGATGGGCAGGAACAGATACTGTTCTGCAATGATATGATGGCCTCCTTATGTGGATATGATTCGGCAGAAGCACTTTTAGCAGCTATACAGGATTCATACTCAAATCTGGTTTACCCGGATTCCTATATCCCATTGAAGGAACTGTATCAGAATTTTGGAAATGATGAGGTTGTAGGCGCTGTGAGTCTGCATGTCTGGGGAAAGCAGGGGCAGTCTCTGTTTTTATGTGGCACCCTGGCCGTGCAGAACCAGCAGGATCGAAAAGTATGGGCTCTGTATCTGGTGAAGGATATGTCGGCACAGGATAGAATATCCGGACAGCCTGGTTCTGAGTTTATGAGCGTTCCGGATTTTTATGATGCCATGATACAGGTGGCAAAAAACAATGCCCGGCTGGGTATTTTTGACAACTTCGTCCCTGTGTTTTTAAATCTCACCAATTTTAAGATGTACAATGCAGTTCATGGGTGGAAAGAGGGGAACCGCCTGATTGCCTATCTGGGGGCATCCATAAGGAGGGAATTTCCTCAGGCCCTGGTGTGTCACGTCGGCGGCGATCAGTTTTCCCTTCTGGCCCGCAAGGCCACCGTCCTGGAGCAGATAAAACATCTGCATGATACCATTACGGAATATATTCAGGACTCTTCGGTGTCCTTTAAGGCCGGACTTTTTGTGGCGCAGAACGATGCGTCAGGAAAAACGTACAATTTCAGGGATAACCTGTTCGACCTGGCTAAAGTGGCTGCCGATTCCATAAAGCATAATGCCAACCGTTTCTATGCCATATATGATTCTCATATGGGGGTCAGCATGTATGACCGGACGCATATGATGCGTTCCTTTGAAAAGGCATTGAAAGATGGGGAATTTGAAGTGTATTTCCAGCCGCAGATACGGACCTGCACCGGCAAGGTGTGCGGACTGGAGGCCCTGTCAAGGTGGCATGACTCAGAAAAAGGACTGCTTATGCCGGGGGAATATATCCCTATGCTGGAAGAGACCGGCCTTATCAGCCGGCTGGATTACTATGTGGCAGAAAAGGCAATACAGCGCATTGTATGGCATCTGAAAACGGATGGCCGTGCCCTATCCGTATCGATCAATTTGTCCCGGGTGGATTTTGATGTATCTGGTCCGGTGATGGAGGTGGAAAGACTGGTTCAGGTCTATGACTGTCCCCGCCATCTGTTGCACATTGAAGTGACAGAATCGGCGCTGGTACAGGATTATGGACGGCTTAAACAGGGGCTGCATGATTTTCAGGAGGCAGGATATACCTGCTGGCTTGATGATTTTGGCAGTGCCTGGTCCTCCCTGAATGCGCTTCATAATTTCCATTTTGATGAGCTGAAGATGGATATGGGGTTCATGCGTAATTTTAACAGTGAGTCCCAATCCATTGTAAAATCCATTGTCGTCATGAGCCGGACGCTGGGCATCCACACGCTGACCGAGGGAGTGGAAACAAAGGAGCAGGTGGATTTTCTTTCTTCTCTGGGATGTGAAAAAATACAGGGATATTATTATGGAAAACCTATGCCAGGCTCCCAATATATAAGCTGGTTGAAAGGAAAGAATCTGGAAGAAGAACTTCCGGAAGAAGCGGAGCTGCTGGACCGGGCTGGCTTTATTTTCCTGGATGGGGATGCGCCGGCCGCTCTGTTCCTGTTTACGGTAGAGACAATCCGGGTAATCAGGGGAAATGAGGCGTTTGCTGCCTGGAAGCCCTGCAGGGAGGCAGGATATGACTGCTGCGGCGCACTGTGGAAGGATATACTTCATGTAGCCAGAGGAGCCATTAAGACCGGGGCAGATGGACGGCTGGCACTGGAAAAGGACGGAAATCCGGCAAGGCTTCGGGTGCGTATTCTGGAACGGGGGAAGGGCATGGCTCTGGGGAAGGCGGAACTGGTGGATTTATAAACATACAGAAGAGATAGATGGTGTGTTTTTCCTGACCAGGGGATATCCGGTAAGGGCACCTGACAGGACATGCATAATTGTATTATAATTATGTATATTTTATTCCGCTGAATGGAAAGACAGGACCTGGTCATGATAATGGAAGATCATAAAACGATATGGACCAAAAACGAAATACAGAAAGCCCGTCAGAGAAACCTCTATATTACCATAGGGGTTTTTGTCGTGCTTTTCAGTGTATTTCTGTGGCTGATTCATGCATCCTACATTGAAAATCAGCAGATGGTCAGGGACAGGACCAGAAAGATACTGAGTACTTATGCATATAACCTGCAGCAGCAACTGAAACAAGGGGAAGAAGTAGCGGAAGTGATGAAGGGGGTCGTCATCAGCTATCAGGGACTTCCCCAGCACTTTGATGAAGTGGCCCGCCCTTTGTATTACCGGCAGCGGTGGGTGAACAATATCGATCTGGCGCCGGGTGGTAATGTAACCATGATTTACCCGGAATCAGAACGAAAATATACGACTGTCCATCTGTTTGAGGATCCCATGACGGCAGCCACAGCCCGGCTCAGCCGGGATAAAGGGATTGTGGTGGCCAAAGGCCCGTATATTCTTGATAATACCTATCGGCAGGGCATTGTGCTTCGAAATCCTGTCTACCTTACCGATGAGGAGGGGAATTCCACTTTCTGGGGATTTGCCGATGTGAACATCAATCTGAATCAGATTGTAATGCCGATTATGAATTCTCTGGATGGCAATGGGTATAATTATATGCTGTATAAGCAGATGTCGCCGCTAAGCCACGATATCCGCCTGATCAGCCACTCTAAAGTCTTCCCCAGAGAACCGCTGGCGGTCACCTTTACCTGGGCCTCCTGCCGGTGGGAACTGTCCATTGAACCTAAGGCTGGATGGACAATCAGTCCATTTACCAAGGTGCTGGGGGTTACCGGTCTGGTTATTGTGGTCCTCATTACCCTGCTGGTGAATATGATGCTCCGACTCCGGCTGAGAAATCGTCATATTCAGCAGATTGCCAGGGAAGATAAACTGACAGGACTGTACAACCGCTGGGGATTTAACCATGCAGAGAGCCAGTATGTGAAGCAGCACAGAAAACGTCCCATGGCGCTGGCTATGATGGATGTGGATAATTTCAAATTCTTTAATGACCGGTACGGACACGATACCGGGGACCAGGTACTGAAAGACCTGGCCAGACAGATGCAGAGCTGTCTGGGAGAAAAGGCTATTTTCGGGCGAAGTGGCGGCGATGAATTTATTGCCATCATTCCTCTTAATGACAGCCGCGATGCGGAAGGACTGTTCAGGAGATTTGTGGAAGGTGCGCATGAACTGACATATAAAGAACGTCAATTTCACTATACGGTTTCGCTGGGATATGCACTTTATCCGGATCAGTCCACTAATTATAAGGAACTGTATCGGTTTGCCGATATGGCCCTGTATGCAGTGAAGGTGCGCGGCGGCAATGGCTGCCTTGGTTACGAAAGCCACATGAATGTAGTGGAACGGCCGCAGCTGGGATTTACACTGAAGGATATTACAGACAATATTCCTCTTCCGCTGCTGATTATGCAGGAGACAGAAGGCGAGCCGCTGCATCTTCTTTTGGCAAGTAAAAAAGCACTGGAATTCTTTGGTTGTCCCAGCCTGGAGAGCCTGGTTCAGTTTGCCGGTGGCGATATGAATGCGCTTATCTCCAGCCAGGATACGAAACGTATTCAATTGGATGAAGAAAACCGGCAGCACGTGAAAATCATGACCCGGCTGGGGGCTAAAGATACAGCACTCATTACCCGAAAGACCCACAGCATCTACCACGGAGATATCCGCTATATCATCCTTATAGACAGGAACAAGGAAATCAAATAAAAATGAGCCACTGGCATGGTCTGTGCATAAAAGAAAGGTTAGAGGGGCAGATTTGCTTCGCCCATCTGCACAAGGATAAGAAAGATGTGTAGAATGCAAAATTTCCACAAATGGAAAGCATGCAAATGTTCTGAGTTCTTTTAGTCTGAAAGGAAGCCTCTACAGGCTTCCGGTCTGTTGTCTGAAAGGGAACTATTCAAGTTCCCGGTCTGATGGTTCTTCTGCAGTATGTTTGCAGATTTTTCTCTAATCTCAAATCTCTGTTCTCGTACCTGTCTTTTTAGTCTGATAGTCTGCAGACGGCCACAGCAGTCTGCCTGGCGGAAAGTTTTCCTATAAGAAGCTAAAAGCCCAAAGTTGAACGAAAGGCAAGATTGCAAAATGTTTCCCGTTCTGGGATGAAGAGGAGCCATTCTCGTTATTCCTCCTGCCTGTCTTTTTCACGGCCATCTCGTACAATGCCTGTTTTGCACAGATAATTATGCAGAACGGGCATTTTTATTTTGAGATTTTTTATACTATAATTACAGGAATCTCAGAAACACTGATTTTACAGGAACGGGAGGCAGTGCGTTATGCAGCCTGTTTCATTTCAGGGAGTCAGACATCGGATCTGGCATCCCGGGGATAATAGGAGGAACATATGATACTGGATAGAATAAATGGACCGAAGGACCTTAAGACACTGAATGCAGCGGAAAGAAAAGAACTGGCACAGGAAATCCGACAGGCCATGCTGAAGAGAGCCAGTATCCATGGCGGTCATTTTGGCCCGGATTTTGGCATTGTGGAGGCCACTATTGCGCTTCATACGGTGTTTGATTCCCCGAAGGATAAGATTGTATGGGACGTATCTCATCAGGTATATCCACACAAGATTCTCACCGGACGAAAACAGGCATATCTGGAAGAAGAACATTATGATGATGTATCCGGCTACTCCAATCCAGCAGAAAGCGAGCATGATTTCTTTGAAGTAGGGCATACTTCCACGTCCATTTCCCTGGCTTCCGGGCTGGCCATGGCCAGAGACCTCCGCGGCGGGCATGAAAATATCATTGCAGTCATTGGCGATGGCTCCATGAGCGGCGGTGAAGCACTGGAAGGGCTCGACACGGTGGGAGAAATGGGAACCAACATGATTATTGTGCTCAATGATAATCAGATGTCCATAGCTGAAGTACATGGTGGCATGTATAAAGGGTTTGAAGAACTGCGCAGAACCGGTGGAAAGAGCGAACACAACCTGTTCCGCGCCATGGGCCTGGATTACCGGTTCGTAGCGGACGGAAACGACAGTGAAGCACTGATTAAGGTGTTCCGGGAAGTTAAGGATATGGATCACCCGGTAGTGGTACATATTGTGACGCAGAAGGGGAAGGGCTATAAATTCGCCGAAGAAAATAAAGAATCCTGGCACTGGCATATGCCTTTCGATATAGAAACCGGCGAAGTAAAGCAGCCGTATGTGGATGAAGCGGCTGAACTGACAGCCAGCTATCTGCTGGATCGCCTCAAGACGGATAAAAAGCTGGCTATTCTCACCGCAGCGACCCCTGCATCCTTCGGATTTACTCCGGAACGGAGAAAACAGGCAGGAAAACAGTTCATCGATGTGGGCATTGCAGAAGAACAGGCGGTAGCCATGGCTTCCGGTCTTGCCAAAGGCGGCGCCCGCCCGGTATTCGGCGATTATGCCACCTTCTTCCAGCGGACCTATGACCAGATTTCCCAGGATGTATGCATCAACAATAATCCGGCGGTATTCCTCGTATTTGGCGCATCCATGTATTCTATGAATGACGTAACCCATCTGTGCATTTTTGATATTCCCATGATGGCCAATATTCCAAATCTGGTATATCTGGCTCCGGTAAGTCTTGCGGAATATAAGGCGATGCTGGCATGGGCACTGGATCAGACCGACCACCCGGTAGCTATCCGCGTACCCGTTCTCCCGGTATCGTCTGAAGGACGAGTCATCCGTACCGATTACAGCCAGCTCAACACCTATGAGGTGACACGCCAGGGAAGTGACGTGGCTATTCTTGGTTTGGGAAACTTCTATGGACTGGCAGAACATACAGCAGCAGAACTGGAAAAGAAGGGCATTCACGCTACCATCATCAACCCGACCTATATTACCGGACTGGACACTGACCTTCTGGAATCCCTCAAAAAGGATCATCGCTTGGTAGTGACCATGGAAGACGGAGTTCTCGATGGCGGTTTTGGGGAAAAGATTGCCCGATTCTACGGTAGCAGCGACATGAAGACATACGCATTCGGTCTGGAAAAGAAATTCTACGACCGTTACGACTACGAAAAACTGGCAGAAAAATATAACCTCAAGCCAGAACTGGCAGCAAAGAGGATTCTTGACCTCATAAAGTAAGCCGACAATCAGACACAGAGCCGTTAGACAGATTAGACCTTCAGACTAAACTTAAGGATAAAAATAGGCCTCGTTGAGGTCTATTTTTTGCATATATAGAGAGGATGCAAAAACTTCACTAAAGGAAAGATGGCAAAACGTTTCGTTTTGCAAAGCCCTGCCATTTTGATGCTAATAACAGCCGTGTGAGCTCACAGGCCCACACAGCCCTAATCCGAATGATTACAGCCTGGGAGCTCTGATCATCTTTGATACCACCTTGTTGGAATACAGGAAAGCAGGCAGCACGTTTCCCGTTCTGGAAAGAAAGGATAAAGGCCGCAAACTTCGTTTGCTGTCTGTGCAGAAAAGACAGATGCGAGAATTGAGCAAGCGAGTGACGAGGAGAAAAGACATATCATATACCCGTCATTCCTTCAGATTCACATACAGGATTCTACTTTCCACCGACGTGCGTCGGTCCCCCTCTCTCTCCAGAGAGGGAAACGTGCTGCATGATTTCTTTTAGTGCAACTTTTGGATTCTTATCCTTGTGCAGATGGGCGAAACGAATCTGCCAATCCTCCAACCTCTAACCTCTTACCTGTATTTTTGTATCCACCTGCAGATGCGCAAAGTCAATCTGCCTGACTCCAGCCTATCTTTTTAGTCTGATAGCCTGCATTCTGCAGGCGGTCTATGATTGTCAGCTCATCTTTTTGTTTATTTTTGTTATAGAAAGTTTTTTGATTATTCTATTGAACATTTACAGAAGCAGCGATACAATCGTTAGTATCTTAACGACCGTATGTTGTGCGGACGGTCGACCTGGCAGACACTGACAGGTATTGTGAACAAGGAGGATCATCATGATCATTACTATAGCCCGTGAATGCGGTGCTGGCGGCGAAGTTATCGGCAAACTGCTTTCTGAGAAATTCAATATTCCATTTTACAGCTGGGAAATCCTGGTAGAAATGGCGAAGGAAAAGGGGCTGTATGAAGACATGCCGACCTTCTTCACCGAAGATCCGATGAACAGTCTTATTTATGCACTGAGTGCTACCGTGCATTCGGACAAGGTAAAGAAGACACCACTCAATGCATTAGCTAAACTGCTGGAAGGGCAGGATTGCATTATTATCGGCCGCTGCGGGAACTTTGTGTTCAGGAACCGGGGAGACTGCTTCAGCGTATTCCTCCATGGGGATTTTGAAGATCGCGTAGCTTCTATGGCTAAAAAGTGGAAGATCACAAAGGCGGAAGCGGCTAAACGGGTACCAAAGACGGACGAATACCGCTCTGTGTATCATAAGTTCTACACCGGTGAACAGTGGGGCTATTCCAGCTACTATGATCTGACTCTGGATACCTATCGCCTGGGATTTGAAAAGACAACGGAATATATTGCAGACTTCATTAAAGACGCAGGCATTAAGACCTGGGCTGAGTTGGCTGAAGAAAGGGAGGAATAATCAATCGTGGACATATTGCGGCAATTCGGTATTATTCTGGCACTGGCTTTCGTCGGTGAAATTTTGCATGCTCTGCTTCCTTTGCCTATTCCGGCCAGCATTTACGGGATTCTTCTCCTGTTTGTTATGCTCCGGTTTAAGGTACTGCACGTGGTACAGATTCGTGAAACCGTGACTTTCCTGATTGAAACCATGCCGATTATGTTTGTTCCGGCGGCAGCAGGTCTGCTCAATGCCTGGGGCATCATTAAACCGAAGCTGATTCCTTATCTCATCATCATTGTAGTGGGGATGGTGGTCGTTATGGTCGTTTCCGGCCTGACCACTCAGTTCATTATCAATCATCAGAAGAAAAAGTCGATGTAGAAAGGAATAAACATGTACGCATTTTTAACCTCTTCCTTGTTTCTCTGCGTAGTGGTCTCTCTGGCTGCATACGCTATCGGGGTATATTTACATAACAAGCTGGAAAATGACCTGGTCAATCCGCTGCTTATCGCCATTGCCCTGGTGCTGGTATTCCTGGTAGTCACCGGACTCCCGTATAAGGATTACGTGAAGGGATCCAGCTATATCAGCTTCCTACTGACACCGGCCACCATCTGTCTGGCAGTGCCGCTGTACGAACAGATGAAGCTTCTTACCCGGAACTTCACCGCCATCATAGGCGGCATTACCACGGGTATGTTCGCCGGCCTGATTACCGTATTCCTGTTTGCTAAGCTGTTCCATTTCGATCATGCATCCTATGTCACCCTTTTGCCAAAGTCCATCACCACCGCCATCGGTATGGGCGTATCAGAAGAATTGGGGGGCTATGTATCCATCACCGTAGTGGCCATCATCGCCACCGGCGTAGTGGGGAATATCTTTGCAGAACAGATCTGCAGTCTCTTCCACATCACTGATCCGGTAGCCAAGGGTATTGCCTGCGGCAGCGCCGCTCACGCCATGGGTACTTCCAAGGCTATGGAAATGGGCGCTGTAGAAGGGGCTATGTCCTCTCTCGCCATGGTAGCCGCCGGCATCATGACCGTAGCGGGAGCATCCCTCTTTGCTGTATTGATGTAGTTATAAATGACATCAGAAAAGCTGTGAACCGATTCGTCGGTTTGCAGCTTTTTTGGGTAAGGTTCAACTACAGATAAATTCTCCTGTGATATGATAAGGACAGATAAGATGTACAAGAATTGAGGTTTGAATGAAAAACCAAGGGCTGTGCAAACCGTTTCCGGTTCTCACAACCCTGAGCCGAACACTTACAGCCCATGAGCTTTGCTCATACTAAGGAGGTACTTATGTCTCAGAATTTTTGCCCGCACTGCGGTGCTCCCATATCCAGTCCGAATGCTCATTTCTGTGGAAACTGCGGGAAAGCGCTTCCGGCAGGGATGAATGTCATTTCTCCTGTTAAACCGGAGGAAACTAAGGTTTCTCCGAAAGAAATCCACACGGCTGCAAAAGGAACGAAAGCTCCGGCTGATGCAGTGAAGGAAGAAGTTCCGGCAACTGTGGAAAAACAGGAAGTGCCGGTAAAGAGCGAAACACAGCCGGCGATTCCGTCTACGCCCGAGAAAACCAGTTCATTCCCGGACATAGCGCCTGAAGGGGCAGAAGAGCAGACGCCGGCTCCGATGCAGACACCTGCTCCGGTAATCAAAGAACATACCGGTCCGTTGCCACAGCCGGAAATTCCCTATACACCAGCATTTAAGCACAACAAGGACGACGGCTTTTCTGATCCATCCTTCCGCGGCATGTATTTCTCCTTCCATGGCCGGCTGAACCGGAAGAGATACTTCTGGCGTTCTGTGGCCATAGGCGGTCTGACTCTGGCCGGTATAGTAGGCGCCGTGATTTTCTTTGGCATAGTTGAGGCCATGGGAGATGGCGTGGAATTCCTGATGATTCCGGTTGTCCTTGGTCTGGTCGTCTTGTGGATGGGATCTCTGATTTCTGGAGTTTCTCTCCAGATACGCCGCATGCAGGATTTGGGCTGGGCACCAGGTGCCGTGTACGGTTATGTGGCCGCCACCATAGCCTGGGTCTTCATTGAGCCTTTGCTTTCTGCAGGTGCTGAAGCAGATCCTTTTGGCGTCTGGGGCATTCTTCGGGGGGCAGGAGTGCTGTTCTTTCTGATTGTCGGCCTGATCCTCTGGTTCAAGAAAGGCACAGACGGCCCCAATGCCTACGGTCCGGACCCACTGGAGAAAACAGAAAGAAATGACAGCAGAATATGAAAGATGAGCTAAAGCTCAAGGTCTGCAAGCCTGCGGCTCTCACCGACCTTGAGACGCAGGTTCATTATGTAAAGGAGCCAATCTATTGATTAATCGATATAGAAAATTAATTTCCCGTCATCCGTTTCTGCTGACCTGGTTTTCTTTTGACGGGAGGGTAAACCGCAGGCAGTATCTTTTCCGGTCTCTGGCGCTGGGAGCTGTCTGGCTTCTTACCATTGCCATAGCCTGGTATGGAACCAATGCGCTGTTCAATATGAAGTTGGATATACTGGGATATATTCTGACAGCCGTATTTATTCTGGCGGCACTATTGGTGGTTATTGCCGATAACTCGCTCATGGCCAGACGCCTTCACGATATGGGCTATACCGCAGCACCCATTATGTGCCTCATCTACGGAATAACCTTCGTCAGCCCGGCCATAGACAGACTTCTGGGTGGTTCCGGCTGGGTAAACAGCGCCGTATCCGTATTCAACCTGGCCGTAACCTGTTACCTTTTCCTCGGTAAAGGGGAAGACAAGAGGTAAAAGGTTTGCTATTTGAGAGGGCAGACTCGCTTTGCTCGTACGCCTGTGGATATAGAAAAGTCGCGAACCTGTATTGGCTGCTGTCGGTGCGGAAAAGACAGATGCGAGAATTGAGCAAGCGAGTGACGAGGAGAAAAGACATATCATATACCCGTCATTCCTTCTGATTCACATAGAGGAATCAACTATCCACCAGCCGCAGGCTGGTCCCCCTTTCTCTCCAGAAAGGAGTAGTTTGATGTGCTTACCTATACTTGTTCATAAGCTTGCTGTCGAACTGAAAGGTAAATTACAAGATGGTATTTCTGATCCCCCTCTTACCTGTATTTTTGTATCCACCTGCAGATGCGCGAAGCCAATCTGCCAGCCTCCTGCCGCCTACCTCTTACCTCCAGCCTGTCTTTTTAGTCTGATTGTCTTATGAGCTTTGCTCATAGTAAGGATTGTTATGATAAAACTTTATACACTGGGGCCTGACTCTGATATGTGCGGACAGGCCTTTACCTGTTATCTTATGGGAAAGCTTCCGCCGTGTACTATTGTGGCGCAGGGTCTTTCTCTGATTTTTACGGCCGGTGTGCCCGATGGCATTCCGGAATCTATGGTGGAAACCGGCAATGGTCCGGTCAGCGTACTTCACAGCTCGGAAACGGAAGGGAAGACCCGTCTGGCCTGGCGGGAATACCTGGCGCACCGTCATCTGCCACCACGCGTGCAGGTACTGGCTATGCCGTCTGCAGCGGCTGTGGTGCCGGAAGGCACGGTGGATGTGTCGGAGGCAAGGGAAATTTCATTTCCCAATCCGCTGAATGATGTGCTCACTGCCGGAGAGGCAGCGGACATATACGGACGTACCGCCAGAAAAGTAGAAGCGGACATCATGTCCCCTGACAGCCCGTTCGCACGGGGAGAAGCAAGAAAATCCGGTCGGGAATGGCTCATCATCCGCCAGGCTGCCAGCCGGGTGTATGGAGGGAAAGAAGAAACAATGCCTGCTCTCAATCCACTTCTCTGCTCCTTCACCACCGTAGAAGCGGCGCAGCTGTGGAAACGGGGCAGTGGAGAAGTACGCTCCGCCGCTGCCGGAGCTGGCCATCGGGCCGCCAGAATGGACGACAACGACAGAAGACAGGCCGGAAGAACCTGGCTCGTGAACCTTGCCGCCATGGACTGTCTCTACGGAACCCCGAACGCGGAAGAGTGGAATAAAATGATTGGTTTGATGTGTTACTACTCTTCAAATAAATCATAGACCGCAAAAGTGGGCAGGCCGCTTTCAATATGGGGGCAATCCCTGCGGGCTTGCAGACCATGAGCGTCAGCTCATTATCAGGAGGAATACATATGAGACAATGCAGCTTTTGCCATGAGGCAATTCCGGAGGATTCGGATTTTTGTCCTTTCTGTGGGAAAAGACAGGAGGAAAAAGTGACTTGTCCGTATTGTGGGATGAAGAACAGGGCGGGCAGTCATTTCTGTTCCCGCTGCGGGTATGCTTTTAAGGTGAACCCTGAGGGGGCAAGCACCCGACCGGGAAATGAAACCAATAAGAAATGGCTGGCAGTGATTCTGGCTGCGGCCCTCCTGGTGTTCGGAGGAGCTCTGACTTATTTTCTCACTACAGAGCCTGCAGGAAACGCGGAGCCTGTGACTGCGGACAGCGTCTCTTCTGAACCGGTGACTCATGAAGAGGCCAAACTGAATACCGCGGAGAGCACACCGGAAAAACAGGTGGAAGAACTGATTAAAAAACGTGGATATTCAGGCTATCATGTGCTGGCTGTATCGGACATGGATGACCTGGGATTCCTGGCTCTGGTTACCCCGGATTCCGATACCCAGCAGTTTATAGCCTATGATAAGCCCGATGGAGCGCTTGCTCTGGTCGACAGAGATCGTTCGGACATGCTTGTCCGCGAGTTTGGTGTAAAGAGAGCCTATGGCTATGAACCGCTTATTTTCCCGGTCACGGTCCGGAATGATATCCGAAACGAAGACGCAGCACTTGGTGAGTGGGATGGCGCGGATCATTCGTTCATGATTTACTACTTATACACGTTGGATAATAACGGAAATGTAAAAGTAGATGGCAATACCAGCTCCGCAACAGGAAGTGTGGAAGCCTCCCATTATCAGACATACCTCAAGAGCCGGCGCACAGTAAACATTGCCAATACCATAGTGATGCACCTGCCCGGCCTCAAACGGCACATGGATGAAAAAGGAGTGGAATTCTGGGCCCGGTAAAAGACAGGCATGAGAATTGAGGAATGAGGTTAGAGGGGAATGATGAGCCGTAAGGCCGCAAACTTTGTTTGCTGTCTGCAAATCCCTACGGGATTCGGGACGGTGTGAATCCCTTCAGGGCTTCACAGGTCTGCAAGCCTGCGGCTCGGGTCGGCAAAATCTTCTATCCGAAGATTTCGAGGGGGGCAAGTGGAATGTTTCTTTATAAAAGGCAAGGATGCGAAAACTGGCAAAAGGAAAGTATGCTGATGTTCTCCCTCTGAAGTCTGAAAGGGAACTTTTCAAGTTCCCGGTCTGATAGTTCTTCCGCAGTATGTTCGCAGATTTTTCTCTAATCTTAAACCTCTGCTCTCAAACTTGTCTTTTCAGTCTGATAGTCTGGCTCGCCAGATGGTGGATAGTTGATACCACTTTGTGGAGATACAGGGAAGCCTGCAAAACGTTTCCCTCTCTGGAGAGAGGGGGAATGACGACAAGGTCTTGTCGTCATTGGCTGTAAGTCCATAAAATTATGAAATCTTTGATTTCCATACTATTGACAGCCCGGTCTTTGCTGGTGGCTGGTGGAAAGTAGAATCCACTTTGTTAGAACAAAGGAAAGCAGAAGGATGTAATAAATACCCCTTTTATAAGAATTTTCCGCTTCCCGACTCAAATCTCAATTCTCGTATCTCATATCTGTCTTTTCATAGGAAAGCATGCTGATGTTTAGAGTCTGTTTTGTCAGGTCATCTGCATTCTTACCTTTATCAAGCTTTAAAGCGGACCCGCCCACCGCTTATAGAAAATTCTTACGAATTTCCGATATCAGGGAATTGTGGGCAGCCACGAGAATACTTTAGTACCATAAAAGTGTAGTTGTTGGAGAATAAGCTGCTCCATCAGCTGCACTTATTTATTTATAATAAGGGGAGTAATTGGTCTGACGAGAAGACTTTGGATTTCGCATCCGTACGAGAAACTGTCAGCCTGCCCCTTATTATAAATATTCGATTAAGCAGGTTGGGATTCGCTCCCGTGTAACGAACTAAACTGAATGATAATAAGTGTGGCTGG